>Ga0082212_10000234_pt1 | contig 81279 bp, 80 predicted proteins | sample TergutNt197P3_FD_71548 | JGI IMG/M metagenome (GOLD analysis project Ga0082212, IMG submission 71548) | Neocapritermes taracua P3 segment gut microbial communities from Petit-Saut dam, French Guiana - Nt197 P3 | ecosystem: Host-associated > Arthropoda: Insects > Digestive system > Gut ...
TCAAGATAAACTTGATCACTAATTAAGCCTTCCCCATATACAAACTGTCCCAATGCTGTATAGCCTGTACGAGGGTCTGACGAAGTCATAGTCAACTTTACACCTAATAAAGTCTCCACTTTTCTTCGTTTCCAGGGCTCAGCATTTTCCAATTTTTGCACGAATTTTTTGAGCGCCATCTCGCTCTCTCCGCTCCAGGATGGACTCACCAGGCATCCGATAAGCAGGCTGGCCAATAGGTATTTCATCTCTCTTCCTCCTTTATTTTTCAAGGTGTCCCCGTATTCTGGAACTGCTTTTTTTCTCTAGCAAAAATTCTTCCCATTCAGAACGATGATCCGTATCCCAGTGTCTTTCGTAATATTGTTGATATGTCTCAAGCTCGCGTAGAAACCCATCATTTCTACACGTAGCGCGGTAGGATGGGTAGAGCTACACGTAGCGAAACCCATCATTTTTCGAGCAATCTTTTTCATCATGCTTACAGTCATTCCAAGTTCAATGTTGTCGCGAAAATTGCCGTTGACATAAAAATGAAACGCGATGGGTTTCGCTACGCTCTACCCATCCTACACTTGCTATCCAACTGCCCGTACCGATCAAGAAACACCTCATACTTTGCCCGCAGCCTGTCGCCCGTCTGAGCGTCAAGCAAATGCAGCCGGCCATAGTTATGCGCTACGTCTGCGCGTTTCACTTGCGCCGAAATTGGATTTTTCATCACTCTTGGCAGGTAACTTTCGTGGTAACTCTCACCCGGTTCATGCGTCATGGCACGGACGGCTTGAGCTATTTCTTCCCCGAACTTCTCAGCGATCATCTCGAAAGAGACAATGGATCGATCCTTGCAATCCTCTACGCTATCGTGGAGCAGCCCCACGATTTCGTATTTTTCACCCAAATGCCGCACCTTTTGTGCAACCGCCTTGACGTGCTCAACGTATTTCACGCCTGATTTGTCGACCTGCCCGTGGTGGGCGGTTTCCGCTAATTGAAGCGCCTCGGCAACCTTTGCATTGTCAGTCATCCCATCCCCGCCATTTTGCTTCTTCGCGCCCCTTTTCGCGGCGCGCAATAATCACTTCAGGGGCTTCGGCTACAATGTTTGGCGGGTAATGATTAACCTTGGTAAAATCATTGACCATTTTAGCTTTGACTGCGTCGATGCTAGACAATCCCATTGACCGAGCCGTATCACACGCCTCCGCTTCGGTTAGTAGATGGCCGTCATGAATATCATGTTCCTCCAGATCATCTCTAAAAGAATTCAGTATTAACTTTTCATTGCGCCACCCAACTTTCTTTCGACCCTGCGTTGCGCCAAGAAGCCCCCCTGATGGCCCTTCCATCGCTACATACAGCATCGGATTATCTTTCAATCGGGTGTCGAGGTAGTAACGAAAACAATACGGCTCATTTTTGTCATCCGGGGTTGCCATTACGCGCGCAATGATTTGCTCGACCGTTTCTTTCATTGCTGTGTCTCCTTAGTGAAGGCTGGCAGCGCGGTAGGATGGGTTTCGCTTCGCTCTACCCATCCTACGCGGGTTCAACTGCTTGGCTTCTTTCATCAAAACACCCGCTTCCCAGAAAATGACATTATTATATCATGGGAGATGGTTGTGCAGAGTACCCCTATGGCAATTATCACTGTAGTAATGATGCTCTGGTCTGGCAAGTGCCTGTAACCGCCTCGAAGCAGCATCCCGTAGCCTGTTCCGTTTGGTCAGGGTACGGGGCTTCATGATGAAAACCTCGATGTTTCGGCGCGAAAGGAGCGATTCGACTGCTGTTACACTAGTGGTTTACGTCACACCTACTTCTTTTCCCCATGCTTGTTCCAATTGAACACCGGATTGCCGATGAACTCGGCGTTTCCACACATCAGGTTGCCGCCGCCGCGCGCTTGTTCGACGATGGCGCAACGGTTCCCTTCGTCGCGCGTTACCGCAAGGAAGCCACAGGCGGGCTGGACGACACGCAGTTGCGCACGCTCGCCGAACGGCTGGCCTATCTGCGCGAACTGGAAGAGCGCCGCACGACGGTGCTGGCCTCCATCGAAGAACAGGGCAAGCTGACGGAGGAATTGCGCGAACAGATTGAATCTGCCCAAACCAAACAGCGCTTGGAAGACCTTTATTTGCCTTACAGGCCGAAGCGCCGCACGAAGGCGCAAATTGCCCGCGAGGCGGGGCTTGCGCCGCTGGCCGGGGCACTGCTCGCGAACCCGGAGTTGGAGCCGAAACGCGCCGCGCTGGAATACCTGAATCCCGACGCGGGCTTCGGGGACGCAAAAGCGGTGCTCGACGGGGCGCGCCAGATTCTGATGGAAGAGTTCTCGGAAGACGCCTCCTTGCTGGGCGAACTGCGCCAGCTTCTCCATGACGAAGGGGAAATATGCTCTACTGTGGAAGAAGGCAAGGAAAACGAAGGGGCGAAATTCCGCGACTGGTTCGATTTCCGCGAGCCGTTTGCCGCGATGCCTTCGCATCGGGCGCTGGCCTTGTTGCGCGGGCGTAACGAAGGGATATTGAAACTCACTCTCGACCTGCCCCGCCCCGACGGCGACGCCAGTGTTCCGCATCCCTGCGAGCAACGCATCGCGGCCCGCTTCGGCATCCGGGATGAGGGCCGACCCGCCGACAGGTGGCTCGTCGAAACCGCGCACTGGGCCTGGATGGTGAAAATATCGCTCTCGCTGGAATTCGACCTGATGGGCACATTGCGCGAATGCGCGGAAGAGGAGGCCATCCGCGTCTTCGCCCGCAATCTGAAGGATTTGCTGCTCGCCGCCCCGGCGGGCGCGCACTGTGTGATGGGGCTCGATCCGGGCATCCGCACGGGGGTGAAAGTGGCGGTAGTGGACGCCACTGGAAAACTGCTGGATACGGAAACGGTCTACCCGTTTGAACCTCGGCGCGACCGCGCGGGGACGCTTGCCACGCTCTTGACGCTGGCGAAAAAGCATACGGTGAAACTGATCGCTATCGGTAACGGCACGGCTTCGCGCGAAACGGACGCGCTGGTGGCGGAACTATGCGCCAGCCAGCCGACATTGCGGCTCACAAGGGTGGTAGTCTCGGAAGCGGGGGCGTCGGTGTATTCGGCGTCGGAACTGGCGGCGCGGGAATTCCCTGCGCTGGATGTTTCCCTGCGCGGGGCAGTATCGATTGCGCGGCGGCTGCAAGACCCGCTGGCGGAACTGGTAAAGATCGAACCCAAGTCGATCGGCGTGGGCCAGTATCAGCACGATGTCAATCAGGGGCGGCTGGCAAGGAGCCTGGACGCGGTCGTCGAAGACTGCGTCAACGCGGTCGGGGTCGACGTCAACACGGCTTCCGCGCCGCTGCTGGCGCGAATTTCGGGACTCAACACGCTGCTGGCGGGAAACATCGTCGCGCACCGCGACGGCAACGGCCCGTTTCGAGATCGCCGCGCGCTGCTGGAAGTCGCCCGGCTCGGCCCGAAGACTTTCGAGCAGGCAGCGGGGTTTTTACGCATCCCGGACGGGGATAACCCGCTGGACGCTTCAGCCGTACACCCGGAAGCCTACCCGGTCGTGGAACGCATCCTCACGAAAACCGGCAAAGGCGCGCATGCGTTGATGAAAGATGCGGCTTTCGTGAAAACGATTGACGCCGCCGAGTTCACGGACGAGCGTTTCGGCCTGCCTACGGTCAAGGACATCCTCGCGGAACTGGAAAAACCTGGCCGCGACCCGCGCCCGGAATTCCGCACCGCGAACTTCCGCGAAGGCATCGAATCACTCGCCGACCTCACTGTCGGCATGCTGCTCGAAGGGGTGGTCACCAACGTCACAAACTTCGGGGCATTCGTGGACATCGGCGTACATCAGGACGGACTGGTGCACATTTCGGCGCTGTCCGACCGTTTCGTGAAAGACCCGCACAGCGTGGTGAAGGCCGGGCAAATCGTGAAAGTGAAAGTGCTCGAAGTCGACCTGCCACGCAAGCGCATTGCGCTCACCATGCGTCTGGCCGACGAAAACCGCCGTACTGAAACGAAACACCACGAACCGAAACGTACACCTTCGCGCGCCAACTCGCAGCCTCGGAAAAACTCTCGCCCCCCGCGCGGCAACACTCAGCCGGAAGCTGCCGAAAGCGCGCTGGCACTGGCCTTCGCCCGCGCCCTGAACAAATAGAACGACAAAAGCAACGGAAACCCCACGACATGAACCCTTCTAGCGCCATCCAGCGTTTTTTGCTGGAAAACCTCGACATCCGCGGAGCCGTCGTCAAACTCACCGATGTTTGGCAAGCCCTGCAACACGAGCGCGGCTATTCCCCAACCGTTGCCGGGCTGTTGGGCGAAATGGCGGCCGTCTGCACGATCATCGCCGGGAACCTCAAACAGCCTGGTCGCCTCACGTTTCAGGCACGGGGCAACGGGCCGGTCAAACATCTGGTGGTCGATTGTTCCGAGGCACTCAACCTGCGCGGTTACGCCATGGCCGAAGATTTCACCTTCGGAGACAAACTGGTTTCGCTCCTTGGAGACGGACAGTTGCAATTAAGCCTGGAGACAGAAGGGCTTGAGCAGCCTTATCAAAGCATCGTCCCGCTCGAAGGCGACAACATCGCCGAAGTGTTCTCGCACTACCTCGAACAGTCCGAACAACAGCCTGCCGGACTATGGCTGGCCTGTAGCCAGAACGCCAGCGCGGCGCTTTTCGTACAAAAACTTCCCGGCGCGGATGCGAAAGACTCCGACGGCTGGACGCGCACACTGACCCTGGCAGAGACCGTGCGCGAAGAGGAGTTGCTTGAACTGGATGCTGCCGCCCTGCTCCGCCGCCTGTTCGCCGAAGAGGATGTGCGTCTCTACCCGCCCAGAGCCGTTACGCACGACTGGCCGCGCAAGCCAGAACAAATTGCCGACCTGTTGCTTACGCTGGGCGAAGAGGAAGTCCGTTCGATGATCACCGAAGACGGCGAACTCATCGTCCGCGATGAACTGTCGAACCATACCTATTCGTTCGACACAGCCGATGTCGATGCCCTTTTCCAGCCGCATACACTGCACTGACGGCATTTTTGCCTTGGGCTACCACGCTTAGGCTGTTTATACTCACTGCCTCGATTGCGCGCCGTAGAGCGCGCCCTGACCCGGATTCACGAGGAGAGAGCATATGCCCACACCACAGCAACTCGTCGCCGCGCGTTATGGCGACGCTTCCCTGCCTGCCCCGGCAGCATGGTCGCCCGTCATCGAACACCTGCTCGGCCACCGCTCGGTACGCGCATACCTGCCCGACCCGATCGATGACGATCAACTCGCTGCCATCATCGCTGCCGCACAATCAGCATCCAGCTCATCCAACCTGCAAGCCTGGAGCGTGGTAGCGGTGCGCGACCCGGCACGGCGGGCGAAACTGGCCGAACTGGCGGCCAAACAGGATCAAGTCGCGGAAGCGCCGCTGCAACTGGTGTGGATTGCCGACCTCGCCCGACTGGAGCGCCTGACCGAGATGACTCAGCGCCCGGACGGGGCGCTTGATTACCTCGAAGCCTTTCTCGTAGGGGCTATCGACGCGGCGCTGGCCGCGCAGAACGCGGCAGTAGCGGCAGAATCGCTCGGGCTTGGCGTGGTCTATATCGGCAGCATGCGCGACAAACCGGAAGAGGTTGCCGATTTGCTCGCGCTACCGCCCAAAACCGTTGCCGTATTCGGCATGTGCGTGGGCAAACCCGACCCGGCCCGACCCACCAGTATCAAACCGAGATTGCCGCAGTCGGTGGTGCTGCACCATGAACGTTATTCGCTCGACGCGCAAGAGTCCGGCATTGAAGCCTATAACAGCGCGATGGCACGCTTTTACGAGCAACAGAAGATGAACGTGCGCGGCACTTGGGCGGTACATTCGTCCAAGCGCATCGCGGGAGCGGAAACCCTTTCCGGACGCGACAGGTTGGTTGATTTTCTGCGGGCGCGTGGTTTCGCGCTGAAATAATCGCCACGCTTTCAGCTTCATTTCCAGGATGTGCCGCCATGCCCAGATTTGAAGACCTACAGGTTCTCGTCATCGCCAGCAATTCAAAACTACGCGCACAACTGCGCGATATGTTGTCCTCGTTCGGGTTCGGCGTCGTGCATCTTGCCGTAACGGCGCATACCGCCCTGCGTCACCTGCGGGCACGTCATTACGAGATGATCCTGTGCGATTTTGAACTGGGGGACAGCCAGGACGGGCAACACTTTTTAGAAGACTTGCGCCAGCACGAGATCATCGCCAGCGATACGCTGTTTGTGATGATCACGGGCGAGCGCAATTACGAGCGCGTGGTCGGAACCGCCGAATTGCTGCCCGACGACTACATCCTTACGCCCCTGGCTCCCGGCGCGCTTGAAACGCGCCTGGCGCGAATCGCAGACAGGCGCGAAGCTCTTCTTCCGGCATGGCAACTGGCTGCCATCGGCGACTGGCTCGGGGCGATTGAATACTGCCTGGAGGCGGAAGCCGCATATCCACAATACCTGTTTGATTTTCATCGGCTCGAAGCCGGGTTCTACATCGCCGCAGGTCAACTCGACGAAGCAGAGGCAATTTATCGCCAGATTACGGAGAGCCAGCACATTCCCTGGGCGCAACTGGGGTTAGCCCGCTGTCTGGCACTCAAGAAAGACTACGCGCAAGCCGATACCCTGCTCTCCGATCTCATCGTCGGAAATGACCGTTTCATGGCTGCCTACGATCTTCTCGCCCGTGTGCGCGCAGAATGCGGACAGGCCAAGGCCGCATGCGAGGTACTGCATACGGCAACTGAACACTCGCCCTATCGACTGAGCCGTCAGCGGCGGCTCGGTGAATTGGCGATGGAAGCGAATGATGCCGCCGCCGCTGAAACGGCTCTGGCAGAAGTCGTCCGCCAAAGCGCGAATTCCGGCTTCCGCAATCCAGAAGACCATGTACGGCTGGCGCAGGCGCAACTAGCGCAAAACAAGACCGACGCCGCGCGCATCACCATCGGCGACATCGACCGCAATCTCGGTAGCCAGCCCAATGCCGCGCTGTGCAAGGCGCTTGCCAACGCGATGTTCTACGCGCATACGGGCGATGAGCAAGAAGCGCGAACGGAACTCAGCGCGGCCGCCAGCCTCGCGGGCACGGGCGCGATACTCTCCTCTGGCTTGTCCCGCGAACTGGTGAAAGCATGTTTCGACCACGACATGAGAGGCGCAGGCAGTGAAGTCGTCTCGAACATCCTGCGCGTGACCGGCGACGAACAAACGGTCAACGCCCTGCGTGGGCTGCTCCAGTCTCGTGGACTAAAACTGCTCTCGGAGAGCCTCGAAAAAAATATTCAGGAAGAAGTCCGCAAGCTCATCAAGGGCGGTGCCGAAAAAGCGCGCACCGGCAACTACACCGGCGCAGTCGAAGCGATGATGGACGCCGTGCGTCAGATGCCTGGCCATCCGGTAGTGCTGTTCAATGCCGCGCTCGCCCTCTTGCGCCACATCGAACATCGCGGATGGAACCACACGCTTGCCAGTCAGGCGCGTTCCCTGATCGAGCGCGCCCGTGCGCTCGACCCCGCCAGCACTCGCCTGAGCACGCTCGCCGAATACATGCACATATTGATTGGCCGCAACGGCATCGTTGCCGACAATTTCGCGAAACCCGCCCACCGCGCGAAACGGAATTACGCCGCCGCCAGATGGCAGAATGCCCCCTTCGCATAAGCCAGCCCCTACCCCCTTCGCGCTTCCAGCACCCCCTTCACTTCCCCGATTTGTACAAGCGCCCGCTGCAACTGCGCGATGCTGCCAACCTCCAGGGTGAAACGCATGTTCGCCATGTTCTTTTTGCTTTGGGTGTTGACCGCCGTCAGGTTGAGCTTTTCGCGCAACAGTAATTCGGAGATGTCACGCAATAACCCTTGGCGATCCATCGCCTGAACGAAAATGTCCACCGAAAAGGTGGATTGCTCCTTGTCGTAAGCCCGTTCCCCCCACTCGGCGACGGTGACACGCTCAGGGTGCTGCTCGGCGAGATGGCGAAAATCGCGGCAATCGACACGGTGGATCGACACCCCCCGCCCCCGCGTGACGAACCCCTTGATGGCATCCGGCGGAGCCGGTTTGCAGCAACGCGAAAGCGAAGTCAGCAGGTCACCCATGCCGACGATCAATACTTTGCCGGAAGTGTTGCCCGTGCGCGAACGGCTGACGACAATTTCCGGCTTGCCATCGCTTCCGGTTTCCGCCGCGTTGGAGGCTACAACCATCTCGCGCATCGCCGACTGCAAGGCGCGCGGGCCGGGTTCCCCCCTGGCAACCGCAAGATAAAGCGCATCGGTATCCTTGAAGCCCAGGCGAGCCGCCAGGGCTTCAAGGTTGATATGCGTATGGCCGTCACGCTGCATTTCACGCGTCACGGCATTGCGCCCGCGCGTGAGCAGTTCCGCTTCGTCCAGCGTTCCGAAATACTGCCGTATCTTGCGTTTGGCCTGCGCGCTCGCCACGTAAGCCTGACGCGCATCCAGCCAATCGCGCGATGGCCCACCCTCCTTGGCCACGACGATTTCCACCGTCTGCCCGTTCTCCAGCCGGGTATTGAGCGGCACGAGATGCCCATCGACCTTGGCACCACGGCAACGATGGCCGAGGTCGGTATGCAGCCGATAAGCAAAATCGACCGGCGTCGCCCCGCGCGGCAGATCCATCACCCTGCCCTGCGGCGTGAGCACGTAAATGGTATCGCTGAGGGAAGCCAGCTTGAGCTGTTCGACCCACTGCTTTGACCCCGTCACCTCGTCGCGCCACGACAGCAGGTTTCGCAACAACGCAATCTTGTCGTCGTACTCGTTCCCCCCGATGCCCATGCCTTCCTTATAGCGCCAGTGCGACGCTACCCCCTGTTCGGCATGCTGGTGCATGGCATGGGTACGCACCTGCACTTCCAGCGCCTTGCCGTCACCAGCCAGCACGGCGGTATGCAAGGACTGGTAATTGTTCTCCTTGGGGCGAGAAATATAGTCGTCGTATTCATCATGGATCGGCAGCCATATCTGATGCACGATGCCGAGCACCGCATAGCAGTCCCGCACTTCCTCGACCAATACCCGCAAGGCGCGAATGTCGTAGACCTCCGAGAAACTGATCTTTTTGGAGCGCATCTTGTTGTAGATGCTGTAGATGTGTTTGGGGCGACCCTGTATTTCAGCCTGAATACCAACCGCTTCCAATTCATCGCGTAGGCGCGCGATAGCGTTCCGGATGAATGCCTCGCGCTCGGACCGGCGTTCATCGAGCATCCCGGCGATGCGCCTGTAGGTTTCCGGCTCAAGGAAACGGAAAGACAAATCTTCCAGTTCCCACTTGAGTTGCCAGACTCCCAGGCGATTGGCGAGCGGCGCATAGATATCCAACGCCTCACGCGCCTCGTGCCGCCGCCGTTCGTCCGGCATATCAGCGAAATAACGCAAAGTCTGTGTGCGCGAAGCCAGGCGCAACAGCACAACGCGAATGTCCTCAACCATCGCCAGCAGCATCTTTCGCAGGGTTTCGGTCTGAACGCGAACCTCCGGCGCAGAGGCCACGGAAGCGGTCTGGGTGACTATCCGCAGACTGTTGAGTTTGCGCTGCCCCGTCACCAATCTGGCGACATGCGACCCGAAATCAGCTTCAACCCGGTCACGCGCGCCCTTGACGAATTCCTCGATGGAAAACAGCAGCGCGGCAATACGGGCATCCACATCCAGCCGTAGCGATGAGACGATCAGCGCACAACCGAGCGCATGCGTCCAAACCGATTCCCCGGTTCCGAGCATATGATCCGCGTAAGCCTCTTTAGCAAGCGCGAGCGCACGCTCGATGACAGCCCGCTCCTCCTGTGTCATCCCTTCGGCAAGCAGGTCAATGGGAAGCGTGACCGCGTCGCGGTCAACGGCATGTTTGACGGAAACCATATACGTGATTATCCCATAAGGTTTCGTATCATCTCTTTTATTCTTCCACTATCCCGGTACAGGCAAATATGTTCGACAAACTGAAACGTTGGCTGGCCCTACCCGGCGGGCACGGCACACCCGTGCCCGCCGAACTGTGGGCGCACGTCGAAGCGCGCCTGCCTTTCCTCAACTGGCTCCCCTTTGAGGCGCGCGCACGGCTGCGTACCCTCAGTGAAGACTTCCTGACGGAAAAAGAGTTCTATGGTGCGCGTGACCTGCGGCTCGACGATGAAATCATGCTCACGATTGCCATACAGGCTTGCCTGCCCATCCTCAACCACCGGGGGCTGGCCGCCTATCGCGGCTGGGTCGGCATCGTAGTGTATCCGGGCGATTTCGTCGTCCCGCAACAAATCATGGACGAAGCCGGCGTGGTACACGAATACGAAGAAATTCTCCTCGGCGAAGCCCGCGCGGACGGGCCGGTGCTGCTGTCCTGGTTCGACAACGGCTCGCCTCCCGGCGTCAACATCGTCATCCACGAATTCGCCCACAAGCTCGACATGGCAGGCGGCAGCGCCGACGGCTGCCCTGCCCTGCCGCCCGGGATGTCCCGAAAAGCCTGGGCGAAAACGTTCTCTGCCGCCTATGAACGCCTGTGCCGATTGGAAGACGCCGGGATCGAAACCATCCTCGACCCCTACGCCACGACCAGCCCTGGCGAATTCTTCGCCGTCGCCTCCGAAGCCTTCTTCGAGGCTCCCATAAGCTTGCGAGCCGATTTTTCCTCCGTCTACGCCCAACTGACCGCCTTCTACGGGTTGGACACCGCTACGGGCGAAGAAAAACTGCGCGGTACGCGCCTTGCCGTCTGAGTCGTTGCCCTTCGCGGCCCGCCGCGTTTATAATGCGCCTCCTTTTTGGATCACGGCGCGATAGCAAAGCGGTTATGCACCGGATTGCAAATCCGTGTAGGTCGGTTCGACTCCGGCTCGCGCCTCCATAAAAATCAAAGGGTTACGAAAACGTAACCCTTTCGCAATTTGAGAGGGTCGCCACCCTATTGGAGCTGCTATGTGGAAGGAATTCAAAGAGTTCGCCATCAGAGGCAACGCTGTGGACATGGCCGTCGGCATTGTGATTGGCGCGGCATTCGGAAAAATCGTTGATTCTCTTGTCAAAGACATCATGATGCCCCCATTGGGCATGCTGCTGGGCAAGGTGGATTTTTCCAACCTGTTCCTGGTGCTGGCCGACGGCAAAACGCCCGGCCCCTACTCCACCTTGATGCTGGCCCAACAGGCCGGAGCCGTGACCTTGAACGTGGGGCTGTTCATCAATATGGTGATCAGCTTCCTCATCGTTGCCCTTGCGGTGTTTATGCTGGTGCGAGGCATCAATAAATTGCGCGCGACAGCGGAAGACTCCGCGCCTGCAATCACCACAAAAGACTGCCCGTACTGTTGCAGCAACATCTCCCTGGCCGCCACCCGCTGCCCGCACTGCACATCGGCGCTGGGGTAGAAAGGGTCAGAAAGTCCGGCGCTGTTTTTGATGTTGGCGTAAATCTGTTTTATCCCAGGTTTTTCCGAAAACAGTACGACGCAATAAAAAAACCTTCCCGGAAATAGAACCGATGCGCCCCATGGCGCATGACACCGCGCAGTTGCCGATGCACGGGTTCGGCATGAGGAAGCCATTCCGGGGCGATGATCGCGCCGGAATCGTCGGTTACGCGCAGGAACGAACACGGCAATTCCATTCTTCGGCCTTTCACTCGTCGAGCCGCGCGACGAAACTCTGCAATTCCGCAGGCAATGGCGCTTCAAACACTAATTGATTACCTTTTATCGGATGGGGAAAGACAAGTTTCGCGGCATGCAGGAACATCCGGCGCAAACCGTCATTCACGAGCATCCGATTGAGCGCGAAATTCCCATACTTGTCGTCACCTACAATCGGAAAACCAAGATGGGAAAGGTGCACCCGTATCTGATGGGTACGCCCCGTTTTCAGTTCAACATCAAGCAAGCTGAACTGCTGCCAGCGTTTGAGCGGGCGCACGATGCTGTGCGCGGGTTTGCCCACCTCGCTCACCCTGACGCGGCGCTCCCCGGTCTCGGTGAGATATTTGAGCAGCGGCGCGCGCACATGCTGCAACTGATTCGGCCATCGCCCGGCGACAAGGGCGCAATAACGCTTCTCCATGCCTCTTTTACGCATCATATCCTGCAACTCGGTCAGCACCGAACGCTTCTTCGCTACGATCAGCAGGCCAGATGTTTCGCGGTCGAGCCGGTGCACAAGTTCCAGCATCTTCAATTCAGGCCGCTGGGCGCGCAATTGCTCGATCACGCCAAAACTGATGCCGCTTCCGCCATGCACGGCATGCCCGGCAGGTTTGTTCACCACTATGAAAAACTCATCCTCGAACACCACGGGCAAGGGGTTTCCCGTAGGCACGAACGCGGACACGAACGATTTGGCCAGCCTCAACGGCGGAATCCGTATCTCGTCGCCGACGGAGAGACGGTAGAGTTGCGATACCCGCCGCCCATTCACCCGCACCTCACCGTCGCGCAGAATGCGGTAAATGTGGCTCTTCGGAACGCCCTTTGCCAGACGAAAAAAATAATTGTCAATACGTTGACCGGCGGAAGATTCGTCAATTCGCTCATATCTGACAACATTTACTTTGCTTTGCATCATCATCGTGAATATAATCTGCCCCGGCTTGAAATCGGTCGCGGTCGGCATGCTATGCGCCAGGAGGCGATAGAGAGTGACGACGCTTGAGCCCGCCATGCGCGCTCCCGATTTGCCGCATGTGCTATCTACGCGCCCTTGAAAAGCGGTAATGATAGCGCAGTAACCTTTTTCTGACACACCCATCCAGCCTAGTGGCTGGATACACAAACAACGCATAATACGCAACAACCGCAGGATCAAGTGCTCCTGCCCGCGCCCAAGGCCGAGGCAGGAACAAGTGAAGAACACGACCAGCCAGCCCATCACAGCTCAAGGATTGCACTACCGGATGAAAGCAGCCCGACACAACCGCTCCTGAACCCCGGATTAGCGCGATGGCGCGCGCCGGTCGTGCCTGCCCGTGCGTATTGACGCGGGAGAACGACCCAGAATGAAGCGCATGCTTTTCAACGCGACGCAGGCCGAGGAACTACGCGTCGCAATCGTCGACGGTCAAAAACTGATCGACCTCGACATCGAATCGGCCAACAAGGAAGAACGTAAAGGCAACATTTACAAGGCCACCATCACCCACATCGAGCCCAGCCTCGAGGCCGCTTTCGTCGACTACGGCTCGGAGCGGTATGGTTTTCTGCCTTTCAAGGAAATTGCCCGTTCCTACTTCAAACCCGGCGCGGATTCCCGCGCGGGCATCCGCGAAGCCCTGCGCGAAGGCCAGGAACTGATCGTCCAGGTCGAAAAGGACGAACGCGGCAACAAGGGCGCCGCGCTCACCACTTACGTCTCGCTGGCGGGGCGCTACCTCGTCCTGATGCCGAACAATCCGCGCGGCGGCGGCGTCTCGCGCCGCATCGAAGGCGAAGAGCGCAATGAACTGCGCGAAGCCATGGATCAGATCGAAGTGCCGCAGGGCATGAGCCTCATCGCACGCACCGCTGCCATTGGCCGGGGCGTCGAGGAACTGCAATGGGACCTGAACTACCTGCTGCAACTCTGGACGGCCATCGAAGGCGCGGCACACGAACAGAACGGCGCGTTCCTCATTTATCAGGAAAGCAGCCTCGTCATCCGCACCATCCGCGACTACTTCCAGCCCGACATCGGCGAAATTCTCGTCGACACCGACGACATCTTTGAGCAGGCCCGTCAGTTCATGGGTCACGTCATGCCGGCCAACGTCAACCGCATCAAGCGTTACAGCGACGATGTCCCGCTCTTCTCGCGCTTCCAGATCGAGCACCAGATCGAATCGGCCTACTCCCGTCAGGTTTCCCTCCCCTCTGGCGGCGCGGTCGTCATCGACCACACCGAAGCGCTCGTCTCCGTCGATGTCAACTCCGGGCGAGCCACCAAAGGCGCGGACATCGAAGAAACGGCCCTGCGTACCAACCTCGAAGCCGCTGACGAAATCGCCCGGCAACTCCGTCTGCGCGACCTGGGCGGCCTCATCGTCATCGACTTCATCGACATGGAATCCGCCAAGAGCCAGCGCGAAGTCGAAAATCGCCTACGCGACGCGCTACGTTACGACCGCGCCCGTGTACAGACCAGCAAAATCAGCCGTTTCGGCTTGCTCGAACTTTCCCGCCAGCGCCTACGCCCCACGCTGGCTGAAACCAGCTACATCACCTGCCCACGTTGCACCGGGACGGGCCACATCCGAGGCACTGAATCTTCGGCTCTGCACATCCTGCGAATCATCGAAGAAGAAGCGATGAAGGAAAACACCGCCGCTGTACACCTGCAAGCGCCGGTCGACGTTGCAACCTACCTGCTCAACGAAAAGCGTGTTGACATCGCCAGGATCGAAATTCGTCACAAAATCCAACTTATCATCGTGCCCAACCGCCATATGGAGACCCCGGTGCACGAAATCACGCGCCTACGGCACGACCAACTCAATCAGGACGACAAACTCACTGTCAGCTACCAGCTCGTACAGCAACCTGCCGAAGAAATCCCCGTCAGCAGCAACCGCAACGGCGACAAAACCGCACGGCAGGAAGCCGCCGTCAAGTACATCCCCCCCTCGCAGCCTTCGCCTGGAAAGTCTCCTGCCGGAGATGCCCCGCAAGCTCCGGGGCTTATTACGCGCTTCATGCGCTGGCTCGGAGGCGTATCCGCTGGAAGCTCCCACGAAAAAGCGAAAGAAAAAACGAAAACCGCCGTTCCTGCGTCCCGCGAGTCCCGCGCCCGTGGCGAACAGCGCAACCGCAACGGCGAACGGAGCCGCAACAATAGCAACGCCCGGAACGATAAAGGACCGCGCGGCGAACGGGAAAACAGCCGTTCCGCCCGCGCCGAAAAAAGCGCCCTTTCCTCTGCCCAGGAAAAACCACAACGTCAGGCCAAAACATCGGGGGAACGCCCTGAAACCCCGGCGCGCACATCCGGAACCGATAACGCGAAAGCCAATGCCAGCAGCAACCGCCGCCGTCGCCGGGACAAAACCGCCGACGAGGACAACGCTTCGGCCCCTACGCCCGTCCAAGCTGTTCAAGTTGCCGCACCGGAAACCCTGCCCTCCGCGCCGCAACGCCCGGACGTCGTGGAACCCATCGTAGCCGAACAAGCTGCCGCGCAAGCGCAAGCCACCGCCTTGGCTTCGGGCGAACCCGGCACTCCAGCCGCTGACGCCGAACCCTTGCCCGAAAAACGCCGCCGCCGCAGCCGTGGCAACCGTCGCGGACGGTCTGCCGAAGCTGGAGACGCCTCTCCGGAGTCCACAGAAGCTGCCGGTAGCACACCGGAAGAAACCTTGCCTGTCGCGGCAGGTTCATCTTTCGACGCTCCTCCCGAAGTACCGACTACCTCACTGGACGCGCTTCCCGTTGTCATCAGCCAGCCGTTCGAGCTTCGGCCTACGGAAGAGGCCATCCCAGCTCCCGTATTGCGGCAGCAGGAACGCATCGGCGATGAATTGATTCCCCTGCCCCTGATCCGGGAAAACGGCCCGGCAATCGAACCACCCGCCACCATCGCGCCCGTCATCGCAACGCCCACCGTTGTCACCCAAGCGGCAGAGACAGCGGCAGAAGCCGAGATTACGCCCGTGCCGATAGCCCCCGCGACAGCCGATCTTTTCGGCTCGCAGGAAGAAACAACAGGGCTCGTCATGATTGAGACCAACTCGGAGAAAAAAGCCCAATTCGGCACTGGCGCACCGGAAGAACCCACCCGCCGTGGCCGCAAACCCCGATCGGCCGCTGTGCTTGTTGACGAACCATTGCAACAGGTTGAAACGCTCAAGGACTAGATGTTTAGGGGCACGCTGATTTATTCAGTATTTTGCTCAACCCCCCCTCGCCCGCTTGCGGGAGAGAGGTCAATACAGCCCGGATAAACCCCTCTCCCCTCGCGGGAGAGGGGGACGGAAAAAAGAGTTTAACAGTGAATTCCACTCTTTAACTTTATCCATAGAATCAGTAGGTTATTTGCTTCGTCGTTTCCCTGTGTGTAGCGTAGTGGGCTGTAGTGGCTCTCCCATTACGGCAAATTTACGGCAACCCTACATAGCAGGTGAACACAATGGCATCTTTTCGCAACCGCGGCGACAAATGAGAAGCGTCGCTTTGTCTGTCTGGCATCCGGCGTTCCGCGTTGTTCCCCTCCAAGCGCGAGGCGGCAGAATGGGCGGCAGCACAGGCGGCAGCGATTAAAACGGTACAGGCCGGGGGCACTCCAGACATTCCGGTTGCGGCGCTGCTTGAAAAATACATGCAAGAGGTCACGCCCCGCAAGCGCGGGCGCGTGAAAGAGGCATTGCAGCTACAGCGCCTCATGCGCGACGAACTGGCGCAAGTGCGCCTTCCCCAGTTAAAGCCCGCGTACCTTTCGGCATGGCGTGACCGGCGGCTCTCGGAAGTCTCGGCGGCAAGCGTGCTCCGTGACTGGTCGCTGCTGTCGCATGTTTTCTCGGTGGCGGTTCGTGAGTGGGAGTACCTGCCGGGCAACCCGTTAAAGCCTGTCCGCAAGCCGAAAGCGCCTCCCTCGCGTGACCGGCGCATCTCCGAGGCGGAAATATCGCGCCTCCTGCTAGGGCTTGGCTACAGCCGGGAGGGCACGGCAAAGACCGTGAGGGCGCGTGTCGCTATAGCATTGCTTTTCGCTATTGAAACAGGCATGCGGGCAGGTGAGATACTTTCGTTGAAGTGGGAGGCAGTACGGGGCAATGTCGCACATTTACCCGTCACGAAAAACGGCTACCCGCGCAACGTCCCCCTATCGGCGGAAGCCGTGCGGCTGTTCGGGCAGCTTCCCAAAAGCGGGGCGGGCAGCGCGTTTAACCTCACCAGCGACCAGTTGAAGGGCTACTTCAGCCAAGCGAGGGAGAGGGCGCAAATTGACAACCTGCATTTTCACGACACGCGGCATGAAGCCATCACCCGGCTTGCCCGCAAGCTGGATGTGCTCGACCTTGCGCGGATGGTCGGGACGCGCGACTTAAAAATCCTCATGGTGTATTACAACGCCACGCCTTCGGAGATTGCCGCAAGGCTTGGGTAAATCCCGACGCAATCCAGCCCCGACCGAGACGGCGACCGCGCGCACCGGGGGCGCGGTCGCGGTCGGGGCTGGATGCAATACGGTTTACATTGTGCCGCTCGCCCGTCATAATTTCCCCTTGTGACCTATGTCACACTTTCTTCTATCCAGTCATGAGGTGAGATTATGTTTGACGCATTCCTGAAAGTTGATGGCATCCCCGGTGAATCCAAGGACGACAAGCACAAGGACTGGATTGAGATTATTGACTTTGTGCATGGCGTGAATCAGCCCTACTCCATGACCGCCAGCAGTGCGGGCGGCGCGACGGCTGAACGGGCCGACTTCGGGACGTTCAACGTCAGCAAGCTGGTTGATAGGGCCTCGCCGAAGCTGTGGGAAGCCTGTTTCACGGGCAAGCACATCAAGGAAGTGGTCATCGAGTTGTTCCGTGCGGGCGGCAAGGAATTCCCCTCTGAAACGATCAGCTTCGTACCCGCCAAGATCACCATGGACTACACGCAGCAGAGCCGCGCGGACGGTACGCCAGCCGGTCATATCTTGGCAGGGTGGAACTTGATGACAAATGCGGTGGCCTGATTTTCAATGGAAGGTGTTTATCATGTTTGAATGCACTTTTACATTGAACAGCCAGCCGATGAGCCTCATCAAAGGGCTTGGCTTCCAGTATCCCGCGTACTCAGGGTTTCCAGCCTATCGCAACAAACCAACGTGGCAATGTATTCCCTATTTCGGGGCAATTCCTGTTGGTCGATATGCCATCGTGGATAAGGAAAGCGGGGGGCTGAAAAGCAAAATCAAGGATGCTATCAAGAGCGTAACCAGTGGAAGCAATCACTTTGAATGGTTCGCGCTGTATGCTTTGGATAGCCACGTAGATGACGAACTGTTTTGTGCAGGAGTCAGGCGTGGGGAATTTCGGATACATGCAGCTGGATACTTTGGGAGAAGCGAAGGGTGCATAACCCTGCCCAACCCCACAGACTTCCACATGCTGCGTAGTCGAATTCTTGTCCATAAGAACACTGCCATTCCCGGTGCGAGTATCACAGGTTACGGGGTGCTTGATGTTAAGCAGACTTTTTAAGGTTGTCGGTTGGTTATTCTGTGTCTTCGTTGTCCATACGTTGTACTGCGCGTTTTTAGCTAACTTCACGAAGTTCCCCGCATGGGCAGAAGCCCCTGTCTATCGGTTAATACATTGGCTACAACCGAAGTTTTTCGTGGGATATGACGGCGAATCGGCTATGTTTGTAGATGAGTACATTGCGGTAGCATTTGTTGCCGCCATCCATCTTACTGTCATAGCAATAATTGTCAGCCTTGTCTATCTGGGGTTCAGAAGGTGGAAGCGCCATCGCGGGCAGCCCTGACAGCACAGTAATGCCTCCGGTCTTATCCTGCTTACTTCGGGGTACGCTTGCTGTGTCATTCCCGGTACGAGTATCAAAGGTTACGGGGTGCTCCATGTTAAGCAATCTTTTTAAGGTTGTAGGTTGGCTATTCTGTGCCTTTATTGTCTGGATACTTTACTGCATGGTTTTAGCGTACTTTACGGATTCACTACCCGCATGGGTGGCTCCAGTAGGTTGGTTTAAGCAGAAATTCTGCGGGGAGGTTTGTGACGGTGAATGGGCTATGAATGCAGAAGATGATGCGTTGTTACTTGTAGGGGCTATTCATCTCACTGTGATAGCTATAGTTGCCTATCTTGCTTTCAGATGGCGGAAGCGCCATCGTGGGCAATCCTGACAGCACAGTAATTGCCTCCGGTCTTATCCTGCTTACTTCGGGGTACGCTTGCTGTGTCATTCCCGGCACGAGTATCAAAGGTTACGGGGTACTCAATGTTACGCAGATTTTTTAAGGTAATCCGCTGGCTATTCTTTATCTGTATCGTCTTTATGCTGTACAGCGCGTTCATAGCGAACTTCACGAGCTTCCCTGCATGGGCAGAAGCCCCTGTCTATCGGTTAATACATTGGCTACAACCGAAGTTTTTCGTGGGATATGACGGCGAATCGGCTATGTTTGTAGATGAGTACATTGCGGTAGCATTTGTTGCCGCCGTCCATCTTGTTGTCATAGCAATAATTACCGGCCTTGTCTATCTGGGGTTCAGAAGGTGGAAGCGCCATCGCGGGCAGCCCTGACAGCACAGTAATTGCCTCCGGTCTTATCCTGCTTACTTCGGGGTACGCTTGCTGTGTCATTCCCGGCACGAGTATCAAAGGTTACGGAGTGCTTGATGTTAAGCAAAGTTTTTAAGATTGCCCGCTGGACTTTCTGCATCCTCGTTATCCACTTGCTGTATAGCTGGTTTTTGATGGCGAACTTCATGAGTTATCCAACATGGGCTGTTCCAGTAGATTGGCTTGCACAGAAGTTTTTTTGCGGGGAGTTTTGTGACGGCGAAAGTGGCATAGATGCCGCAGAGAATGCAATGGTATCCGTCGCCGCCATCCATCTTATTGTCATAGCAATAATTACCGGCCTTGTCTATCTGGGTTTCAGATGGCGGAAGCGCCATCGTGGGCAATCCTGACAAATAGCCGAACAGTATGGCGGTTCGGCTGCTGAATCCGCTTAGACAGTCAAGGGCGTTTTGTCCGTTGCGCTGTAGCGTGGTTTCGCCTTAGTATTTCTACGTAGCAATAGTCATGACGTTGCCCTGCCGTCCTGCGGACGAGACGGCGCAAGCGCACCCTTGAACTGCGCTCCGGATTGATACGCTTCCGGCCCTGCCGGGGAAGGGGTGAAACACATTCCCCGGCAGATGCCGCGCGGCGAGCGCATACTAAAGTGTTACAGTGTGACGCACTGTAAAGCGTTTGCAACCCATTGTAAAGATTGATACTTTCTCTGTATCTCTTTCATTCCAATGGGTTTTTTGTGTCCCCTCCATGTCCAGAGTTAATACATGCGGGCGTTCCGGCGCAGAGCACGCGCGCGCGCACCGACGCGGGCGCGGCGCAAAGCGCCGGGACTGGGCTTGTCTCTTCTCAAACAAGTGGAACTTCCAGAACTCAGGGGGATTTGCTCCTGATCGACCGGAAAGAGGCCCGTCTCAGGCGGATGAGGCGGCGCGTCTTGACCGGGGCGCGCCTGCACGTCTCGCAGGTGACGAAGTGGCGTCCTGCTATGCTCACTCTTACCTACCGCCCCGGCGTTGAATGGGACAAGCGCCATGTGTCCGAGTGCATCCGCCATGCCCGCCAGTGGCTCAAGCGCCGGGGCGTCCGCCTGCGCTACACATGGGCGCTGGAACTGACCAAGGCGGGCAAGCCCCACTACCATATTGTCGTCTGGCTTCCGTGGGGGGCAAAGCTCCCAAAACTCGATGACGCCGGGTGGTGGCCGCATGGGATGACGAAGATGGAATGGGCGCGTTGCGCGGTCGGCTATATCTCCAAGTATGTAAGCAAAGGGCAGGAGGATGTCACCCTGCCCAAAGGGGCGCGGATGTACGGCGTGGGCGGATTGGAGGGGGAAGCCCTCCAAGAATCCCGTTGGTGGGCTTTGCCGTCGTGGTTGAGGGATGAGCACAGCGTCACCAAAGACCAAACCATCCGGCGGCGCGTGGGAGGCGGCTGGATAGACCGGGGCAGCGGGGAGGTGTTCGCCTCGCCGTGGCGGGTAGTGCTCCATAAAGGGCAGGTATTCGCCTACCGCCCCGACCGTCTGGGCGATGCGGAGGCGCGGCGGCTAATCCTTGCCGGTTCGGGGGGCAAGGTCACTCTTGCGGGAGAGGGGTTTGGGGAGAGGGGGGAAGATGTTTCTGTTAGGTCGAGACTTGCCCTCTCCCTGGCATCCCCCTCACCCGCCCTACGGGGCACCCTCTCCCGCAAGAGTGACCTTGCCCCTAAAAAAACTAAGGGGGGCTTTCGCCCCCCTTCACATATCCCTTTGCGGGAAAAACTTCAGATAACCGAATCACAAGCTCCTGTTACGGCGGCGGCGGACAACGGCACCGATCATGCCGAGGCCGGCCAGCATCATCGCGTAGGTTTCCGGCTCGGGAATGGCAGCAGTATAAGTCGCCTGAATCGTAGCGGCGAATCCCGTTGCATTATCCGTGTTCCAGTAAGAGCTAGGACGACCATTGTAGGTGTCGCCGCCATAGGAGTTGCTGTGGTTATTGTGAACGATGAACTCTATCGTGTTGGAACCATCGACGTTCCAGGCAATATCGGTCAACGTGAGATGCGTATATTCCTGCGTCCAGCCGGGGTATTCTTCATGCTCTGCATTGAAACCGCTATATACAACCCCGTTGATAACGATGGCATGCAGATGGTCATCCGAAACATAGTTGATGTCCAACTTGCTGAACTCTATCGACTGGTAGCTGCCCAGCGCACTGAAATCTTCGGCATACGTTGTCACGTAGGAATAGTAACCATTCTTCCAGTACCCTTCCTTGTTGATACTTATCCAGGGAACATTGCTGTTCCAGTCGGTACCAAGATTGGATACCTTTTGCGCGGTTGAGTATCCTGAAGTGTTGAGTATCCCATTGCTGTAGGTTCGTTGGGCTGCCCAGTTAAAGGTTTCATTCGAATTGCACTGCTGAAACTGGCTATTGCAGTTGGTATTTTCCCCACCCAAGTATTTCACCTGCCAGTTACTGGCGTTCACGGTGTCGCGCAATATGCCAACAAACTCATCCCCAGTGGGATTAGCATAAGCTGGCATAGCGGACATGGTGCCCAATGCCAAAAGTGAAGTAGAAAGAAGCTTGGACATGATGAATCCTTTTTGATGAATGAGACTACACAAAACAAACCTAGGTTATACAAGCAAAAAATAAGCCTGAATTGTATACTTTTGATTTTTCAACAGTATTTATGTGTCAATAGAGCAAAATGTAAAAAATCACGACAACTCATTGTAAATATGAACTATCGGAAAACACGTATACAAAGCATAAAACTCATGGTTATTTATTGTTGAAAATACGTAGACAGCCCAAAATTCTCATTCCTTTTTTTCTGCCATTTTGATCCTACCGGCCGGAAATTTCTCTGGGTATTCAAAGATATCATCCGCGCGGGTGAAAATGCACGACGGCGCGGCCATCGGGGCGTGCCCCGGATTGCGGCTGTTTTTCCGCGCTCCCGGTTTTCCAGGCGTGACCCTGGATGATCTCGATCGTCACCGGAAGGCGTTCTTCGCGGCGACATTGTTCGTAGCGCGCTCGGGCTTGCTCCCAGGCAGTGCGTCCGGAGAGGCCGCGCGGGCGGGCAAGGGCGGCGTTGTTGGCAGCGTTGGCGCGCAGATCGGCAAAAAGCTCATCGAGGCTGCCGTAGGTGAGCGTAGCCATCTCCATGTCCATCACGGGATCGGAGAAACCCGCAGCGATGAGGGCGTCGCCCAGATCGTGCATGTCGATGAAGCGGTGCACACGCTCACCCGCGTGCGAGGGAAGAATCTCGCGCAGTTCCCGCAAGGTATCCGGCCCAAGGGTGGAAAACATGACCAGCCCGCCGGTCTCGATGACCCGGCACATTTCGCGAAAAACGGGCAAGGGGTCGTCGATGAAGGGCAGCATCAGGTTGGCCCAGACGAGGGAAACGGAACCCTCGAGAAGCGGCAAGCGCGCGGCCTCTGCGGCGGCAAGGCCGACAGCGGGCAGGCTCTTGCCGAACAGGCGGCGCAGGGGGTTGGGCGAACCGTTTGGAGTAAGCCGCGCACGCGCGTGGAAAGGGGCAACGAGATCAAGCCCGATCCGCATGACGTCGGGATAACGCTCCCCAAGGCGCGCGAGGTCATGACCCGCGCCGCAACCAAGGTCGAGAATGCGGCGGGGGGCGATGCGGATGAGGTCGAGCCGTTCATCCATGCGGCGGGCGATTTCGCGGGCAAGAAAATCAGAGTCGGTTTCGCCGACCCGCACGGCAGCCTGCCGGAGCCGTCGGCGCAGCAGGGCGTGATCCAGGCGGAAGCTCTGGGGCGCAGCCGTATCGGGTGTCTCCACGCGTCGGCTCCCGGCCCGCCAGGTCAGATGGAAACGAGGCCGAGGCGGGCGAAAAGGCGCATGTCGGCGTCGGTGTCAGCGTTGCCCGTGGTCAGGAGCCGTTCGCCGTAGAAAATGGAATTGGCTCCGGCCATGAAGCACAGCGCCTGCAATTCGTCGCTCATCTGTTCGCGCCCCGCCGAGAGGCGCACGGCGCTTCCCGGCATGGTGATGCGCGCTACGGCGACGGTACGGACGAAGTCGAAGGGGTCGATTGCACCACTGTCGGCAAACGGCGTGCCGGGAAAAGCGATGAGTTTGTTGATGGGCACAGATTCCGGCGGCGGATCCATATTGGCGAGTTGGGCGATGAGGCCCGCACGGCCCACTTGGCCTTCTCCCATGCCGACGATGCCGCCGGAACAGACGTTGATCCCGGCTTCGCGCACTTTTTCGATGGTGTCGAGCCGGTCTTGCAGGGTGTGGGTGGTGACGACTTCGCCGTAACGCTCGGGCGCGGTGTCGATGTTGTGGTTGTAGTAGTCAAGCCCGGCTTCGGCGAGCCGTTTGGCTTGTTCCGCCTCCAGCATGCCAAGGGTAACGCAGGTTTCCAGCCCTAGTTTCTTGACTTCCTTCACCATGTCGATGACGGCGGCGAGGTCTTTTTCCTTGGGGTTGCGCCATGCCGCGCCCATGCAGAAGCGGGAAGAACCGTTTTCCTTGGCGGCACGGGCGTGTTCCAGCACTTCGTCGAGCGGCATCAGGGCTTCGCGTTCCAGCCCCGTCTGGTGGCGCGCGGACTGCGAGCAGTAGCCGCAATCCTCGGAACAGCCGCCGGTCTTGATCGAAAGAAGGGTCGAGCGTTGCACTTCGCCAGCCTTGAAATGGGCGCGGTGCACTTCCTGCGCGCGGAACATCAGATCGAGGAAAGGCAGCGCGAACAGGGCTTCGATGTCGGCAATTTTCCAGCGGGCGTTGGCAGGCTCCGCCGGAGCGGATCGGGAAGGTTCGGCGAAGAACGTGACGGATGATTCGCTTGTCATGTCGCGTAATTTGGTCTCTAATTGGGAAGCTGTAATTCTCGTTCAGCGGGCAAAAGCAAGTCAAATCAGGAACAACCCTTGGCAAGGCTGCTGTCATCCCTTCTCGATACCTTGATATCGCCAGACTGTTGTTTGTGCGGGACTCCCGTTGGGAGCGGAAACGGGGGCATGCCCGTGTGCAGCGGTTGCGCGGGCGAATTGCCGCGCCATGACGCGCCGGCCTGCCCATGTTGCGCGCGCCCCACGCCGGAGGGGCAATTTTGCGGGCATTGCCTGCGCGACCCTCCGGCGTTTGACAGTACCCGCGCGTTATATGGCTACGTCTTCCCGGCGGATGCGCTGGTGCGCGCATTCAAGTACCGTCATCGCCTGTCGCTGGTTCGGTTCTTTGTCGGCGCAGTGGGGAGTTTGCCGGAGGCCGATGTGGTCGTGCCCATGCCGCTGCATCCAAGACGTTTATCCGAGCGCGGTTTCAATCAGGCGCTGGAAATCGCCCGCCCACTGGCTCGTGCGGCCGGTTTGCCGTTGGAGCATGGAGGAGTCGCGCGCAAACGTTACACGCCACCGCAGGCAATGCTCGACCGCGAGGCGAGGCTTGCCAACCCGCGCGGCGCGTTTGTCTGCCGCCGCCGGTTCGATGGCCTGCGCGTAATGGCAATCGACGATGTGATGACCACTGGAGCCTCGCTCGATGCGCTTGCCCGTTGCCTCAAGGCAGCCGGAGCGGCGGCGGTACACAATTTCGTCCTTGCGCGCGCAGGGTGATGAGGCGCTTCAGGTAGAATGCGGGCTTTTCGGCGCAACTTACGTTCAATATGGAATTTATAGCTCAGTTTATCGACATCATCCTGCATCTGGATCAGCACTTGGGGGCATGGGTCGTTCAATATGGCATATGGATCTACGCCATATTGTTTTGCATCATTTTCGCGGAAACGGGGTTTGTCGTGACGCCCTTCCTGCCGGGAGATTCCCTGTTGTTCGTGGCAGGGGCACTGGCGGCGATAGGCATGGCGGAGGCCGAGGGCGGCATGAATATCGGCTGGCTGCTGGCGGCGGTTTCCTCGGCGGCGATATTGGGCAACATGGTGAATTACCAGATAGGCCGTTTCCTCGGGCCAAAGGTGTTCCAATGGGAAGGTTCCCGCTTTTTCAACAAAAAGGCGCTTTTGAAAACGCATGCCTTCTACGAGCGGCATGGCGGCAAAACTTTGGTCATTTCCCGTTTTTTACCGATTTTCCGCACCTTCGCGCCGTTCGTGGCAGGCGTAGGCGCAATGGACTATCCCCGGTTTTTCCTGTTCAACCTGGCGGGGGGGTTAGGATGGTGTTTTTCGCTCACGCTGGCAGGGTACTGGTTCGGCAATCGGCCGTGGGTAAGACAGAATCTTTCCCTGCTGATCGTTGGGATCATTCTCGTTTCCCTGCTGCCGATGCTGATTGCGTGGCTGATGCGGGACAAGGAAGGGGAACAAGCATAGGCTGATGCCGTGCAATCTGTTTTTTTGAGCATTCATTTTTTAATCCACTGGCGCGACTGCAATGTTTCTCAAAGTTCTGATAATGGCGGCGTTCATCGCCGTGACGGTCTATATCGGCTTCTATGCCCGCAAGCATGCGCGGGATGTCGAGGGCTTCGTGCTCGGCGGGCGCAAGGTCGGGGCGTGGTTTTCCGCGTTTGCTTACGGCACCACGTATTTTTCGGCAGTGGTCTTCATCGGTTACGCTGGGCAGTTCGGCTGGAAATACGGCATGGCGGCGTTCTGGATCGGACTGGGCAACGCGTTTATCGGCAGCCTGCTGGTCTGGTATGTGCTCGGGGCGCGAACGCGGGCAATGACGCATCACCTGCGGGCGCACACCATGCCGGAATTCTTCGGCGCGCGCTTTTCAAGCCCGAGCCTACGCATTGCCGCCGCCGCGATCATTTTCATTTTTTTGATTCCCTATACGGCCAGTGTCTATAACGGCTTGTCGAGGCTCTTCGACATGGCGTTCGGCGTACCTTACGAATGGTGCATCGTGGTCATGGCGATACTGACCTGTGTCTACGTGGTCATGGGCGGCTACATGGCAACCGTCATCAACGATCTGGTGCAGGGCTGCGTCATGCTGTTCGGCATCGTTGCCGTCATCGCCACAGTCCTGATGAAGCACGGCGGTTTCACGCAGGCGATGCTGACGCTCTCGCAGGTGCCGAGCGACGCACCGGGCATGGAGCAGATGCAGGGAGCCTACGTTTCGATCTTCGGGCCTAACCTGCTCGATCTCGTGGGCGTGCTCGTGCTGACTTCACTGGGCACATGGGGACTGCCGCAGATGGTGCAGAGGTTCTATGCAATCAAAAGCACCGACGCAATCAAGCGCGGAGCCATCATTTCGACCCTGTTCGCGGTAGTGGTGGCGGGAGGCAGTTATTTTCTGGGCGGGTTTGGCCGGCTGGCTGCGGACAGTATCGCGCTTTCGCCCAGCGGCGCACCCGTCTACGATTCGATCATTCCAACCATGCTCATGGATATGCCGGATTTGCTCATGGGGCTGATCGTGGTGCTGGTGTTGAGCGCCTCGATGTCGACCTTGAGCGCGCTGGTGCTGACTTCGAGTTCCACGCTGACGCTGGATTTTCTCAAGGGCAATTTCATCCGGGAAATGAACACCAGGAACCAAGTTACGGTTATCCGGCTGCTCATCGTCGTTTTTGTGCTCATTTCGATGGTAATCGCGCTCGTTCAGTACAATTCGCCGATGATATTCATCGCGCAACTCATGGGGATCAGTTGGGGGGCGCTTGCGGGTTCGTTCCTCGCGCCTTTCCTCTACGGGCTTTACTGGCAGCGCACGACCACGGCAAGCGTGTGGGCATGCTTCATCTTTGCGGTCGGTTTGGTGTGCGGGAACTTGATGCTTGGCAACGTAATCTCGCCCATCAACGCGGGCGCGCTGGCGATGCTCGCGGGGCTGGTGATCGTGCCGGTGGTCAGTTGGCTCACGCCGCGCCCGGATGCCGAGCGGACGAGCGCGCTCTTCAGGGAGTCGTACCTGAACCTGCACGATATAAAGATCGACGCGGACTGATTCGGGCTATCCGTGTTCTTCGTGGTGTGCCAGGGCTTCGTCGAACTGGTAAATCAGATCGTCGGCGATGTCGTCCAGGTCTGAGGCGGCATAGCCCAGGCAAACGGAGACGGCTTCGCGCGCCCGCATCCATTCCGCGTCCTGCACCGTGCGAAGGTGGGTGCTTGCGGCATACTCGGCCATTACGTTGATGGCGATCAGGCGATGCGCTTCACTATTGATGTGTCGCGGGTCTTCGAGTTGGGCGTAGTCATGATGACAAAGAATGCCTTGGGTGATCGCATCCGCCAAACCCCAGGCGCGCGCGAGGTAATAGCCGATGATCGCATGGCTGGTTTCAAAGGCTTCTTCTTCGACGTCGGTGAATATCCGTTTGGTGTCCTTGTTGGCTTCGCGCAGGACGCCCTTGTATTCCGGATAGCGTTGCGTGAGCAAGGGAATGCCACAATCGTGAAACAGCCCGAAGGTATAGGCGGTATCCGGGTTGACCCGGCCTACAATGGAAGCCAGGCGTTTCCCGGCTATGGCGGTATAACGGGAGTTGTCCCAAAAACGGTCGAGCGAAACGTTGTTGCCGTTGATGGAGTCTTGCAGGAGGGCTTCCCGCACCAGGTTGGTCAGGGAATCGTAACCAAGCGTATCGATCGCGTCCGAGATGGAAGAGATACGGCAGCCATTGCCGAGGAGCGGAGAATTGGCCATGCGGATAACGATGGCGGAAATCCCCGCGTCCTGGCTGACGAGTCCGGCGATCTTTTTGCTGTTGGTGGGCGTACTCTTCAGTTCGTCCATCAACTGAGTGAGAGTAGTCGGGCAAGCCGGGATGCTAACTCCGCGCAGAACCCTGTTTTCGATCTCGTTCATGTTGTAGAAATTTTTGTTTGCGCTCAACAAAACGGATTGGCAAAGTCTAGTGCGCGCTTACCGCGCATGCCGAGCACAATGTCGCATTCAGGAAAGGAATCCCTTATAAAAGAAGTATTTGTGTCAATATGAATAAAAAGACATGGAACGGCTGTTTTCACCCTTACCCGCATCGCCTGATCGGAGGCATGAATCATGGAATGGCTTGAATCCTGGCTTGAGCGGCTCGCCGGTGGAGATACCATGACGCTGTTTTCCCTGCACGCGCTGCTGGTCGTGCTTGCCATCGTGATTTTCAACGCCGTGACGCACCGAGTGCTGGCCCGGTTCGGCAAGGCGGCTCATAAGGCGGGCACCTTCTGGGAACTGGCCTTGGCGGCGTCTGCCAAGCGTCCGCTATCCATATTGGCCTGGGTGGTCGGCATCTCGTTTGTCGGCCAGATGGCACAGGAGCAAACGGATGCCGCCATTCTCGCGTTTATCCATCCCGTGCGCGTCATCGGAGTCATCGTTTGCCTGGGCTGGTTCCTGACGGGATTCATCGGCAACGTGAAAGACGCGATCATCCAGCGGCGGACCGCGCGCGGCGCGGAAGTCGACCGGACGACAGCCGAAGCGATTGCCCAGCTTTTACGAATCACGGCATGGATCACGACATTTCTGGTCATCCTGCAAAGTTTGGGATTTTCGATCGAGGGGGTATTGGCGTTCGGCGGCATCGGCGGGATTGCCATCGGTTTTGCCGCCAAGGACTTGCTGGCCAATTTCTTCGGCAGCCTGATGATCTATTTCGACCGCCCGTTTGCCGTCGGCGAGTGGATACGTTCGCCGGACAAGCAGATTGAAGGCACGGTCGAAGACATCGGCTGGCGCCTGACCCGCATCCGCACTTTCGATAAGCGCCCCCTGTATGTGCCCAACTCGATATTTACAACCATCACGGTCGAGAACCCATCGCGAATGAGCCACCGCCGCATCAATGAAACCATCGGCCTGCGCTACGACGACATCGGCAAGATCAAGGCCATCGTCGGGGACATCCAGGCCATGATGCGCGCGCACCCGGAAATCGACCAGAAGCAACCCGTGGTCGTGAATTTCGATAAGTTCAACGATTGTTCGCTCGACATCGTGGTGCGCGCACTCAGCCATGTGACGGCAGGCGCGGAATTCCAGCGGGCCAAGGAAGGCATCCTGCTGAATATCGCCGACATCATCAATCGTCATGGCGCGGAAATCGCATTCCCGACGCGCGTCAACCTTACCCGTCCCCTGCCGCCTGTATAGCCGCAACGCTCGCCACGCTTTTTCCTCTCCCGCAAGAGGGGAGTTGCGGGCGGCATTTTGCCGCCCGCTTTCACTGCACAGGATTAAACAGAAACTGCTCTAACGCCCTTCCTTCAGCCAGCGCGCCGCGTCCAGCGCGTAATACGTCAGGATGCCGTCCGCACCAGCGCGCTTGAATGCCAGGAGCGCCTCCAGCACACAGGCTTTTTCATCCAGCCAGCCTTGCTGCGCGGCAGCCTTGAGCATCGCGTATTCACCGCTTACCTGGTAGGCGTAGGTCGGCACACGCAGTTCGGTCTTGACCCGGCGCACGATGTCGAGATAGGGCATGCCGGGCTTGACCATGAACATGTCGGCGCCCTCGGAGATGTCGAGTTCGACCTCGCGCAATGCCTCGTCACTGTTGGCGGGGTCCATCTGGTAGGTGTACTTGTTGCCCTTGCCGAGCGTTCCGGCAGAGCCTACGGCATCGCGGAAAGGACCGTAGTAGCTGGAAGCGTACTTGGCCGAATAGGCAAGGATGCGGGTATGGATGAGGTTGCAGCGGTCGAGTTCCGCGCGAATCTTCCCTACGCGCCCGTCCATCATGTCGGAGGGAGCCACGACGTCCGCGCCCGCCCGCGCGTGGCAAAGCGCCTGACGGATGAGCGCAACGAGCGTCTCGTCGTTCATCACGTAGCGGTCGGTGTCATCAGGGTCGATCAGGCCGTCCTGCCCGTGGATGGTGTAGGGGTCGAGCGCCACGTCGGTGATGACGCCCAGCGCCGGGAACCTCGTTTTGAGCGCGGCGACGGCGCGCGGAATCAGGCCGTTCGGGTTCCAGGCTTCCTCAGCGGTTTCGCTTTTCAGATCGAAGTCGATCACCGGAAAAAGTGCCAGCGCGGGTACGCCAAGCCTGAGCGCATCCTCCGCGAGCACGAGCAGCCGGTCGAGCGACATGCGCTGCACGCCGGGCATGGACGTGACCGGGGAAGCAACGTTCTGCCCCTCCTGCACGAACACGGGATAAATGAGGTCATCGGCAGTTAGCAGGTTTTCGCGCATCAGGCGGCGGGAAAATTCATCGCGGCGCATGCGGCGCAGGCGTGTCTCGGGGAAAGCGGGAATAGCGTACATTTCGGTTTCCTTGAACGCGTGTTCAGTCGGGGTGGGTAATACAAACTCAAACGGGGCGAGATGCGATTAGATCGTACCCGCATACGGGATGCCAAGCGCCCTTATTCACAGTCTGTATAATCTATCGCACCCCATCGAGGATTTCAGCATTTCATTATTCCACTATTTTCTCATTACATCGTGGACGACTCCCAACTACGCCGTTACAGCCGCCACATTCTGCTCGATGAGCTAGGCATCGCGGGGCAGGAACGCATCCTGCAAAGCCACGCGCTCGTCATCGGCGCGGGCGGCCTGGGTTCCCCCGCTGCGCTGTACCTGGCTTCCGCTGGGGTCGGCACACTGACGCTGGCCGATGGCGACACGGTCGACGCAAGCAACCTGCAACGCCAAATCCTGCATACGGAAGCGCGGATCGGTCAGGCCAAGGCAAGCTCCGGCGCGCAATCGCTGGCACAGATCAACGCTACCGTGCGGGTCGTCCCGCTCCATGAGCGGCTGGAAAGCGAAGCGCTGGAAGCCCATGTGGCAGCCGCCGATGTGGTGCTCGACTGTTCCGACAATTTCACCACGCGCTATGCGATCAACCGCGCCTGCGTCCGGAGCCGGACGCCGCTCGTCTCCGGCGCGGCAGTGCGCTTCGGCGGGCAAGTGAGCGTTTTCGACTTTTCGCGCCCGGACTCTCCCTGCTACCACTGCCTGTTCCCGGATGGCCAGCCTGTGGCGGAAGAACGCTGTGCCGTCACCGGCGTATTCGCACCCCTCACCGGCGTCGTCGGCAGCCTGCAAGCGGCGGAGGCCCTGAAACTGCTCGCCAACATCGGTACGCTGCTCACCGGGCGGCTGTTGCTGATCGACGTCCTCTCCCAGACCTTCCGTACCGTCACTTTTGGCAAAGACCCGGCTTGCCCGGCCTGCAGTAACGAAACCACATATTGACTTTCAAGCTTGCAATCTGTCCCATCATTAAGTTAATAAGGCAGTTTGTTATGATTTGAATCGCCTCTGCCGAAAGATTTGGGATTCCTCGATGTAATTAAAAAGAGGATGCTGAGTTAAGAGGATGCTGAGTTCGTCTGATCGAATAATGGATAGTTCCAGCCTCACGGCCATTTGGCTCACCTGCAAACTGGCAACGCTGACAACCGCGCTCCTGCTTCTGATCGGGACGCCTATCGCTTGGTGGCTGGCCAATACCCGATCGCGCCTGAAAGGGCCGGTGGGCGCGCTAGTCGCCCTTCCGCTGGTGTTGCCGCCCACAGTGCTCGGGTTCTACCTCTTGGTCGCGTTCGGGCCACACGGTTTCATTGGGCGGGCGATGGACGCGCTGAATCTGCAACGGCTCCCCTTCACCTTTGCCGGACTGGTGGTAGCTTCCGTCCTGTATTCGCTCCCATTCGTGGTGCAACCCATCCAGAACGCGTTCGAGGCCATCGGCAAACGCCCGCTGGAGGCGGCAGCCAGTTTGCGGGCATCTCCCCTTGACGCGTTTTTCAGCGTCGCCCTGCCGCTGGCCCGCCCAGGCTTCGTGACCGCCGCCGTCCTGGGCTTCGCGCACACGGTGGGCGAATTCGGCGTGGTGCTGATGATCGGCGGCAACATTCCCGGCAAAACCCAGGTGCTGTCGGTCAAGATTTTCGACTACGTGGAAAACACCAACTACACGCAGGCGCACTGGCTGGCTGGCGGCATGGTGTTTTTCAGCTTCATCGTCCTGCTGCTGCTCTACAGCCGCCGCAAACAGGTAGGCTGGAACTGGTGATGATCGGGCGTTTCCATATCGGCTACCCCGGCTTCACGCTGGACGTCGACCTGTCCGTGCCGGAGGCAGGCATCACGGCGCTGTTCGGTCCGTCCGGCTCCGGCAAAACTACGATCCTGCGCTGCATGGCCGGGCTGGAACGATCAAGGGAAGGCTTTTTGTCCGTTGCGGGCGAGGTGTGGCAGGACGAACGGCGCGGTATTTTCCTGCCTACCCACAAACGCCCGCTGGGGCTGGTGTTCCAGGAAGCAAGCCTTTTCCCTCACCTGTCCGTCCGGGAAAACCTCCGATACGGCATGAAGCGGGCGGGCAACGGCGAAGGGTTCGAAGCCATGCTCGACCTGCTGGGCATCCGCCCCCTCCTCGACCGCGCCCCCGGCAGCCTTTCCGGCGGCGAGCGGCAGCGGGTCGCCATCGCGCGCGCGCTCCTTACTCGCCCACGGCTGCTACTGATGGACGAACCGCTCGCCGCGCTCGATATGAAGCGTAAGCTGGAAATCCTGCCCTATCTCGAAAAACTGCGCGACGAGCTTTCCATCCCCGTGCTCTATGTCAGCCATTCCCTGGATGAAGTGGCACGGCTCGCCGACCAACTCGTGCTCATCGAAAACGGCCATGTCACGGCAAACGGGTCACTCACGGACATCCTGTCGCGGCCCGACCTCGCCGCCGCTTTCGCCGGGGAAACCGGCGCGGTGCTGGAAACGACAGTGGCCGAGCGCGAGGCGGATGGCCTCACACGGCTGGAATTCCCCGGCGGAAAACTCTACATCGCCGGGGACGCGCACGCACCCGGAAACCGTTTGCGCTGCCGCATTCACGCCAGCGACGTCAGCCTCTCCTTGAGCGCGCACACGGACACCAGCATCCTGAATACCCTGCCCGCCACGGTCGCCGCCATCGTCAACGCCGATACGCCCGGACATGTGCTCGTACAACTGCAACTCATGAATGGAGAAACCCTACTGCTGGCGCGCGTCACCGAACGATCCCGGCAGGCACTGGCTATCACGCCCGGACTCCCCGTCATTGCACAGGTAAAATCCGTGGCAATTCTGCGCTGATTTTCAATCACGTATGAACAGAAACTTTTCTCGCGCCTAAAATTACCAACGGAAAATCTGTGTTATTTGTCCGCAAAAACTCACAAACTCAATAAATTAGTTGTACGATTTTCCGGAAGAGGATTTTGAGCCGATGATACTCTTAGAAGGTAGCGCATAGCGTCGTCGGCAAACGTAGCATAAAAATACCGTCGAGCTTTCGGGCAAGGTATGTGGCGCAAGGTATGTAGCATTTGACACCTCTTTATATGGAGCATTCAAATGGATGACAAAAGCAGCATATTCTTCAAATATCGCAAGATCATTCTTGCCGTAATCCTGTTCATGGTGGCAGACGCGATCGTCATCGGCATCAATTTCTACAACACTTACAAAGCCGATGAATCCGCCGTGTCGATCAACCTGTCCGGTCGGCAGCGGATGATGTCGCAACGCATGACCAAGGCGCTCCTGACAATGGACCGCAGCCTGGAAACAGGGGATGAGGATGGCGTCAAAACCAGCCTGAAGGAACTGACGCTGACCGTCAGGCGTTTCGACAGGACCCTGATGGGTTTCCGCGATGGCGCTATGGTCACTGGTGGCGACGACAACCCCACGTATCTTACTCAGGTTGATACGGACAAATCCCGGCAGTTCGTAGCGGACGCCTACGAGATATGGACTCCTTACATGAAGTGGCTGAAACCGCTGCTGAACGGCGACAGGGAATCCTTCCTGGACGAAAGGTTCAAGCAAAAGCTGACGGATACACAAACACTGGAAGAAGTGAAAAACAAGTTCAAGGCGGAGGAGGCTTTCACCGATGAGGAATTCGCAAAGAAACTGGAATACATAAAGAACGACCCTGACGCATTCAGAGCCGATCTCAAGGCAGCAGTAGACTTCGCACTGGAAAAAAACCCGACACACAGTGAGCCGCAGAACAATCGGGCCGTCCTGAAGCTCATGAACGCCCTGACCACCGACCTGGAACACGTTGCCAATGAGCGAGCCGCGACTTTGCGGATCGTGCTGGTCGTCGGCATCCTGTTCGCGCTCTTTAACTTTAGCTACACCGTCGTCGTTTCGATCCGGGATTTGATAAGAGGCGACAGAAATCTTGCCCAAGCCCGTAAAGAGACGGCAGAAATTCTATCTACCGTGCGCGAAGGGCTATTCTTGCTGGACAAAGAAAAAAGGATCGGAACGCAGTTCTCGGAGTCTCTACCCGATATATTGAGAAGGGATATTGTACCGGGTTCGGATTTTCTGCCTCACCTCGAAGCAATCGCCCCCAGGAACATTTACGAAGCCGCCATGGACTATATTGATCTGCTCCTCGGCGACAGGGTCAAGGAAGCCCTGGTGACCAGCCTCAACCCCCTCACAAACGTACCCGTCCTTGCTACCGACGTACGTGGCAACACCCAGACACGCTATCTGTCCTTCTTCTTCAACAGGGTCGTTGCGGAAGAGAAAATCTCGCACTTGCTGGTCACGGTACAGGATGTCACCGACAAGGTCGTGCTCACGCAACAAGTCGAGCAAGCGAAGAACCAGGCAAAAATCGAGGTCGAAACCCTGCTGCGGCTGGCAAGCAGCGATTTCGATTCGCTCAAGCAATTCATTGACGGCGTTGGAGAATCGCTGGCACAAATCAACGAGAAGATGAGTACGCCCCATGACGATTCTCGTGAGCGCCTGCATACCCTGAACTACATCATGCGTATCGTGCACAGCGTCAAGGGCGAAGCGGCGGCACTCGGCATCGACGTGCTGGAGGCCTACGCGCATGAATGCGAAAAGGAAATGGTCGCCATGCGCGAAGAGGATTCGCTCAGCGGCGATCAGATGTTGCGGCTGGCCGTGTTGCTGGAAGGCTTCTACCAGCGCCATTCCTCGCTCGCCCAGATCGTCTCCCGCCTTGGCAACGCGCTCGGCAAGACGCAGACTGCGGGTGAATGGACTGCCCAGAAACACCCGTTCGCGGATCACATCACCGCGCTCGCGCAGCGGATCGCTGTGGATCATGGCAAGCAGATCGAAGTCTCCTGCCAGTTTGAAAGATTCTTCTCCCTGCCCAAAGCCACGACAAAGGAATTACAGGACATTTCCATTCAACTCGTGCGAAACGCCATGACGCACGGTATCGAAGTACCCAACAAGCGGACTGTTAACAACAAGCCGCCAACCGGCGCGCTAAGCCTCTGGTGTGAATACCTGGGCCACGGCCAGTACACCTTCACAGTGCGGGATGACGGATGCGGCATCGTCCCGGAGCGCCTGCGCGAGCATTTCGTGAAAAAGAACATCATAAGCCCAGAGGAAGCGGCTGCCCTGAGCGACCATGAAATAGCCAACCATCTTTTCCAACCGGGCATTTCGACCTCAGAGGCAGCCGATCAGGATTCCGGGCACGGTATCGGGTTGGATGTAGTATTGGAAAAAGTGAGGGACATGGGCGGGTACATGCTGGTCAAGAGCCGCCCGAACCAGTTCACCGAATTCAGCATCCAGTTCAGCACGGTACATTGAAAGAAAATCACAGAAATGAAACTCCTGATCGTCGATGACTCCGCGCTCATCAGAAGCCGTATCGCCCGCATTCTGAATGACCCGAGGCTGAACACCATCCAGCTTCTGGGCATGGCCAGGAACGGCAAGGAAGCCATCATGCTCTTCCTGCAACACATGCCTGAGCTTGTAACAATGGACATCACCATGCCCGAAATGGATGGAATAGAGTGCACGGAGAAAATGATTGAACTCCGCCACGATTGCAGCATACTTGTCATCTCCGCGTTGAGCGACAAGGCTACAGCCCTGAAAGCGCTGAAAAAAGGTGCGCGTGGATTCCTCTACAAACCATTTTCCGACGAAGACCTGATCGCGGCATTTTTGGAGCTTACAAGTCCATGAAAGGCATCAACGAAAAAGACATCCATATTTTCGTGGACGCGGTCAGCAACTTTTTCTTCCACGCAACCCAAGAAAAAGTAGAGATCAAAACCGCGTACCTGCTGGAAAACGATGTCCCGTCCTCCACATACGACCTGACCAGCTACATTACGCTGTCCGGAAGTTTCACCGGGCGCATCTATTTCTCCGCGCCGCGTACCATGCTGACTCATCTGCTGGTCGCGATGGGCGAGCAGACACGGGACAACGACCGCCTGCTCGATGCCGCCGGAGAAATCGCCAACACAATTTCCGGTAATGCACGCAAACACTTCGGCGAAACAATGGAAATTTCGGTGCCAACCGCGCAGGCAACGGATCCCGATTGGCTGAAAACCGTCGTCTCACCACACTCCTACATCATTCTCGTGAAATGGAAGCACTACCGGGCTTCCGTCGTTGTGGATATCCAGCGCGCCGATGTCCCGCTCATCGTACCGAAAGCGGAAAATTAACAGCCAAGTTATCCTATCCAGAACTCAAAAAAGCTATCTGGAGTTTACGTGCTCTCTCGTGGGTACGCCTCTGTTTTTTTGATATAAATCAAGGTTGTCCTCAGCCCACAGGTTAGTATGGAATTCTATATACTTATTAATTATATTCCTGAAATGGGAGAGGGTTTGTGGATATGGGTCGCCGCGCTTTCCTGCGCGGCCAGCGTTTGTGCAGGATCGTGGCGCCATACCGTCCCCCTTGGGCAATGGCCGAGGCGTTTTTTACACGCGCCTGTACTCGTTGCGGCGCTTGCGTGATGGCGTGCCCCACCGGGTTGCTCACACAAGGCACGGGAGGGTTTCCAGAAGCCAATTTCCAGCGGGCGCGTTGTACATTTTGCGCGGACTGCGCCCATGCCTGTGCGGAAAACGCCCAACAAAGCACGTCACCCCAGCCACCGGCCTTGGCCTTTTCCCCCGATCTTCCGCCTTGGACGCTCCATGCCACGGTTAGCTCGGCCTGTCTGCCTCACCGGGGCGTATTGTGCCGTTCCTGCGAAGGCCATTGCGAGGCGGGAGCCATCCGCTTTGTCCCGCGCCCAGGCTCTCCCGCACAGCCGGACATCACAGGATCACATTGCACCGGCTGCGGCGAATGCGTGGCATCCTGCCCGGTTCATGCCATTTCCATGCAGGCTTTTCCGCCACACAATCCATCTGGCCTACATTCAACCCCTTTCCCGGAAAAACCCCCTCAATGAAAATCGTCAGCCTCGTCCTGAAGTTCATGCCAGACTATGCCGATGAAATAAAAGCCGCCGTCGAAACCGTACCCGGAGCCAGTGTGGCAGCCGATAGCGGCGACGGGCGTATGATTGTTTTGCTGGAAGACGGCCCGGACTATGCCGTCTCCGACTCCATCATCCAAGTCCACCAAATCCCCCAAGTGATGTCTGCAACCCTTTCCTACGAATATTCGGATGAAGTACACGCTCTCGAGGAGAACTGAAATGACCAACCGCCGCGACTTTCTGAAAACCCAAGCTGTTGCCACCGCTGCTGCGGCAGCCGGCATGACACTGCCTGTCACTAAAGCCATCGCCGACGATAACATCCGCTGGGACAAAATCCCCTGCCGTTTTTGCGGTACGGGCTGCTCAGTGCTGGCAGGCGTGCAGGGAGGCAGACTGGTTGCCACGCAAGGCGACCCGGACTCGCCCGTGAATCGTGGGTTGAACTGCATCAAAGGATATTTCCTGTCCAAGATCATGTACGGCAAGGACAGGCTCACGCAGCCCCTGCTGCGGAAGAAAGGCGGCAAATACGACAAGAATGGCGACTTCACGCCCGTTTCATGGAAAGAAGCCTTCGACATCATGGAACAAAAATGGAAAGAAGCCCTGAAGAGTTCCGGGCCGACCTCCGTCGCTATGTTCGGTTCGGGGCAATGGACGATCTGGGAGGGTTACGCCGCTGCGAAACTGTACAAGGCCGGTTTCCGCTCCAACAACATCGACCCGAACGCCCGTCACTGCATGGCTTCCGCCGTGGTCGGCTTCATGCGGACCTTCGGTATTGATGAACCGATGGGCTGCTATGACGACATCGAGAACGCCGACGCCTTCGTGCTCTGGGGCGCCAACATGGCGGAAATGCACCCGGTACTGTGGTCGCGCGTCACCGACCGCCGCCTGACCCACAAAGGCTGCCAAGTCCATGTGCTGTCCACCTTCGAGCATCGTTCGTACGAACTGTCCGACAACTCGATGATATTCCATCCGCAATCCGACCTGGCCATCCTGAACTTCGTCGCCAACTACATCATTCAGAGTGGCAAAGTTGACAAGACTTTCGTCGACAAGTGCGTCAACTTCAAGAAAGGCGTCACCGACATCGGCTACGGCCTACGTCCCGGTCATGACCTTGAGAAAAACGCCACCGCCAACGGCTATCCCGGCGCTGACGACAAACCCAAGGGCGACCCCGGCAAATCCGAGCCCATCAGCTTCGAGGAATACGCCAAGTTCGTCTCCGAATACACGCTGGAAAAAGCCGTTCAACTCTCCGGTGTACCTGCCGACAAACTCAAGAAGCTGGCCGAACTGTTCACCGACCCGTCCAAGAAAGTGGTCTCCTTCTGGACGATGGGCGTCAACCAGCACGTGCGCGGCACCTGGGTCAACAACCTGATCTACAACATCCACCTGCTCACCGGCAAGATTTCCAAGCCCGGCAACGGCCCCTTCTCCCTGACCGGGCAGCCTTCGGCCTGTGGCACGGCGCGGGAAGTCGGCACCTTCGCGCACCGGCTGCCCGCCGACATGGTGGTTGGCAATCCGGAGCATCGGAAATTGTCAGAGACCCTCTGGAAACTGCCCGAAGGGACAATCCCTGAGAAGGTCGGCCTACACGCCGTAGCGCAAAGCCGCGCCCTGAAGGATGGCAAACTCAAGTGCTACTGGACGTCCACAACCAACAACATGCAGGCCGGGCCAAACATCAACGGGGAAATTCTCCCCGGCTGGCGCAACCCCAACGCCTTCGTAGTGGTCTCCGACGCCTATCCCACGGTATCCGCGCAATCTGCCGACCTGATCCTTCCCACGGCCATGTGGGCAGAGAAGGAAGGAGCCTACGGCAATGCCGAGCGGCGCACCCAGTTCTGGCGCCAGCAGGTCAAGGCACCAGGCGAATCCCGTTCCGACCTCTGGCAATACCTGGAATTCTCCAAGCGCTTCAAGGTGGAAGACGTCTGGCCGGCCGACCTGATCGACAAGAAGCCAGAATACAAGGGCAAGACCCTGTTCGATGTCCTCTTTGCCAACGGCGCTGGCAACAAGTTCCCCAAGGACAACGTAGCTGCCGTTGCAGCCAAGGCAACAAAGAACGTTTTCAAAGGCTACACCAACGACGAATCCGAATACTTCGGCTTCTACGTGCAGAAAGGCCTGTTCGAGGAATACGCGGCCTTTGGCCGGGATCATCATCACGACCTGAACGAGTTCGACACCTATCACCAATCGCGCGGCCAGCGCTGGCCTGTCAAGGATGGCAAGGAAACCTTGTGGCGCTTCAACGAGAAATACGACCCCTACGTCAAGAAGGGCGAAGGTATCAGGTTCTACGGGCAGAAAGACGGCAAGGCGAATATTTTCGCCCTGCCCTACCAACCGCCCGCTGAATCGCCGGACAAGGAATACGACCTCTGGATGTGCACGGGCCGTGTGCTGGAACATTGGCACACTGGCTCCATGACCCGCCGCGTTGAAGAGTTGCACCGCGCCGTACCGGAAGCGCTCGTCTACATGCACCCGGAAGACGCCAAGGCGCGTGGCCTGCAACAAGGCTCCAGGGTCAAGGTCATCTCCCGCCGGGGCGAGATCATGTTGCAAGTCGACACGAAAGGACGCAACAAGCCGCCTCGCGGCCTGGTGTTCGTACCCTTCTTCGACGAGCAAAAACTCGTCAACAAGCTCATCCTTGACGCCACCTGTCCGCTTTCCAAAGAAACGGACTTCAAAAAGAGTGCCGTCAAAGTGGTGAAAGCCTGAGAAGTTTTTCGCTGAAAGCGCCAGGCCATGAACGCGGAGAAAGCCGTTGAACGCGCCAAAACCCCGGAGAAACCCACGGTTTCTCCGGGGCGGCGGAAATTCCTCTCCGGAATGGCCGGGGCGGCTGGTGGCGGCTGCCTCATGGCAATGGGCGTTGGTATCTACTCCCGTCAGGCCAGTGCGCTCCCCGCGCTGGCTCTGCGGCCTCCCGGCGCACTGCCGGAGGCGGAATTTCTCGCAGCCTGCACACGTTGCGGCCTGTGCATCCGGGACTGCCCTTACGACATTTTGAAGCTCGCCGCACCGGGCGACCCCGTACCGACCGGGACGCCGTACTTCACGGCTCGAACCGGCCCATGCGAGATGTGCGAGGACGTTCCCTGCATCAAGAACTGTCCCACGGGCGCGCTCGACCCAAAGCTGCTGGTCGACGACGCCGACAAAGCGTCCGACGCCAAGCCCGACATCAACAAGGCGCGCATGGGGCTGGCCGTCCTTGTCGACCAGGAAAACTGCGTTGCTTTTCTCGGGCTGCGTTGTGAAATTTGCTATAACGCCTGCCCGCTTATCGGCAAGGCTATTACGCTGGAAAAACGTCACAACCCCCGCTCCGACCGTCATGCCATGCTTCTGCCTGAGGTGCATTCGGAATACTGCACCGGCTGCGGCCTGTGCGAAAAATCCTGCATCCTGGAAGAAACAGCTATCAGGGTGCTGCCGCCCACACTGGCTCAAGGCAAGGGTGGCGAACATTACCGCAAGGGATGGGAAGAACGGGAAAAACACGGCGGCTCGCTGATCGGCGACCAGTTGGAACTCCCGGTACGCGGGCTGGAACACAAGCGATTCGGGGATACCCGTGTCTACGAGGACACGCCCACGGACACCGGCCCCGGCATTGACCCTCCACCCTTTGATCCGAGTTTACTCAACGGTTCTGATCCGGAGGCCAAGCCATGAGCGCCAGCAGCCAGAACAGGCCCGGACAGGACGCCATCGCCAGCAAGGGCTGGCTTGCGGCTCACAAGTGGCTGCTATTGCGTCGTATCAGCCAGTTGTTCATCCTGGCTCTCTTCATGATCAGCCCGTGGCTCGGCATCTGGATCAGCAAGGGCAGTTCCTCCTCCAGTTCCGAACAAGAGGCTTTGTCCCTGGTCAATACGGGCAATCTGGTCTCCAGCATACCCACCGGTCTTACACAGAAGGCTCCGCCCTCAACCGATGTTTTCTGGATCATCAAAGGCAACCTGTCCTCCAGTCTCTTGCTGGACACTGTGCCCCTGACCGACCCCTACATCTTCCTGCAAATGCTTGCAGCGGGCTTCCTGCCTGCCGCGACAGCCGTTATCGGCGCGCTCATCCTGGCCGCCTTTTACATGCTCATCGGCGGGCGTGTGTTCTGTTCCTGGGTTTGCCCGGTCAACATGATTACCGACGGTGCCTCATGGGCGCGTCGGCGCTTCAATATCAAATCCAACCACGCACCCCACGCTAATACCCGCTATTGGTTCCTGGCCGGAACGTTCGTTGCTGCCGCGATTACCGGAACCTTGGCCGTGGAATGGGTCAACCCGGTCTCAATCGCCCATCGCGGCCTGTTTTTCGGCATGGGCGCGGGGCTGTGGATTCTCGTTGCCCTGTTTCTTTACGATTTGTTCGTCGCCAGCCGAGGCTGGTGCGGTCACCTTTGCCCGATGGGCGCGTTCTACAGCCTGCTCGGCAAAACCGCCCTGCTGCGCGTGGCGGCTCCCCTCCGGGATGCCTGTGACGACTGCATGGACTGTTTCGTTATCTGCCCTGAACCTCAGGTCATTCGTCCTGCACTCAAAAAAGTGGGGCAGAGCACCCCTGTCATTCTCGATTCCCGTTGTACGACCTGCGGACGCTGCATAGACGTTTGCAGCAAACAGGTTTTCAGACTCACCCATCGCTTCGACCAGAGGAGTTCATCATGAAAAGACGCTTCCTTGCTATCGTCCCGACTGCCGTACTAGCAACGAGTTTGATGTTGCTCACCGGCATTTCCCAAGCAGCAGATGACGGCGGTCTTGCTACGTTGCGTGGCGCACCCGTTTCGGCGGCGGAGAAGTCGCCCACTGGCGACGGGCTCAAGAAGGCGCTCGAAACCGCGCCGGTGGATCGTAATTTTGAGGATCAACCGCCATTGGTGTCGCACGCGGTGGATGAGTATCCTGTCACCAAGGACTTCAACAAGTGCATGGACTGCCACTCCGAAGCGAATTACAAAAAGGAAAAGGCCACCAAAGTCGGAAGTTCCCACTACAAGGATGCAGCCGGAAATCAGTTGAAAGCCATTTCATCTCGCCGCTACTTCTGTGTGCAGTGCCATGTTCCCCAGGTTGATGCCAAACCACTGGTCGGTAACACCTTCACAGGCCCGAAATAATCCCCTATCAACTGTCAGGCGCATAGATGATGGATACCGATCAACCTGATAACGCTCCCGCTCCCGCCCAGAAAACGAAACGACGGCGGAAGCGGGAGAAGAAACGCCTCGTGTCGGTTTCCGTCGTAGTGGCCTTCGTTTTGGGCGTCCTGTTCCTGGGTATTTTCAACACAGTGCTGGACTGGGCATACACGGAAGAGTTCTGTATCAGTTGTCACGAAATGAAGGACAACGCGTATCAGGAATACCAGTACAGCGCCCACTTCACCAGCCGTAGCGGTGTACGGCCAACTTGCAAGGATTGCCATCTACCGGAGAAAGGTCTCTTCAAGATCATCCGCAAGATTGAGGCGTCCAACGATATTTGGCATAACCTGTTAGGTTCCATCAACACGCCTGAAAAGTACGAGGAAAAACGCGCGGTATTGGCACAAAGAGAATGGCAGCGCATGAAAGCCAATGACTCGCAGGGATGCCGTAATTGCCACGATCCAAACTCTTTCGACTTCAGCAAGCAAGGCTACCGTTCCGTCCAGCAGCACGAAGACGGGTTGTTGTTGAAAGGGCAGACCTGCATCGATTGTCACAAAGGCATCGCGCATCGCCTGCCGAGAATCGACCAGAAAATCAACCAAGCCGATCCGCCAGGTATCTTGGAGGAGATTTTCCGGTCTATCGCCGTTCAGAAAGAAGAAACCTCCAACGAACAAACAAAGTAAGAGCATTCACTGAGGTGATGTGATGCGCGATCCGCAGAGAGCGATGCCTTGTCTCGACAATTTGCAGCGCCCTCTGCGCGATCTGCGGATTTCCGTGACGGATCGCTGCAACCTGCGCTGTACGTACTGTATGCCAGGCGAGGTTTTCGGGCGGGATTTCGTCTTCCTGCGCCATGCCGAACTTCTGAGTTTTGAAGAAATCGTCCGTGTTGCCAAGCAAAGTATCGGGCTGGGCGTACGCAAGATACGCCTCTCCGGCGGCGAGCCGTTGCTGCGGCACGGCATCGAGCGGCTGGTCGAGATGCTGGCCGGACTGCATGGCGACGATGGCAAGCCCATCGAACTCGCCATGACGAGCAACGGTACACTGCTGGCGAAAAAGGCTCGCACCCTGAAAGATGCGGGCCTGAAGCGGCTGAACATCAGCCTCGACGCACTGGATGAAAACATCTTCCGCCGCATGAGCGGCAGCAACGTCTCGCCCGAAATCGTGCTCGAAGGCATTGCTGCCGCGCAGTCTGCGGGGCTGACGCCGGTCAAGGTCAACGCGGTCGTCAAACGGGGCATCAACGAGGGCGAAATCCTGCCGCTAATCCGCCATTTTCGCCATACTGGCGTCATCATGCGTTTCATTGAGTACATGGATGTCGGCAACACCAACGGCTGGCGGCTCGACGACGTGGTAACGGCCAGGGAAATTCTGGCTCGGATCAACCAGGAGCACCCACTGGCCCCCATCGACCTTCACGCCCAAAATGAGGTGGCGCAACGATGGGCATTTCAGGACGGGGGAGGTGAAATCGGCGTCATCACCTCGGTCACGCAGACGTTCTGCCATACATGCAGCCGTCTGCGGCTTTCCACGGACGGCAAGCTCTACACCTGCCTCTTTGCCACTGAAGGCGTTGACCTGCGCGCTTTCCTGCGCGCCCAATCCGGCGACGATGCGGCATTACGGCAACGCATCGCCGCCACTTGGCACTGCCGCACCGACCGCTATTCCCAACTGCGTCACGAAATGACCGAGGCGCTTCCCGGAAGAATAGAAATGTCGTATATCGGAGGCTGAACCTAAGGAAGCACTGATTTATTTCCGTGCCTCCCTCTCCCATCCCTTCATAGCATCCTCCCCCACTTCCGGAAAGGAGCCTCCTTGGACGAACCCGGTAACTTAAGCCATTTTTCCGCCACGGGCCGCGCCCGTATGGTCGATGTCTCCGCCAAGCCGGATGGCAAACGCTCCGCGACCGCAAGCGGCATCCTGCGGATGCGCCCGGCAACCCTGGAACGCATCCGCGCCGGTACACTCGCCAAGGGTAATGTGCTCGCCGTTGCAGATGTCGCGGCAGTCATGGCCGCCAAGCACACCCCCGACCTGATCCCGATGTGCCACCCTCTGCCGCTGTCCGGCGTTGAAGTTGAATTTTGTGAAATTCTCGTAGCAGACGCCAAAGGCTGCATCGGCATTCAAACCAGGGTCACAGCCCATTGCACCGGCCCGACCGGAGTCGAAATGGAAGCCCTCACCGCCGCCGCAGGGGCATTGTTGACCATCTACGACATGTGTAAGGCCATCGACCGGGGCATGCACATCGAAAACATCCAACTGGAAGAAAAAAGCGGGGGCAAGAGCGGCACATGGCGGCGCAACGCGCCCACCGGGGAAACATCGCATGATTAACGTGCTCTTTTTCGGCCCGGTCGCTGAACGTGCCGGAGTACGCCAGATCAGCCTGAATTTCCGGGAAGGCTTGCGCTGGCAGGATGTGCGTGACACCCTGCGGGTACGCCATCCCGAAGCCTTCGAGATTGTCTCCATCGTGGCAGTCAATGGCCAAAGAGTCGGCGAACAAGACGCATCTTTGCTCGCCGACGGTGCCGAAGTCGTTTTCATGTCAGCCTTTTCCGGAGGATGAAACCCTTGATGATCGACGCCGTCCGCCTGCAAACGGAAGATTTTTCCCTCGATGCGGAGGTCGCCACCCTGCGCGCGGGCTCGAAACGCATCGGCGGCATCAGCACTTTCCTTGGCTGCGCGCGCGATTTTTCCGGAGAACGTGAAGTCCACGAAATCGCGTTCGACGCCTATCACGGCATGGCGCTTGCTGAACTGACGCGCATACGCGATGAGGCCATTGCGCGGTTCAGCCTCATCGACGCGCGCATCGTCCACCGCCTTGGCACTGTGCGCGCAGGGGAAAACATCGTCCTCATCGTCGTGGGTGCGGAACACCGCGCTCCCGCGTTCGACGCCTGCCGCTGGTTGATCGACGAACTCAAGGCGCGCGCCCCAATATGGAAAAAAGAAGTCTCTCCCCAGGGCGAATCCTGGGTCACACCCCATCCTTAGAACCTCAAAAAAACATGTCTCCTCCCGTTTTCATCTTCGTCGGACACTCCAATTCCGGCAAAACTACCCTCATCGAACGGCTCATCCCGGAACTGGCTCGCCGGGGAATACGCGTCGCCACCATCAAACACGCCCATCACAAAGTCCAACTCGATACCGAAGGCAAGGACAGTTGGCGCTACAAGAACGCAGGCGCCGCCCTCAGCATGCTCGTCACCACAAACGCGCTGCAACTGGTGGCGGATGCCGACGAAAAGCGCGAACCGGTACAACTGGCCATGCGCTTTCTGGGTGAAGCCGATATTGTGCTGGCCGAAGGTTTTTCGCACGCGCCCGGCCCGAAGATCGAAGTCCTGCGCCGTGGGCTCGGCAAACCGCCACGTTGTGAAATCGGCGACGGCCTGATCGCCATCGCAACCGATTGCCCTGAGGTTTACCCGGAACTTCCGCATTTCACGCTCGACGACCACGAAGCGCTGGCTAATTTCCTTTTGCAATACACCGTCCGGGCATGATTTCGGACTGTACGGCGCTGATTTTCGCGGGAGGCGATTCTCGCCGGATGGGGCGCGAAAAACTTTCCCTGCAACTCGGCGGGCAAAGCCTGCTCCAACGCATGCTCGACTTGACGCAGGCGCTTTTCCCTACGGTACTGGTCAGCGTCCAGCATCCCCGCGACGACATCGATGCGCCGCAGGTCTGCGACGAAATCCCCGGAGCCGGACCGCTCGCCGGACTGTGCGCGGGGCTGCAACACGCCACGACCCCTTGGGTTTTCGCCGTGGCCGCAGACATGCCCTACCTGTTGCCGGAAGTCATCGAGCGGCTGGCCGCCAACCGCGCCGGATACCAGGCCGTCGTACCTGTCATTGATGGGCAAGCCTACCCTCTCACGGCGTTCTACGCCGCCTCGGCCCTACCTACGTTGCGCGACATACTGGCCCGCCCCGGAAAACCCGGCCTGTTCGCGGCGCTCCCATTCCTGACCACCTGCCGTATCGACGAGCGCCATCTGACCGATATTGACAAGGATTTTCGTAGCTTCATCGACGTTGATACCCCGGAAGACGCCGCAAAAGCACTACGGCACTTTGGAAACTGAAAGCACCATGAACCCACCCATCGAAACCCCGCAAGAACCCACCATAGCCATCGGCCTGTCCGTCCCGGAAGCGCAAGCCTGCATCCTCGACAGGATCATTCCCCTGGAAGCGGAGGAAATCGAACTCGCGCAGGCGCTTGGCCGGGCGCTTGCCGAAGAAGTCTACGCCAACCGCGACCTGCCGCCCTACGACGTTTCCGCGATGGACGGCTACGCCGTGCGCGCCGCCGACCTCACTGAACTCCCTCGGACACTGCAAGTCATCGAAGACATCAAGGCGGGCGACATGCCCCGTTTGTCCCTTCAACCCGGCCAGTGCTCCAGGACCATGACCGGCGCGCCGCTGCCTTCCGGCGCGGATACCATCGTCCGTGTGGAAGACACTCGCCCACTGGAAAACGGCAAAGCCGAATTTCTCGTCCCCACCAAACCGGCGACAGATATTCGCCTGCGCGGCGAGAGCATGCGCCAGGGCGACGTCGTCCTCCAAGCCGGAGAAGAAATCACCCCCGCCACGGTCGGCGTACTGGCTACGGTCAAGCGAGCCAAAGTAAAAGTGGTTCGCAAACCGCGCGTCGCCATCCTGTCGAACGGCGACGAACTCGAAGCCCTGAATGAGCCGTTCGACCCTCGCAAAATCCCAGACTCCAACAGCCATGTCCTCATGGCGCAGGTGCAAGCCCTGAGCATCGAACCCGCGCTTCTCGGCATCGCCCACGATAATCCGGACGAACTGACCCGTTTCATCGAACGCGGGCTTGAATACGACGTATTGCTCATCTCCGGCGGAACCTCCGTCGGCGACTACGATTATGTGCGCCCCACGCTCGCGGCCCTAGGCGTCACCATGCGCTTCTGGCGCGTCGAAATGCGCCCCGGCCACCCTGTAGCGTTCGGCACTTCGGAACACACCCTCGTGTTCTGCCTGCCCGGCAACCCCGTCTCCAGCATGGTCTGCTTCGAGCAATTCGTCCTGCCCGCGCTACGCCGCCTCATGGGGCATCGCCGCCTGTTCCGCCGCACGATCCCCGTCCGTCTGGCTCAGGCAGTCAAGTCCAGGCAGGGGCGCGCCGAATTCGTTCGCGCAACGCTCTCCCGCGACACATCGGGAGCCTACGTAGCAACGCCCGTTGCGTCACAGAGCAGCGGCGACATCCTCGCCATGGCACGCGCCGACGCCCTGCTAGTAGCTCCAAGCGGGCGCAACGGCCTTGTCACAGACGAAATCGCGCAAGTGCAGCTTCTGGAAACCGCCTCCTGGCAACACTTGCCGGATACGGAAAAATAATGTAGCGAAAATTTAGCATGACCCTTTGCAACTTCATAAACAAAAGAGTATGGTCGGAAAAAGTTCTGGTTCTTCCTGACAGGGAAGGGAGCCTAAGACAACGGAGCGTCCGTTTTGTTCCCGCAATTCGGTGCTTTCTCTTGAGCTTCCGGCAAAACTTGATGGCGAACCAGTTGTGAAAGGAGGGTCACATGTCCGAGCAGTCGTCTTGTGGTTTTTTTAAAGGCATTCTCAATGCCATACCGAACAAGCTCATCATCCCGCTGTTTCTGCTTGGCGGAATTGCGGCAGGGCTTGCTCTCTACAGCATGTACGCATCGCGCGTATTCTCGTACCTCAGCGATGATCCCGCCGCCTGCGTCAACTGTCACATCATGTCCGCAGCCTACAAGTCGTGGGAAAGGAGTTCGCACTCGAAGTGGACAAATTGCAAGGACTGCCACGTCCCGCAACACAACAAGCTGGCTGGACTACTGTTTGAAGCGAAGGATGGGCTACACCACGCTGCCGTGCTCCTCACAGGAAGAGAGCCGTCCGCTCCGCGCCCGCTCGCAGCGGCGGCGAAGGTCATCCAAAGCAACTGCGTCCGCTGCCATACCCAGCTCACCTCAGAATTCGTGAGAGTAGGCAAGGCGACAATCTCCGACTTCAGACATAACGAGGAGAAGGCTTGCTGGGACTGCCACAGGCATGTTCCGCATACCAAGAACAGCGGATTAGCTTCAGCGCCGAACGCCTCTAACGTGCCCGTACCGCCCGCTTCGCCCGTGCCGGACTGGCTCAAGAACATACTTAAGTAGCAAACGTGGTAACACGCTAAGACTCTTCGACTCAAAGGGAGTATGACATCATGAGTGAAACCAAACGCAGCCCCTTCGTCGGCTGGCTTATTTTTCTCGTCGCCTTGGTAGTTGTTTTCGTGCTCGGGTTGCTCGCAGCCGGCATCACGGAAAAGCGCGCGGAAGTCGCTTCTGTCTTTAATAACCAAAGGACAGAGATTCCCAGCACCAAGCCCACTTTCGTTGCTTCCAAGATGCCTTCTAAAGAGCATGAGAAGATGAAAGTGGAAATCGCCCCCTCCACGCCTGCCATTGATGGGCGTAACGATGTGTGGGGGAAAGACAATTTCCCACGGGAATTCGACTCCTGGAAGAAAACCAGGGAAACCACTGGAAACAACGAGTTCAAGAGCAGGTATCTCGGCAACAACGAGGAAGACGTGCTGCAAGAACGGCCGAACATGGTCATACTTTGGGCCGGATACGCGTTCTCCCGTGATTACTCTGCTCCGCGCGGTCACTGGTATACGCTACACGACATGCGTAAATCGCTTCGTACGGGCGCGCCTGGTGTAGCGAAAGATAAAGAGGGCAACCTTCTTCCAGCCGGGATTGGGCCAGGCAAACAAGATTTGCAGCCCGGAACCTGCTGGACCTGCAAGAGCCCGGACGTACCGCGCATGATGCAGGAAATCGGCCTCGAGAAATACTACGGTTCTTCGTGGAGCGACCTTGGGAAGGAAATAGTCAATCCTTTGGGTTGCGCGGATTGTCATGATCCCAAGACGATGAACCTCTCTATCTCCCGTCCGGCGCTGGTCGAAGCTTACAAACGGGGCGGCAGGGACATCACCAAGGCCACGCCGAACGAAATGCGTTCCCTCGTCTGCGCCCAATGCCACGTCGAGTACTATTTTGCCGAAGGCGGCAGCAGGTACCTGACGTTCCCGTGGGATCTGGGCAATTGGAAGAAGGAAGGCGACCCCTTCATCAGCGTCGAGGAAATGGAAAAGTACTATGATCAGCCTATTTTCGGCGAAAACCAAAAGCCTTACGCTGACTGGACGCACGCATTGAGCAAGGCACCGATGCTCAAGGCGCAACATCCGGACTGGGAACTTTGGGCCATGGGTACACACGGCAAGCGCGGTGTTTCATGCGCCGACTGCCACCTGCCTTACGTAGTTGAGGGCGGCGTCAAGTACACTGACCACCAGATCATGAGCCCGCTCAAGAACGTCGCCAGAACTTGCCAGACCTGTCACCGTGACAGTGAAGAGAAGCTCAAAGGCTACGTCTATGACCATCAGGACAAAATCCTTGAGATACGTGACCGCGTCGAGCTCGAACTCGCCAAGGCGCACATCATGACCAAGGTGCTGCTGGATAGCGGAAAAGTGACTGCTGACAGCGCGGAGATCAAGCCCGTGCATCAACTGCTCCGTGAGGCTGGCTGGCGTTGGGACTATGGTGTCGCCTCTCACGGTGGCCCCTTCCACGCGCCAGTAGAAACGGCTCGCATCCTCTCGGCCGCCCTTGAAAGGAGCCTGCTCACGCAGATTGAAGTGCAAAAGCTGCTCACCAAGTACGAGGTCACGGTAACATTCCCCGACCTCTCCACCAAGGCGAAAGCGCAAGCCTACGTCGGCCTCAACATGGAAAAACTCAGAGCAGAGAAGGCTGAGTTCATGAAGACGGTCGTTCCTCAGTGGATCGAAGACGCCAAGGGCAGAGGCAAGGTGTCTGATCCCGACCTGCTGAACCAGTACAAGAACTATGAATACCGCCAGGTAGATGGCCCGCCTAGCCATCCAATACCGACTGTTCAGCCTCAATAAGTGACAAACACCGCCGTACTTGACTGTGCGGCGGGTTGTCCTTCTTGATAAGTAGTCATGAATACCCGCCGAAAGGCGGGTATTCTTTTCCATCGGCAAAAACATGACTTTCCCCCTCTCTCAGCCTTCGCATGGCCATTCCATGACAAGAAAACTTTGGCAATTCCCGTGGGGATACCCGGAAGCCGCCCTATTCGTCGCGGGCATTGCCATGGTCGGTTTCTTACTACAACTGACCGTCGGCCATTTCAACTTCATTCTTCTGTACTTCCCGTCAAACCTCATCGCCCTCGCGGTTCTGATTGGGCTCATCACCCTCGGCACCTGCTTTCAAAACAACCCGTTTATGCGCTGGGTTGCGGGCATTCCGCTGGCCGTCACGCTCACCGTGGCGCTGCTCATCCTCGGCCTCTACATGGAACTGACCCCACAGCTTCCCCGGTTGCCGTCGCAAACGCTTGACCTCACCTCCCGGCTCGGATTCAGGATGGTCACGTCTTCGTGGCCCTTCGTGCTCCTGTACACCATGACGCTCATCGCCTTAGGGCTTACCACCTTCAAGCGTCTGCTGCGCTTTTCCCGGCGGGACATCACTTTTCTCTGTAACCACCTGGGGCTATGGATATTTCTCGTCTCGGCCGGATTCGGCGCAGCGGACATGGTGCGTGTCGTCATGCATGTGGAACTCAAAAGAACCCAATGGCGCGTTTTCAACAAGGACAACAAAGCCCTGGAACTGCCTATCGCCTTCACTCTCAATAAATTCACGATAGAAGAATACCCACCCAATCTGACGATCATTGACCGAAAGGATGACCCCGATCCTCTATCCGAAAGCAAGCCCTTACCCCAAAACAAACAGAAGTTTTTCCAGATCGACCCTAAACGTCCCAAAGGGCGCATCGGCGACTGGGCTATCACGCTTGATGAATACCTGCATACCGCCGTGTTCGTCCAGGGTGAATATCGCTTTAACCCAATGCCTCAATCCTTCCCTGCCGCAAAAATCACTGCACGAAACCTTCTCACCGGAAAAACCCAAACGGGTTGGGTCTCCACCGGTGGCAATGTTCGCGGGTTTTCCTCGGCACTATCCCTGGGCGACCATCACCTCCTCGTCATGACGCAGCCGGAACCCAAACGCTACGCCTCGGACATCACCGTCATCCCGAAAGACGGCAAACCCTTCGACGTCATATTGGAAGTCAACAAACCCGTTTCCGTCGGCAACTGGATGGTCTACCAGTACGGCTACGAGACCGAACTTGGAAAACTGTCCTCCACGAGCGAACTGGAACTAGTTTACGACCCTTGGCTGCTACCCGCCAAAATCGGCATGGGACTCATGGCGGTTGGGGCACTCCTGCTGGCATGGAATGGTACGGGCGCGAGCAGACGGAGGAAGGACAAATGAGCCTGAGTTGGAACGAATTCCCCTTCATCGCGCTCCCCGCCGCCCTGTGCTGGCTCGCCGCCGGTCTGCTCGCCTGCCGCCGCGCCCAATCGCCCCGTTCGAGATACGTGGTCGACGCGCTGGCAATCATCGGCATCACCCTCTTCGCCGCCTTCATCATTGCCTTCTGGAATGCCCTGTCGCGCCCGCCGTTACGCACGATGGGCGAAACCCGGCTTTGGTACGCCCTTTTCATGATCCTTGCCGGATACGTCATCTACCGCCGCTGGAACTACCCGTGGCTACTGCTCCTATCGGCCATCGTGGCAACGGCATTCACCGCCATCAACCTACTGAAACCGGAAATTCACTCCATCGCGCTGATGCCCGCCCTGCAAAGCTTTTTCTTTATCCCGCACGTCATCATCTACATCATCGCCTACGCCCTCTTCGGCGTTGCCACGCTCGCCGCTGGCGCGCTGCTCGTCCAGCGCAGGAAAAGCAGCGACGATCACGGCCTGTTCGACTTTATCGACAACCTCGTCTATATCGGCTTCGGCTTCCTCGTGCTCGGGCTATTGCTCGGCGCAATCTGGGCAAAGGATGCGTGGGGCCACTACTGGTCATGGGACCCAAAAGAAACGCTCGCCTTCATTACCGGCGCGGCTTACCTCGTCTACATCCACCTGCGGCACCAGGGTCGGAAAGATAAGCTCGCCATCTGGACGCTCCTTGGCGGCTTCCTGCTGCTACTGCTATGCTGGTTCGGCACAGCACTCTTCCCCGGAAGCAGCCTCCACCTCTATTCTTGACGGACAGTTTCCTGCATGAACAACGACATCCGCATCGGCATCCTCACCGTCTCCGACCGAGCTAGCCAGGGCGAATACGAAGACAAGGGCGGCCCCGCCATCCGCGACTGGCTCACCCTGGCAATCAAAGGCTCCTGGGAAGCCGTCGCCCGCATCATCTCCGACGATGAAGCGCTGATCGAAACCACGCTGCGGGAACTCAGCGACCGCGAGAGGTGCTGCCTCATCATCACCACCGGAGGAACCGGCCCCGCTCTGCGCGACGTCACGCCGGAAGCCACCGAAAAGGTGTGTTCCAAGATGTTGCCAGGCTTCGGCGAACAGATGCGCGCGGCCTCGCTCGCCTCCGTCCCAACAGCGATTCTCTCCCGGCAAACAGCCGGTATCCGGGGTCAGAGCCTCATCATCAACCTACCCGGAAAACCGGCGGCCATCGCCGAATGCCTCCATGCCGTCTTCCCCGCCGTACCCTACTGCATCGACATCATCGGCGGCCCGTACCTCGAAACCCACCCGGATTTCTGCGCGGCTTTCCGTCCGGTCGGCGCAAAGCGCGGGTAAAACCAGCCTCTGCTTGACCAAGGTAAAGTAAAAAAGCATAATACAAACGCAAACATTACTATGCTTTTGACTCATCCCAAGGAAAAACCGTGGCGATAAGACCTTCTTTTTTGACGATGTGGTCGAGATTCATCGAAATCTACGGCGACGGGGAAATCACCAGTGTAGGTAAAAAAATCGGCGGAAAGGTTGAGGAAAACATTAATCTTGGCATTACGAGCCCAGACTTGGGCTTCACAAATGCTTGTGCCATTCGCATGAGTTACGCCCTGAATTATTCTGGAGTTATGATAACTCATGGCACCTGGAATACCGTATCTGGAAAGGATAAAAATTGGTACATCTATCGTGTTAAAGACATGACGAAATTCTTGACCCATAGCTTCGGGAAACCAGACATTGTCAAAAGAAATCCGCAGCAGAACGACTTTATCAACCAGAAGGGGATTATTGTATTCAACGTCGGAGGTTGGGGAGATGCAAGCGGGCATACCACCCTCTGGAATGGGAACAGTTGTTCCGACAGGTGCTATTTCCCTCTCGCGGCAGAGGCTTCACTATGGCTTTTAAAGTAGTTGCATTCGTAAGCTTGTTATCCTTTTCCTGTATTGCATCAGGAGAGGAACAATACGAGCGCGTCGAATATTCACCTATCGAGTTCTTCAAGAACTATGCCCTCAGTGCCTGTATTGCGAGAGGCTATTCATCGAAAGAAGTCATTGACGATGCTACTGCTTCGGCAAGAGGGTATCTGGAACTTGGCGATCATCCTGTTGAGGCATATAATGAAGTTGTCATTCTTGGTAAAGAATTTCTAAAAAAAGAATATAAGAGTCATTTGTCTGACGAGCGCTTGATTCTCATGAAATGTATTGATTTCTATCACAGCAAGGAACTGGACAAGCTTGCCCGTAAATACTGCAGCAATAAATGATGATTTTTTTAGGGAAACCCTGATCTACCTCCGCCGATCCCTCTCCCCTTACAGGAGAGGGATCGGCGGCTAACGCTTACGCGCCGCTCACCGCCAGCATCAACTGGTTGATCCTCTTCACGAAACTTGCCGGATCATCGAGTGTGCCGCCTTCGGCAAGCAAAGCCTGGTCGAAGAGCACTGCCGCCCAATCGTCAAACTGTTTTTCTTCGGCCTTGAGCCGCAGCACTGCCGGGTGATGCGGGTTGATCTCAAGGATGGGTTTGGAGTCCGGGGCGTCTTGCCCCGCTGACTTGAGGATGCGGCCCAGGTTCATGCCGAGGTCGTGCTCGTCGGCGACGAGGCAGGCCAGGGAATCGGTGAGGCGGAGCGTAACGCGCACTTCCTTGACCCGCTCGCCGAGGCTGGCTTTCATTTTTTCGAGCAAAGGCTTGTATTCGTTGGCAGCCTGCTCAGTCTCTTTCTTCTCGGCCTCGTCTTCAAGCTTGCCAAGATCAAGCCCGCCACGCGCGACAGAAACCAGCGGTTTTCCGTCGAATTCGGTGAGGTTGCCCGTCACCCATTCATCGACGCGATCCGAGAGCAGCAGGACTTCGATGCCTTTCTTGCGGAAAATTTCAAGGTGCGGGCTATTGCGCGCGGCATTGAAACTCTCGGCAGTCACGTAATAAATCTTCTCCTGCCCTTCCTTCATCCGCGCGATGTAGTCCTTCAATGAGACGGTTTCATCGGTCGTATCGGCATGGGTAGACGCGAACCGCAGCAAGGCGGCGATTCTTTCCTTGTTGGCGAAGTCCTCGCCCACGCCTTCCTTGAGCACACGCCCGAATTTCTTCCAGAAGGCGGCGTATTTTTCCTTCTCCGCCGCTTCCTCGCTCTCGGCAAGGCCTTCCAGCAGGCCAAGCACTTTCTTGGCGCAACCCTGGCGGATGGCGTCGATATCTTTCGATTCCTGGAGAATTTCGCGCGAAATGTTCAAAGGAAGATCGGCGGAATCCACAACCCCGCGCACGAAGCGCAGATAGAGCGGCATGAGTTTTTCAGCGTCATCCATGATAAAGACGCGCCGCACGTAGAGCTTGACGCCGTGGCGGGCGTGGCGATCCCAGAGGTCGAACGGGGCATGCGCGGGGATGTAAAGCAGTTGGGTATATTCCTGCCGCCCTTCGACTTTCGCATGCGCCCAGGCAAGCGGCTCTTCAAAGTCATGGCCGACATGCTTGTAGAACGCCTTATATTCGTCATCGCTGATTTCATTGCGGGGACGCGCCCAGAGGGCGTTGGCCTGATTGACGGTTTCTTCTTCTTCGGCCAGGACTTGCGCTTTTTTCTCTTCGTCCCATTCTTCCTTTTTCATCAAGATGGGCTGGACGATGTGGTCGGAATACTTGCGGATGAGGCTCTTCAGCCGCCAACTGGAGAGGAGGTCTTCCTGGCCTTCGCGCAGATGAAGCGTGATCTCGGTTCCCCGCGCGGCACGCTCGGTAGCCTCTACCGTATACGCGCCCGCAGTATCGCCGCTCATGGTGCATTCCCAGCGCACCGCGTCCGTGGCAGGCAACCCGGCGCGGCGGGTAACGACGGTCACTTTGTCGGCAACAATGAAAGAAGAGTAGAAACCGACACCAAACTGGCCGATCAAGTGCGCGTCTTTTTGTTTGTCGCCGGTCAGGCTGCCGAAGAATTCGCGCGTACCGGATTTAGCGATGGTTCCCAGATTGACAATGGCTTCTTCACGGCTCATGCCGATGCCGTTGTCGGTGATGGTGATGGTCTTGGCTTCGGCATCGAAAGCGGCGCGGATTTTCAGTTCGCCGTCGCCTTCCAGCAATGCGGGCTGGTCGATGGCTTCAAAGCGCAGCTTGTCGCAAGCGTCCGACGCATTCGAGATCAGTTCGCGCAGGAAAATCTCGCGATTGGAGTACAACGAGTGAATCATCAGGTGAAGCAGTTGTTTAACTTCGGCCTGGAAATTGAGGGTTTCTGCGCTCTGGGTCATGGGGATGCTCCGTAAGGTTTGCGTGGGCTCGTGTGGCCGCATAGTTGGGGGTGACAGGCGCAAATTTCAAGTAGGGGACGCCGTCCTCGGCGTCCCGTGGAAAGCGTTGCGACAATTTACGCCGAGGACGGCGTCCCCTACGCCTGTTTCGCGCGCAACCGGCATTCTGGAAGCATGGTACGATCTGATAGATCGTTGAACCGCGCAAACGTTTGCGCTACCCAACAAGGCTCAATCATGACCAATATCGACATCAAAGCGCCCAATATCGGCGACTCTTCCGCCCTCGAATGCGACCTGCTCGTCCTCGGCGGCGGCCCCGGTGGCTATTCCGCTGCTTTCCGCGCCGCCGACCTGGGCCTGAAAGTCATTCTCGTCGAGCGATACCCCACCCTTGGGGGCGTCTGCCTCAATGTCGGCTGCATCCCCTCCAAGGCGCTGCTGCATGTCGCAGCCGGCATCGAAAATGCTGAACACCTCGAAGCCTGCGGTGTGCGCTTCGCCGCCCACACGCTCGACCTCGACAAACTGCGTGCCCATAAAAACGGCATCGTCAAAAAACTCACCGACGGCCTCGCGGGCATGGCAAAAGGCCGCAAAGTGCAACACCTGCAAGGCGAGGGGCAATTCATCGACCCGCACCGGCTCGAAGTCACCATCGCCAGCAATGAAAAACAGGGCGAAACCGTCACCGTAACATTCGCTCAAGCCATCATCGCCGCCGGGTCACGCGCTGTAAAACTGCCCTTCATGCCAACGGACGCGCGCATCATCGACTCCACCGGGGCGCTCGCGCTCGGCGCCATCCCCAAAAAGATGCTCGTCATCGGCGGCGGCATCATCGGGCTGGAAATGGCCACCGTCTACAGCACCTTGGGCGCGCGCGTCACCGTCGTGGAACTTGGCGACCGTCTCATGCCCGGCACGGATCGCGACCTCGTGAAAGTCTGGGAAAAGAAAAACGCCCACCGCTTCGACCGCATCTTGCTCAACACCGGCGTCACCGCCGCAAACGCCACGGCGGCGGGCATCGAAATCACCACCAACACCGGAGAAAAGGAAACCTTCGACCTCGTGCTCGTCGCAGTAGGCCGCGCGCCCAATGGCAAAACGATCTCTGCCGAAAAAGCGGGCGTACTCGTCACCGAGCGCGGTTTCATCGACGTCGACCCTCGGCAGCGCACCAACGTAGCGCACATCTTCGCCATCGGCGACATCACCGGCAACCCGATGCTCGCGCACAAGGCCGTACACGAAGGCCATGTCGCCGCCGAAACTGCCGCTGGCCTCAAAACCGCGTTCGACGCCCTGCAAATTCCCGGCGTTGCCTACACCCACCCCGAAATTGCCTGGGCGGGGCAAACCGAAGAAACCCTCAAAGCAGAAGGCCGCGCGTTTCAAAAAGCCGTCTTCCCCTGGGCCGCGAGTGGGCGGGCCATCGCAAACGGCGCGGAAGAAGGCTTTACGAAGCTCCTGTTCGACACCGGGACGCACCGCATCTTGGGCGGAGGCATCGTCGGCACACACGCGGGCGACCTGATCGGAGAAATCTGCCTCGCTATCGAAATGGGGGCAGACGCAACCGACATCGCCAAAACCATCCACCCGCACCCCACCCTGTGCGAATCCGTCGGCATGGCGGCGGAAGTCGCGGAAGGAAGCTGTACGGATTTACCGGCGGCAAGAAAAAAGGCGTAAAAACAGAAGCGGTGTCTCGCTCACGCCCATGTATTGACCATCCCCCCCACCGTTCCGGAGGACATCGCAGGCGGCGCGGGAATAGCCTGTACGAGCGCCAATGCGCCAGCGGCTTCAATGTCTATGGCTTTCTTGAGTACGCTCAAGCCAACCGCCTCCTGTGTCAGTCCAGCAGAGTTGGCGGAAGCTGTAGCGGCAATCGGCATAATATCCATGAAAAGCGTTTTCTCGCGTCAGTGAGTCCGGAGAACCGGGGACGCTCCGGTAACGGCAGCGAAGCTGCAAACTTGAGCGGATTCAGTTCAGGTCAAGTAAGCCAGATCCCGACGAACGCCGTCTGTGCGGCCAAGGACTAACGCCCATAGTCAAGCAAGCTCTGGCAATTTTCCTCGCGCTCGGTGATGCGGCTGAAGCGACTCAACCGTTCGCGCACGAAATTATCGGACACTTTTTTATTCGAGCAGTATTCGCGCAGGATCATCGCCTGCACCATGTTTTGCGCTGCCGCAATCGTATCTGCCAGTGCAGGAAATGGGTAGCCGGAGGTATCGCGCCAGCCTTTCCCGGATGAGACATTGGGCGTTTTGGCTTCGTCCGAATCGTCCACAGAAGCGGCATCGCTCTCTACCGTTGCGGCGGGCACCGTATCAGGCACGGACTGCCCCGCCCCCAAACCAGGCATGAAAAGCAGCAGGAATACAAGGAAAATACGGAAAAACATCGTGCTGATTTTTGTTCCCAAGTATCAGCACGATATGACAAACATCAATCCACTGTAATCCGCATCCGCTGCCTGAGCGTGATCTTTTTCCCCGATCCCTGACGGAAAAAGCTGAAAGGCAACGATTCCTGCCTCACGACGCCATCCGCCCCGATGCGCGCCCGTCGCAGGTCGAAATGCAGGTGCGGCCCACCGGCATAGCCAGAACTGCCGGATTTGCCGACCATCTGCCCCGCTTCGACCCGCTCGTCGGGACGCACCAACACGCTATGCGGGGCAAGATGCGCGTATTGGGCGAAAGTGCCATCGGAATGAACAATGGAAACCAGATTGGTTTTTTCGGCGAGTTTCGGGTCGAACCGCCCTTCGTCGAAAGTATCCCTGATTTCAATCACGATTCCCGCGCGCGCGGCAAACACAGGTGTTCCCTGGGGGACGCTGAAATCGACAGCATAACGGCTCAGGGCATCCTTATGGGTCGTCAAAACACCATTGGGTTCCTGGGTAACACGAACGACAGTGCCTTTCTTAAAAGGCAAGCGATACCGATAATGCCGGTCAGGCACGGCGAACGCATTGCCGACACTGTGCGAGTAAGTCATCTCTACCCGGCAAGGCTCTTTATTTTCTTTCGCGACAATCCGGGCAATTTCATGGGTGGAATTCGGCGCAATCACTTCATACAAAGGCCATGTTCGATCAGATCGATATTGAGCGCCTTTGGCAATCCTGAGCGCTGCGGTGATCGGCGCAACGCTTTTGTTGACCGCGACAATCCAGCACACCGACCCGGATTCGATTTTGTCGATCCGGAAGGCAGCCTCTTCTGCGCTTTGCACCAAAGATACCGGCATCGCGCAGGTAAGCAGGATTGGAATAAACAAAGAGTTTCTCAATGGCAATCCTCATTTATCGCGCTGGAAACCGGGCACGGCCGTAGACGATACCAAAGCAGCCCGCAAATGCCCATTGCTTCAGCACATCCAGCTTCGCCAGGTTAGCGGCTAAAAAAATTTACGCACTCGTAAAGATACTGTTTGGCGGCTCATTTATGCCACGATATACTAGAGAAAGGACTCGTTTATCAAGATGAGATGTTTTGGCCGTCCAGACCTTCTCGGCCAGTGATTCTTCGATACGGTTTTACCTCCTCTTGAGGGAAATATCCGAAGGGGCGGAGAAAGTTTTATCCTGTCACGAACGATGGAACCGCACCCGACACTTGCTTCAAATGAAATACCGGCTACCAATTCTCCTCTGCATCCTGCTGCTGACCGCAATCGGCATTTTCTGGGTTCAACCCAAGATTGAGTCGGTAAAGCCGTCTTCCATTACGGCAAATTGCAGCAGGGTAAAACAATGCCTCAGGACTGAAGTCGCGTGGCCTCCAGGCATGGAGTCCTGCCCAAAACTACTGGCTCCGGAAACAGTCAGAAGCCGTAGCAAGGATGGCAAATGGGGCTACTCGATAAATTTTGGGGAATGCAGCAATGACTCGATCATTGCGCCAAAATTCGATGCCGCAGAGAAATTTGGGTACAACGGACTGGCAAAAGTCAGCCAAAACGGCAAATGGGGCTATGTCAACCTCAAGGGTGAAGACATCATTCCGCTGCACTTCGACGAAGTGGGCGATTTCGATTATGGTCTGGTTCCCGTCAAATTGAACGACAAATGGGGTTACTTCAATGCCCAAGGGCAACTCATGGGCTCCATCAACTTCGACGCTGTATCGAGTATCTGGCGTGATGAACTTTCAGCAGTGCAACTCCAAGGGAAATGGGGTTACGTCAACCCTCTGGGCGAAACCGTCATCAAACCCGGTTTCGACAAGGTGACAGAATTTCGGAATAAATTGGCCAAAATCGAAGTAAACCGGAAATGGGGCGTCATCGACACCGCCGGTAAAGTCATCATTGCGCCAACCTTCGATGCCGTTTTTTCAACAAACGACCCCCAACTGCTGTTGGTCGCTCTCAACCGGAAATATGGTTATTTCGATAGCAGGGGCAAGGAAATCATTCCCCCTCTCCTCGTCAAGCCGGTTCAAGCAAGAATCGAAGGGGGCGTCCAGATTCTCCTCAACACAGCCGCGCTAACACCAACCGGCAACGCCACCCCCTCCCCCTCCCCAGACGTGCGCCTGAACCGATGGTATTTCCTTGGCACGGAACTACGTTTCGACGAAAACGGCAAGGCACAGTTTCAGCGCAATGGGGAATGGTTCCATATCAGCCAAAATGGCATGCTGCTGAAATAAAAACAGGCTCCCGCGAGGGGAGAAGGGAGTTTTGTGTACGTCTGAACCAAAGCCGCTCTAGCCGGGCTTTCTTACCATCGTCCGCTTCAGTTTGGGCGGGCGTTCCCTTTCAGACCCGATCTTTTTCGGCGCGGGCAGCCCCGCCAGACGGCAGGTATCGGCTTCCGGCATTTCCATCCACATGCCGCGCTTGAGCCTGGGCGGCAGTTCAACCGGGCCGTAGCGCACCCGCATCAACCGGCTCACGGTGAAACCGATGGCCTCGAACATGCGGCGCACTTCGCGGTTACGGCCTTCCGGGAGAACGACCCTGTACCAGCGATTCACTCCCTCCCCCCTTTCCTGTCGCAAGGAGCTGAAACGGGCGTGGCCGTCTTCGAGCGCGATGCCTTCAGTCAGCGCCCGGATGTGCTCGTCGCCGAGTTCTCCCAAGAGTCTCACCGCGTATTCGCGCTCAAACCCGTAACGCGGGTGCATCATCCGGTTGGCAAGGTTGCCGTCGTCCGTGAAGAGCAGCAGCCCGGAAGTGTTGAAATCCAGCCGCCCGATGGCGAGCCAGCGCCCGCGCCGTAAAGCGGGCAGGCGCTCGAACACCGAAGGACGGCCTTCCGGGTCATTGCGGGAAACGATCTCGCCCTCGGGTTTGTGATAGATCAGCACTCTCGGCGCGCGCGCGCCGAAGCGTAATTGAACCAGGCGGCCATTGAGTTTGACCCGGTCGCCGGGGCCGACTTTCTGGCCGAGGCTGGCAGGCTGGTCATTGACCAGGATACGGCCTTCTTCCACCCACTCCTCAATCTGGCGGCGAGAAGCCACACCCGCGCGGGCAAGCACTTTTTGCAAGCGTTCCGGTTCGCCGCCGTCGCGCGGGAAGCGCGCGCCGCGACGGACGGTACGCCCGCCACCCGCCGGGCCGTCATCCGGCTTGCCCGGTTCCAGGTCAGACCCGTCATGACGTAAAAATTTATTCTTGCTCGGCGCCCGCAGGGGCGTCCGCTTCGATGTTCGTGGTGTCGACAAGTTCCATCATCCTTTCAATTTCGGGCAAGGCTGGCAATTCGGTCAGGCTGCACAAGCCCATGTCGTCGAGAAAACGCTTGGTCGTGGCGAAAAGCGCCGGACGGCCCGGTGTGTCGCGATGGCCTACGACGTCGATCCAGCCACGCGATTCCAAGGTCTTGAGCACGTTGGGCGAGACGGCTACGCCGCGTATCTCCTCGATGCCGCCCCGCGTAACCGGCTGGCGATACGCAATGATCGCCAGCGTTTCCATGACCGCCCTTGAATAACGCGGCGGCTTTTCGTTCTTCAGCCTGTCCAGGTAAGGCTGTAATTCGGCGCGCGTCTGGAAGCGCCAACCGCTGGCCGTTTGTACAAGCTCTATGCCCCGCCCCGCCGCTTCCCAATCCGCGCGCAATTCGTCGAGCAGGCGGCGCACGATATCAGAGCCGGGGTCTTGCGCGAACAACTGGCGCAGGACATTCACAGGCAGCGGCGCGGCGCTGGCAAAAAGCGCCGCTTCGAGGACGCGCTTGACATCCGCCGGGACGTTCAACTCCGCCGCCACGACAGGCGCGGAGGTTTCTCCGTCCGGCAAGCTTTTTTCCTCCTGCGCGGGAATGCTCTCTTCAATGTTCACTATCGGCCAGCTTTACGTAAATCGGCGCGAACGCCTCATTCTGGGTCACAACTACCAGGGCTTCCTTGACCAGTTCCAGCATGGCAAGAAAACTCACCACCAACCCGGCGGCCCCTTTTTCCAGATCAAGCAGCGTATCAAAAACAACGAACGCGCCGCCATGCAGTTTCCTCAGAATGAGCGACATATGTTCGCGCACCGATAACTTCTCGCGCTCGACATGGTGATGCTGCACGAGCCGCGCCCGCTTCATCAGCCGCAACCAGGCCAGTTGCAAATCATGCAGGCTCACTTCCGGCATGCGTTCGACGATTTTTTCCGTCACAAACACGCCAACCCTTTCAAAATTCCGCCCCTCCCTGGGCAGGGCATCGAGCCGCGCAGCAGCAAGTTTAGTCTGTTCGTATTCGAGCAGCCGACGCACCAGTTCGGCCCTGGGGTCGATCTCGATGGCTTCCTCGCGCGGCGGGCGCGGCAGCAGCATACGCGACTTGATTTCCAGCAACATCGCGGCCATCAGCAGATACTCCGCCGCCAGTTCCAGATTGCTTGCGCGCATGGCTTCCACATATTCGAGATACTGCACAGTCAGCGGAGCCATTGGAATGTCGAGCACGTCGATGTTGGCGCGGCGGATCAGATAAAGCAGCAGATCGAGCGGCCCCTCGAAGGCTTCCAGAAACACGCGCAGCGCATCGGGTGGAATATATAAATCCTTGGGCAATTCCAGCACAGGCTCGCCGTAGAGACGGGCCAGTGCGTCGTTCGCCGCCTCGTTCGCTTCGCGCGGGGCCGGACAAGGCTCTTCCGACAGGCTATGGCTTTCCATCATGATCGTCTCAGCGCCCAAACAACTTCAGCAAACCAAACAAAAAAACATCCAGCAACGGCCAAAGGATGACGCCAAGCGCGCCGGTCGCAATCAGGACGAGCAAAATAAGGAAGCCGAAAGGTTCGATACGCGCGTATTTCCAGGCCAGACGATTCGGCAGCAGGCTAACCGCGATACGCCCGCCATCGAGCGGCGGTATCGGCAGCAGGTTCAGTAAGAGCAACGCGCCATTGATGGTCATTCCGGCTACGGCCATCGAAACATAGATTTGCGGCACTTTTCCGGCGATGAGCGCGAAGATCATCGCCCAGATCACCGCCATGACCAGATTGGCAAAGGGACCCGCTGCCGCTACCCAGAGCATGTCTGATTTGGGATTACGCAAGCGGTTGAAGTTGACCGGAACCGGCTTCGCCCAACCGAACGTCCATGCCATACCGGAAAGCACAAAAACGCACAGAGGCACGATCACCGTGCCCACCGGGTCGATATGGCGAAACGGATCGAGCGAGATACGCCCAGCCTGCTCGGCGGTCGGGTCGCCGAAATGACGCGCCACATACCCATGCGCCGCTTCATGCACGGTAATTGCCAGCAGCACCGGCACAGCCCAGACCAGGATATTTCCAATGATTTCTTGCATTCCGCCCCTGCCTCGCTTTTTCTCAACTCTCAACAAGCCCGAAGGGTTCCAGGCTGCCACATCCTGCCCGCACCAATACCGGAGCGCCGCTTGAGAGGTCAATCACCGTCGTCGCCTCTGGATGGCATGCCCCGGCTTCGATCACCAGATCGACCTCTTTTTCCAACCGTTCGCGGATTTCCCATGCGTCCGTAAGAGGCTCCTCCTCTCCTGGCAACAACAAGGTCGAAGACAGCAACGGCTCACCCAATGCCTCCAGCAACGCCCCCACCACTGGATGCTCCGGTACACGGATACCGATCGTCTTTCGCTTCGGATGCAGCACCCGGCGCGGCAATTCGCGCGTGGCTTCGAGAATGAACGTGTATGGGCCGGGCGTGCTCGCCTTCAGCATCCGATACTGCACATTATCGACACGGGCAAAGGTTCCGATTTCCGACAGGTCACGGCACAACAGCGTGAAATGATGCCGCGCATCCACGCCGCGCAAACGGCGGATGCGGTCGAGCAGCGCCGCGTCCCCCATGTGGCCGCCCAACGCATACGCAGAGTCCGTCGGAAACGCAATCAGCCCGCCTTCGTGAATGATGTTCGTCGCTTGCCGGATCAACCTTGGTTGAGGCGATTCAGGAAAGAGAGAGAAAAACTGAGCCATCTCTATCTCAGGTCAGGCGAGACCACACCGGCTCCAAATCCGGCGGCAATGGATTACAGCGCCCGACATCGACCGGGCTTTCTCCTTCTCCATGAAAATCCGAACCGACTGAGGCCAGCAAACCGCGCCGTCGGGCGACCGTAGCGAAACGTTGCGCCTCTTCCGGGCTGTGCGCGCCGGCCACCACTTCCACGCCCTCACCACCGGCGGCCACGAACAGATCGAACAGCCGATCGAACGCCGCCGTCGAGAGCCGCTGGCAATACCGCGCCGGATGCGCCAATACCGCGACGCCGCCCGCGCCCCGTATCCAGCACACCGCCTCTTCCAGATCGGCCCAACGGTGCGGGATAAAACCGGGTTTGCCGTGCGAGAGATAATGATCGAATACCGTCCGCACATCCGGCATGACCCCGCTCGCTACCAGATACCGGGCAAAATGCGCCCGCCCGATCATCGTCGGATTGCGCGCAAAACGCCGCGCACCCGAGAGCATCCCGCCCAGACCCGCCCGCGCCAGCGCGTCCGACATGCGCCGCGCCCGCTCCTCGCGCCCTGAACGTACCCGCGCAAGCCCTGCCTGAAGCGCCGGGTTTTCCGGATCGACGCCCAAGCCCACTACGTGCACCGTCACATTCTGGTAAGTCACCGAGACTTCGACTCCCGGCACAAAGCGCACCCCCAATCGAGCCGCCTCTCGCGCCGCTTCCGACGCGCCGTCCAGTTCATCGTGGTCGGTGAGGGCAAGCAAAGTAACGCCATTATCATAAGCGCGGCGCACGACGGCGGCTGGTTCAAGGCAACCATCCGAGACGGTAGAGTGACAATGCAGGTCAGCGTTCATCTGGCGGATGATAGCAAAGCCCCCCATCCCCCGAAATGCCCGCTCGGAGGCGCGCGTCAATCGTTGTAAAATTTTCCATTTCAGCCTGAAACCGAATCACCACAACAGGGAGGAGACCACCATGAACGCCATTCGTGAAGAAGACTTTATCCAGTCCATCGCCGACGCTTTCCAGTTCATCAGTTGCTATCACCCGCTGGATTTTGTCCAGGCACTCAGCGAAGCCTGGGCGCGCGAAGAAAGCCCCGCCGCGAAAGACGCCATTGCCCAAATTCTCACCAACTCCCGCATGTGCGCGGAAGGCCGACGCCCGATCTGCCAGGACACCGGGATTGCCGTCGTCTTCCTCAAGGTAGGCATGGACGTCCAATGGCAAACCCGGTTAAGCGTACAAGAGATGATCGACGAAGGCGTGCGCCGTGCCTACAACGACCCGAACAACAAATTGCGCGCCTCCGTGCTGCTCGACCCGGCGGGCAAACGCCAGAACAGCCGCGACAATACCCCGGCGGTCGTCCATTACGAGATCGTCCCCGGCGACCATGTGGAAGTGATCTGCGCGGCCAAGGGCGGCGGCTCCGAAAACAAAACCAAGGTTGCTATGCTCAACCCGTCCGACGACATCGTCGACTGGGTGCTCAAGACCGTCCCCACGATGGGCGCGGGCTGGTGCCCGCCGGGTATTCTTGGAATTGGCATCGGCGGCACGCCGGAAAAGGCCGTGCTCCTTGCCAAAGAATCCCTGATGGCTCCGGTCGACATCCATCTTTTGCGCGAAAAAGCCGCCAATGGCGCAACGCTTACCCGCGCCGAAGAACTCCGGCTCGAACTCATGGAAAAGGTCAACGCGCTCGGCATTGGCGCGCAGGGGCTTGGCGGCCTCACCGCCGTGGTGGACGTAAAAGTGCTCGACACACCCACGCACGCCGCCTCCAAACCCATAGCGATGATTCCCAACTGCGCCGCCACCCGTCACGTCCATTTCCACCTCGACGGAACCGGCCCGGCCATCCTCACCCCACCCAAGCTCGAAGACTGGCCGCAAGTCACCTGGAAACCCGACACCCAATCGGCCACGCGCGTCAACCTCGACACCCTGACGAAAGAGGAAGTCGCAGCCTGGAAACCCGGCCAATCCCTGCTCCTGAACGGCAAGATGCTCACCGGGCGCGACGCCGCGCACAAACGCATTCAAGACATGCTCGACAAGGGTGAGGCGCTACCCGTCGACTTCACCAACCGCGTCATCTACTACGTCGGCCCGGTCGACCCCGTGCGCGATGAAGTCGTCGGCCCCGCAGGCCCGACCACTGCCACGCGGATGGACAAATTCACCCGCATGATGTTGGAAAAAACCGGCCTCATTGCCATGATCGGCAAATCCGAACGCGGCCCCATTGCCATCGAAGCCATCCGCGACAACCGATCCGCCTACCTCATGGCCGTAGGCGGCGCGGCCTACCTCGTCTCCAAAGCCATCAAAGCCGCAAAAGTCGTCGCCTTCGCCGACCTCGGCATGGAAGCCATCTACGAATTCACCGTCGAAGACATGCCCGTAACGGTAGCTGTCGACTCCACCGGCATCAGCGTGCACCAGACCGAGCCGAAAAAGTGGCAAGCGAAGATTGGGAAGATTCCGGTTGTGGTGTAATCCTCCCCTTTTTAACGGGGATCGGAAGTAGAAGCTACGCGGTCATCGACTCCGGCTTGCGTCTGGGCCGAAACGATCGGATGGGCAGGGAAACAGAAATCCCATAGGGGAGAAGGCTGCACTTGCAAATAAAAGTCCCCGTCTCAGTCGCCATACACCACCTTCACCGCCCCAGGCGGCAGCCATTCGCGCAGGTTTTCAAGCAGGGCGTCATCGGGCTTCACCCGCCAGGGGTCTCCCAGGGCAAGTTCGCCTTCCGCCCGGCCATTGCGGACGCTGACCCGCACGGGGCAAACGTCGGCGCGGAAAGGTTCGAGCAAGGCGGACAAACGGTTGATGGCTGTATCAATCGTGCCATTCAATGCCCCGATGTCCAGCCGCAGGCTCAGGCCGCGCGCGAAGCGGGCGCGGGCTTCGGAAAAATTCATCAGATGGTCGGCAACGATGCGTAACCCACCGGAAAATTCGTCGTCGCTCGCCTTGCCTTCAATCACCAGCACTTCATCGACGGCAATCTTGTCGCGGTAGGCATCGAGCGTTTCGCTGTACACGGTCACTTCGCGCGGTAAAGTTCCATCGTCGAGCAGAATGAAAGCCATTTTTCCGCGCGCGCCCACCTTGTAGCGCACTTCCATCACTATACCGGCCAGCATGACCGGGTCGCGCGAGGCGGTAAGCTGGGCGAGCGGCTGGCGGACGAAGCGGCGCACTTCGTCCTTGCAGGCGTCGAACGGATGGCCGGAGAGGAAAAATCCGATGGCCAGTTTTTCTTCTTTCAACCGATCGCGTTCCGCCCAAGGGCGTGCCGCGACAAATTCGACCGCTGCCCCCGCCGCTTCCGGCAGCGCGTCGAACAACCCACTCTGCATCGCGTTTGCCGCCGCCTGCTCGGCGGCATCCATTGCCAGGGCGACGGAGGCCATCAACTGCGCTCGGTCGCGTCCAGCATGGCCGGAAAGCGTATCCATCGCACCCGCGCGGATCAGGGCTTCAATGACCCGGCGGTTGACATGGCGGCGGTCGACGCGCATGCACAAATCGAACAGGTCGCGGAACGCGCCGTCCTGTTCGCGCGCGGCAAGGATGGCGCGCACGGCAGGTTCGCCTACGCCCTTGACCGCGCCAAGCCCGTAGCGGATGGTCTTGCGGTCGACCGGCACGAAGCGGTAGGCGGAGGCGTTGATATCGGGAGGCAGAATCGTGAGGCCGTTGCCGGTGGCGTCTTCAAAGAAGACCTTGATCGCGTCGGTGTTGTCGAGATCGGACGATAGCGTAGCGGCCATGAAGGCGGCGCAATGGTGCGCTTTGAGCCAGGCGGTGTGGTAGGTAACGACCGCGTAGGCGGCGGTATGGGACTTGTTGAAACCGTATTCCGCGAACTTCGTCATCAGGTCGAAGAGCCTTTCGGCCAGCTTCGGGTCATATCCCTTCTTTTTTGCGCCTTCGGCGATGATGCCGCGATGCTTGGCCATTTCCTCGGGTTTTTTCTTGCCCATTGCCCGCCGCAGCATGTCGGCCCCGCCCAGGGTGTAGCCGCCGACGATCTGCGAAATTTGCATCACCTGTTCCTGGTACACGATGACGCCGTAGGTCGGCTCCAGGCATGCCTTGAGGTCGGGATGGAAATAGTCGATGGCCTGACGGCCTTTTTTTCGCAGGATGAAATCATCGACCATCCCGGAACCCAACGGGCCGGGGCGGTAGAGTGCGAGTACGGCGATGATGTCCTCGAAACGGTCGGGAGCGAGCTTTTTCAGGAGCTTTTTCATGCCCTCCGATTCGACCTGAAAAATCGCCGTGGTATTGGCATCCTTCAAAATCTGATAGGCGGCGGGGTCGTTGAACTCCAGGCTCTCCAAAGGGGGGCGGCTGCCTTCGAGGCGTTCTACGTAATCGAGCGCGAGTTCGATGATGGTGAGGTTCCGCAAGCCGAGGAAGTCGAATTTCACGAGCCCTACGGCTTCCACGTCATCCTTATCGAACTGCGACACCGGCACGGCATCCACGCCGTCGGCGAGGTAGAGCGGGCAAAAATCGGTGAGTTTGCCCGGCGCAATCAATACGCCCCCCGCGTGCATGCCGACGTTGCGCGTCAATCCTTCCAGCGGTTCGGCCAAGCTCCATAGTTTCTGGATGGCTTCGCCATCGTTGCCGTCCCGCATCATTTCAGTGAGTTGCGGTTCCATCTCCAGTGCGCGGGCGAGCGGAACCGGCTTGGGGCCTTCGAGCGGAATCAGCTTGGAGAGGCGGTCGCACAAACCGTAAGGCAAATCGAGCACACGCCCCACGTCGCGCACCACAGCTCTGGAAGCCATCGTGCCGAAAGTGGCGATTTGGCTCACTGCTTCCTTGCCGTAGCGCGCCCGCACGTATTCGATGACCCGATGACGGTTGTCCTGGCAAAAGTCGATGTCGAAGTCGGGCATCGACACCCGTTCCGGGTTCAGGAAACGCTCAAAAAGCAGTGCGTAGGCGAGCGGGTCGAGATCGGTGATGCGAAGGCTGTAGGCGACGAGCGACCCTGCCCCCGAACCGCGCCCCGGCCCGACTGGTACGCCATTGTTTTTGGCCCACAGAATGAAGTCGGCCACGATCAGGAAGTAGCCGGGGAAACCCATCTGGATGATGGTGTCGATCTCGAACTGAAGGCGCTCTTCGTAACGGGGACGCTGGCGCATGCGTTCTTCTTCATCCGGATAAAGCTGCGCGAGGCGCGCTTTCAGCCCTTGCCGTGCTTCCAGCGCAAGAAGATCGTCCAAGCTCATGCCTTCCGGTGTCGGAAAGAGCGGCAAGAAGCTCTTGTCCAACTGCACCGTGAGCGAACAGCGGCGGGCGATCTCCACCGCGTTTTCCAGCGCCTCTGGAATGTCGGCGAAGAGCGCGCACATCTCCGCCTGACTCTTGAAATACTGATCGTCGGTGAATTCGCGCGGGCGGCGCTTGTCCGCGAGCACATTCCCTTCGGCGATGCACACCCGCGCCTCGTGCGCCTCAAAATCCTCTCGGCGCAGAAATTGCACCGGATGCGTAGCGACCACCGGCAACCCGAGCCGTCCGGCCAATGCCACCGCATGGCGCACATAAGCCTCCGTGCCCGGTTGCCCTGCCCGCTGTAGTTCGATGTACCAGGCGTCAGGGAAAAGCTGCGCCCATTCACGCGCCAACCGTTCCGCCAGTGCCTCGTTGCCGTTGGCAAGCGCCTGTCCCACATCGCCCGCCAGCGCCCCAGAGAGGCACAGCAACCCGCTTGCCGCGCCATCTTGAAACCATTCGCGCCGTATCAACGCCCTGCCCCGCGCCCTGTTCTCCATCCAGGCACGGGTCAACAGCCCGCACAGTTGCCCGAATCCTTCGCGGTTCCTGCTAATCAGCAGCACACGCCAGGGTTTGTCACGGTCGTTTTCGTTCTCGATCCAGACATCTGCCCCGATAACCGGTTTCAAGCCCCGGTTTCGCGCACCCTTGTAGAACTTGACCATGCCGAAGAGGTTTCCGAGGTCGGAAACGCCCAGTGCTGGCATGCCATCCTTTACGGCAGCAGCCAGCACCGAATCGATCTGGACGATACCGTCGGTAACCGAGTACTCGGTGTGTAGACGCAGATGGATGAATCGGGGGGAATGCGGCGCGGAGCCGGAAGAGGATGCGGGTGCGTTCATCCGGGCATTTTAGCCGAGTCGCACCCTCTCCCGAACTTCTGAGTTGGCAAAGCTAAACCACCCCGGCGCTTCGCGCTGACCCCTCCTAGGAGGGGAATTTAGTGCGAGGCTTATTCCCCTCCTTTGGAGGGGTACCCCGAAGGGGTGGGGTGGTAGCGGCGTATGGAAACCGCTATACGCTTCTTAACCACCGCACCACCCCGGCGCTTCGCGCCACCCCTCCTAGGAGGGGAATGGGTCGTCTCAGAATGAAACGCCGACTCTCAGCCCGTATTCGTTTGTTCTGTTTTTTGGCTCATGCAAACCGTACTTTACATTCGATGCTGAGATATTCCAGTACCGGTAAAAAGGTTCTGCGAAAATCCCCACTGACTGAAGGTTTTTTTCAACCTTAATGGAGAGTCTTGTCCCATATCCGCTTTTCTGCCGGAAATCTATTCCATCACTCGTATTTTCGCCTCTCAGCAAAACATCGAGTTCAGTATTGATAGCAAGCTTCCAGCCAGAACCCAGAGGCATTTTCCAGTCGGCTCCTATTGGAAGGTAATAATAAGTTTGCTCGCGTTTGTAGTCGTACACAAGATAGCCGTCCACTTTATTGGTACGAATACCACCACTATCTTCAAGATAGCGATAACCCAACCCCAGATACGGAGCAACAGAGAAGTTTTCGCCTAATTTAGATTCAAAACCTCCTGCAAAAACCATATCAACGAAAGAATTGGTTCCTGCCTTCATCTTGACGGGATCATGCGGTGGCTCCAAGTATCCACCTTCATAATCAAGTTCGCCACGCATGTAATTCAATCGCGCGCGCAACTGGACCGGCATTGACTCCTTGATTTGCCCGACTCCGCCGTTATTCAAGTATTCAAACGAAAATCCCACCATCGTTCCGCTGATTTTCATCAGCCCCGGTTCCTTGTATTCATAACTGGAAACTTCCGGCGCAATGTTGAAATTGTGCGTTTTTCCTGTATCTTGTGCAAACGACGTCGCACAAAAAGTAAAACTGATTGCTACGCTCAACAGCAGCTTACTGGGACGAGTTGCCATGATCACCCTCCTTGTTTAGTTAATCAAAACATGACAAAAACAATAATATTCTACCATAAAAAATACTACTTGACTACTAAAACTTGCAACACTAATAATACCAAGGGTTTTTTGTACAACTTTTCTGTCATGACATAATAATGACATTTCGATGAAAGTGGATGTTCTTGTAAAAGAATTCAAACAACTGAGCCTCACGAAGACGGATTTTCTGTCGGAGGTGAATGCCCATCTGATTGCGGTACATGATTCGACGAAGAACGCGAGCAAGAAGCGCGACCCGAAAATGAGCCAAACGAAGAAAGGTAGAAATCATCCCTTTGGTATGAAGGCGTAAATCGGCCTTATTTTGCTGCTTGGGCAATCCAAAACTCATTCGTGCGAAAACTCTTGGGTTGTTCAGGAAATCCCAAGTTGATCGGAACGATTCAATCGGAGCCTAACCCCTTTTGACTATCCTGGATAGTAGGGATAGCGGCGGACGGCGGCCTTTGGCCTTGGGACTCCAAGAATTGAATAGTTAGATTGAGCTCCTCAAGAAGGCGGGAAAACCGATCTGGTACGGCACTCCATCTGGAGTGCAATCCGATAAGCATGCGAAGAGAGTACGGGTAATAGCGCTTGAAGTTTCGCAATTCGAAAATGATCGCTGCCTGGCGATCTATGTAAAGAGTGCGGTTTTCCCCAGATGGCTCTACTAATTCTTTGACAAGTTTATGGAATACCTCGAACTCTTTCCAATAGTGACTCTCTCGACGTTCCTCCAAATATTTGTAAACGCCAAATAAGAAGGCAAGGACTGCACTAATAGCGCTGAGTTGGTTGCCGTATAAACGGATGAACTCAAATAGTTTCATGAAGTCTCACAGTAGCGGCTAATTGTAAATAGACGACCATTGAGGCTACCCCCCCAAATAAGCCGCCTTAATTTCCGGCCTATGCAGCAATTCCTCAGCGGGCCCTTCGGCGACGATCTCCCCGGTATCCAGCACATACCCCCTGTCCGCCACCTTCAGCGCCAGATGCGCGTTCTGCTCTACCACGATGATGGTCAGACCCTCGGCATTGAGCCTTTTCAGTGTGCGGAACATGTCGTACATGATGAGCGGAGCCAAACCCATCGAAGGTTCGTCCAGCAACAACACGGAACACTTCGTCATGAGCGCGCGCCCTACGGCGAGCATTTGCTGTTCGCCGCCGGAGAGCGTGTCGCTCCTCTGGCGCGCCCGTTCCGCAAGGCGCGGGAACAACTCGAAGACATGCTGGATTTCCTTGTCCGTGCTCTCCCCTTTCCGCGACCAGGAAGCCAGTTGCAGGTTTTCCATGACCGTGAGGTTGCCGAAGATGCGCCGCCCCTCGGGCGCGAGGGTCATCCTGATGTCGGAGACGATGCGATGCGCGGGCATCCCCAGAATGGAAGCGCCGTCGAATGTGATGTCGCCGCCGGTCACGGTGGGCGCCTCCGGAGGCACGAGCCGCATCAGCGCCTTGAGCGTGGTGGATTTGCCCGCGCCGTTCGCGCCAATCAGCGTGACGATCTCGCCCTTTTCCACATGGAAGGAGATGCCGTGCAACGCCTCGATCTTGCCGTAGGCCGCTTTCAGGTTGCTTACGCGTATCATCAGAGTGTGTCGTCCCCCAGGTAAGCCTTGATGACGTCAGGGTTGTTTCGGACTTCTTCCGGTTCGCCAGAGGCGATGACGCAGCCGAAATCAATGACGGTCAGGTGTTGGCACAAGCTCATGACCACTTTCATCTGGTGCTCGATCATCCAGATCGACAGTTTGAATTCGTCGTGTATCCAGCGGATGAAACGGATGAGGTCATCGGCGTCGGATGAATTCAGCCCCGCCGCCGGTTCGTCCAGCAGAAGCAAGCGGGGTTTGCCCGCCAGCGCGCGCGCCAGTTCCACACGGCGTTGCAGACCGTAGGGCAAATTCTTGGGGAATTCCTCGGCAATGTCCGAGAGCTTCATCATCTCCAGCACTTCGCGCGCCCGGTTTTCGATGGCCTTTTCCGCTTGCCGGTATCGCGCCGTGCGAAGAATGGTATCCAGGAAGTTGTAACCGAGTTGGGGGGTGCGAGCCAGACGGATGTTGTCCAACACCGTCATGGCGTTCCAGAGCCGGATGTTCTGGAACGTGCGCGCTATGCCGAGAGCCGTGATCTGATGCGGCTTCAGCCCATTAATCCGCCGCCCGTCGAAAACGATGTTGCCTTCGGTCGGCTTGTAGAAACCGGAGACGATATTGAAAACAGTGGTTTTTCCGGCGCCGTTGGGGCCGATCAAGCCAACGAGCTGGTGTTCTTCCAACTGGAAAGAAAAGTCCGTAAGCGCCTGAAGACCGCCGAAACGTTGGGTGAGGCCGGAGATTTCGAGAAGAGGCATGGTCAGTGGGTTATCCGCGCAGTGTCACTTCAAAGTAATCCAGCGTTTCAGGCGCGGGAACACATGCGTCAATTCCCGGTTCCCTAGAAAACCCTCCGGACGGAACTGCATGAGCAATATCAGCGTGAGAGGAATGATGACCCATGTCCATATCTGATCCAGTTGATAACTCGCGGGCAACAGGTTCAGGTCGTGGAAAACGGTGTTCAGCCCAGGGATGATGAAGCGCAGCAACTCCACCAGCAAAGTGAAGGCGACTGCCGCCATCAATACGCCCGTGATGGAGCCCATGCCGCCCAGATACACCATGACCAAGCCTTCGGTGGATTTGAGCAGGTTGAAGGATTGAGCGTTGACATAACCGTAGACGTGGGCGTACAGCACACCGGCCAAGCCTCCAAGACCGGAAGAGACCATGAAGGCCATGATTTTGACGTGATTGGTGTTCACACCCATCATTTCCGCCGCAACCTCATTCTGGCAGACGGCGGACACGCCCTTGCCGTAGGTGCTGGTCATCAGGCGGCGGATGACCACCACGCAAACGAAAACGCCGATGAGCGTCCAGATGAGCATCCAAGGCAAGTCGATGAGGTCCGACATGGCATTGACCGTTTTTTTCATGCCGGAGAAACCGCGCGAGCCGCCAATGGCGTCGATGTTTTCGATGATGGAAATGATGATGTAGTTGGCGGCAATGGTGATGATGGCCAGATAATCGTCGCGCGTGTGAAAGGACGGCAGCGCCACGATCAAGCCCGCCAGCGCGGCGGCAAGCATGGCTCCGAAGAGCACGAGGGGGAAAAGAAACGGGGCCAGTTCCGGCGCGAAAAGCGCCGCGCCGAAGAGTTTGCTGTCGGTGAAAAACGCCACCGAAAGCAGGGAACCTACGTAGGCCCCCACGCACATGAAACCCCCATGCCCGCAGGAAAACTCGCCCATATAGCCGTTGACCAAGTTCAGGCTGACCGCAAAGATGCAGTTGATGCCGATGAGCATGATGATGTTCAGCACATACTTGTCCAGCGTTTCCGTTTGGGCAAGCACGATGAGCACAACGGCGGCGACGCACAGGAGGATGTTGATGGCGTAACGCTGCATGGCGGGGTTCCGTCAGATTTTTGCTGTCAAGGGTTTGCCGAAAATACCGGTTGGCCGATGCCAGAGGATGAGCAACAGGATGGAAAAAGCGTAAAGGTCGCGGTACGTGGACGGCAGGAACGCGGCCACCATCACTTCCACGATAGCCAGCAGAAAACCGCCAACAAAAGCCCCGCGAATATCGCCTATTCCACCGACCACAGCGGCGATGAACGCTTTCCATCCCGTCGTCGCCCCCATGTAAGGGTCCAGCACCGGGTAGGACATGGCGAAAAGCAGGCCGCCAAGCCCCGCAACTGACGAGCCGAGCACGAAAGTGAAAACGACCACGCGGTCAAGCGGTATGCCCATGAGCGGCAAGGCGAATTTATCCCAGGACACAGCGCGCATCGCCATGCCCATGCGCGTCCTCGTCACGATGAAGTGCAGGATGAAAAAAACCAGAATCGCCGCAAGGACGACAAACAGCTTGAGATTGGTCACAGTGATGCCGCCTATGTGATAGACAGCCTTATCCATGAGTTCGGGCAGCGTTCTACGACTGGCGCCGAGCAGCGCCAGATTGCCGTTTTCCAGGATAAGCCCGCACATCAGCGCGGTGATGACCACATAAAGCCGGTGCGCCCCTTTTCGCATCAAGGGTCGATAGGCGACCCGCTCCAGCGTCACCCCCACCAGGGACGTGAGGATCATCGTCAACGGGATGGTCAGGATCAGCGCCAGTTCGCGGGAAAAGCCAAACATGCCTTCCGGCGCGAGCAGGCCGGTGGAAATGAAAAAGGCCAGATAGGCCCCCACCATGAAAACATCGCCGTGGGCAAAGTTGATGAGGCGCAAAACGCCATAGACCAACGTATAACCCAAGGCGATCAGGGCGTAGAAGCTGCCCCATTGCAAGGCGTTGACGCACTGTTGCAGGAAAAACTCCATGCTGCCGTTTCCTGTTTTTTGCTGTTTTTTCCGCGTTTCCCGCCGCTGCCGGGTAAAGAGGGCAGCAGCGGAAAACCGAATTTATTGCGTCACACCGTCACGGACAGACGGATTCCTTGAAGGTGAAATCTCCCTTCTGATCAATCTCCACGATCACCGCGCATTTAACCGGGTCGCCCTGCTCGTCGAAACGCATATTGCCCGTAATGCCCTTGAACTCCTTGACCGCCGCCAGATTGTCACGAATCGCCTTACGCATCTTGCGCGTGTTCTTCTCCACTGCGCCGACCTTCTGAATCGCTTCCGTGATCAGAGCCACCGCGTCCCATGTCAGGGCCGCCACATCGTCCGGCACATAGCCGTATTTCTTGTTGTATTTGTCGATGAACTCCTTGGTGGCTCCCTGTGCGCCAGCAGCCGCGTAATGGGTGGAAAAGAACAGCCCCTTGCAGGCGTCCTTGCAGAGCTTCATCAACTCGGCGGAACCCCAGGCGTCGGAGCCCATGAACGGCCCTTTGTAGCCGAGGTCACGCCCCTGCGTCACGATCAGCGCCACGAAACTGTAATTCTCCGGCAGGAAAATGAAATCCGGCTTGGCCGCGATGATCTTGGTCAACTGGGCGGAAAAATCCTGATCTTTCGGGCCGTGAGACTCGAAGGCGACGACCGAACCCTTACCGTTGCCCTTTTCCCAGACGGTCCTGAAATTGTCTGCCAAACCCTTGGAGTAATCGTTGGAAATCTCGAAAAGAACAGCCGCCTTCTTGGCACTGAACTGTTTGGTCGCGAAATTCGCCGCCACAGGAGCCTGGAAGTCATCGAGGAAGGCCGCGCGGAACACCCAGGGGCGATCCCTGGTGGCGTCGGGATTGGTCGACCAGGGCGTAACCATCGGCGTCTCGTTATCGTTCGCCACCGCCCCGGCAGGAACCGCTTGACGGGAAGACTGCGGGCCGATAATCGCCAGGACGTTGTCGCGGTCTATCAGCTTGAGCGTGACATTGACGGCGGTATCAGGCTTTGATTCGTTATTTTCGTAAATGAACTCCAGTGGATACTTCTTGCCGCCGACTTCCAGCCCGCCCTTGGCGTTGACTTCTTCCCGGAAGAGTTCCGCAGCGTACTTGGAGGATTCCCCAACCTTGGGAATTTCGCCCGTCAGTGGGATAGGAAAACCGATCTTGATCTTCTCCGCAGCCAGCGCGCCGCCTGAGGCCAACAGCGCCGCCGCGCAAACCAATAATGAAGACGCACGTACAAGTTTCAACATGGGAACCCCTCCGTGTTCAACACAAAAATAAAAAAAACAAAAACCCCCATGATTCTACCGCCAATGTTCGCGCTGGCAACACGCCCAAGCTCAATGGGTGTCATGGTGTTGTAGGGGCGGCATCCTGCCGCCTGATGGACTACCCGACCCGTTCAAACGGTGTTCATTGCGGCATGCTTTGCGGGCGGCAGGATGCCGCCCCTACGAATCAAATTTCAAACTGAGACACTACCAAGCAGACATCGTAGTTGACACTCTACCGCTTTTTTGTGTTACATTAATTATGTGGCACCTATGAAATATTTCCTTTACTTCCTCGGAGAAAATAATGCGTTTGAACATCATGAAATCAATTTGCGCTGTCGCGCTACTAGGAGTCGCCAGTGCCGGGGCGAACGCCGATGTCATCCGCGTCACAGAGGAGAATTTCCTGGCAGGTTCTGGCATGATCACCTTCAGCGAGTTTTCTCTCGGCACCACGAATCCTGTGTATTCGCCCGCCGATTATGGCGGAGAATTGGGTGATCCCACTGTCAGTTTTGGCGGATATTTCCTGGGGCAGAGCCTGAGCACGACGCCGTCCATCGATTGTCCTGGCGCGGCTGCGACCGCTTGCATCGTCGGAACACCAATCGGCCCCTTGAGTCTCGATCCGAATTCTCCTGTCACGTTCATCACGACAGACGCCAGCAACCCGAGCAGCCCCGTCCTGTCTGGCCGACCAACGTACAATGGCCCTATCGCCATCCTGTTTGACATAGACGTTGCTGCTGTCGGTTTCGACGCGGGATATTTCGATGCAATAGGCAGCACGGGCATTACCGCATTCGCGCGAGATGGAACGATTCTCGGCACGGTAGTCAATACAGGACTCGGCATTGAATTTCTCGGTCTTGTCACCTCTGATCAAAGCGAGATGATCGCGGGGGTTTTCCTTGATCTCATCAGTGATGAGCCAGCCGGGTTCGCCGTCGACAATCTGCGTTTCGGGTACAGAGAAACAGTCACTGTTCCTATTCCCGAACCCGAAACCTATGCCATGCTTTTAGCCGGTCTTGCCGTTGTGGGCGTAGTCACGCGCAGGCGGCGTAGTATAAAAGCAACAATGTAAGTGCGACCAAGAGAAAGAAGCAACAGCGTCCCGCATTCCACACAATGCGGGACGCAAAGGTGCAGGTCGGCGTTTAATGTGCTTTACAAAGTATTCCCATGCTAAGGGTTGGGGGATGGGTGCAAATAAAATTGACGACCAATCCTTATCCCATCTGGCTTTAGCCGCTTTCCTCGCAATCTCTGATCGTTTCTTGGTTCTCTAAAACTCAGTGCTGATGCCAGTAACGCGGATGAACCTCTCGCCAAGCATCGGCTTTCATCCGCCCGCCTTCGGTCTCAAGCAGCACCGTACCCTCTGAATCCGTGCGGTAGGGGCAAAACAAGCAGTCACCTCACCAAGTGCCATTTGGCATATAACGCATTGTTTTTGATAGAACAGTACCCATGTTAGCAAGGACTGTCTTGCTTATCGTTAATAAATTTTTCCAGATGCCATACTGAATCGAGTATGTCTTCAAATTTTGGAGTTTCACCGAAAATCATTCCTTGCATCGCTCGATAGTCTGATCTGAGCGCATTCTCCATTGGAGGAGAGGGCGCGATTTTGAAAGAACCCGGGTGTGCATGTACCAGATCAAGGTCAGTACTGTTGAAAAACATGAGCGCGTGGTGTGTGCAATCGAGAGCCAGTGTCTGGTTCGCCGCAGCCTGCTGCCCCAGTGGCGAACGCCACATCATGTGAAGATCATAATAATGCCGTGAAGCGCGATGCCCCTGGTGACGCAGTATGCCCCGGTTGTCATGCCAGCAGCGCAATCCGTGCAGGATGACGATCTTGTCCCAAAAAGTGCGCTCGGCATCAATTGTGGTGATGTTCGGGACTGTGAGGTCAATCATCCTCATATCGTCGGCGATGTAAGGCCGAAGCTCGACAAGGCGATGGGGATCGAGCGCCGATCTAGCCCCCGCCTCAATCTTGACAGTGGGCTGGATATAAACATCACTGCCAGAAATGATAGTCGGGTAACGGATCAGCAGTGTTTGTCGGTCTGGGTCGTCCGGGTCGAGAAAAACGGGTGGTTCTGGAGCGTCTAAACGAGCTTCGCAAAATGCTGCCTCAATCTGGCGGTTCAACCGTTCCCTCAAAAAATTCTGAATGTAGTCCTGGCATGCTTTCCTGATTCGCTCCAACCGAAGTCGCTGCTGTTTTCCTGTCAATTTTTCCAGATCTGTTGCGTCAACATCTTGGCCGATGTCTTGCCTGAACACGGTAATGTCGATGTCTTCCGAAAACCGGGAAATCAAGCCGTAAGCCTTGGAAAGCGAGGTTCCTCCCTTAAATAGCAAACGTGGCTCGCCTGCTTGCCTGCCACCGAACAGTAACGCCAGCACCCATGTTACCCAGAAATCCTTTTCGACATTCTGTAAGGGCGTGCCCAACCGGGTGGCTGCTTTCAGGAACAGGTCACGCCGATCAGCAGGAGAGGCAGCGATAATGTCAATAAAACCTTGTGTCACGCTGGTTTTTCTCCAACGCTTTGCTCAGATCCGGCAAGCAGTTCTTGAATCCACCGTTGCATCCACGCCGGGACGGTGTGCAAGCCGGCCAGCAGATCATCACGGATGGCCATTCCTTGCCCAGAGTCCTGTAATACTCGGGTAAGTTTGGCAAAGATCGTGTCACGGTCGACTGACGTATTCGTTTTCAACCCGTCGCGCAACCAGTAGAGGGACTGCACGACCCGCATGGCGGGGTGGCCGACCCAGTAAAGTTTGCTCGGCGCGGTAAGTTTGAAGCGTAGCGTCAACTGCCCCAGCCGGATTGGCCGCAGCCGCCCGTCGGTATGGACGATGATTTGCCCAGGTACGGCGTTGGTGAGTCCTAAATCGTTGGCGGCGGTCATGCCATCAATCAGTAGCCGTACCTGATCGCGCCTGCCAATGGCCTCAATCACGCTCCGATAATCAGGGACGGTACTTTGCCCGGTTAGTGCATTCGTTCGTGGCTGGTCATATAGTCCACGGCAGATGCGGCGCAAGTCGCCTGCGGCGACCATGCGTTGGAGTGCCTTATCCACAGCATCACGGTTACCCAGGTCAAGGAAATCCACAGGCGTCCATGCTTGAGCAGCGGGCGCTTCATTGATGCGGCGCATCACTTGTTTTTTGAGAATGGGGGTCGAATCAAGCATGACGTTTCCTCGTCCGTAGATTATATACACATTTCGGACTTATTGTTGTCGCTAAACACATGCAAAACGACAGGCTCGGGGAAGTTCACCCTTTGCAAACTAGAGCGATTTCGATTCAAATCTATACATTCTTATCCCTCTCCCCTTGAGGGAGAGGGTGCCCCGCAGGGGCGGGAGAGGGGGATGGAGGCGGCATTGAAACCCCCCCCCCCCCCCCCCCCCCCCCCCCCCCCCCCCCGCGGGGGGGGGGGGGGGGGGCGGGGCCGAAAACCCACACCGAGCG
>Ga0082212_10000235_pt1 | contig 81154 bp, 60 predicted proteins | sample TergutNt197P3_FD_71548 | JGI IMG/M metagenome (GOLD analysis project Ga0082212, IMG submission 71548) | Neocapritermes taracua P3 segment gut microbial communities from Petit-Saut dam, French Guiana - Nt197 P3 | ecosystem: Host-associated > Arthropoda: Insects > Digestive system > Gut ...
AGGGACTGAAAATGTTTGAAGCGGGGTTCGAAGTACTTTCTGTCATACTCCACGTTTGCGGGATGGGCGGACCGTAACAAATCACATTTAAAATATTGTCGGGCGCTTCCGTTACCGTAAAATAGACTTTTGCCGTCGTCGTCGTACTGCCACACGTCGCGCTGTAAGTAAGGCTGTCGAGTCCGACGAAATCAGTTACGGGCGTATATTTGACGACGCCATTTACAAGCGTGTACGATCCCTGCGTCGGGGAAACCGTCACAACGGGGACGACCGACGAAGCGCAACTCTGCGGATACGCGTCATTTGCCAGTATATCGATCGAATCCGTCGTATTCATGAATAGGGAAAGATAGTCGTCGTGCGCGCCCGAACAGTCCTCGATAGTCACCGTGACCGACTGTACTAACGGAACCCCGCATCCTTCGGGCGTCACCGTGACTGTATAGGTATGCGACCCGACGCCGAGGTCGCCTGCAAAAAGAACCGGATTTTGATCGTTCTCATTCGTATTGTCAATACCGGGTCCTGTCCATGTATAGGTGGTCTGTCCGAGCGACAGACATCGTATATAGACGCTGTCGACAAGACAATATTGGTTGGAAGAGACGCTTGTGTAGGCTATCTGAACGTTACCCAGGTCAGCCATTGTAACGTTCTGAGGGAATGATGACCCGCAGGAAGGGTCGGTATCGATGAGCAAGATTGAATAGGTGTTGCCGGGCGTTCCGTAAGTAAATACGCCTGTCGTATTGGAATCAACTATCGGCGTTCCCGCAAGGTTCGGGTCGTAGAGTTCGTACAAATAATTACCGGAACCGCCCATCCCCTCTACGCGAATATGTCCAGGACCCACGCCGTTTGCGTCGGGACAGAGATAGGCTGCGGTGACGTCGTTGTTAAGCCTGAATGGCGTCTTGGTATAGTTGATCATCCCGGTTTGCCAGTTACAGGTAGTGGAGGAAGAATTGTTAGTCATAGCCACTGTATAGTCGGATGACGAAATGAAACGTAAAGACTGATTAAGTTGAACTCTGTTTGTCGGAAACGGAACTGACGGCGACGCCGAATTAATATAGAAATAAGTGGTAGAATTTACAGTATCTATTCGGTTGTATGTAGCGTTATAAGATAAATAAGCGATCTGTCCGCCGGTAAAAGTGACGTCCAACCCGGCACAAGTTTCGTTAGTCGTATAGGTCATCGGCGTCCTTTGTATGTAAATTGACGGGTTCATCGAAACCGTAATTGGAGTACATCCCTCGCCCGGTAACGTAATTTCAAACTGATAAATACCTGGATCAATTGGAACTAATTGCTGAGAATTATTGTAATTGGATGAAAATGGATAAAAATAGGTACAACTTGCCAACAGCGTGTCATTCTGATGAACTGGTGGCGTTGTATGAGGCAGCGCGGGAGGTACGGGCTGAATATATTTAATTATTGTGCCTGCAGGCATGGGGGTAGATCCCGTCAAATAAAAATAGATGTAGCTATGAATTTTGCCATTGGTTATTCCGGAAGCGGAAGGGTTGCAGGATGCTCCTGAGGATGACCACGTAGCCGACGGAGCCCCCTGAATCGTGAGTTGATATCTGTAGCCTTGCGCATCTTCATATTGTATTCTACTTCCATAAGGCACGTTAGGCGTTGATTGTACACCCGGGGCCTGTATAGGCCCTACCCATGCCAACGTATCGGTAGGGCCGTAAGGGGGTTCGATTACTCTATAATAATACGGATAACAAAGAACGCCGTCATAATCGGTCCATGGATAGTGATTGACAGTTATGTCGCTGCAACCCATATTGCTATAACTACTAACATACCAGTAGGGCGCTCGCAACGTAAGATTATTGAGTGAAAATTGACAACTTGTACCCTTAATCCTTACATACGCTTTGTAATAAGCGCCCGATGCGCGAAAAACATCATATTGACTGGGTAGCTGAAAATTGATGCGCGTAACATGAAGCGTGTCAAGCCAGGTTATCACGCCCGGCGTACTGCTTAATTCCAATCCCAATTCATAAAATTTGGCGGCATTAGTGTAAAAATAATAATTTTGATCAACGTCGGAATAGGAAGTTCTGGAAAAACCAACCATGTCGCAATTATTGGGCGTAAACGGATTTGGACTTGGGGGATACATATATTGGTAAATCATATTGTTTAAGAAATCAGCCGGCATGGCGTTTATCGTGACATTGAAATTTTGCGAATAGTTACAGGCGTCCTGCACGGTAAACAAATAGTTTCCTGCCGGTAAATCCTCAATGTTTTGTGTAACGGCCAAACTGCTGTTTGGCCTTTGCAGCGTCCATGTAGTCGGACCCGCGTAGCCGGCCGGCGGCGTACCGTTCATCGTGATTGTGAATGGCGCCGAACCCGTACCGGCTCTGACTGTGATTGGAATCATACCGGTAGGAATGCATGTCAACGATTTTCTCTGTGTTCCTAAGAGCGCCTCCAATATCACATATTGGAGATTAATAGTCGTGGTGGCGGTATTCGTCAAAGTAACCCAGTTGCCGGTCGAATTACAAAAGGCTTGCATTCCGATGGTGTAACTGCCTGCCCCGAGGCTTGTGATGGAATCATTGAGATAGGTTCCAAATATCCCTCCGTTTACATTATATTGAATAGTGTTTGGATCAAGATTGCCGACATCGGTGCCTGTAAGCCTTATTTTGATGCTGCCATTGCCGATGCACGTCTCATGATATGGTGTCAACTGCAACTGTATGTTATTACATTGCGCTCCTGCCCGGCTTCCCGATAAAATTAATAACAGAAAGGTTATTATTAATGTATTACGTTTCCTATTCATTATTATATTCATTACTATATTCATATTTATTACCACTTTCTCAATATACACCGTAACGCTCCAAATTTCATTACATTATCTTCCTGAAACATTTGTTCCAGCGTGACGCCTATTGTTGAATCATCAATTATCTCAATTAAATATAGCAATCCCGGCGCATTAAAAATATGTACCGAATCAACGGACTGCATACCTGTCTCTTCGGCGTTTCCAACGGTCATTTCCCATTGATTCTTCTTATCAGTCGGCTCGATACTGTATCGTCCGCTTAATCTGTCAAATAACCCATAGACAACCGCTACTTCTTCCTCAAAAATAGCGCGTTTCACCATGTTGTTAAAGTACGGTTCAAAGGCATACAGTCCTTCTTCCTTTTCGACGACATTTTTCAGCCGGTAAGGCTGGTCGGGCGCAGGACGCTCCATATACTCCGCCTTCTCAAATTCCCATGCACCGATAATATCAGGGCTAACCGGGTCAACCGGTTGCTGAAATTCAATATCAGGGCTTAAAGAGGCTTTTTCAAACTCCCACTCCCCTGTATAATCGGGAAGACGGTTATCCTTAGAAAACATACTGTTCCCAGCTAATTCATACACCCACAATATTATTACTCCTGTAAATAATAATGCTCTAAACGTTCTATTCATAATATTTTATTTTCTTATAATCACCTTTTTTCGATAATTCGGGTGCAAATATAGTAAATATATTTTTAATAAATGCAATTTTTTTTATTTTCCCTACCAAAAACTACCTGCATGGTGGCTGTTTCTGTTGAAAGAAACGCTAAACGTTGCAGACAGGAAAGAACTGCGTCTGCTACGCTGGAATAAAAAAACAACAGATTAATGAGACGCCAGGCCTGCTAATTGGTTGTCTTGATAATTTTGCATTTTTCGCAAAAACCTTTTAAATAAAAATGAGTCTCGTCTATTACTCCGTTGAAATCTTTTGGGAGAAAAAAATCGGGATTCATCGGCAAGTCAATGATGCATCCGCAATCCTTGCAGCGGAAATGCGCATGTGGATTGATTATACCGTCAAAACGTGCATTTTTTTCATCAATCCCGATATAAAGGGCAGCTCCGTTTTCAACGAATAATTTTAAGGTATTGTAAACGGTCGTTTTCGACAGCGTAGGTATTTGTCTGCGTAAAGATTCGAATACTTCGTCAGCAGTAGGGTGTGTGAGGTTTTTTAGTAAATAACGCATGATGGCGATACGTTGCATTGAAGGTCGAATTCCATATCCGGACAAGTAAATACTAACATTATCCATATATTTATAATGATTATATAATTAAAACTGCTGCAAATTACAGCATAAAATAGAAATGATACAAGTTAAAAATATGCTAAAATAGTTAATGTGTGTTAAATCAGAGGCAAAAGGTGTTATAAATGGCTATTTATAAACGTTTTTGATGGTTTCAAGGTCTTCCAGTCCCTGACGAAAAACTATTTTTTGAATACAGGAATGAATAAAACCGAAGCCATATCCGATAATTTGAGTTAAAGAAGCGATAAGTGAAAGCGCTGCGACAGGTATGTTTTTTGTCTTGAAAACAGCGTCAAAAAATAAAAGCGCCATATACATGACGGGCAAGGCAAGAAGAAAGGGAGTGGCAAACAACGCAAACACCAGGATGACGACACCTCCCGCCACAAAGAGAGCAGGCAGGACATGCACCGGCTTCAATGAATCGGGATATAATAAATATAGGTTCACGCGCGCGCGACCGAAAATATTTACCTGCCTGTAGAATTTTTTCAGGTTACCCCGTCGTTTGTGATAGACAAAAGTGTCGTGGAACAGTTTCGTTTTGAATCCGGCGCGGCTGATACGGATACTCAAATCGATGTCTTCGCCATACATGTCCCTGAAGCCTCCAACCTTTTCGAACACTGCGCGTGAAAATCCCATGTTGAAGGTGCGCGGTTTGAATTTTTCCATGTTCACCTTGCCGCCGCGTATCCCGCCTGTTGTCCAAAAGGACGTCATGGCATAATTGATGGCTTTTTGCATGGTGTTGAACGAGGGATGCTCCCTGTCGGGTCCTCCGAAGCAATCGGCAGGTTCATCGTTGAGCAGCCGGTCTGCCGTCTCAAGATAAAGGGGAGGGATGATGCAGTCGGAATCGAAAAAGATAAAAAAATCACCCCTGGCATTTCTCATTCCCACATTGCGCGAATCGCTGCGTCCCGTATTGTCTTTGACAATGTAGTTGATGGCAATCCTGTCGCGGAATAACTCCACTTCGGCGTCGCAAGGTTTCGTCGAACCGTCCTCCACAAGGACAAGTTCAAAGTCGGTAAACGTCTGCTCCGATAGACTTTCGAGCAGTTCGAACGCTTCTTCCGGACGGTTATAAATGGGAACGATGACTGAAAATTTCATTTTTATAATTAAGAACTTACAACCTTTAGCTCCTGAATGATACGCGGGCAGCGACCCCATTTGTCGATCATCCACAGGACATAGCGGATGTCGACGCTGATGGTACGCTGCAGTTCCGGTTCGAAAGCTATGTCGCCGCTCATCGCTTCCCAGTTGCCGTCGAAAGCGAGACCGATGACACGACCGTTCCTGTCGAACACGGGACTGCCGGAATTGCCGCCGGTAATGTCGTTGTTCGACAGGAAGCATAATTGCAGTTCACCCTTTTCATTGGCATACGGTGCGAAATCGCGGTTGCGAACCAGGTCGAGAATCTCGGATTGCAGGTAAAACTCATGGCTGGCGGCGTCTTCCTTTTCCAGCAATCCCTGTTCCGTCGTATAAAAATTGTACCATGCGGCGTCGAAAGGGTGGTAACCGCCAATCGACCCGATGCTTAAGCGCATCGTAAAGTTTGCGTCCGAATAGAAGACGCTGTCGGGATACATCTGCTGCAGTCCTGCAAAATGCAGCCGTCTGCCTTTGTTGATATTTACTTCGGCGTTGACAATATCGTGCCGCATATCCATCAGCGTTGTCAGAACGGCACGCGACAAAATGGCTGCCGGGTCTTTTTTCCTGTATTTATCATATTTCCCGGTGTTCTTGAGCAATGCTGTGATTTTACTTTCCGAGAGGAGCGCTGTTTTCGAAAACAGGTCGGCGGCATACCGTTCATAATTGCCCTTGTATTTCCTGTCTATTTCGGGATAAATAGCTGTCAGGTATGCAGGCGATACACGTTCCTTAACGATTTGCAGCATGGCAGCCAGGACTTTCCGGTCGATGGCGGGTTCATAATCTTTCATGAACGGACGTATCTTTTCATTGAGGATTTTCTCAATGTCGGCGGGCGACAAATCCCTGTTGAATATTTGTCCGAAGACAAGCGCCAGATTGAGTATCTCGGTGCCGTTGCCAAAGGCTTCGGTCAGATAGGTCAGGTTTTTGCGGTCTTCATCGACGGATGTATATGTTTCTTTCAGGTTACGCAACACCTGACCATAGACGGCTTCGTTTTCAGCCGATTGCGCCCACCGGTCGAATAAGGTTTCATCCGACTGTTTTCGTTCCATGACATGCAGGTTGGCAAGACCGCGGTTCATGCCGATGGAGTTTTTCCAGTAGTTGGAACTGCCGGCATACTTGGAAGCATATTTGATACGGATGGCATCGTCGGCAAGCATCGCTTCCTGCCAGATCGCCTGTTTGATGCCGCGTACTTCGATTCGCGGTTTGTTGACACTTTCGACCCGCTGCTGCAAACCCCAGGACGACAGATAGCGGTCGGTACTGCCCGGAAAGCCGATGGTCATTGCAAAATCCTTATCCTGATAGCCCTGAGTGGATATCTCCGCGACAAAGACGGGACGATATGGACGATTGTCCGCATCATATTCCGCAGGATTGTTGCCGGCATCGGCATACACGCGAAAGACGGAAAAATCGCAGGTATGGCGGGGCCACATCCAGTTGTCGGTATCGCCGCCGAACTTGCCTATTGTCGAGGGCGGTGCAAAGACAAGGCGAACATCGCGAAATACCTGGTAAACAATTAAATAATATTTGTTACGGCTGTAAAAGGGGATGACATCCGCTTCGGTGAACCTGTCGCTTCCAATATTCTTCCGCAGGTTGTCGCAGAGCGAATCGATCACCCTGATTCGTTTTATTTCATCATCAATACTGGCAATTTCGGGAAGGATGCTGTCCGTCACGTCAACGGTTTCTTTCAGGTAGCGCACGGATAGCCCGTCGACCGGCAATTCACCGGATTGATCCTGCGAGACAAAGCCGTTTTTCAGGTAATCATGCTCGACGCTGCTCAGTTTCTGTATTGACCCGTAGCCACAATGGTGATTCGTGAAGACAAGTCCTTCGCCGGAAACGGTAATACCCGTACAGCCGCCACCGAAGATAACGACGGCATTTGCCAGGCAGGGAGCATCCCGGGAAAAAACAAATGGATAGTCGGGTACAAAACCCAATTCCTTCATGCGTGTCAAGGTATTGATATTCATCTCGCTGACAATCCACATGCCTTCGTCGGCGTCCACTGTTTGCCAAGCCGAAACGAGTATCGCGAATATGCCCAAAACTTTTTTAATATTCATCATGTAATGCACCATTAATTTGAAAAACGGGTGCAAATGTAGATGAAATTTTCGGCATTACACACATACGGATATAAATTTTTCAATATTTAACCGTTTGCAGTCACAGTTTAAACAGGCAAGTCAGACTGCTCCGAAGCGGATATGTCGGCGAGCAACTATACAATCACATTCGCAGTCGATTCACGCGAAACAACAAGAATCTAAAGGAGTTGGCAAAAGTATCGGATATTACAGAAATGACTTTAACGAGTTATGTTTGTACGGAAATGCCCGACCTGAAAATTTCCCGAACGTGAATGATTACCGGAATCCTACTTTAGCGGAAGTATTACGCGTGATGAAAGTTGTCAATCTATTTTCTTTCAATTACGTCAGTAAAACGTCAGTATTAAAAATAACAAGAGGTTAGAAATATATCCTAACCTCTTGTTATTCAATTGTCGGGATGACAGGATTTGAACCTGCGACCACACGCCCCCCAGACGCGTACTCTACCGGGCTGAGCTACATCCCGCTTCTTTGTAGCAAATTTGGGGCACAAAGATACTACAAGCCGGGCGAAATAAAAAATAAACTTGAATAATTTTTTATTTCCGGAGCACCGGTATCTTCTGTTTTGTTTCTTCCCGCAGAAAAAGTCGCCCGACAGAAATTCATATTACAAGCCTCACGGCTTGGTTTATATTAGGGTGTATCTTTATTTTCTGCCGGGCGATGATTCCTTTCTACCGCGGGCGATGTTGCCCTATCATTCGCAATCGGTACAGTATCTTGTATAACCCGGCGGCACATCATAATCTTTGACCTCTTCGCTGAAAGACACATATTCATGTACAACTTCACCTTCCTTATTAATTTCCAGGAATAACAAACAGCGATAATAAGCCGAAATACGACCGTTATTATCATATACACTGCAGGTTTTCCCGAGTATTTCGCGGTCAGATACTCTTTCTGGCCCGTAAGGCCCTAAGGTGGGACTGGAATAAAGGAGATAATATTTATCGGAGGTACTGCAAGATGATTTCACATAAAGATTATCTCCTCCAAACCATTGATAATAAATATCATTCACACAACATTCTCCAAATGAATAATAATCCGGGTCTGTTGAGGCATATATGCTGTTAGCCTCGTCCCATACAATTCTTGTCGGCAATACCCTGCCTTTAAGCATTTCTCCATACATCTGACGGCAGGAGTACCTGATGTTATAATCGGGAACATAAGGAAAATTGCCGGGGAACACGCCCGGCGCCTTCGAGGTACTGCCATCGCTCCATGTGACAGGCTCGTAGATGCTTGTGATACTTTTGTCGTGGACGGTTACGAAAAAGACGGAAGATGAATTGGACGGTTGAAGCCTTAATATGCCGTCTTCGTCATCAATGATACTGCCGTCGCTTTTTTTCGACGAAGCGGTCAGTTCGTAATTGTTTCCCACCGGCGAATCGGATGTACCGGCGCCTTTGGTTATTTTCAACGTAAACTTCGTACCGTCTTTCTCGCCGGTATAGGTTCCTGTTTGAGCTTTCGGATTGTCGTCGCCACCGCCGTTTTCGTCTTCGACACATGCGGTAAAAGTCGCCAGCGCCATCATGACGGCTGCCATCATCAGCAGCAGGCGCTGAAATGGAATGTTCATTCGTTTTTGGTTTAAAACTGTAAGATTCATGTTTTTGGTTTTTTATTGTTTGAAATCAATACCATTCACAAAACTCCTTTTTGTCCCAGCCCGGGTCTATCGAATAACCTTCAGGCGGTTCAAAATCGCTACCTGTAACCGATTCGGTGAATGATTCGACTACTCTTGAAGTTACGCCGTTATAAACTTGCTTGAAAATAATCCCGCGATAAATAGCTTGTTCAAAGTAACCGTCTGTCCAGACACTGCAAGTTACTCCGGCAATTGTCTGGTCAGCGATTCTTCTCATTACATAAACATTGGAAAATCCGCGATGAAAACAACTTAAATAGTTCCAGCCACATGGATTACGGCCACAATCACAAGGTAAATTATTACATTCCTGATAATACGGACCTCCATGGTCAAGGCTCGACCATAAGTAATAGTTGCCGCCACAAGTGTACGAATCAGTAATCCAGACTCCATCAGGATGAATGACAGTTTCGGCATATCTTTTCGAACCCTCGTCGAAAACCTCCCTATGCTTAACGCCTCCCCCTAACTGATACACGATTGTTCCCGTCAGCAGCCTGTTACTTTCCATCAAGTTCGGGTCGTTGTCGAGTGTAGGTAAAAAAGAACCCGGCCCCTGCGACGAGCTGTTATCGCGCCAGGTGATCATGCCGGATATATTAGTCAGTTCGTCACCCGAAACCGAGGCGTTGAATGTGGTGGTCGAATTGGACGGTTTAAGCGTAAAATTGGCTCCGTCGAATGATACCACATTGCCCGAACTTGTCTTGGAGGATGCGGTCAGCGTATATTTGTCGCCTTCCCGGGGTTCGTCTGACCGCTGGCTGATTTTCAGCGTATAGTCCGTCTCGCTCGCCGTGCCGGTATAGGTTACCGTCCGGTCATCGCCGTCGCCTTCATTTTCTTCGCAGCCTGTTGTGAAAAAATACATGGTTGCCGCCAAAAATGCCATAACCAAAATGTGTAGCGTACTCGAAAGTTTTTCAGAGAGCGCCCCGTTCTTTTTTTCGGTTACGCCCTGTAACCGCCGGTTTCCGGCCTCCGGTCTATGGTCTCCGGTTTCCGGTTTTGCATTGCCGTTATCGGCTAAAAATGTTTTGTTCATTTTGCAATAATTTTTAATAAGTTTGTAATAATATAGTGCTGAATAATATTTCAGGAATTGTAAAATCGACGGAACAAGGCGTCAATCAGAGCAATAGATATCGTTTTGTTCATCCAGTACATACCCGCTTGGCGGCGCATAGTCATCAACTACTTCCGTGAATGAAATCACTTCTGTCGAATTTTTTCCGTCACTAAGCAAGAATGTATAATGCCGGTAATGGGCTATAATATTTCCGGGAACCGATTCATATACGCTACAGGTCATCCCTGCAATTTCGCGGTCAGGCAGCCTTTTGTCATTCTGGTGATTTTCGATATCCCAAAAATGCCTGTCTTGAAACGGGTAACATACCGCGTCGCTGCAAGTAAAATACGTCTTCAAATCGGAAAACCAGATATAAAATTTCCCTCCACTGCAACCGCTGTGATAAATTCCTTCCGGAGAAGTAGTCGCCTCTATTTGATTAGCCTCATCCCAGACATACCTTTCAACTATACCGCTCGACGTTTTTTTTACTATTGCTCCGTATCTCAGCCTGTTGTTTGCCTTCAAGTTCGGATCCGGAACGTACGAAAAATTTCCCGGAAACAGACCGGGCATCTTTGATTTGGTACCATCGCTCCATGTGACAGGTTCGTAGATGCTTGTGATGCTTTTGTCGTGGACGGTTACGAAGAATGTTTTGTCCGAATTGGAGGGTTGCAGCGTCAAAATATCATCTTCGTCGTCAATGATGCTGCCGGCGCTTTTTTTCGACGATGCGGTCAGTTCGAAATTGTTTCCCTTTTGCGAGCTGCCTTGACTGTTCGACCCTTTGCTAATGGTCAACACATACTTCACGCCGTCTTTCTCGGCGGAATAAGTTCCTGCTTGCGGCTTATTGCCGCCTCCTCCGTTGTTGTCTTCGCTTCCGCCGTTTTCGTCTTCGACACAGGCGGTAAAGGCTGTAAGCGCCATCATGACGGCTGCCATCATCAGCAGACGCCGGATTGAAATGCCCATGCCAAGCATCCGGCTTTTCGCGCCGCGTCCTGTTTTTATTTCGGCTACGCCCGGTAACCGCCGGTTTCCGGTCTCCGGTCTTTGGTCTCCGGTTTCCGGTTTTGCATTGCCGTTTCCGGCTAAAAATGTTTTTTCCATTTTGAAATCATTTTGAATAGTTTACAATATTTTTTATTTCGGACGACCGTGTGTGTCGATCCTGGAATTATTTTCCTTTTCCTTTTTGCGCCGTTCCGCAATTCGCTTTTCCATGTTCCGGTTGCCTTCTTCAGTCGAAAGCCAACTGTTACACTGCTCGATCAGCAAATTGTTGTAATGTAGCAATTTTTCTGCCTGTTTGAGGATTTCATCTCTGATGTCTTTTTTATCCATATTTTCTCTATCGTTTCGTTTGTCGAATTGACGCCGCAAAGATACGGGCATCTGCAAAGCGTGTCAATAGCCAATTATGGCTATATGACATAGCCAATTATGGCTATATGACATAGCCAATTATGGCTATATGTGCATACTATTTTTTCTGCCGGTTTTTTTATTTCCACAATTTTTATAACTTTGCACCCATAATTGTTCAATTGTTATCGATATGGCACGTTATCTTGACCCGAAAGCCGATTTGACTTTCAATAATATGAAAAAAAAAGGAATCATCGTTATTAGTGCCGTGTTACTGTTTGCAGCATGTGACCGGTTCGCCGGTCAGCACGACCACCCGCAGCCGCAAGCTGCTTTTGCGCCCGATTCGCTGTGGACATCCACCGGCGATGCACAGTTGGACAGTCTGCTGCAATTGGAGGCTGTCGCCCCACAGGATACAAATCTTATTATATTGTATTATCGGATAGGCAGTAGATATATGCACAATGATTTGGAAAAGGCGAAAGAATATTTTCTGAAATTGAACAACTTAAGCGAACAGTTGGACTGGAACGAAGGACGTTATTCTTTTGCCGCAGCATATTCGATCATACTTGCCCGTGAAAGATTAACCGACACGGCTATTGTTATACTTCAACATGCGTATGAACTGGCAAAGCGTGAAAATAATGCATCGCAGGTTGCCATTATGAACGCAAACATGGGTACCGTTTATACATTAAAAGGCTGGTACGAAATGGCTTTGAGTTGTTACATGGAAGCGTTGCCTTTCCTGGAAAGCGAAAACAACCCCCAAAAACTTCTCATTCTCTATGTGCAGATATCTCAGTTATACAAAAATATCAATGACCTTGAAAAAGCTATTGAATACGGCGAAAAAGCACTTGCCCTGAACAGGGAGGACGAGTTTACCCTTGAAATACTGGGTTCGATATATACAAAAAAAAACCAGTTTGAAACAGCAAACGATTATTACAGGGAAGCTTTACAACTTTGCGAGTTGCATAATAACATTTATTTGACAGGGTTGATTTATTATCATCTCGCAGATAATGCCCTGATTGTCTTTGATTTGGACCTGGCTGAACAATACGTATATAAATCGCTGGAAATCAGTGAGCAATTTAATTGTTCCGATTGTTGTGCAATTTTTATGATATTAAGCAGAATAGAATTGATGAAAGGCAATTTCGACCAATCGGAAGAATATGTCAATAAAGCGCTGGAAATGGCAACCGGGTTGGAATCGCTTGAAGTTAAACGGTTTTGCTACATAATACTTTCAGAACTTGCCATCGCCCGGCGTAAGTATCGCGAAAACATGCAGTATCGGTTTGAAACGGATTTGATAGAGGCGGAACTGACAAAAGAAAAGGCTCTTCGCACTTCCGAAGAGATGAATGCCAAATTCGAAACGGCCAAAAAAGATTTCGAGATAGAACGTCAGCAACATGTCATCAGCCGTCAGAACATACAACGGTGGTTGCTTGCTGCGGGGATAGCCGTTTGCGTCGTATTCCTTTCCCTGTTGTACTACATGCTTCGCCTGCGCATCCGCCGCAACCGCGCCCTTGCGGAACGCAGCGACGCCTTATCTGAACGCAACAACGCCTTGTCGGAGATGAACGCCACCAAAGACAAGTTTTTCAGCATCATCTCGCACGACCTGCGCAATCCCGTCATCGCACAACGTGACGCGTTGCAACTGCTCGTTCAAAACAGCCGCCTGTGGGATGTCGATACACTGACAGTGTATTACCGCGAACTGTTGCTATCGGCCGACGTACAGGTCGAACTCATCTATAACCTGCTGGGCTGGGCGCAATTGCAAACGGGTCGAATCACCTACAACCCTTCGACGTTCAACCTGGCACACCGCCTCCGTTCCGACATTGCCCTCATTCGCAACATGGCAGATCAGAAAGGCGTCACTTTTACCGCCAGCATCCCCGACGACGCCAACATCACCGGCGACGCCGCCATGCTGTCAGTCGTCGTACGCAACCTGTTGACGAATGCGGTCAAGTATACGCCCGCTGCAGGAACGGTGACATTGGATGTTACGCCTGACAATAACGTCACGACACCAGGTATGCCGTTTGAAGCCGCAACCCGATATACCGTTACCGTCAGCGATACAGGCGTCGGCATGAGCGCGTCGCAGATCGACAAACTCTTCCGTCTCGACAGCGTCCGCTCCCGCAAGGGAACGGCAGGTGAGCAAGGTAGTGGCCTGGGGCTGATCGTGTGCCGCGAACTGCTCGAAAAACATGGCAGCGAACTGCATGTGGAAAGCGAAGAAGAAAAAGGAAGCCGGTTTTGGTTTGACGTTTAGCGTGTTAAAAACATAACAACCGATAAAATGGAAAATATTAAAATCATCATTGTGGACGACCACAATCTGTTTCGTATCCTGCTAAAATCGGCTTTTCTGAAAGAATGTCCCGATATATGCGTGGCAGGCGAAGCAGAAAGCGGCGAGCAACTGTTTCGCATCCTTCGCTCGACGGCAGCCGATCTGATACTGCTCGACATCAACTTGCCCGACGCGTGGGGCGCCGAAGTAGCCGGCCGTCTTCGACGCGAATATCCTGACCTTAAAATCCTTGCCATATCCGGCGAAAACGCATCCGATACCATACAGGAGATGCTTAATGCGGGTATTGACGGTTTCATCAGTAAACAGCGAGGCGATATTAACGAACTTGCATACGCTATCCGTGCCGTCATGAGCGGAACGGAATATTTCGGACGCGATATTTCGTCCATCATCTTTGATGTCTATGTGTCGAAAAAGAAAACGTCGGTCGTAACGGGCGAGTTTACCGGACGCGAACGCGAAATCATCCTCCTCTGCCGCGAAGGATTGATAAGCAAGGAGATAGCCGACCGTTTGGGGATCAGTATCAACACCGTCAACAATCACAAGAAAAACATCTTCCAGAAACTCGGCATCAACAACACGATGGAAATGGTGCAGTATGCGCTGAAAAAAGGAATCATACAAATTGAAAACTGACCGTACAAATTGTCCAATCACCGTCCTAACAGGCGTTTTCCCTGTAAAAGTCGAACGACTCAAACACCGATTCCTTACTGACATCCTGATCGATGCGGAAGTCGCCAACATCGCCGAGTAAGGTGAAGTTCACGCGACCGTTCCGGTTCTTTTTGTCATGCATCATTATCCCGTAGATCATATCGTAATCGTCGCATTTGAAAAAGATGGACGGAAAATGCGCCTTGACGAAACCGGTTACTTGACGGAGTATCGCTACGGGCAAATGACAAGTCCTGTACGACAAGTAGAGTTCGCTGATCAGCCCTGCTGCAACGGCATGTCCGTGAAGGACGGGATTGTCACCTGTGAACGACAGACTTTCGAGGGCATGTCCGACGGTATGACCTAAATTGAGCGCTTTACGAACACCCGTTTCTGTGGGGTCTTTTTCTACAAAGCGCTCTTTTATCGCTACCGAGATGCGCACCAGTTCGTCTAACTTTTCAAAATCGGGGCGTTCGACGTCGAACGTAAGCGTGTCGATGAATGATTGTCTGTCGCTTAGAAGCCCATGCTTCAGCATTTCGGCATATCCGGAGAGCAGGTTGCAGCGGTTAAGCGTTTTCAGAAATGTACAATCAATCATCACGCAGTCGGGAGGATAAAACGACCCGATCTCGTTTTTCAATCCGTTGAAGTTGACGCCCGTCTTTCCGCCTGCGGCTGCATCGACCGCCGCCATGAGTGTTGTAGGGATGTTGAGGTTATGAAGTCCCCGCTTGAAGGTTGCGCCAGCAAATCCGCCGAGATCGGTAACCATCCCTCCTCCTACATTCATCAACAGGGAATGGCGTGTTGCGCCATTCCGGGATAACGCGTCCCAGACAGCCGTCGCCTGCCCGATGTCCTTGTGCGTGTCGCCCGCCCGGATGACGATGGGTATAAAATCGAAGCCGGAGACAACCGTTTCCAAAAGCGGAAAGCATTTCACGCGCGTATTGGTGTCGGTCAGCACAAAAATCCTGTCGTACTTGTTGGCTGTCAAGTAAGAAGATAATTCATGCGCGATGTTTTTTGTAAATAATATCATTTATACTTTAAATATATGAATTATTCATAATTCTTTAGAATTGCTTCGACTGCCGCGCCCAGTCCGTCTTTGTTTTTACCGCCTGCGGTAGCGAAGTGAGGCTGACCTCCACCACCTCCCTGAATATGATGCGAGACATCCCTGATCAGTTTGGCGGCGCTGAATCCGTCGGCTACGAGCGAGTCGCTTAACATGACAACCAGGCTACACTTTTCACCGTCTTCGATGCCTGCGACAAACAACACTTTTTCGTTGCCCGTAAATTCGCCTCTGAGTTGAAATGCAATGTCCCTGAACGCCTCCGAATGACCGTTCCCCACGAATTTCAATAACTTGACCCCGTTTTTTTCGACAGCCTGCGACAGGATGTTTTTTTTGATGACTGCTACTTTTTCTTTCAGGTAATCAAATAGCTGTTTTTTCAATGCCGCATTTTCTTCGATCGATTTTTTAATCGTTGCCGACAGGTTAGGTACATTATTGAGCATCGCCCGCAACTCGCGAATCATGTCTTGCATGCGATAGTACATTATTTCGGCGCTTTGGGCTGTAACTGCTTCGATGCGGCGGATACCTGCGGCAATGGAGCTTTCGCTCGCGACGTACATCGACCCGATCATGTCGGTAGAAGCGATATGTGTGCCGCCGCATAATTCGGTAGATGTTCCGAAACGTATCACACGTACCTCTTCGCCGTATTTTTCGCCGAACAAAGCCATGGCGCCCATATTTTTTGCTACTGTGAGCGGTATTTGACGGTACTCTTCGAGCGGCAGGTTTTCGCGTATTTGACGATTGACGATCGTCTCTACTTTTCTTATTTCGTCATCCGTCACTTTCCGGTAATGCGCAAAGTCGAAACGCAGTGTTTCGGGCGATACATACGAGCCTTTCTGTTCGACATGCGCGCCCAACACTTCGCGCAAGGCTTCGTGCAACAGGTGCGTTGCCGAATGGTTACATTCCGAACGTTTACGCAACTCTTTATTGATTTCAGCATTAAACGAACAGGTTACGTCTTCAGGTAGCTTGGTAGTGATATGCACGGTCAGATTGTTTTCACGTTTCGTGTCGATTATTTCCGTTATGGCGCCATCGGGAGCTATCAACCGTCCGCTATCGCCGACTTGTCCTCCCATCTCCGCATAGAACGGACTTCGATTCAATACAATCTGGTACAGCTCCTTATTTTTCTGTTTGATTTTTCGATAACGAAGGATGCCGGCTTCGCAAGTGTACAAGTCATATCCGACAAATTCGGTCTCGCCGTCGTTGACGATGGTCCAGTCGCCCGTTTCGATGGCGGCGGCGTTGCGGGCGCGCTCTTTTTGCTTTTGCATTTCCGACTGAAACGTATCGACATCGATGTGCAGTCCGTTTTCGCGTGCAATGAGTTCCGTCAGATCAAGCGGAAAGCCATAGGTGTCGTACAGTACAAACGCATCCGTGCCGCTAATGACAGATATGCCGGTTGCTTTTGCCTCTTCCATTTTTTTATCCAGCAACCGGATGCCTGTTTCGAGCGTATGCAGGAAAGCCGTTTCTTCCTCCATAATCACCTTTCCAATCAGTTCCTGTTGCGCAATCAGTTCAGGATAAGCCGTTCCCATCGCGTCGGTCAGGGCGGGCAACAGCCTGTACAGGAACGGCTCTTTTCGTGCGAGGAAGGTATATCCGTAGCGTACGGCGCGGCGCAGGATACGCCGAATCACGTAACCTGCCTTCGCGTTCGACGGCAGTTGTCCGTCGGTAATGGAGAAGGCAATGGTACGGATATGGTCGGCCATAACGCGCATGGCGACGTCCTTCTGCCTGTCGGCGCCATATACCGTGCCGGTCATGTCGGCAATCGTATGAATAATGGGCTGAAACACGTCCGTGTCGTAACTTGACGTCTTGCCCTGGAGCGCCATGCACAGTCGCTCGAATCCCATCCCGGTGTCGATCACCCTGTTTGGAAGCGGTTCGAGCGAGCCGTCGGCTTTCCGGTTGTATTGCATGAACACCAGGTTCCATATTTCGACGACTAACGGGTGGTCTTTATTGACTAATTCCGCACCCGGCAACGCTTTGCGTTCTGCTTCGGGGCGCAGGTCGATATGAACCTCCGAGCATGGACCGCAGGGACCCGTATCGCCCATTTCCCAAAAATTATCTTTCTTGCTGCCTTCAAGGATATGGTCGTTCGGCAGGTATTTGTTCCAGAATCCTGCGGCTTCGTTGTCACGTTCGAGTTTTTCAGGAGGGCTGCCTTCAAAGACGGTTGCATAGAGGCGGTCGGGATGCAGGTGCAGCGTGTCGACTAAGTATTCCCAAGCCCATGCGATGGCATCTTCCTTGAAATAATCGCCGAACGACCAGTTGCCAAGCATCTCGAACATCGTATGGTGATACGTATCGTGTCCCACCTCTTCGAGGTCGTTGTGTTTCCCGCTGACACGCAGGCATTTCTGTGAATCGACGATGCGCGGGTAGCGGATAGGGGCATGACCGAGAATAACGTCCTTGAACTGGTTCATACCGGCATTTGTAAACATCAGCGTCGGGTCGCCCTTGATAACCATCGGCGCCGAAGGGACAATATGATGACCTCTGGAAGCAAAAAACTGCAGGAACGATTCGCGAATTTCTTTTGCTGGTTGCATACTTTTTTATATTGTTTAAATGTTAATTATCTGTAAACAGTTTGCAAAAGTACTGCAAATAATTATTTTTGCAGAAAAAAAGAAGTAAAAATTTAGAAGAAAGTATTACATGGGACTATTCAAAACTCGGAAGACATACTATCGGTATAATTCCAAAACGCTTGAATATGAACGGGTTTTCCCTTCCGGGAGAGAGCGATTCCTAGTTGTTATGCGAAGTATAAGCGCCGGATTGGCAATCGGTATTGGCGCTTTTTTTGGCTTTAGCTATTTCTTCGATTCGCCGATGGAAGCCTTGCTTCGAAAAGAAAATACGTTGCTCATGACGCATTATGACTTATTGCGGATGGAACTCAACCAGGCCAACACCGTACTGGAAGATTTGATACAAAGGGACGAAAACATGTATCGCGCCGTTTTTAATGCGGATTCGATTCCCATGTCAATCCGTAAGTCGGGATTCGGCGGGGCGAACCGTTACGAACATTTGCGGGGACTGTCCAATTCCGAACTGATTATCGAGACTACCCAGAAGATGGATATGCTCAGAAAACAGTTGTATATCCAGTCAAATTCGCTCGAGGAACTCATCGAAATGGGAAAGGATATGGATAATAAAATGCGGTGTATTCCTGCTATTCAGCCTATTTCAAATAAAGACCTGAAACGTACGGCTGGCGGTTACGGACGGCGTATCGATCCGATATATGGCGACATACGGTTTCATTCGGGTATGGACTTTCCGGCGGTGCGGGGTACCGAAATCTATGCGACGGGTGACGGAACGGTCAAGTTTGTTGCATGGAAACAAGGGTATGGCAATTGCGTCATAATTGACCATGGATACAGTTACCAGACTTTATACGGTCATATAGATAAATTTAAGGTACGCGTGGGACAGCATGTCAAGCGTGGGGAAGTGATTGCCACTGTCGGCAATACGGGAAAATCGATTGCCCCGCACGTGCATTACGAAGTGTTTTTCAAGGGGAAGACTGTTAATCCGGCGCAATACTATTTTCAGGATTTGACGCCCGAAGAATATGACCGTATGATACAGATTGCCAATAATTCGGGTCATGTGATGGATTGACGATGGAAAAGATATATTATACAATCAGGGAAGTGGCTGCTCAGCTGAGCGAACCGGAATCGACGTTGCGGTATTGGGAAGACGAGTTCAGTGATATGATTCAGCCTACCCGTAACGAGCGGGGCGTGCGCTTGTATAAGGAAAGCGACATTCAGGACATCCGGCTGATTCAGCATTTTATCCGCGATAGCGGGCTTACTTTGGACGGTGTCCGCAAAAAACTCAAAAACAATAAGGAAGGCGCTATCAAACAAGCCAATGTGATTTTACGCCTGAAAAATATCAGAGCCGAACTGAAATCGTTGAACGACGCGTTGAATGAAGTTGACAAGGGATTGCGGGGCGGGCGATAAAATTAATCGACGACTCTTGATACCGACTTGATATGTTCTATTTTAGAGAGGGCGAGGCACATCATCTGAATATCTTCGACATGATGCACCTGCATGAGTATTTTCCCTTCAAAGACGCCGTCCTTTGCTTCGAGCAACAAACGTATCATATTGACGTTATATCCCGAAATGGTTTTTGCTATGTTTGTCAACACACCTATCGCATCTATGCCCACGATTTTCAATGTTGCTTCGAAAGAAGCGTTTGTATGGCTGCTCCACACCGTTGACAGGATACGGTTACCGAAACTGCTCTTCAGGCGTAACCCGATCTGACAGGTATGTTTATGGACAATGACTGTATTATCGTCGTTGATAAACCCGAAGACATCGTCACCTGAGATTGGCTTGCAGCAGCCGGCAACGATATAATTCAGATGACCGAAAGCGTCCGCTCGCAACTCATAGGGTTTTGACCTGTCAAAATCTGCCATGTCTGTCTTTTTTTTGAGCGTGGCTTGCTTTATTTCCGGATTATTCTGTGCCAAACCGAACATCTTGGCTAACCCGGTGATGATCGAGTTGGAATTTTTTTCTTTCAGTATCTTACGCAGGTTTTCGGGCAAGGTTACTTCTCCCTTTTCGACTGCATAGTAGAAGTCTTCGCGTTTTGAGAATCCGAAATACACGGATAGTTTATCGAGGTACGACTGGGTCGGTTCGAGCGTTGCTTTGGTTAAGGCTGTTACCACCTTTTCTTTTCCGTATCCGGCGAGTTCTTTCCGTTCGCGTCGCAGCGCCGTTTCGATCTTTGTTCTTGCCTTGGCCGTTGTCACATAGTTCAGCCATTCCACTTTAGGGCGTTGCGATTTGGAAGTGATTATTTCGACCTGGTCGCCGCTTTCCAGCATGTGGCTAAGCGGTACCAAACCGTGATTCACCTTGGCGCCAATACAGCTGTTGCCGATATTCGTATGGAGGGTGTAGGCGAAATCGAGCGCTGTTGCGCCTTTAGGTAATGTCTTCAGATCGCCGTGCGGGGTGAAAACGAAAATCTCGGACGAAAAGAGGTTCATTTTGATCGTATCCAGAAAATCGAGCGAGTTTGGATTCGGGTGTTCCAGTATCTCGGTGATCGTATGCAGCCACTTGTCGAGTTCGGAATCGTCTTCGATATGGTGTTCCTTATATTTCCAGTGGGCTGCAAACCCCCGTTCGTCGATTTCGTCCATGCGTTTGCTACGGATTTGTATTTCGATCCATTGTCCGTCGGGTCCCATGACGGTCAGGTGAAGCGCCTGGTAACCGTTTGCCTTGGGACGGCTTACCCAGTCGCGCAGACGGTCGGGACGCGTGTGGTAGATGTTGGTGATCACCGAATAGATGTCCCAGCATAATTTTTTTTCATCTGCTTCGTCCATCGGTTCAAAGATAAGCCGCACTGCAAAAATGTCATAAATGTTTTCAAAAGGAATCCCTTTGCTGTTCATCTTGTTCCAGATGGAATAAATCGATTTCACACGTGTTTTCATTTCACAGACGAGATCGAGTTTTTGCAGTTGAAGCCGTACCGGCTTGGCAAAGTTGTTGAAGAGGCGTTGCCGTGATTCTTCCGATTGTATCAGTTTGTCGCTGATGAAACGGTAATCGTCGGGATGCTCATATTTGAAACACAAGTCTTCGAGTTCCGTTTTGATGGCGAACAGCCCCAGACGATGCGCCAGCGGGGCATAGATAAACATGGTCTCGCCTTCGATCTTATACTGTTTGTCGGCGCGCATGGCATCGAGCGTGCGCATGTTGTGCAACCGATCGGCCATTTTGATGAGGATCACCCGTATGTCATTGTTCATCGTGATGAGCAGCCTTCGGAAGTTCTCCGCCTGCGATGATGCATTTTTCCCGAAGACCCCTCCGGAAATTTTCGTCAGTCCTTCGACTAACTGCGCTATCTTCGGGTTGAACAGTTCGGCAATATCTTCTACGGTATATTCGGTATCTTCCACGACATCGTGCAGGAGGGCGGCGCATATGGAAGTAGAGCCGAGACCGATCTCACCGCACGCGATACGCGCTACGGCGAGCGGGTGCATGATGTAGGGATCGCCGTCAAGACGCCGTACACTGCCATGCGCCTGTTTTGCGAAATTGAACGCTTTCGTGATCTGCCCGATTTTACGTCGATGATTGGAGTTTAAGTATTCGCACATCAGCGCCTCAAACTCTTTCTGAATCATGTACTCATGTACAATTGTAAAATGTTCGTGTTCTTTTTGTTCGTTCATAAACTTACTGTTGGTATTCTCAGTATCTGCCCGATTCGCAGCGAAGTTGTAGACATGCCATTTACCTGTTGAATGTGTTGCCAGGTGACGCCCGGAAATTTTTTGGCAATTGCGGAGAGTGTATCTCCCGATTGTACCTGATAAGTAGTGTAGCCTGAAGAATTGGCCAACGGCGGGGATACAGCGCTCACGGTTGTACTTTTGGGTGCCGGTTCCGGTGTTAAGGCGTTAGTGCCCTGTGCAAAATAGGTAAGACCTCCATTATCGATATAAACCCGCAGTTTTCTGCCTTGCGGCACGCGCGAACCGCTCAGTCCGTTCCACCGGCGCAGGTTTTGCGCTGTCACGCCGTATAAGTTGGCGATTGTATAAACGTTCTCGCCCGCTTTTACCGTATGTGATATCTGCTGTTCGCGATTTTTCGGATTATTCACGTCGACAGGTACGCAATGTGCCAGCAACTCGTCCACCCGATATTCAAGCACGCTGTCTTCCTTATCGATATAGGCGAATGTATATTCTATCGGCAGTCGCAGCGTGGAAGGCCGCAAGTGGCCCGGTATGATCTCGCGTTTATATTGCGGATTATAGAAACGTACCGCTTCCTTGTCGATATGCAGTATTTCGGCGATCTGGTCGAAATGAATCGCCTGTTCCACCATGATCGTATCGGTCGCGACGGAGAAATTAGCGCCGACAGGACAAATATTGTGATCGCAATGATACGTCATGATGTAGGCAACTGCCAGGAAGAGGGGGACATACGAGCGCGTTTCGCGCGGAAGGTATTGGAACAGTTTCCAGAAGTCCTTTACGCCCCCGGCACGACGGATCGCCCTGTCGACACCTCCCGGACCGCAGTTGTAGGCTGCTAATGCCAAGTGCCAGTCGCCGTACCGGTTATACATATCCTTGAAGTAACGGCAGGCGGCTTCGGTCGCTTTTTCAGGGTCTAAGCGTTCGTCGATCAGACTGTTTATCTCCAGTCCGTAGATTTTTCCTGTGGGTAACATGAACTGCCACAGTCCGCTGGCGCCGACGCGCGACTGGGCAAGGGGTCGCAAGGCGCTTTCAACTACCGGCAGATATTTCAGTTCGAGCGGAAGATCGTTTGTGTCGAGTATCTGCTCGATGATTGGGAAATAAAAATTGGCCATACCCATGATGTGTCGCAGTATCTTGCGTCGGGGTCCCGCATACAGGTCGATATATTTGCGAACAGTCTCATTGTAAGTCATTGGAATCACGGTCATCATCCGATTCATGCGCAGACGGTATATCGAATCGGAAAAATAGGGATTGACATCGCCGTCGATACAATACTCTTCAGGATTAAAGAAGTACGAAGTATGCCATCCTTCAAGGAGAAAAGAAGCCTCATCCAACCCCTCCAATAGCGGGAGATCCATCAGGTAATCGGGTAAATCGCCGATGATTGAATCAAATGGCTGTATTTCCATATCCTCCTCTTCTTCCATTTCGACGGTTGTTATTTGCGCCATTGCACGGTTAAAAGAGAGGGTAACGCAAATAAACAGTAACAGGTATCGACATTTCGACATGCTCAATGACCATGATTCATAATACATAATTCATAATTTAAAAAGTCATACATATATTAATCCCATAACTGCGGGCATAATAGAGGGTCTCGGGCATATACAGGGGCGTTACCTGAAACGACAGGTCGGTCGAGACATCGAAGTCGAACATCTGGGCGTCCACATAAGCATCCGCAATGACGAGCCCGTATATGGCTATGCTGATAATAATACTCAGGTCGCGATAACGCCGGAAGTAATCTTTATTTCTTTTCAAGTTGTTGTGGAAGGTAGTATTTTTCAGATAGGAAGCCGGATCAGCGCTGCCCGGTACAAAGACGATCCAGTTTTGGCTCCAGCTATCGGGATTTGCCGCCAGGGGATCTGCTTCGGCATCTTTCACGATGCTGAAATAGGCGTTTTTATAGTCTTGCAGGGTGCGGTTATTCCAGGAAATGGCATAAGCGCAACCCGCGAAGCCACCGCAGACAATAGGCAATTTCCAGTATTGACGGTTATAGATTTGTCCTAATCCCGGAAAGATGGCGGAAGCAATCCACGCTTTTTTAGGATTTGGTTTGAAAGGGGGCGGAGGGGTATCAGTGGACGGCGGGGTGGGGAGGGGTATGGAATCCTGTGCACATGCAATACGGGGCGTATACATCAGGAAAAGACAGACAATCCAGCAAATGACGCAGATGCGTCTATTTATGCCGGCGCAGGTCTGTGATTGATGTCTGATGGATATGCGAACGGTTTCCATACTTACTTCATGCGGTCGAGCATACCCATGATAGCGGCAAGCTGGTCGTCGGAGTCGAACGGAATCGTTATTTTACCTTTTCCTTCGGCGTTATAACTCAGTTGCACTTTTGCATTGAAGAACATCGTCAGTTGGTCTTTCAGAATCTTGAACTCGTCGGGTAGCATTTTTCCGCGCGTTTTGCCTGATTTCTGCGGAGGAAGGACGCCGTTGATTTGGATGTAACGGACGATGTCTTCGACAGCGCGTACCGAAAGTCCTTCTTTCAGAATACGGTCATTCAGGGCGAGTTGCATCTCAGGGTCGTCGATCGAGAGCAATGTACGTGCATGACCCATGTCGATGCTTCGTTTTTTTATGCAGACCTGAATTTCTGCAGGCAGCCTGAGCAGGCGCAGATAATTGGAGATGGTAGTGCGTTTTTTTCCGACGCGCTCGCTCAACTGTTCCTGCGTCCGGCCGGAATTATCGAGCAGTTTTTGATAGGCAAGGGCTATCTCGATGGCATTCAGGTCTTCGCGTTGAATATTTTCAAGTAATGCCATTTCCATCATATTCTCGTCGGCGTCGGTTTTGATATAGGCTGGAATATATTCAAGACCGGCTTTCAGCGCAGCCCTGTAACGGCGCTCACCGCAGATAATCATATATTTGTCAATGCCGGTTTCTTTCAGGGTGATGGGTTGAATAAGCCCGAAACTTCGGATTGAAGCAGCGAGTTCTTCGATTGTCTCCCCGTCGAAGACCTTACGCGGTTGATTGGGGTTCGGTTCGATTTTGCTGAGCGCTATCTCGTTCAGCGACGACGAACCGCTCGTGTTGAGACCGTCGCTGGTGAGTAACGCCTCCAAACCGCGTCCAATCGGTTTCTTTTTTGTTGTCATATCTTTTTTTATATCATGCTGAATAATTGAATAACTGAATGGGAAACGATGGGATTTATTTTTTCATTTCTTTTTCTATCATTTCCCTGGCTAATTGCATGTGATTGATCGAACCCTTCGAGTCGACCTCGTACAGGAGGGCGGGCAGTCCTGAACCGGCTGCCTCCACCAATTTCACATTTCGCTGAATCACAGTCGTAAAAACCAGATCCTTAAACATACGTTTGATCTCCTCGTAATATTGATTGGCTACCCGCAGGCGGGCGTCGTACATCGTGACTAAGATTCCTTCTATTTCGAGCGACGGATTCAGTTTTGCTTTGATGATACGGATGGTGTTCAACAGTTTGGCGATGCCTTCGAGTGCGAAATATTCGCACTGCAAAGGAATGATCACCGAGTCGGCAGCGGTCAGCGCATTGACGGTGATCAGTCCTAACGACGGCGAACAGTCTATCAGGATATAATCGTATTTTTTTTTAAGCGGCAAGAGCAGGTTACGTAGTATATATTCGCGTTTTTCCATGTTCAACATTTCAATTTCCGCGCCGACTAAGTCGATATGCGACGGGAAGATGTCGAGACTTTCCATTTCGGAACGGACAATCGCCTCGCCGGGTTCCAAGTCATTGATCAGACATTCATATATGGAATGATTAAGCGTTTTCACATCGATACCGAAACCCGATGAAGCGTTAGCCTGCGGATCGGCATCCACAATTAATACCTTTTTCTCAAGCGCTGCCAGCGATGCCGCCAGATTAATTGTAGTTGTCGTTTTGCCTACGCCTCCCTTTTGATTTGCTAATGCTATTATTTTACCCATTTATCTAAAATTTTTGTGATTTTGCCTGCAAAAATAGTCATTTTTTCCGTCTTTACCTACTGACGTGTTGAAAAGTTCCATTTTATGTTGAAAAAAAAGCCTGCGGCGATGAAGGTTCGCTTTGCTCACGATGAAGGCCTGCGGCGATGAAGGTTCGCTTTGCTCACGATGAAGGCCTGCGGCGATGAAGGTTCGCTTTGCTCACGATGAAGGCCTGCGGCGATAAATAGGGGCCTGATTAATAATTCACAATTTCCGATTCACTTGCGGCCAGATATGCCAGCAAACGGCTTATGTCCTTCACGCTTCCGGTTGTTTCGGCGCTTATTTCCTTTCCCTGGATTTTTAGCAACAAGTAACCGTAGATAGCTGTCAGACATGTTTCTATCTCCGACATCCGGGTGTCGCCCGATTGAGCGCGCAACTGTACGATGGCCGGTAATGATTTATAATAGAGCGAAGCGTAGACGGTTTCGTGCGACGACTTAATCAACCGGTCATGCAATCCGTTCAATGCCGTTACGATCTCCATATGTTGTTGAAGATGACCTTTTTCCATAATACCTTCATCCCTCATCCGGTTTGTCAGTTCCCGATACCATTGACGGATTTCCTGCATAACAGGTTCGGGCTGGTCGTACTTGGAGAGCAGAACCGTTTCAATCGTGTCCATATTAAAATGGCACGCGCGTAACAAGTCTTCGACTTGCCACATATATATCAGATATTCAACGATATTTTCTTTCTTCTTTTGTTGAGCGATAATCATTCGTCTACTATTTGAGGCTGTAAAGATAAATAAAAACGTGCATTTTTCTTACCTTTGCAGCCTCAAATATACAAAAAATGAATTCGGTATTGGTTACAGGGGCTTATGGACAGTTAGGCGTGGCGCTACAAAAAATCACGAAAGGAATGGACGGTTTCACGTTTTATTTCACGGATATCGATACGCTTGACATCTGCGACCGTATGCAGGTCGGCAATTTCTTTCGGAAGCACGACATCGGTATGGTGGTGAACTGTGCGGCCTATACTGCCGTCGACAGGGCGGAAGACGAGCCGGAGGTTTGTGCGCGTATCAACTGCGATGGTGTTCGCACGATCGGAGAGATTGCTGCATCCATGGGCGCAGGCGTGATCCATGTATCGACCGATTATGTGTTCGACGGGCAAGGCGACCGTCCGTATTGCGAAACCGATGCAACCTGTCCGGTCTCCGTTTATGGAACGGCGAAACTGGCTGGCGAACAGGCGCTGACTGCTGCCTGTGAAAAGTCGGTTATCCTGCGTACCGCCTGGCTTTATTCCGCGACAGGGACAAATTTTGTAAAGACAATGTTACGGCTGGCGACGGAACGCGATGAGGTAAGCGTCGTGGCCGACCAGTACGGGACGCCTACCTGCGCCGACGACCTTGCCGCCGCGATCAAAACGATACTTACAGCCGACCGTTTTGTACCCGGTATCTATCATTATTCCAATGAAGGTGCATGTACCTGGTATCAGTTTGCGCTGAAGATCATGGAACTGGCTGGAATGAAATGTCGGGTGATCCCGCTCGCCACGGCAGATTATCCCACACGCGCGCGTCGCCCGACATATAGTATACTCGACAAGACAAAAATTAAAGAAACGTTTGCCCTGCAAATTCCCGCATGGGAAGAAAGCCTTGCAGGATGTTTGCAGCATATAGTGAAGCGGCGCGCCGCTTCACTATATGCTGCAAACATCCTGCGCCGTCGCACTTTCGCCGTTATCAGCCATCCCGATGCAGGTAAGACGACGCTGACCGAGAAATTGTTGCTGTTCGGAGGCGCTATTCACGTGGCAGGCGCCGTAAAATCGAACAAGATACGCCGCACCGCCACATCCGACTGGATGGAGATAGAACAACAACGCGGCATATCGGTTGCAACGTCTGTGATGGCATTCGAATATGAAGGTTATCAGATAAATATCCTCGACACGCCGGGTCACCAGGATTTTGCGGAAGATACTTTTCGCACGCTTACGGCAGTGGATAGCGTGATCATTGTGATCGACGCCGCCAAAGGTGTCGAGACGCAGACGCGCAAGTTGATGGAGGTATGCCGCATGCGTAAAACGCCTGTAATCGTTTTTGTCAACAAAATGGACCGCGAAGGCAAAGACCCGTTCGACTTGCTCGACGAGATTGAAGCGGAGTTACAGATACAGGTGCGACCGCTCAGTTGGCCCATTGATATGGGGCAGCGTTTCAGGGGCGTGTATAACCTGTATGAACAGAAACTCGACCTGTTCACGCCAGCCAGACAAACCGTGACGGAAAGCGTTGCGATCAATGACATCAACGGCCCCGAACTGACGTGCCATATCGATTCGGGACTGGCTGACAAGTTGCGTGCGGATGTTGCGCTTATCAACGGCGTTTACCCGGTATTTGAAATCGACACCTACCTGAGTGGCGATATTGCGCCGGTATTTTTCGGTTCGGCGCTGAACAATTTCGGTGTGCGCGAGTTGCTGAACTGTTTCATCCGGATAGCCCCTTCGCCCCGACCTGTACATGCCGTCGAACGGATTGTCGAACCCGAAGAAGAGCAGTTTTCGGGCTTTGTCTTCAAGATACATGCCAATATGGACCCGAACCACCGGAGTTGCATCGCTTTCGTAAAAATCTGTTCGGGCCGTTTCGGGCGGAATGTCAGTTATAAGCATGTCCGGTTTGGTAAGATGATGCGTTTCAGCAGCCCGACAGCCTTCATGGCGCAAAAGAAGGAAATTGTCGATGAGGCGTTTGCCGGCGATATCATCGGATTGCCCGATACCGGCAATTTCAAGATCGGCGACAGCCTGACCGAAGGCGAAGACCTGCATTTCAAGGGACTGCCGAGTTTTTCGCCGGAACTGTTCAAATATATCGATAATGCCGATCCGATGAAAACCAAGCAACTCAATAAGGGAATAGAACAGTTGATGGACGAAGGGGTTGCTCAATTGTTCGTCAATCAGTTTAACGGTCGCAAAATCATCGGGACGGTCGGGCAGTTACAGTTTGAAGTCATTCAGTTTCGACTGTTGAACGAGTACGGCGCACAATGCCGCTGGGAGCCTGTCGGTTTTTATAAAGCCTGCTGGATAGAGAGCGACGATCCCGAAACGCTCGCGCATTTCAAAAAACGGAAAGCGCAGTACATGGCATTCGACAAAGACGGGCGCGACGTATATCTCGCCGATTCGGCTTATGTGCTGACAATGGCTCAACACGACTTCCCCGCCATCCGCTTTCATTTCACCTCCGAACTTTAATCAAATACGATTATCAAATAAAATGCTTATATTTGCAGCGTACATTATATTATAGACATGAAACGATTAAAATTACCGAAAGGGATACCATCATTTGAGGACATCCGTACCGGAGGATATGTTTATGTTGACAAGACGAACTATCTTGTCGACCTGGTTGAAGACGGCTCTCCCGTTTTCCTTGCCCGTCCCCGACGCTTTGGCAAGTCGCTTGCCGTCTCCACTTTCGAAGCGTTGTTTTCGGGTAGAAAGGAACTGTTCGAGGGGCTTGCGGCAGAAGAGTTCCTCACTCGGCCTGACTACAGGCCAGGCCCTGTCATCAGGCTCGACATGAGTCTTGTCAGTACAAATGAAGGTATTGAAGGAATAAAAGAATCCATCCTTCATTTGACAAAAGAATCGGCAAGGAAACTGAAAGTCGAACTGTGGCCAGGCCCTGTCATCAGGCTCGACATGAGTCTTGTCAGTACAAATGAAGGTATTGAAGGAATAAAAGAATCCATCCTTCATTTGACAAAAGAATCGGCAAGGAAACTGAAAGTCGAACTGTCGGACACGAAGTTGTGCGGCGTTTTATTGAGAGAGCTTATCGTCAGGACAGCTGAAAAACACAATCAGAAAGCAGCCGTGCTGGTGGATGAGTACGACAAGCCCTACACCGATTTTGTGAATGACCCCGATATGGCGAACATGGTTCGCAATGTATTGAGGGACTATTACATACAGCTCAAGGCCAATTATGAACACATCCGTTTTGTTTTTATCACCGGCATATCCAAATTCGCCCGTTTCGGTGTTTTTTCTGCCTTAAACAATATAACCGACATATCCATGTCGCCCAAGTATGCCGGGATATGCGGTTATTCGGAGGACGAGATCATTCGGTATTTTCCGGACTACATGGAAGAAACGGCAGCCGAAATGCAAATTTCTACCGAAGAATTGTCAGGACGGATGCGCTACTATTACAATGGATTTTCATTTGACAGTTGTGCAAAAACAAGGCTTTACAATCCCTATTCCACCCTGTTGTTTTTTGAAGAAAGGGATTTTGCCAGTTATTGGGTAGAAAGCGGACAGCCCAAATTTATTGCCGACTATATGAAAGGCAGGGATTTGACGGTAGAGCAATTCCGTAATTTTCCCGTTTCAAAAGATTTTTTACGGAATCCGGGTGAAATGGATGCGACACCGCCCGAAGGATTTCTGTATCAGAGCGGCTACCTGACGTTACGTCCGGGCATTAGCAGCGACCTCTCGCTGGATTATCCGAATACGGAAGTCCTCAATTCGATGTCGGAATTGCTTGCACAAAACATCCTGCGCGACAAGAACGAAGATTTCAACGGATGCCGTAACGTTCTGTTAAAAGGATTGATGACCGTCAATCCCGATAAGGTAATTCGCACCCTGAATCGTGTGTTGGCAAGCATCCCCTACGATGATTTCGCGAAAGCCGCCCGTCAGAGCATCTCCGACCATGATTACGACATGACGCCACAGGAATGGCTATACCGTTCCAATATCCTGTCTTTCCTGCGGGGCTGCGGCGTAGCCGTCATCGCAGAGATGCACACGAACAGGGGACGCGCCGATCTCGTCGTTTCGAATAAGGGTCGGACATGGGTCATCGAGATCAAGGTAGCCTATCAGGGTGAAAGTGCAGAGACGAAAGCCGAAGAAGCGCTCAGTCAGATCATCGACAGGAATTACGCCGTGCCCTACCCCGACGCGATATGTCTTGGTCTGGGCATCGACGATGGCAAACGTCAAATCACTGCTTCGCGTGCAATTTTACCTGATTAATCTGTTATCAATGCAGGCAGCAACTGCAACGGTGTCTGAAAAAATCTTCCGGTTCAAATATGGTTTTTTTTTGCGTAATACCCATATTGTAGAACTATTTGTGTTATAACGATTACAGAAAAAAAAACATTTTAAACATTATTAACAAAATATTTTTTTTTTACCCGAAATGTTTTTTTACGTTTGCACCGTTTTGAACTAAATTGAAGGGGCAGGAAAGGGTGTCGAAAGTAATTGCGAGAAAAGCATTCTTCAATTTGGATAAGACATAGCATTAAGAAGATTTGCGATTTAATTGCTTGATAATATGTACTAATAAAAAAAATAAATTACGGCTTATGAGAAATAGAATTTTACTGCTTATCGTTTTCGCATCATGCCTGATGCTCTGTAACGATACGATGATCGGCCAACAGGGTGTATTGGCTCCGAAAAAACAAACTCCCATAGCGAATAATGAGAAATTGAATCCTGATGATGGGAAAGAAGCGTGCTGCGCAGAAGGACATGTTTGTGATGAAACATGTAAGCAAGGCAATGCAGTTCAACAACCTTTAATTATCAGGCCTCCGCAAATTTATGCGCCCGGATATCAGAATGGGAATGAACAGATTACGCCGCGACGCTACAGTCATCCGGGTTTTCGCGATATTATTGGGCAGTCGGATAATGTTGGCGGAACATTTGGAGCCGGAGAATCTTCTGCCGTAACAAATACTTCAGTTGTTTGGCCTACTCCCAGGACTACATCTACGCTTGAAAATCAATCAATCCTTATTGGAAGTAATTATGCTAAAAATGCAGTGGTAGGAATATATGATAATGATGGGTTAGCTTCAGGTTCATTGACAAATGTAAAAATGCTGGACTCCGGCAATGGGCATACTAATAGCCTCACTAATACGTTACAAGGTAATTGTGATGGTGCTGTTCAGGTTCTAGTAAATACCGTGAAATATGATAAACAATACGATGCAACGATATTAAAAGGGAGTTCACCACTGTCGACTTATGATTATATTAAAAGTACTTATACCGGAACTGGTAATCCAAGTAATGGTCTTGTTTATCCCGGATCTGCCGGATCCGGTAGCTATGTTGGCAGTTTTATGTATCCATATAGCAAAATTGATCCTATTACAGGTGAAACCTATTTTGTAGTAATAAATCACAATCATATTGCTTCAATCGGTTGGGGCGATGATGATCTATTTACTTTTACAAGTAAATCAGCTGACTCATTGTACACATCATCAAGAGACATAATTGGGGGGTTTGATGATGGAAAGTCGTTACTTCATGTAATTAGCGGCGATCAAAGTACTAATGACCCTTATTATGCAAAATTGTCTGATCCGGATATAAAATATGTTCGTCCTACTACGGTTCTATTGTCAGGCGATAATACATTGAACGAAGTAGCTATTGGAGAAATTGAATGGTATGCTGCATACATGCATGGTATGCCTGATGGACTTCCTATACATATAGGACCATTCATTGCTTTCTATAACATTAACGGTGGTTGCGGACATTATAGCGGTTGGGCTTGTTACGACAGGCAAGACGTAAAATTTGATACAATTGCAACTGCAGGTAAAAACAAATTTGTTGATGGCGCTGTACGCTTATTGGATAGATCCAGGGTATGTGTTGATGGAAGTGTCGTTGCTCAATTAAATTCCAATATTAAATTTGACTTAGGCGTTCCCGACGATGAGATAACATCTGCCGTGCTTGTCGTACCGGGCTTGGATGACCCGCAGGGTAGAAGGTCGAATTTCAGTTTGAAAATTGGCGGCCACGCCGATATGCTTCATACACAGGATAGCGGTTCATATTTAATTAATGAACCGTTGATAGATAATTATTTATATAGCGATGATGATCCCGCTACGAGCGGAGGTCCAGGCCCGGCATTTCCACGACAATTATCAGATGGTATTTGGCTTGGTAGCGGTCAAAATCCCATCATGTTAAATGCCGAAGTTTCCGGTTTGAAAAACGAAGATTATTTCGTACATCCGCGCGGATTTGAAATAATTGATACCGATATTTCGAAACAGGATACGGAATGGAGGCCTTACGCATCGACGAACGCCTCCGTATATGGCGTTCGTGGCGACTATAACGGACATAATGATATTCATACAAGATCCATTGCAGCTACCGACCCCACAGTGATTGCAGCAGGGCTTGAAGCCGATTACGATACGACAAGTATAATAGAAATTGGTCCGTTTACGGCCAATCAGTCTTATTTCAACATCTATTCGATGGGTATGCTGAAAAACTTCCGTTCGGATTGTTCTAATTTGTGCGATTCCATGACGATAGGCGTTCCGAATAATGCCTACGGCAAAGGCGCTGTTGGTGTGGTCGAAGCTCCTTACTTTGAATTTACCGAATACAACAAACCGATTTTTATCTTGAATGATGGAGACGGCAATCCAAATACTTTTTGCGCTGCAGCCGGCATTAACTTTATGGACGCAGGTGCCGTTAGTATTAATAATGCCATCGCAAATGCGGCGGGCGGGGGGGGTTTGCATGTTCAGGCACACAGTTTTGTGAGTTTTTATAACGAACAACCGCTTAATTTTGACGTCACTGCGTTTGATAACAATATAACAATTCTTTCGGATAGCAATTATATCTATGTTAAGGGAGGCTTAACATTTATCAATCAAGATACTGCCAATTTCACGATGTGGGCGCGTGGCGCAAGCGACGGAATTCGCGGTTCCGTGAATATGAATGTTGCTAACGGAGGTTCAGGAAGCGGCGGTATTCAAATCGATGGGCCTGTCTCAATGGAAACACGTGATAAAGGTCTCATCCTGTTCCGTTCGGAATATGACGATGTGCTGTTCAAGGATAAATTTTCTTTTCTTAGCGACCTGAGTCTGCAAGAAAGCGGCGAATTGATGATACAGGCAGGACATGATATTCATATCGAGGGGAAAGCTGATATAATACATGGCGGTCCCCGCTCCTTGTTACTTGAAGCGCATAAAACCATTCGTCTGAATGACTTTTCGGTTTATATGGGCTTTAACGGTTCGGGCGCCGGTACGCCGGGCGCCGGATATATGGATAATGGCGACCTGATCCTCAAAGCGGGATATCCGTTCTTCCATGATAATTCCGAAGTTGGTCATCCGTTGGATTGGAGTTCACCCAACTATTGTTATGAACCGGGATATGATAATCGTCTTACCGATGATCTGAATAATTCCACACCCATACATTCGGGCGGCGATATTTGGTTTGCCGGCGATGTTTCCATTACAGTCGTTCCAGATGATGCCGATAACACAAATGTCATTATCCGCGCTTATAATTCGGTTTATCAGGATGGATTATTTGATCTTAAATTCGAAAGTCAGGTCAATTCTACTCCTATACACGATTCAATATTGGTATTTGCCGAAACAGGTAATTATGAAGCGATGAGTATCGTCAATAATCCTGATTTAGTGAAATATAGTATTGCAGAGAACGATTATATATATTTCCTGCTTCAGGCCGGCAATAAACTTGGAGAACCTTGCTTACCTACTGCCTGCATTCCGCAGCCAAGTAATTTATTGGATGAATGGCATGGAAATATCTTGTTTGGCGTCGACAAAGCGTTTACGATTGAACATGAAGGAAAAGGACCGACATTGATTTCGGCTGCACGCGATATAGAAAATCAAGTTGGAGCCAAATTTACATTTAAATATAAAAATACTTCTCTCGATATCGACGATGACATGTTGATAACCGCCGGTCGTCATATTGAAACACACGCTCCCTATCTGTTTGATTATAGCGCTGCCGGAAATACTGCAGGAAATAACATCACGATGCAGGCCGGACGATATGATGAATTGTTTGATTGTTCGGCATGGTTGTGCAAAGTTCCGGAAATACCTTCGAAGATCAGTTTTGCCTGGAATGGATATACAACAAAGACACCCGGTACAGAATATACACCTCCCAATCAACACGATAAATATAATGAATTTTCAGAAGGCGGCGAAGGCCATGGAAGTATCCTGCTGTTTTCTTCCGCTACCTTCGATTATGTGGGTACAGGCGATATTAAGATGACCGCGCTGAACGGTAATATCGAGAGCGATCCCTACCTGCACGGTTTATACGGAACGCAAGCGCCGATTATCTTTAACCATCAAAACAGCCCGGGCAAAGTGACGATGGAAGCAATCGACATCAAACTGCATGATGTTTTGGAATACAACACGACCGATCCGGCAAATAACATCGATAACGGTAACTTCCTGATGCACGCTTTCGATACAATCCTGACGCGTAACCTGAAATATGAAAACTTGCTGGATAAGGGGAACGCGGAAATCATAACCGATAAATGGAAACGAAACGCCAACTGCGACAACAATATCCATCAGGGACATATCGTGCTGGGTTATGCAGCCGATTGCGGTTATACCAATGTGAACGATATGATATTATTCGATTTCGACGGTAATCCGAATACGGACGGTGCGAACCTGCTGATCAAGGCCGGTTACCTTGGATTCGACAATAACCGTGTCACAGGAAGAGGCGGAACTGCAGCCAGATTCCTCAACCATCCGAATGACAGGGGTAAAGCTTATGGCGGTAACATCACCTTCGACTTCCTGAAAATCAATATGGGATTAGGTAACGGCACTACCGGCGGTTATGCCGAAATAAGTACGCCAAACGGTAATATCTGGGGTAAAGACTCGATACAATTCCATGGTATCAACGGTAACCTGATCATCGACGCCGGTCTCGGCTCGCTGGAGGATACGCTCTATGCCGTACGCTGGGGCTCCCGTTTCCCGAACTCGGCCGAAGACATGCTGAATACAAGCGTGCCGCTCTATTGCGGCGACGAATTGGAATGGCGTACCGGTAACATTATGATAAAGGGCGGTACCGTCGATTTTACAGACAATATAACCGGAGGTGCGCAACCGGGTCACGGTAATGCAATATTCCGTACGCGTGAAGGTTATATCGACATCTATGATCGCTTTAATGCTACCAACATGTCGGGTCACCTGCTGTTCTACGCCGGTACGAACTATCCCAATTCAATACCTAACCAGTGGGGCGACGTCAGTTTTCGCGACTTCCAGTATACGCCGGTAGTAAACAGCGGTAGCGTCTTCATCGGCGCCGACGATAACATCATGCTGAACTATGGCTATAACAACGGATATGAAATGGCTTATATGTGGGGTACTGTCAGGAATATTTATGACGGATGGGATGCAGGCATCATGCATCACGGCAATCCGTTCTATACGAACGGTTATGGTAATCCAACCCTTTGCTGGGCTTCGTTCGACGTAAACGTCAACGGTTACCTGTGGTATCGCCATCACGGTAATGAAATGTTCAGAGGTTGCCACTCGAAAAATCCCAACATTCAATCCGATTCCTGCTCGCCGAACACGGGCGAATGTGAGACTATAGATAACGGCGCCCGCCCGCTGACATTCGATTTCAGCAAGTCGGCAAGCGGCGGTGTGGCTGTTGTCGCCAACAACTATATCGACGTGTTTACCAAGTTCAAGTATGATGGCGGCGAAGGTAGCGGTCTGCATAAAGTGCCGGGGATGACCACGCTGCACGGCGAATTTGTGGAAGGATACGGATTGTACATGAAATCCACTTTCGATGGCGTGACGCCAGCCGAACAGCGTCGCAATACCTGTGCCGACTGCGGCGAAACCGATCCGTTAAAAATGGACTGGCCTGCTATCACTTTCCATGACGATGCGCGTATCACCCCGGAAAAACAAAAGGCCGTGATCGAAGCGCCGGTGGTGGAATTCTTCGGACACGCCGACTTGGATGTTGAATATAACAGTGGCAGCCATACGTCGCTGACACTTAAATCGGACAGCCTCATCTTCCATGACAGTATCGTATGGGACGGAAAGAATTTGTGGTTTAACATATTTACCGAAGATCCCGAACTGCGTCAAAAGAACGCCATGCGCCTTGGCGTAGTAAACGATCTGGATGGCATTCACTACCGTGAGGAAGGACCGGCAATTTTTATGCCCGACCGTCATATGCCGGTGCTGGAAATTGGCTACCAGCGCTGTACCGAACCTCCGTATGCTCCAAACCTGGCGCCTAACAGGTTGTCGGAAAGCAAAGGCGAACCGACGCCGCGCGTGGGCGGACATATCATTGCCGGTTTCAAAAATGATTTGGCAATGCCTATCTTTAACACGATCGTGGCAAATCATGCACGCATATCCTTCATACATGATTACTATGATAATGTAAGAGGCAAACCCTGGGGTCATGCCTACTTCCGTACCGACTTGCTGAGAATACGCAACAAGGTAGAGTTCTATACTGATCCGGATAACAAACTCGGCATCAACGGTAACTTCAAGATGTCGTCCAGCCAGCAGATTTCCACCCTTACCGAATCGGGTATGTACCCGCGCCACGTACACCTCGAACCGGGAAGCGAATTGAGCATACCGGGCGAAGATTCACTCTATATCGTACAATCGACTACCATCGGCGGATATGGCGAAGTGCATGAAAACGTTCATGTACAGGCATTCGGAACCATAGCTCCGGGTTATGCATCCCTGATGGAATGTGACTGTCTGTCGGGTTGCAGTCAGGGGACGATGACAATACATAACCTGTACATGGAAAAAGACGCCGTCATGCGTATATCCATTGGTAATAATCATTGTGATATTAATCCTGAAACAGGCAGGTACGACTTGAATTGTACGCGTACAGACACGCTGATCGTTCAGGATTCGATCTTCTTATGGGGTAAAATCACCTTGCAAGTATTGCAGGAAACCGAAAGCGATCATATCCAACCGGGCTGCCACCTGTTTATGATCTATAATGAAAAGGAGACAAGCCCCGAATATTTGCATAACTTACATCTTGAACGACCCACTATCGACGGTTATAACTATTATATCGATTACCTATCGGAACCGGGTCGCGTTTACCTGTGCATAACCAAACAATATGACATGTTCGTTCAACGTTATGTCAATATTCATGCTATCGAAGGCGTTACAACCAATCCGGTAGCCGAAATATTACATTATGTGAAAGGTCACGAAGACTATGTATTCACGGCTACCTATAACGACAAGACGGCTGATCCGTATGAAGTATTCGGTATTGGTTACTATTCGCAAAACACGGTTGTATTCCAGCCCAAGTATTTGAGCCAGGGTACCTACGAATATACCATTCGCATGGTAACAGAACCTTGGGATGTATACTTTAATGCAGAAAAGAGAGTTAGCGTAGGAAATGAAAACCTGACGGGACAACGGGTATGGGCATACAGGAATACACTGTTCGTTAATGTGGATAAGGCCGATATTGTCAGTATCTACAACATGACAGGCGTGCTGTTCCAGAAACTCGAAATTCCTGCCGGATTGAACAAACTGACGCTCGACAAAGGTGTATACATGGTATCGCTGAAAAATGGCGTCGTATATAAGATCATAATTAATTAATTAGGAGATTAGTTTAATAAAAAAATCCCGGAGCCTGCCATGCAGTGCTTCGGGATTTTTTTATTAAAGGATTTGCTTCAATTCCGATAGCGACCGGATGGTGAAGGTGGGCGGGCGTCCTTTGGCAACCTCATCGTTGGGATTATACCATACCGAGTCGATGCGGGCGTTTTGCGCTCCTGCCATATCCGCTTCCCAACTGTCGCCGATTATCAACGATTCGGTACGGCGCGAATTGGTGCTTTTCAGTGCGTAATGGAAAATTTCCCTGTGTGGCTTTTGTATGGATACGTCTTCGGATAACAGGATTCGCCCAAAGTAGGGAGCAAGACCCGAATTTTGCATTTTCAGGGATTGTATCTCACGAAACCCGTTTGAAATAATAAAAAGACGGTATTTCGGGTATAAATATTCCAATAAGTCGATGGCGCCTTCGATTAACCTTGTTTTATTTGTTGTACGCCGCAGAAAATCATTGTTCAGTTTCAGGACATATCCTTCGTCGTTGATACCCAACGGACGCAATACAAATAGAAAACGCTCCAGTATAAGCGTCCGGCGGTCGATCTCATGATTCCGGTACTTAGCCCATAACAGCAGATTATGTGGCATGTAAATGGCATAAAAATCCTCGAAAGAAGTGTAATAACACCCCAAACGATAGTCACAATATATCTCTTCGAGACATGCCCTGTTATTGCAAGCCGTATCCCATAACGTATCGTCCAAATCAAAAAATAAAGAAGCGTACTTCAATTATGAATTATGAATTATGAATTATGAATTATGAATTATGAATTAACCGCTACTTCACTTCAATTACCAAATAATGACTCGAACTCCAGAATGCTGCCGGATTACTGATCTCTAATGTAAGGTGTCTGTCGGAATCTTTCACAAGACGGTAAGATCCTGCCGGATGATTTGTGAGGATAGTGGCTTTCGATGAAAATAAGGGAATGAACGAAAGTGCCCGCTTGTCGGTAGCCATAAAATAATCGCGTCCGAAATCGCCTTGCAACGCTTTAGTTTTGGAAAACATGCCGCCACCCGTCAAAATGTTTTGCTCTTTCAATTCTTTCCGTGTGCCGAAACAATAATAGACGGTGTTCAGTTCTTCTTCCTGCTCATTGATTTGATCGACATGCGACTGATTGATCTCTTCGAGGTTCTTCATGCCGGTATGAAGTTCTTCTATCTGAGAGGTGAGTGCTTCGATATGTACCTCTTTTTTATCCAATTCGTTATTTAACATGACGATATACTCGCTTTTTTCATTCATCTCCTTTGTCAGCCGTTCAATCGTCTTTTGCAAAGAGGATGAATTGATACTGCTTACATTCAGTTTTTCCTGCAGTTCGACCAACTTCAACCTGTTTTTTTTCAACGTTTCGTTAAAAAGGTTCATATTTTTCTTCAAGTTATCCTTACGGGATTCCGATAATTCCGAATCTTGCTGAATGGTGAGAAGATCTTCGGATAACCGTATGGATTGAATGTCCTCTTCAACAGTATTCAGGATACTCAGAATATCGTTTACCTCCATTTCACTTTTTAAGATTTGAAGTTTCAAAGAATCATTTTCCATTTTTGTCCGTTTGTATTCAGATGAAAACTGCGTACAAGCGTTTAATGAAAGTAAAATCGTGCAAAAAAATAAAACTTTTTTCATAACAGTTTTTTTTTAGCGGTTAGTGGTTCGTGGTTAGCGGTTCGTGGTTCGTGGTTAGCGGTTCGTGGTTAGCGGAGCCTTCGATGACAATGACAAATTCGCCTTTGGGCACATTTTCGGTAAAATGACGAATCACCTCTTCCAACGTGCCACGAATGGTTTCTTCATAGCGCTTCGATAATTCGCGCGATACGGAAACACTCCGGTTCTGACCGCATGTTCCGGATAACTGGATAAGTGTTCTTAAGAGACGAAAAGGCGATTCATAGATGATACCCGTACGTTGTTCGGAAGCAATCGCGAGAAGGCGCGTACGGCGACCTTTTTTTACCGGTAAAAATCCTTCGAAGTAGAATTTGTCGTTCGGCAGCCCTGAAATAACCAGTGCGGGAATAAATGCGGTGGCGCCAGGCAGACATTCCACTTCTACACTTTTTTGAATACATGCCCTTACAAGCAGGAATCCGGGATCGGAAATTGCAGGTGTCCCGGCATCGGATACAAGCGCTATGTTTTCGCCGGCTTGTATCCGCTCTGCAAAACGCTCGACAGTTTGATGTTCGTTGAATTTATGATGCGACTGGATGCGATTTTGAATCCCATAATGTTTCAATAAAATGCCCGTTGTCCGCGTATCTTCTGCTAAAATCAAATCGACTTCTCTTAAAATACGGATCGCCCGGAGCGTAATATCTTCCAGATTTCCTACCGGAGTTGGGATAACAAAAAGTTTCGCCATTCTATAAAAATCTCATTTCCAACTTTTTGACAAAATCTTTAACGGTCGGTTCGGTAAAATCCCAATGTAATTTTTGTTCTAAATACGATATGGATTCGTTAAGAGACTGATGATTATTGAGCGTGTTAATCACTTTGTTCATCGAATCTTCGTTACCGTCGAACAATTCTTTCCGATACCGGAAGTGGTCGTTCAGGCTGAATGCTTTGCGCAAATCAGACAAATTCTTCTTTTCTAACACATCATTGAGTGTGGGTTGTGCGGCGGGTGAGATGTATGCATCGGGTGGCGGCGCCGGTCTCGGCGGTCGCGCCATACTTGCTTCGGGTGGCGGCACAGGCCTTGGCTGCGGTGGCACCGTTGGCGGCGTATCGGGTGGTGCCGGTCTCGGCGGTCGCGCCATACTTGCTTCGGGTGGTGGCACAGGCCTTGGCGGCGGTGGCATCGTTGGCGGCGTATCGGGCGGCGCCGGTCTCGGCGGTCGCGCCATACTTGCATCGGGTGGCGGCACAGGCCTTGACGGCGGTGGCACCGTTGGTGGCGTATCGGGTGGCGGCACAGGCCTTGGCTGCGGTGGCACCGTTGGCGGCATATCGGGTGGTGGCACAGGTCTTGGCGGAACCACAATCGGCGCCTCAATAATGACTGGAGCCGGTTTTTTATCCTCGAGCGGATCAACTGTTTCAATCTTTGGTATTAGTTCTGTCGCATCAGACTGCGTTACCGTGTTTTGTACGGTTTGATTGCCTGATGAAGAAATGGAAACCGGATTGGCTACCTTTGAAATAATGTTTTGTGTTTGCGTCGAAAAATGGCGCATTTGTTGATGTATGGATAAAATCAACGCCTGGTGTTTTTTCAACTGTTCGGCAAACATTTCAACCTGTTCTGCTTCCAATGTATGGAAATCGCTTTGTAATTTTTGTATCAGATCAAAAGCCTGGCTAAAGAAAGATACAGGATACATTTCCGAATCGATCATGTTATTCGCAATATCGCTTAACTGCTGTACATTCGAAATAATCTTTTGTAGTCTGTCATTATTCGTCATAAATCATTTATTTTTATTAATTATCATATTTATTTGAATGGGTCTGTTTTTCTTCCCAAGAAACATTTTTTGCACGGTCAATCCGGTATTCCTTGTCGAGCTGTCTTACCACCGCCTTCGAGCCGTTTACTAATAACCGCTTGCGGAACACGTTACTCCACTCCGACTGCATCTCCACAATGAAAGCCCGCCCGGTGTTGTCAGTGCATTTTACGTCGACTATTGAATTTTTTCCAAGTATCGTACCGGGGACCTGCTCCGGTGATAAATATTCTATGGCGACAATTTCCTGATCGTCTTTTATCGGCAACAGCGAATTTAAGAAACTGATTAACAGTTCCTTATTCTCTCCAAATATCTTTTTAAAAAGTACGTCAATTTTAGGATCCAGGTATTTTGCCATAACGCTGTATTTTTTTTGCAAATATAGCTGAAATTTTCGACATTCCACACAAACGGATAATATTTTTTGAAACCGGTGTGTTATCAAAATCTCCAGTTGACAAGATATAACCGTTTGGTGGCGCGGGTGAAAGCAGTGTAAAGCCAACGGTAAAAATCTTCACCCATCATGTCTTCGGTAACATATCCAACATCCAGAAAAACGTTACTCCACTGTCCGCCCTGCGCTTTGTGACAGGTTACTGCATAGGCATATTTCACCTGTACGGCATTGAAGTAAGGATCGCTCTTTATTTTTTTTATCCGCTCCGTTTTTGAGCGCACATCAGCATATGCTTCATTAATAGCAGTAAACAGTCTTGCGTTTGCTTCGTTCGATAACGCCGGCGATTCGCTGTGAAGGGCGTCTAATAGGATTTTGAGTTCAATCTCCGTATCGTAGTCGTTGAAACGCGCCAGGACATTGCAAAAACGAAATCCATATTCGTTTTCCGTTTTCCTGACGCGTAACACCTGTATGATCTCGCCGTTGGCAATGAAGTCGAGTTCCATATCTTCCTTGCCGCCCCAGTAGTAGTTGTTTTTGACAACCATCAAACGGTCGCCCGACGACAACTCTTCTTCGCGATACAGTATCCGGTTGCGGATGCCATTATTATAGCGATTTGCATTTTTGTTGGAGCGGCAGACCACCATCGTATCATCGATCCCGTCGCGACTGTAAGCCGATGCTATCTCTTCAATCAGTTCGCTGCCGTCGATCTTCCGTATGTCGGCCAACCCTGCTGTCAGAATCGTCGGGTAAACGTCGATTTTCCCGCTTTGAAGTGCATTGCGTATGCCGGTTGCATTGATCAGTATACCGGATGCTTCCTGCTGACGTACCACCTGCATGAGTTGTATCTCCGTAACCTGCAGGTTGTATCTTTTCAGGTATTCAGCGCTCAAGGCAGGGCTTTCGGTTAACGCAACAGGGGGTAGTTGTGCGGTATCACCCGCCAGAATCAACCGGCAATCGACGCCCGAATACACATAATAGACAAGATCGTTGAGCAGACATCCGCTGCCGAAAACCGACGGTTCCGTTCTTTCGTTTGAAATCATGGAGGCTTCGTCGACAATGAAAAGCGTATGATGATGCAGGTTCGAAGAGAGGGTTGCAAGTGAACCTGGCTGCAGACCTGTGCCGGTATTTTGACGATATATTTTTTTATGAATGGTTGACGCACCGTGATCCGCATATTCGGCGAATATTTTAGCCGCCCTGCCGGTTGGCGCCAGAATAACGACTTTACGGTGCAGCGCGTCCATCATTTTTACCGTTGCGCCCAGTATCGTGGTTTTCCCCGTTCCCGCATATCCTTTTAATAACAGGACTTCATTACATGCTCGGGAAGCAAGAAATTCCGACAAAGTATGTATAGCCAAATACTGCTCTGTATTAGGAGAATACGAAAAAAATGCAGTAATGTTTTGTCGAATGGAATCTTTTATCATAAAAAAAATAAAAATATTTTGGCGATAAAGATAGTAAATTAAAATAATCTTTTTTATATTTGCAGTTGATTACTGAAAAATTGAATAAAAATAAAAATATTATGAAAATTGTACTTAGAATTTTAATGTTGGCAGCAATTGCAGTCCTTTCGTATTTTTGCGTTTTTACAATCGTGTCGGCTGATCGATTCGAGATACTGAAGAAAGAACGTGAAAGAGCAATCTCGGAACGGTTGGTAGAAATCAGGGCTGCGCAGATTGGGTATAGAAACATGTATAACATTTATGCAGGTAGTTTCGCTGAACTTCAACGGTTTTTGAATGAAGATAGAATTCCGTTCCTTGTCAAGGAAGGCGAGTTGTCCGACGAACAGTTGAAAAAAGGAATGACTGAACAGGAAGCTGTTAAAAAGGGTATTATCAAGCGTGATACAACATGGGTCATAGCAAAAGATACTTTGTTGAGCCGTGATTACGATGTCACTTCAATCGGAAAAGTTCCCGGTTTCGAACAAACCACTTTCAAACTGGATACGGCTACCCTGATTTCGCCTTCCGGCTATACTGTTCCGGTATTTGAAGCAAATGTACTCTATGACATTTATCTGGGAGACCTGAATAAACAATCGCTGATCAATCTGAAAGACAAGATGCAGAAAATGAACCGCTTTAAAGGTCTTCGCGTGGGTTCGGTGACGGAAATCAATAACAATGCCGGCAATTGGGAACAATTATAACCTGAAATCATGATTCCGGACAAGCTGACGGCTGATATTTCGGAAAAATATAAAGTATCCATCCGGCTTATGCCGGATGGAATTTCTTTTTGGGGGTATATCCCTTCCGAAAAAGATAGCTTTTTCATGGAATCTATCCCTTTTGATAACAATTTGACAATGCTTGAGGCATTGAAAAATGCAATATTCGAGTTCCCCTGTTTTTCTTTCATCTATCAATCGCTCCATGTCGTTTGTGTCGGCGAAAAATATACAATGGTTCCGGATCATGTTTTTGTTGAAGAAGATAAAGATGTCCTGTTTGACTTTTGTTTTCCGAAAAACCATTCGCAGAAAGTGATTATCCAACCTGTCAGTGCGTTGAACGCTTTTATCCTGTTCAATATGGATGAAGACATATATGCCTTTCTGGTGCGATCACTGTTGAATCCGCAGTTTATACATTCACTGTCGCCCCTGTTGATAACCTGGCAAAGAAAAAGTCTCCACGTTTTTTCCAAACTGATGCATGTAGCCATTCATTCCCGCTCAATCGACGTGTTTTGTATGGACCAGGGCAATTTGCTGTTTGTCAATTCATATCATTACACAAACGTCAACGATGTCATATATTATATAATGTATATATGCAAACAAACGGGCTTTGATCAACTGGAAGATTCTCTGACAATAAGCGGCAAGCAGGATTTGTGCCGCGAAGTCTTGTCGGTTGTGAAGAAATATGTTAAGAAGTCAAATAGCTTGCAACAGAAATTGACCGATTATCAGAACACATCATCGCACGAACCGACTATTGACATGATTACGTTAATGGAATGCGGATTATAAGCGGACAATACGGGCACCGTCGCTTTCAAACACCTGCATCGTTCAAAGCACGTCCTACAACCGACTTTGCGAAAGAAAGCCTGTTTAATGTGCTGATGCATCTGATTGATTGGGAAGGTGTTGAAGCGCTTGACCTGTTTGCCGGAACGGGCAGCATCGCTTTTGAACTGATTTCGCGCGGATGCCGCCGGGTGACGGCTGTCGAACAGGACAGGACACACGCCTCCTTTATCGCGAAAGTAGCCGGCGAATTGCGTACAAATGATTTGCATCTGATCAAGGGTGATGTATTCCGTTTCCTGAATACCGCCCCTGCCGGCACATACGGTTTTATCTTCGCCGATCCTCCTTATTCCTTAGAAAACCTGACTGACATACCCCGATTGATTTTTACAAAAAACCTGCTGCGGGAGGGTGGTATCCTGGTCGTCGAACATCCCAAAACATGCGACTTCTCATCGTTTCCCTTTTTTTTACAGCTCCGCAACTACGGTTCCGTACATTTCAGTTTCTTCAGATCATAAACAAACCGAAAAATCAAAGAAGCGGTGCAAACAACCGCATGAACGATTCCGAGAGTTTGGCGGTTATCGGACGCTTACGCCACGCCGGATAGGTGATCATCTCGCAATCATGGAGGTCACGCATGAACATCGCTTTCATTTTCAGCGCAAATTCTTTCTGATAAACAAACGCGTTTATCTCATAATTATGCTCAAAACTGCGAAAATCGAAATTTGCCGATCCGAAACAACTGATATGGTCGTCAATCAATAATAATTTGGAATGTAGAAACCCTTTGGTGTATACATACACTTTGACACCCGACCGCAGCATTTTATCCACATACGAGAACGATGCCTTCTGCGCGGATTTTGTATCCGAATATTTCGGTATCATCAGACGTATGTCAATCCCTCCCAGTGCAGCCATCTGTAACGTCTGGTTTAGCGCTTCCGTCGGAAGAAAATAAGGAGTCTGTATATACACATATTTTTTTGCGTTCGAAATGCAAAAAATGTACGCCTGCATCAATGTATGCCATTGTCCCGTCGGACCGGTCATGACTAATTGTATCTTGGTGTCTGTAAGCAACTGAAATTCAGGATAATATATCTTTCCTTTTATCATTTGACTGCTGACGGCATACCAATCGACGATGAATGACGACTGCAGACCGTACACGCCCGGTCCGGTAATCTTGAAATGGGTATCGCGCCAAAGTCCTAATTTATTACCCTCGACATACCGGTCGGCAATGTTCATACCCCCCATGTAACCAATCCGGCCATCGATGACAACTACCTTGCGGTGATTGCGGTAATTGACTTTACTGGTAAGGATGGGAAAGACAACTTTCAGGATTGCATAAATCTCAATGCCGGCTTCTTTCATCTCCCTGTAAAACCGTTTTTTCGCATTCCAATTCCCTACATCGTCGTATAATACCCTTATTTCGACGCCCTCCTGTGCTTTTCGTATCAACGCTTCCTTTACCTGATTGCCAATTTTATCGTCTTCAAAAATGTAATATTGCAGATGGATATGGTGATGCGCCTGAGCAATATCGGTCAATAACGCCTCAAATTTATCCTTTCCTTCCGTGAATATCTCAAGTTGGCTCCCGCTGAATATGGCCGAATAATTGCTGTTATGCAAAAGCCTGGCTAACGGATGAAACGCTGCGGGAATGGCGCTTATATCCTGGGGTTGATATTCGGCGCGAATCTGTTTTTTGAAGCGTTTATACATCCGGCGCGAAACAATACGTAACCGGCGATTGTTGCGACCGAAGAAATAATAGACTATCAATCCCGCTCCCGGAATAAAAATAAGGACAATCACCCAGGGGATAGTCTTTAGCGGATTACGGTTTTCCAACAAAACGATAAGCACTAACCCTATGATTGTGAGGCAATACAATGCAATCAGCGAGATAGTTGCAACCGGCGGAAATCTGATGATCGTAAACACTTTTTTTAAAATTACGAGTTATGAAATGACGAAGCAATCCAAAAAAATGGATTGCTTCGTTCCTTCGCAATGTCGATTCGTCAATCTTTTTGACAATTTTTGTCGTTAAGCGGTTTTCAATTATTTCAGGATTTTGATCGATCCGATGAGCGGAAGTTCTTTCATCTCACCTTTTGCCGCATTGATAATACCCAGAACGACCAATACCAAAACACCTATCCAAACGACAGCGTTGAGTATAGTAACCAATGAGGCAAGTTTCCATGAAATAACCATTAAGATGGCTGCCAAAATGGCAATTACAATATACACGGCTATTGTTGCAATAAATAAAACTAGCCCCTGATTGGCGTGAAAACGTGCAAAACGCGATTCTTTTGCAGCAAGAATGGGTACTAATACCAAAAATCCTAAATAAGCAAGGATTGCCATTACTTTATTGTCCTGAGCATCCTTGGGGTCAACGGCGAAATTTTTTTCCATAGTGTAGTAATTTTATAAGTTAGTAAATATTTTAAAATCTTTCTCTCTTCAACGGTCGTAATAATGAGCAAAAATAGCGGTTATTTTTAGAATAACAAAAAAAAAATGATTTTTTTTCAAAAAATTAAAAAAAGTTGACTATATTTGTGGCAAACAAAGCAATAACCATGTTAAAGAAAAGTTTAGTTTCTATCGATCAATGTACAAAGGAAGACATCTTGCGCATTATCGGAAATGCGCAGCGGTTTGAAGAGAATCCGAATCGGAATCTCCTGGAAGGGAGAGTTGTCGCCACATTGTTTTTTGAGCCGTCAACCCGCACGCGGTTGAGTTTTGAGACGGCGGTAAACAGGCTTGGAGGCAGTGTCGTCGGATTTCAGGATGCCTCAACGACCAGTTCCTCGAAAGGAGAGACCCTGAAAGATACCATCCTGATGGTCGCGAATTATGCGGATGTCATTGTGATGCGACATCATCTGGAAGGCGCTGCACGGTATGCCTCCGAAGTGACGGCAATACCGGTTATCAATGCCGGCGACGGCGCTAACCAGCACCCGTCGCAGACGTTGCTCGACCTGTATTCTATCCGGAAGACACAAGGGAGTCTTGATAATCTGACTATCACGATGGTGGGCGACCTTAAATACGGTCGTACCGTTCATTCGCTTATCGTCGGTATGTCGCATTTTAATCCGACATTTCATTTTATCGCACCCGACGAATTGAAAATGCCGGAAGAACAGCGTAATTTCTGCTCAACGCATCATATTGAGTTCTGCGAACATTCGGTGTTTTCAGAGCAGATTATCAATCAGACCGACATCCTGTATATGACACGCGTGCAACGGGAGCGTTTTACCGATCTGGTGGAATACGAACGTGTTAAGAATGTGTATATCCTGCACGACAAAATGCTGGAAAATTCGCGTCCGAACCTCCGCGTGCTTCATCCGCTGCCCCGCGTCAACGAGATAGCTTACGATGTGGATGATAATCCGAAAGCCTATTTCATCCAACAGGCACGCAACGGACTGTTCACCCGCGAAGCAATCCTGTGCGACGTTTTAGGTATTAGAGTTTAGTTATTAGAGTTTAGTTATTAGAGTTTAGTTATTAGAGTTTAGGTATTAGAGTTTAGGTATTAGAGTTTAGGTATTAGAGTTTAGAGTTTAGAGTTTAGGTATTAGAGTTTAGGTATGGGAAAGAAAAAAGAATTACAGGTAGCCGCGCTGGAAAATGGTACATCGATTGACCATATACCGCCGGAACATTTATTTAAGGTAGCCCATTTGATCGGGCTAAGTAAAATGCAAAACCGTATTACTTTCGGGAATAATCTGGAAAGTAAAAAGATGGGACGCAAAGGGATGATTAAGATTGCAGATAAGTTTTTTGAGGAAGACGAGATCAACCGAATCGCATTGGTCGCTCCACACGTGATACTGAATATCATTCGGGATTATGAAGTCGTCGAGAAAAAAAATATCACGCTTCCCGACGAGTTGATCGGCATCGTCAAATGTAATAACCCCAAATGTATCACCAATAACGAGCCGATGACGACTTTCTTTTATGTTACGGATAAGGAGAAAGGGATTATCAAATGCCGTTACTGCGAACGTAAAATCAACAAGGAAGATATTGTCATAAAATAATTAGGTTATTCATTTATTCAATCATTCAACTATATGAAACTCGATTGGAAACCGGGTACCATGATTTACCCGTTACCGGCTGTGATGATCAGTTGCGGCAGCGATCTTTCGGAATATAATCTGTTAACGGTCAGTTGGGTAGGAACGATCTGTTCAAGTCCTCCCATGTGTTATATCTCCGTTCGTCCCGAACGCTATTCTTATCCGATACTGAAAAAAAACATGGAGTTTGTGATCAACCTGACGACGCGCGACATGGCTTTTGCTACTGACTGGTGTGGCGTGGCGTCGGGGAAAGATCATAATAAGTTTGAGGAAATGAAACTGACGCCGGGGCGGGCATCCTTCGTCAACGCACCGCTCGTCGAAGAATCGCCGATGTGTATCGAATGTCGCGTAAAAGAAGTGTTGGCGCTCGGTTCGCACGATATGTTTATCTCGGACGTCGTCAATGTGCGCGCCGACGAACAATTCATTCATCCGGAAACAGGCGCGTTCGACATGGAGAAAGCCGACCTGCTGGTCTATGTTCACGGCAATTACTATGGCTTAGCCAGTCTGATCGGTCATTTCGGCTGGTCGGTACGAAAGAAATCACAGGGGTGAAGCATGTTTCACTCCTGTCGGTTTTACAGGAATCAGATAGGAGATTTTGGCGGTGACCGTCTGACCGGAGGCTTTCGAGAAAGGGTCTTCATGACGCGTATTGTAGAGGTCGCCAAGCGAATAGAAATAACGTCCTTCCAACAGGAAAAATCCGATGCCGGTACGTATTTCGATGCCGCCGCCACCGCCAATACCCCATTCGAACTTTTTCACAACAGGCATCGTGTGTTGAATGTTTACCTTGCCGGGGGTGGCGCCGTTGAGGTTTTCTTTCGTCGATTCGCCAATCATATAACCGATCTGGGGCCCAGCCACAATAAAACCCTTTATGTCATCACCTGCAATACCAAATTGAACACGCGTGTAATAAGGGAGTTGAATATAGTTGATAAGGCGGCTATACTTAAATTCGCGAACAGGTTTCCCGTCTTCATCCTCGTACCGTTCTTTCCAGCCTTGTTGCGCATAATTCAATTCAAGTTGCATTCCCATGTTTTCACCCATGTTCATGCGTCCCGTGATACCGAAGACGACAGCGGTCTTTTTGTCTTGCAGAATCTTGGGCGAGAAAATTACAGACGAAAAAGTTGCCCCGCCCGATATGCCATACGCATATTCATAGGGAGTAGTGATGACTATCTGTGCCTTTGCCGTAACAACCGCTCCCAGCAATAAAAACAGGATGTGGAACCGTCGCTTCATTTGAAATCGGTGCGAATAATTGAGTATTCCCTGTTGAAATGAATAATAAAAATATTCGTATTTATAAAACCGCCCTGATCGTTGACGCGCATGAATTTGAATCCGGTCTGCAGACTTTTGTAATTGATTTCCGAAAGGCGTTCTTCAAAATTAATGCCGTACTGATGCATGGCGCCGAAGAAGTACATGCCGGTATCATACCCTAACATCGAATATTTCGGATTTGTCATTTCCGGACTTTTACTGTACCACTTTTTGTAGTCGTCATAAAACAGTTTCATGTTCGGATGGGAGACGTCAGCATAAAAGTAACTGTATATATAAGTATCCAATACATGAAAATCCTCCAGACAATCCTCCAGATAAGTCTGCCACAAGGGATAACCGTACATCGAAAGGTTGTATTCAGGATTCGTCTCCGCTAACTTTCGCAATACCGGTTTGATTTTTTGTAGCGCGGCTAACAATTGCGAGACAGGCATGACCATGTTCGGCTTGGTTGTTGACAGTTTTGACAGTATGTCGTCTTCAAACTTTTCCGCATCATAAACGATGTCTTTGTAAGAAATGTTACGGTCGCTCAGTTCCTTTTTGAATTCCTTGATGAACTCGGTATTGTTCAAGGTGTCCTTCGTATCAACGAAGATGATATTATGCTTCCCGAAAAGATTGGCGCCGGCATATGCTGCCGTTACATTCAGGTAGTCGCGCGGTGTGTTCGCCTGAAAAATGAACGGATTGTCGTAAACATCCCTGTCGTTTCTGGAAAATGGAATGATATATTTTATTTTGCGCTGTTGCGCAAAATCTGCAATGTTCTTGATTTGTTCGGGAGAATCGCCGCCGATGATCAAATTGGCTTTTCCCAATTCGTCACTTTTATCGCGTAACAGCTTTCGCGTTCCGGCTTCGTTCTTTTCGCCAATGTCATAAGTGAATACTTCTGCTTTAAATCCCTGTTTGAACATCTTTTCGGCTGCCAGTACGATTCCCTCATAATACTCCGTTATCTGCAGCCTGTTTGCTGTTGGCTGTGGATTGGTCGCATCAAAAGGTAATAACAGCGCTATTTTTACCGCATTGGCGAGTCGCTGCTGAATGGCTGCATTCTGTGCAGAAGTGGTCGTTGCAGTCGTCGGTTTTATGACATTGGGAAGCTCATTCTCGCTAATCCTTAATGGAATACGAATGGTGATGCCGGCACGTAATCCTCCTGCCAGTTCCGGATTAAGTTTTAACAACTCGCTTTCGGTCGTCTTGAACCGCCTGCATATATTATAGATCGTCTCACCGGTCGGAACGGTATAGTACACTTCAAGCGCTCCGCTTTTTTCAACGATTTCCGATGCCGGCTGCTGCCGCACGGATTTCGGAATGCGTATTTTCTTGCCGATTGTAAAAGTGGCGTTCGACAAACCGGGGTTCGCCTGGAGAATCTGTTCCTCCGTTACGTTGTACTTTCTGGACAAACCAAAGATGGTCTCATTTGCCTGTATGGTATGTACAGTATGATTATTGTCGCTTTTTACATTCAATATACTTTTTTCCTCGAATCGCCGCTGGGGGATTTTCAACTGTTGCCCCACTTTGATTACATCTTCGCTGCCGGGGTTTAGCCGGTGAATATCAATTACCATCACATCATACATCTTCGCAATTGAAAAAACTGTCTGTCCCGACTCTACCGTATGATAAAATATTTCCATATCCTGTACGTTACTGTTTGTAGAACGACCGGTTTGGGCGAAAATACTGATTGTAGTCAGAAAACATACCAATAAGATTGCAAATTGAGTAATTTTCTTCATGATTATATAAGTTTTTTTTGTTGGTGCAAAAATACAATATTTAATTTGTTCCGCAAGCAAACAATCCTTATTTTTTCATTCAAAGCGCCCCTTTGCAAAGCGATGTTTGTGATTGTTGAATACAATTTGTAACTTTGAAGCCCGATTTTTAGCGTTTAAAGTATTGAGGAATGAGAAAGATTTTTGTTGGGTTCGTTTTTATAGCGTTTTTTTTCGGAGCGTTTGCCCAGTCGTACCGCGTGACAGGAGGCAGCGGCACACAGCCGCCACTCCTCGCCGAGCATAATACCGGCGGCAGGATACAGGTGTATCTTGTTTACGGGATGAATGGCGTGCAACTTCATTATACCTCGTCATCGACGTCGCACCAGTGGTACCGTTATCGACTAAGAGCGCTCGACGATTCCGAACCGGTGGCCTCGACACAAAACGGAACAACCTCTCTTATCGCAAATCCTGAAGAAGGGTACGGATACTATGTGAAAGAGACGGAAAACATCGGAATGAATAATTTTGTGTGGATCATCGATTACAGCCGGTACGAATTTTTTATCCGCGAGATGCATCTTTCTCCTGATGTGGACGAATGTGTTGCCGTCAGTTTTGACGGTGACGCCGACCTTGCGGACATGTTTTACACTTTACCGTCGGGTACGCAGACGAGACTGAGTCGTGCGTTCGAATTGAATTACGAAACACTCCGCTGGAACGAATCACAGAAACGGTTCGATCTGTTGTCGTTTACGAAAACATTTAATACACACCCCTTTGCAACAACTTTTCCGCTCCACTCGGACGATCCGCCGCTGTTGAAAGATACGGAAATTACGTTGAGCGGCGATCTGTTTGCCCGTCATTTCGGGGTGGAGAAGTCTTTCGTCCTGTCCTATCAGGCAAAAGCCATTCAAGTATATGCGGACACGCTGATCCTGTCGGTTGGTTCGGGTAACGTCGGCGATACGGGCGACGACATGTGCGCACCTGTCGAGATTCGGTTTAATGCGTACGCCAACCTGCCGGTTGCCTCGCGCTTTGTCTGGAAGGTCTATAATGTAGAGGAACCTGAGAAAATGTTGATTCAATTTAATGGCGAGGAACTCCAGTATACATTTACCCGTGCGGGATCGTTTGTCGCCCGCCTCGATGCAAGCGACCGTACCGGTTTCTGTACGAATGAAGACGACGAAGACCATGAATTTCGGATTGACATCACCGAAACGGAGATGACCGTTCCGAATGCCTTTTCGCCGGGTACAACGCCGGGTATCAATGATATTTTTAAGGTAAGGTATAAATCGGTTATCCGGTTTCAGGGCTGGATATTCAATCGATGGGGGACGGAACTGTTTCACTGGTCTGATCCGTCACAAGGTTGGGATGGAAAGTACAGAGGCGCCTACGTGCCTGCCGGTGCATATTACTACCTGATAGAATATACCGGAACGGACGGTAAAAAACGTCAGAAAGGAGGCGACATCAATGTTTTTCGCGGAAAAACCATTGACGATGAAAAAAATGAGAATTACTAATATCATTAAATTATGAAGCGAATTGTACCTTTTATTTATCTGGCGACAGCATGCACGCTGTGTTTGGTAGTTTATCTCTTTACCGGCTCCCGCGATTCGGAGGTCGTTCAGGAAGATACACCGGTGGTGACTTCGTTCACCATGTCGCCCGTTCCACCTTCCGACATTCGTTTTTGTGGAAAAGTGATCGATCTTACACGCTATCAGATGCGGGAGGGAATGGACCGCGAACTGAGTAGTTTTACGTATTACCACTCGACTACGATGTTGCTGTTTAAGCGGGCTAATCGAATTTTTCCGGTTATAGAGCCGATATTGAAAGCAAACGGCATACCGGATGACTTTAAATACCTGGCTGTCATCGAGAGTAATCTTGACCCTAAAGCTACGTCTCCCGCTCGTGCGGCAGGCGTTTGGCAACTGCTCGAAGGAACGGCGAAAAACTATGGATTGAAAGTGACTGCCACTGTCGACGAACGGCGACATATCACCAAATCGACGGAAGCCGCCTGTAAATATCTGCGTGAAGCTTATACAAAATATGGCGACTGGACGACTGTTGCCCTGTCATATAATGCAGGTATGGCGCGTATCTCGGAACAGTTGGAAAAACAGCTCGAACCGAATGTGCTCAATCTGTATTTAGTAGAAGAAACGCTCCGGTATCCGTACAGGATATTTGCCGCCAAGCTGATTTTTGAAAACCCGTATAAATATGGCTTTATACTTCGCGCCGAAAACCTGTATATGCCTATCGACTGCAACGAAGTCACCGTCAGTCAGGATATTGCCAATCTGGCATCATTTGCAAAGGAAAAAGGGATTACGTATTATGATCTGAAATCTTTCAATCCCTGGCTGAAAGATACAAAACTGATAACGGGGGGCGTCAATTACGTCATTCTCATTCCGAATAAAAGTAAATTCTATTATCATTCGCCAAATTCGTATGTACATGACAAACGATGGGTAGTAAATTAATGACGAGTTATTAACCGCTAACCGGCAGTTGTCTTATGGTAAGTGAGAGCATACAAATTCTGGGCGCGCGCGTCCACAATCTGAAAAATATCGACATCACCATCCCGCGAAATAAATTTTCAGTGATCACGGGGATGAGCGGTAGCGGCAAGTCGTCGCTCGCTTTCGATACGATCTTTGCAGAAGGACAACGGCGTTATATTGAGACATTTTCGGCTTATGCCCGAAATTTTCTCGGTAACTTCGAACGTCCCGATGTCGATAAGATCAGCGGCCTCAGCCCTGTTATCTCCATCGAACAGAAGACGACCAACCGCAATCCGCGTTCGACCGTCGGTACAACAACCGAAGTGTATGATTTTTTACGCCTCCTCTACGCGCGCGCGGGCGTGCCTTATTCTTATATTAGTGGCGAAAAGATGGTTAAATATACCGAAGAACAGATTCTTCATCTCATCCTGAAAGATTATCAGAACCGTAAAACATATATCCTTGCGCCTGTCGTGCGGAACCGTAAAGGGCATTACCGTGAATTGTTCGAACAGTTGCGTAAAAAAGGATACCTCAATGTGCGGGTCGACGGCGTACTGCAGGAGCTACGGAACGGGATGCGGTTAGACCGTTATCAGATGCACAATGTGGAGGTGGTGATCGATAAAATGGTCGTTTCGGATACCGACGGACAAAGACTGAAAAACAGTCTGCGGATCGCCATGAAACAGGGAGAAGGGCTGGTCATCCTGCTGGATGACGCCGCCGGTACGAACCGTTATTTCAGCCGCCGTTTCATGTGCCCCGTATCAGGTCTTTCGTATAGCGAGCCTGCACCGCATCATTTTTCGTTTAACTCGCCGCAAGGCGCCTGTCAGCGCTGTAAAGGAATCGGAACGGTGAACAACCTCGACCTGGACAAGATAGTCCCCGATCCGTCGCTGAGTATACATGCTGGAGGGATCATCGCGCTTGGAAAATATCGAAATTCGTTGATTTTCCTGCAGATCGAAGCGCTCTGCAAGAAACATGGTACAACGATCAGGACGCCTGTCAGGGACTTGCCCGAAGAGGCGATGGACGAGATCATGAATGGTACGGACGAACGCGTACAACTCACGAATGAAACACTTGGTAACTCCAGTTATTTCATGTCGTACGAAGGTGTGGTCAAATATATCCGGATGCAGCAGGAAGATGAAGCCTCCGCTACGGCGCAGAAGTGGGCGGAACAGTTTGTCAGTTCCGAAACTTGCCCGGACTGTAAAGGTCAGCGCCTGAACCGGGAAGCGCTGTATTACCGGATCGACGGGAAAAATATCGCCGAATTGTCGGAAATGGATATCGCCGAACTGTACGAATGGATGATGACGGTCGATCAACGGATGTCGTTGCAACAAAAAACAATTGCTGCGGAGGTGCTGAAAGAAATACGCACGCGTCTGAAGTTTTTGCTGGAGGTAGGGCTTGACTATCTGTCGCTGAACCGCGCATCAGCCTCCCTGTCGGGTGGCGAAAGCCAGCGGATACGCTTGGCTACACAGATAGGCAGCCAGTTAGTCAATGTGTTATACATCCTCGATGAACCGAGTATCGGACTTCATCAACGCGATAATGCACGTCTGATACAGTCGTTGAAAGAATTACGCGACATCGGTAATACAATTATCGTAGTCGAACATGACAGAGATACCATGCTGAACGCCGATTATGTGATCGACCTGGGACCACAGGCGGGGCGTCTTGGCGGCGAAGTGATGTTCGCCGGAACACCCCGCGAACTGTTGAAAGCCGATACCCTTACATCAGCCTATCTGAACGGTCATCAATCAATCGGTATACCCCGATCGCGCCGAAAAGGAAACGGACTGTTCCTCAAACTGAAAGGCGCCGGCGGTAACAACCTGAAAAATATTGACGTGTCATTTCCGCTCGGTACGCTGATCTGTATCACCGGCGTCTCCGGAAGCGGGAAGTCATCGCTGATCAGTCATACGTTGCAACCTATATTAAGTCAGCATTTTTACCGCTCTCTGGATGCACCCTTACCCTACCGGTCGATAGAAGGAATAGCGCATATAGATAAAATCGTCAATGTCGACCAGTCGCCGATAGGGCGGACGCCGCGCAGTAATCCGGCTACTTATACGGGTGTGTTTTCCGAGATTAGAAGTCTGTTTGTCGAAATGCCCGAATCGAAGATTCGCGGATATAAACCCGGTCGTTTTTCGTTCAATGTGTCAAGCGGACGGTGCGAGACGTGTAAGGGCAACGGCTATAAGACAATCGAGATGAATTTTCTACCTGAAGTGTATGTGCCTTGCGAAGACTGTCACGGGAAACGGTACAACCGCGAAACACTTGAAGTGCGCTATCATGGTAAGTCCATCGCCGATGTACTGGATATGACCATCAATATGGCGGTCGAATTTTTTGAGAATATTCCTGCCATATTAAAAAAGATAAAAGTATTGCAGGATGTCGGACTGGGATACATCAAACTCGGTCAACCCTCGACGACCCTGTCGGGCGGCGAAAGCCAGCGCGTCAAGTTAGCCGCCGAACTGTCGAAACGCGATACGGGCAAAACCCTGTACGTGCTGGATGAACCGACTACCGGACTGCATTTCGAAGATATCCGCGTACTGCTCGGCGTACTGAACAAATTAGTCGATAAAGGGAATACGATCATCATCATCGAGCATAACATGGACATCATCAAATCGTCCGATTACGTCATCGATATGGGTCCTGAAGGCGGACGTTGCGGCGGTTCGCTGGTCTTCGCCGGTACGCCTGAAGAGTTTGTTGTCTGCAAAACAGCAAGTTATACCGCGCCTTTCCTTTGCGCTGCACTTAATTGTGAAACGACAAACGATTATTGAAAACTATAAAACTGAAATATATGAAGAATCCGATTCAAATGATCAAACAATGTGTGGCTAATGATGAACCATACTTTCTGCTTCGCGGTAAGGATATTTGTGCCCTGCCCGCCATTGAGAAGTATTACGAAGCCATCAAAAGTGTAGTCAAAGACCCTTATTTCATCGAAGAGATTGAGGAAATAATGAAAGATTTCCGTGCGTTCCTCGAAGAACAGCAAACGCACGTGCCGGATTAGAAATAATTTGTTATTCAGGTACTTGATTATGTGTGATTCATATAGAACAATTAAAAAGACTGCAGAAGGGTATTATACGGAAAAGCGAAGCCGGTTTATATCCTTTGCATTACCTGTACGGACGGTAGAAGAGGTAAAGGCGTATGTACAGGAATACAGGAAGAAATATTATGACGCCCGTCATGTGTGCTGGGCTTACATGCTGGGGGCTGACCGGGCGATCTTTCGTTACAACGACGACGGCGAACCGTCGTCGACTGCCGGAAAACCGATTCTCGGACAGATAAACTCGAATGAACTGACCGATATTTTAGTTGTTGTCGTCCGTTATTTCGGCGGTATCGAACTGGGAACTGGCGGACTGGCAGTCGCTTACCGAAAAGCCGCCGCCGAAGCCATCGCTGTTGCAGAAATAGAAGAACGAACCGTCGATGAGGACATTACCGTCGCTTTTGAATACCCATACCTGAACACAGTCATGCGAATCGTGAAAGAGGAACAGGCCGAAATCATTTCGAAAAAGATTGATATGTCCTGCGAGATGACCCTGCGAGTACGAAAAACCCTTTCCGGGCAACTTCGAAACAGACTTCACAATTTTTTCTAATGAAATTCGGTTTTCGTAGAAAATAATTATAATGTAACGTTAGTTCCGGTTATTGTGTAAATTGTTACCGGGCCGAGCAGGCCTGATTCCAACAGCGGCGAGTCTTTCGTATAGTGCTTGAAAGTGGTGAATGTATATCTTCCACCGGTTCGCGGCGTACCTTCTTTTAACCAATCGGGCCATTGGCCTCTTCTGATACCGTCATCGGGTAGTTGTTCATCGCCTATCAGGCGGTTGGGCCACAGGTTCACTACTTCTATTTCCAATTGATTGCCTTTTGCTTTTGTTTTGCCGGTGATGTCCACGCTCCACGGCGCTGTCCATACCACACCAAGGTCATGTCCGTTAAGCCGCACGCGTGCCATGTTCTTCACGCAGCCCAAATCTAAGTACATATGCTGTTTCATGTCTGGCATATCGAACGATTTACGGTAAACGGCCGTACCCGAATAATATTTGATTCCGGGATCATCATGCCGACTCCAGTCGGTCAGCTGCTTGAAAGTTGTATTTTCGGGACCGCCCCATGCCGGATCGAAGGATACTGTCCAGGGGCCATCTAATGTTATCAATTGCTTCTTTTCAGGAAAATTCGTTGATGCAGAAGGCTTCTGTAAAGATGTTTTTGTTTGGAAAACGATGAAATATCCCTCATGGACATCAAACTGCAAAGGAATGGTGGTATGGCTGCCATTGACGGTATATTCCGGTAACAGGTGTCTTTCGCCGGTCATCGGGTTCCACAATTCCGGGCGGGCGCCGGTTACACGGAATTTACATGCGACCTGTACCGGTTTATCCGACCGGTTGGAAACAAAATAAATATCGCACCCATCCATCGTCCGGTGTGTGTAACGGATTGGCGCTGCAACATCCGTAGCAGCAACGATGTGTTCCACCTCCCCGCTATCGGAGGGGCTGGAGAGCGCTTTTTCCACCGATTCAAAATCTACCGGTACATCCATTGATGCCAGTATGTTTGCCGTGAAACCGTATGGCGGATACAGATTATCCGCATGGTCGCGCAACGCTTTACACCATATCACTTTCCCTTGTCCAAACATGCGCGTTGCCGTTGTTTCAGGAATATCGTATCCCCCCCAGAGCGCATGCACAATTTGCTGTACTTCGCGGTCGCATGACGGGTAATTATGCAGGCTGGGCGATTTGTGAGGCGGTAATCCCACGATCGTCGCTCCGTCGTTAGCCAAATCCCGAATCTTTTCAAGAAGTTCAGGCGTCATGGTTTCGAAGCAGGGTAACACCAGCAAACGGTAGGATGCGCCACCGGGAAATGCGATCATCCCGTCGTTTACGATTGCATCAAAAAGCAGGCTCGGCGGACAGCCGTCGAAATTGTAGCCTTTGCGGTCGGGTAGGGGAGTCTCGTCACGGAAACTGAGACCGGTACCCGCGTCGAGCATTTCGCCTTCAAGCGCTGAAGCCGGAGCGCGGAACACGTGCGGCGCTCCTTCGGGTGTCAGGTACAGTATGTCGGCTACCGTCCGACCCTGTTGCAGCATGTATTGGCAGCGCGAAACATAATGGTGATAGGCGTCTGCCATCGGCCACCAGGTCTGGTTCCTGTCCCAATGAACGCCGTAAGGTCCCATCGTCATGCCGGGACGCAACCGATCATCTAAGTACTGATGCTGAAACGTATGGTATACCAACCGGTTAATTCCCGATGCGAATGCCCAGTCGGTCTGGTTCTTCATCGATCCGGGATGCTGTCGCCAGCCATCGTTGGCGGCAGTGAACGATTCGGCAGGTACGACGGGTTGCCCGATCAGGTGCGCCACCGACGAGCCTTCCATCGCGCTGAAAGCGGTGTTATAGCCATAGTTAACACTCCAAAATTCGCACATCGGCATATCAGCCGCCGAAGCCAGTTCAAGGTCGGCCGTGGGGTTCATGTCGTAAGGTTCGATAGACAACCCCATGCCATATCGCCTGGCATAATTTCTGATGTGTCCGGCGTGATATTCCTTAATCAGTTCCTGCGAAGTCTGCCGCAAATCCCATAAAAAACGTTCGCTGACTTCGCGACTTTGCACCATCACCCCTGCATACACGGGATAATAAGGTAGCGGATCGTATCCTCTGCGACGGGTAAACTCTTCACGGAAACGGGCCGTCCAGTTCTGTGCGCCCATCTCCCAACTATCCATGTGCAACATCTGCAACCCACCTTGCGGGAGCGCCCCGGTGAATCCGATACGACGGAACAGTTTGCCCGTAAAATTTTCCAGATGCGCGTTCAGCGCCAGGGTATCAAACTTGTCGATTTCCAGACCGACGCCGGGTAATGGCGCCGGACGGGTGACAGCGCCGTTGTTACGACTGCCGAAGCGCATCACCGTCCAGCGACCGGCGGGTACATCCCATGTAAGTGTGCCGTCGGGATTCAGACGGGAAGTCAAGTCGATGATTTTATCCACTTCAGCCGGATGGTCGTCCGTTTGAGATTCCGTAAAAGCCAGGTATTGACTCACGTTGGGTACGGAGCTGTACGGTTTCCGGTAATAAAGCGCTTTCCCCTCAATGTCTGTTGTCTGGAAATATTCTTTTCCGGGAAGCAGATCGGCGCCTATGGCGGATGCACCTTGCGGAAAGGCAAGCACGGCAACATCTTCGTAATAGTCTTCCCATTGGCGCTTCACCGCCGGCGTAAAATTGCCTTCGCCGAAAAAAGGACGTTTGGGCAAGGGTACAGGCATTGTAATGACCTGTTTTCCAGTGCCTGTTACTTCTACGGATGTGGATACCAGGTGTTGCATCGACTGTCGTGCTTCCACCCAGGGACCGCCGCTACCCGTCCAGCCCGGTCCCACGCCCAGCGTGATGTTAATTCCCAGCCGCTCACATTCCGAAACAGCATGTCCGAACAGTTCCTGCCATTCATCGCTGAGAAAATCGACCGGTCCGCGGGGTACACCCACATTGACTTCCAGATAGACCACATAGCCGATTCCTGCCGCACGCATGGATTCCAAATCCTTTGTGATGGCTTCTTTCGACAGGTTTCCGTCCATGAAGTACCAATACACGCCCGGACGGGCAGCTTCGGGTGGATTCGCGAATCCTTGTTCCAGCAAGGAAGAATGATTGCATGAAGAAAGGATGAACAGCATCAGCGCCATCAGGCTGAACATGGCTGGCGATGACTTTTTGAATTTTACCGTCATGTATAAATCCGTTGTGTTCCACGATAGTTCCATAGGATACTCATTTAAATTTTTGTTTACTGCAACAAAGATAAGCATTTTTTTACACATAATTTTGTATATCTCCAGGCTTGCATTATCTTTGTGCCGTAACAATCTATTTATCATTTCAGGAAAAGAGTTAATTTATCTATATCATTCAATTTTTACTTGTCAATATTATGAACAGACGTCAATTTATCAACAGAAGCGCGGCATTGTTAGCCGCAGGCACGATAGGCACTCACGTGAAGTGTGCTTCGGACAATCTCAACAAGGGCCGCATCGGCATACAGTTGTACAGTATCAAGGATGAACTGCCCAAAGACTTCCTGGGAAGTTTGAGAAAAATCTCGGCTATGGGCTATTCGTCGGTAGAACCGTACGGGTTCAACGGCGATAAATTTTTCGACCGTACCATGAAAGAACTGAGCGACATACTGAAAGACATGGGCATGATTATTTCGGGTACGCACACGGGATCGGGTATGTTGCCCGAAGATACCAATGACCCGAAATGGGATTTCTGGAAGAAATGCGCCGATTCACTTAAGGCCGGCGGTGCAAAATGGGCTGTTCAATCCTCTATGCCCGGACGCACCGAGACGATTGACGATCTTAAACGCATCACGGCACATTTCAACCGCGTAGGCGAGATGTGCAAGAATCATGGCGTGAAATTCGCTTTCCACAATCATACCGAAGTGTTTAAAAAGATAGATAACGAGATCATCCTCGACTACATCATTAAAAATACCGACCCCAAACTGATGTTTTTCCAGATGGATTTAGGGCACACGGTTAACGGTGGCGGCGATTGTGTTCGTTATTTACGCGACTATCCCGGACGTATTGCGCTGTGGCATGCATCCGATTTTGATGTCGAAACCCGAAAATATACCGTAGTGGGGAAAGGTAGCGTACCCTACCCGGCGCTGTTTGAACTGGCAAAATCGTCCGGATTGGATGACCTTACTGTGGAACAGGAAACGGGAGGCGATATTTTTGCCGATTGTAAAGCCGATTTTGACTACCTGAAACAATTCAAGTGGACGAAGGTTTAGTGTTTAGTTATCAGTTAGTAGAGTTTAGTTTTTTTATATGCAAAGTACAAGACGCGATTTTATCAGAAAATCAGCCATGATAGCGGCAGGGTTTTCTGTTCTGCCGTCGTCCGTCATTAGCGGTCTGGGACGACCGGCGCCAAGCGACAAGTTGAATATTGCCGGCGTGGGCGTTGGCGGGAAAGGACATCCCAACCTGATCGGGATGAACACGGAGAATATCATTGGCGTGTGCGATGTCGACTGGCTTTATGCCGACCGCGCCTTCAAGACATTCCCGAATGCGAAAAAGTATAAGGACTGGCGTATCATGTTCGACGAACTGGGAAAGGACATCGACGGCGTGATGGTCGCTACTGCCGACCATACCCATGCAATCGTGGCGGCTACCGCCCTGACCATGGGGAAGCATGTTTATTGCCAGAAACCGTTAACCCATTCGATATACGAAAGCCGGTTATTGACGCGTTTGGCTGCCAGGTATAAGGTGGCTACGCAGATGGGTAACCAGGCCAATTCGGGCGATGGCGTTCGCCAGGTATGCGAATGGATATGGAATGGCGAGATTGGCGAAATACGTGAGGTACACGCCTGGACGGATCGTCCGATATGGCCACAGGGTTTGCAAAGACCCAAAGTAGCCATGAAAATACCCAAAACGCTTGATTGGGATTTGTTTATCGGTCCGGCGCCGATGCGACCCTTTCACGAGATATACACACCTTGGAACTGGCGCGGCTGGTGGGATTTCGGCACCGGCGCCTTCGGCGATATGGCATGTCACGTCCTCGACCCTGTATATCAGGCTTTGAAATTGGGATACCCTGTTAAAATTCAGGGCAGTTCGTCGCTGATCAATACCGAATCGCCTCCCCAGTCGGAAAAAGTGGAATTTGTGTTTCCTGCCCGCGATAACATGCCCCGGCAGGCAATGCCCGAAGTGAAGGTGTACTGGTACGACGGCGGTTTGTTCCCCAACCGTCCCGATCTGCTGCCCGACGGTACCAACCTGATGGGCGACGGTCTGGGCGGATGTCTGTTTGTCGGATCAAAGGATACATTGCATTGCGATTGCGGCGGGTTTAATCCACGTTTGCTTTCGGGGCGTCAACCCAGTGTGCCGCAGACCTTACGCCGCATTCCGGGCGCTACCGGATACATCGACGGCTACCACGAACAGGACTGGATACGTGCCTGCAAGGAATCGTCGGCTAACCGGGTGGAATCGACAAGCAATTTTGCCTATTCCGGTCCTTTTAACGAAATGGTGTTGTTGGGTGTGCTGGCTATACGACTTCAGGGTCTCAACAAGATACTTCACTGGGATGGACCGAATATGGCTTTTACCAATATTTCACCCGCCGAACAGTTGAAAATAGTAACAAGCAACGATTTCCAGGTTATCGGCGGACATCCGCATTTCGACGTCAAATATCAAACATTCAATGCCTTGGATGCATCGAAAGAATATATAAAACATACCTGTCGCGAGGGTTGGCAACTGCCGGATATGCCGGGTACTGTTTAAAAGTTTTAGCACACAGATGACACAGAATTAACAGATTAACACAGATTTTATTTATTATGAAAAATTTATTTTTTTGCCTGACTGGTATTTTTACATTATTTTTTGTGGTTTCATGCGGTTCCGGACAGGAATCAATGGACGTCCTTATCAAAGACCGTCTTGAGCGTTCGATGCAACAATCCATTCTGATGGCTGAATCGCTGAAAGATAAACCGGATTTGCTGCCACGTTCTTTTAATGACGGCAAACTCGTAACCAGTAATGCATCCTGGTGGTGCAGCGGATTTTTTCCCGGCGTACTTTGGTATCTTTATGAGAACGACCGTACCAACGACCTTTTAGACTATGCACGCAACTACACCGCCCGCATCGAAAAGGAACAGTTTAACAAAGGAACGCACGATCTCGGGTTCATGCTGTACTGCAGTTTCGGCAACGGATACCGCCTTACGGGAGATGCGGGTTATCGCGATGTGATGCTTAACGGCGCCGAATCGCTGGCAAGCAGGTTCAATCCCGTCATCGGCTGTATCCGGTCGTGGGATCACAACCGGGATAAATGGCAGTATCCGGTGATCATCGATAATATGATGAACCTTGAGTTTCTGTTCTGGGCGTCAAAAGTATCGGGCAACCCCAAGTACCGCGATATCTGTATTGCACATGCCGATGCGACGATGAAACATCATTACCGTCCCGATTACAGCTCGTATCATGTCGTTTCGTACGACCCTGTCAGCGGTCAGCCGGAAGTGAAATGTACGCATCAGGGTTTCTCCGACGAATCGGCATGGTCGCGCGGTCAGGTCTGGGGGTTCTACGGATATGTGGTGATGTACCGCGAAACCAAAGACAAAAAATATCTGGAACATGCAAAAAACATAGCGAACTTTTTGCTGAACCATCCCAATATGCCTGCCGACAAGGTACCGTACTGGGATTTCAATGCGCCCGATATTCCCAACGCCCTGCGCGATGCTTCAGCCGGCGCGATCATGGCATCGGCGCTGATCGAATTAAGCGGTTATGTGGATGCCACATTGGCAAAGACCTGTTTAGAGGTGGCCGAGATACAGCTTCGTTCGCTGTCGTCGCCTGAATACTTTGCGGAAAAGGGAACCAACGGTAACTTTATTCTCAAACGTGGTGTAGGGCACATACCCGGAAAATCGGAAATTGACGTGCCGCTCACTTATGCCGATTATTATTATATTGAAGCACTGTCACGTTTTCAAGCCTTGAAAAGATAATAAGAGAGGCAGTTTTTTTGAAAATTATTCATCCTATCCAACAGTCATGAAAAATACTTTCATACTCCTTGCAGTCCTCATGGTATGTTTACCGGGATGCCGTCCTGCTACAACTGCAGAACCTGTAAAAGAACCTGTTGATTATGTCAATAACCGCATCGGGAACATCAGTATTCTGTTAGTGCCGACGTTTCCTACTACACACCTGCCTAACAGTATGTTGCGGATGATTCCGACACACAGGGAGTTTGTTACCGATCGTATGACGGGGTTTCCGTTGAACATACCGTCACACAGAAACGGCAATGCCATTTTACTGTTACCGTTTTGCCGCGACGGGGTTCCTGATCCGGAAGCCAGTTACAGGTACGATCACGAAGTATCCAAACCTTACCGGTATTCCGTTTTCCTGGATGACGACGCCATCAGCGTCGATTTTGCTCCGGCGGCAAAGGCAGCCATTTATTCATTCACTTTTGAAGCTGACTGCACCCGAAGTATCGTACTCCGCACGGCAAACCGCGGCGAAATCAATGCTGACGGGAAGACAGTCAGCGGGTATGAGAACATCCGTAATGCCAAACATTATTTTTGTCTGGAGTTTGACGTTACACCCGTGCAAACCGGCAGCATGGACGCCGGAAGGCGGACGGCTGTCTGTGCGCAATTCGGTCGGGATGTGAAAACCGTAAAAGCCCGCTATGGCATCTCATACATCAGTGTGGAACAGGCTAAGAAGAATATGGATAAGGAAATCCCGGACTTCGATCTCGAAAGGGTTGCCCTGAATGCCCGCAACGAATGGAATAAAGCATTGGGTAAAATCCAGGTGGATGGCGGTACGGAAAATGAAAAGACAACTTTTTACACCGCCCTGTACCGGGCACATGAACGGATGATCAACATCTCGGAAGACGGGAAGTATTTCAGCGGCTTCGACGGACAGATACATGACGACGGCGGCGTACCGTTCTGGACCGACGACTGGGTATGGGATACATACCATGCACTGCATCCGCTGCAAATCATCCTCAACCCGAAAGCCGAAGAGGAAAAACTGGCTTCCTATATCCGTATGTGCGAACAGTCGCCCGAACGGTGGATGCCTACCTTCCCGCAAGTGACCGGCGACAGTCATGCCATGAACGGCAACCATGCCGCCGTGATCTTTGCCGATGCGTTGGCAAAGAACGTGAAGTTCGACGTCGCAAAAGCATTTGAAGGCATGAAGCATACAGTACTTACCGAAACGATGATACCCTGGCGACGTGCGCCAAAGACCGTTCTCGATGATTTTTATCGCGAAAACGGCTGGTTCCCGGCGCTTCATCCCGACGAAAAGGAAACGGTACCCGAAGTTCATTCCTTCGAGAAACGTCAGTCGGTGGCAGTTACGCAGGCCGCTTCGTACGACGACTGGTGTATCGCCCAGTTAGCCAAATCGCTGGGTAAAACCGGGGATTATGATTATTTCATGAAGCACTCCTTCAATTACCGTAACCTGTTCAACAGGGAAACAGGATTTTTCCACCCGAAAGACAAGGACGGAAAGTTTATCGAACCGTTTGATTATGCGCTGTCGGGCGGTATCGGGTCGCGCGACTATTATGATGAGAACAATGCCTGGACCTATATCTGGGACGTGCATCACCGTATAGCCGACCTGATCGACCTTTTTGGCGGAACGCAACCTTTTATTGACCAGTTAGACCGCTTGTTTGCAACGGAGATACCCCTGTCGAAATGGCAGTATTACGCCGTGCAACCCGACGGTACGGGTAATATCGGGCAGTATGTGGCAGGCAACGAACCGAGTTTCCATATACCCTATCTGTACAATTATGCGGGCGAACCCTGGAAAACGCAAAAACGTATCCGCATGATCATGGAGAGTTGGTTCCGCAATGACCTGCTGGGCATTCCCGGCGATGAGGACGGAGGCGGCATGTCGGCGTTTTATGCGTTCTCGGTCATGGGATTTTATCCGGTATCGGCAGGCATACCCGTATATACGATAGGCAGCCCGCTGTTCACGAAAACCACGATCCGGCTTGACAATGGAAAAACGTTTACCGTTGAAGCCAAAAATGCTTCTTGGAGTAACAAGTACATCCAGTCGGCGCGGTTGAACGGACAACCGCTGAACAAAACATGGTTCACGCACGACGACATCGTGAATGGCGGCAGGCTGGAACTTGAAATGGGGAATCGACCGAATAAACAATGGGGAACCGGTAAAGACGCCGCGCCTCCTTCCGGAAACTAAAAACCGTAATAAAGATGAAACGCTTTTTCCTCGTGTTGTTACCGGTTTTAACGGGATATTTATCTTTTGGAGGTAATGCTGCCAAATTACCTTCAAAAGACAAATACACTGCAATGACGAATGTAAAGGCGCATGTGGATTTTGCCGACATTACCGGCAGTATGGATTTTAAAAACCATATGGTCGGAATTGGCGGGGTCAATTCGCTACCCATGCCACAGAAAGTGGTTGAGGGGATAGCGAAACTGAAACCTGCCATGATTCGTATTTTTATTCAGGAATTTTTCTTCATTGAAAAAGATGACGGCGAACTTGATTTCACTGCGTTAGACAAATATATCCGGGCAGTCAATTCAACCGGATCCGATATAATGGCATCCATTTGCATCAAACCCAAATCCATCTATCCGGCTGTGAACGAAACGATCTGGAGACCGAATGACGTGCAACGCTGGCAGTATATCATTGGAGAAATGGTGAAGAGATACTCGGTCGACAATAAATATATTACCTACTGGGGAGTCGGCAACGAAATCAATATCGGCGAATGGGGTGGCTGCCCGTACAGCATACCTGACGCTAAAGATTATTTCGAGTATTACAAAATGACAGTCGAACCCATTTTGAAAGTGTTTCCGGAAGCCCGTGTAGGCGGTCCATCGTGGGCGGGTACAGGCAGGGATTGTTACCGTTGTGATGGTAACTTTCGATTATGATATTTAATAACTAATATTTATAAAAAATGAAGCGATTTTTTCTGTTATCAATTTTATGTCTCGGCGCTTTCAGTGCGCTGTTTGGTCAATACAAGTCGAAATATCCCGATATTCCGATTGTTGACGTGCATACCCATCCGCGTGGCGCGAGCGATATCGCCAATTTTATGAAAGTGAGTGAAACGATCAGGCAGAAATACGGGTCGAACCTTGCTTTCTGGATTGGTTTTTTAGACAATCCCTCAGCCGACGTCAAGGCAGCCACCAATGGCCGCTTCCTGTTTTCTGCAACTGCAATGCGACCTCATAAAGGTTTGACGGTTACTGCCGACGAGGTGGTTGCAAAAGTACGGGAAGGATATGTGGGGCTGAAGTTCTGGTTTGGCGACCCAACCCGTGTGCTCAAAGATGGCGAACGCGGTATTACACATATTGACGACATCCGGTTCGAGGATTTTTTCGCCGGGCTTGAACGCGGTAATGTGCTGATGACCTCGCTTCACATCGCCGATCCCAATCAGGTTTACGGCGACCGTGGCGACTGGCTGAAAGACCCTGTCAGTTTCTGGGAGCAGATCAGGGCCTTTGAGAACGTGGTGGCAAAATATCCCAAACTCACCATCATTGCCGCACATGGCGCATGGCTTGTTTGTCAGGACGCCCAACTCGATTATTTGCGGTATATGCTTACTACCTATCCCAACCTGTATCTCGACATCTCGGCAACGGGACAGTACATTCACCTTTTAATCCATGAAAACATACGTGATTTTTACATTGAGTTTCAGGACAGGCTTCTTTTCGGAACAGACGGCGGGCGTGTGACAGACGAATCAATCAATAATATTGCCGACCGTTATGCCAGTTTTTTTGCGATCCTCGAAACCGACCGTACCGTACCCGGCAGTTACTTTGGTAATAAACCTACACAAGGTCTCAATCTCCCTAAGGAAGTGCTGGAGAAGATTTATTACAGGAATGCATTGAAATTATATCCCGGCTTGAAAGAAGCGATGGGTTTAAAATAAATATTTATCATCAAACTATTATCGTCATGAACAGAAGAAAATTTATTACTCAAACCACCGCTGCCATCGGTATGGCAACGGTCGTTCCCCGCTCGGTACTTGGAAGAGGATTCATTCCACCGAGCGACAAGATCACCATGGTACATATCGGCTGCGGTTACCAGGGACTGTCGGAGATTGGCAGCCTGCTGCAATGTCCGCAACTTGAGATCGTAGGTGTAGCCGACCCCAACCGTCAAACCAATAATTATATCGGATGGGGAAAGGATGGCCTGCGTAACAGTCTGCGCCGTCTGATTGACGAACCTGGATGGCTCGAAGGCATTACTGGACATCCGGGCGGACGCGACGTGATGAAATATGTCGTTGAGACCTACTACAGGAAGAACCGTTCAGGATGGAACGGTACGATTCAGGCAGAAGAGGATTATCGGGAATTGCTGACAAAAATGCGCGATGTCGATGCGGTAAAGATCATACCCTGCGACCACCTCCACTCCTATATTTCCGCAGACTGCTTCAAACGCGGCAAACACCAGATCATGCACAAGCCGATAGGTAACAAGTTGCATGAGGCAATGAAAGTCATTGACATGGCTACCGCTCAGCAAAACATTGCCACGCACATGCTGGCTTACAGCGCACAACGGTATAATGATGTAAAACGGGCCAAGGCATGTGTTGATGCAGGCGCTATCGGCAAACTACGGGAAATCCATAATTGGACGAACCGTCCTGTATGGCCTCAATACCAGGATATTCCAACCGACAGAGAACTCATTCCGCCGGGATTCAACTGGGACCTCTGGCTCGGACCCGCTCAGTGGCGCGAATATTCGCACAAATACACGCACTGTTGCTTCCGCGGCTGGTTTGAATTTGGCGCCGGCTCTATCGCCGACATGGGTATTTACAGTATGATTCCCGTGTTCGACGTCTTTGGGCTTGGTTCGGCTGTGTCGGCAGCGACGCGATTTTCCAGAGTCGTCAAATGCAATTACGACCTGGTACCATCGCAGGTTGTGAATACCTGGTCGTATCCCGACGCATCCGCATTCCGGTTCGAAATACCGTTAAAGAACGGTAACGGATCAGTATTCTTCACCTGGCATGACGGTGGTATGAAACCCAATATCCCCTACGGTTACAAAGAGGACGATCTTCCGATAGAAGGTATGATGCTCATCGGCGATAAAGGCACCATCGTGGGTGGTTTTTATCTGCAAAATCCGACATTAGTCGGACTTTCGCCAGCGGATGAGAAAAAATATGCCAAACTGTTAGCCGGTGAAGGCGAACGGACAACCGAGGGCGGAAGAGGGAATCGTGAAGAAACGCCGCAGTGGTTGCAAGTATGGATAGATAACGTCAAAGGAGGTGCGAAAGACCCTGCTTCGTTTGAGTATATTCGTGAACTGACCGAGACCTATAACCTCGGCGCCGTTTCCATGATGCGCGACGGCAAGAAGTTGCTCTATAACCCTACCACCCGTACCGTCACCAACGACGAAGAAGGAAACAGGATGCTCCACCGCGATACCCGTAAAGGCTGGGAGTTTGTTTAATCAATAACGAATATCAGATTTATAATTCATAATTCATAATCATGTCGAATAGAAGAGATTTTTTACGCAGATCGTTTCTTGGAGCGGCTGCCGCCGTGACTGTTCCCGGCGCGTTCACCAATGATGCAAAAGCATCGGAATTACTTAACCGCAAAGTGTATAAACCACTGCCGGTATCGTGTTTATCCTACTCTTTTCATGGACTCGTGGCTGAGGGTATGATGGATATATTTCATTACTTTGAGACCTGCCGTTTCCGCTACGGGCTTGATGCAGCCGACCTCTGGAACGGTATGTTCAAAAGTACCGAAGATGATTTTGTCAACAAGGTACACCGTGCGCTTGAAGAGCGTCAATTAGTTGTCCCGAATATCGCTGTGGACCAAGCCCATATATTGGCTTCAGGAGACGATGATCCTGCAAAACTGCGCGCGACGCAAGACCGTTATATGCAGATCGCCAAAAAGTTGGGCGTTGGTTTTATCCGTTTTGACGCGGGACCGTACATGCTGAATGGACGTAAGGAAACAGATGGATGGACCGGCGAGGAGTTTGATTTTCTTGTCAAGCGTTATAAGGAACTGGCTCAAAACGCGTATGATAACGGGTTCCGGATTGGCGCCGAAAATCATTGGGGACCGGAGAGATGCTGGAACCACATGGAAAAACTGATCAAGGCAGTCGACCATCCCGGATTCGGTATCTGCGTACACTTTGGAGGATGGATGCCCAGTTCACCGGAAAAAAGAGATGCCGATAACGATGCAGCCGACAAAGCCGCTGCCAAATATGTATGCCATACACATTTCCCTTGGGACATTTGCGAAAGTCCTAAACTGCCCGAAAAAATGGCATTGTTGCGCGACTCCAACTACAAGGGTTATTACAACGCCGAGCACCATTCCGCACAGAATGAGTATAACCTTACGGAAGTGCAGATAGCCAAGATAAGAGCCGTCCTGACAAGCTGGAACAACGGTGGTACCGGCGAATTGATACCCACACGCCGACCACGCAACAATTAACAGCAACGACGGCATCTCCGGTGTTGTGAAATCATGCTTTGTATCCCGTTATGGATGTATCCTTGACGGGATGCAGTTGTATTTATTTATTCATAAAACATGAACAGGACAAACAAATTTTCCAGTACGGTTTTTAACCGGCAAAACCTTTCCAGGGGTTTCTTCAAACTGCTTATAATCGCCATGCTACTCTGCGGTATGCATGTGTCGGCGCAAAAAGTGTACGAATTAGCCTCACCCGACGGGAAGCTGAAAACGACAGTTATCATTGGCGACCGGATCACCTATACATTGACCCACGAATCAACCGTTGTATTGTCTGCTTCGCCCGTATCCATGACACTCGAAACAGGCGAAACGCTTGGAAAAGCGCCCAAAGGGGTGAAAATCAAACAGTCAAATGTAAACCGTACGGTCGCATCTCCCTTCTACAAGAAAAGTTCGGTCGTCGAAAACTACAACGAGCTGGCTTTGACATTCAGCGGAAACTACGGGCTTGTTTTCAGGGCATACAATGACGGGTTGGCATACCGTTTCACAATCGCCCGGAAAGACGATCTGATCATTACGGAAGAGGAATTTACCTTGAATTTCCCGAAAGACTATCCGGCTTTCGTTGCCTACTCGACAGGTGAAGGATCATTCGAAAACCAGATACATAATTCATTTGAAGGACCCTATACCCGTAAAACAATCTCCGAACTCGACCCCCAAAAGTTTTTTTATTTGCCGATGCTTGTTGAATTGGAGGGAGGTAAAAAACTGTGCGTCACCGAAGCCGACCTCTACGGATTTCCCGGCGCCTGGTTTAATGGCAACGGAACACAATCCCTAAAGGTAGCCCATGCCAGATATCCTAAAAAAACCGAACCGCGCGGCAGCAGCCATTTTGTGCTGGAACGCGAAAACTATATTGCAAAGTCTGCCGGCACACGCGTGTTCCCGTGGCGCCTGCTGATTGTTGCCGAAAACGATGGCGCCCTGCTTGGTTGCGACATGGTGTACAGTGTAGCCGAACCGTGTCGCATATCGGATCCTTCATGGATTAAACCGGGCAAAGCCATTTGGGACTGGTGGCACGGTACTGCGCTTACCGGCGTTGATTTCCGTTCGGGTATGAATACCGAAACATTCAAGTATTATGTTGATTACGCTGCGAAATATGGCATTGAATATGTGCTCGTGGATGCAGGATGGACTGTCAATCCGGATAATATCCTTGCCGGCGTTCGGCAAGGAATGAATTTCGAAGAATTAGTGAAGTACGGCAACGGTAAAAATGTGGATATTCTTGTCTGGATGTCGTACAGGGCATTCCACCACGACATGGAGAATGTCTCGCGACATTTCGCCGATCTTGGGATTAAAGGCTTTAAAATCGATTTTCAGGATCGCGACGACCAGCAGATCGAGGATTTTATCTATGCGGCGGCGGAAACATGTGCCAGGTACAAACTGCTTATCGACTTCCACGGAATTCACAAACCGACAGGTTTGCAACGCACCTTGCCCAATGTCATCAATTACGAAGGCGTAATGGGATTGGAATGGGTGAAGTTCGGTAACCAGCAGACGCTTGATATGGTGACCAACGACGTGACCATACCTTTCATCCGCATGGTAGCCGGTCCTTTCGACTATACACCCGGCGCGATGCGCAACGCCAGCAAACAGAATTTCAGGGTAGTCAATTCCGAACCCATGAGTCAGGGAACGCGTTGCCATCAATTAGCAACTTTCATCGTGTTCGACGAACCGCTTGCCATGATATCCGACCGGCCTTCCGATTATGAAAAAGAACCGGAGTGCATCACTTTCATTGCCAAAATCCCGACCGTATGGGAACAGACCGTGCCGTTGGAAAACAAAGTCGCCGAATATGTATCGGTCGCCCGCAAAAAAGGCGATGAATGGTATGTAGCCGGCATGTCGAACTGGAACGAACGCGAAGTCACGCTCGATCTTTCTTTCCTGGGGAATGGTAGTTACAAAGTCGAACTCTTTACCGACGGGATCAATGCAAACCGTATCGCTTCCGATTACAAAAAAGAAGTGATCGACATTCCGGCAAACCGCAAGTTGACCGTCAAAATGGCGCAAGGCGGCGGTTTCGCTGCACGAATATATCAATAGAACGTCATTGCGAAGCAACAAAGCAATACAAAAAATCATAATAATAATTTTAAAAATATGAGACACATTGTTAAATTTTATTCCTTATGTTTATTTTTCGCAGTTCTCAATTTCGGCGTGAGTGCTGAAATAAAACTGCCCGCCATCTTCAGCGATAACATGGTAATCCAGCAACAATCGCAGGTTGCCATTTGGGGATGGGCAAAGCCCAATGCGAATGTGAGCGTTACAGGCTCATGGAACAGGCAGGCGATCAGCGTCCGAAGTGATGCAAACGGTTGCTGGCGGACGAAGATCACTACGCCGGCTGCCGGATTTACGCCTTACACACTCACTGTCAGCGACGGAAAAGCCGTCACCTTGAAGAACATCCTCGTCGGCGAGGTGTGGGTTTGTTCGGGTCAGTCGAATATGGAAATGCCGATGAAAGGCTTTTCAAACGAACCGATAGAAGGCGGCCCGGAAGCGATTGCAACATCAACCAATCCCGGATTACGTTGCTTCACAGTCACCAAAGCGTCCAAAGCCGCTCCCCAGGACGACTGTAAAGGCACATGGGAAACAGCCAACCCGCAGACGACTCCCGGATTCACCGCTACCGGCTATTTCTTCGGACGTTTGATCAATCAGGCGTTGAATGTACCCGTAGGGTTGATCCACACCAGCTGGGGTGGTTCAAGTATCGAAGCCTGGATGACACCTAACGCACTGAAAGACATTCCAGAGAAAACCATCCCTGCAACGGACGCCGATATCAAGAGCCAGAACCAATCGCCTACCGTACTCTACAATGGGATGATCTATCCCGTTTTGGGCTACGGCATACGTGGCGCCATCTGGTATCAGGGCGAGTCGAACCGCAATGAGCCTGCCTTGTATGTAAAAATGTTCGATGCCATGGTACGCGAGTGGCGTAACCTGTGGGGCGTGGGCGAATTTCCTTTCTACTATTGCCAGATCGCACCCTACTATTACGGCGGAGGCATTAACTCGGGCTTCATCCGCGAAGCACAAGCCAAAGGTATGGTCACCACGCCCAATACGGGTATGGCGGTACTGATGGATGCCAATAGCGTGTACAGCATCCATCCGCCCAAAAAGCGCGACGCCGGCGAACGCATGGCGCTCTGGGCGTTAGCCAGGACATACGGAATGGATGGAATGCACTATCGCAGCCCGGAAATGAAATCGTTCAGCATAGAAGGCAGGGTAGCCGTCATCACTTTTGACATATCTGGCGGTCCAGGTTTGACCACGTATGGCAAGGAGATACTGAATTTCCAGATTGCAGGCAGCGATAAACGGTTCTATCCCGCCAAGGCGGCTTATTCGGGCAACAGGGTATACGTTTTTTCGCCTGCCGTTGCTACACCGGTTGCTGTACGTTATTGCTGGGACGATACTTCGGCTACGGAACTCTTCACCGTCGAAGGAAACCTGCCGGTATCATCGTTCCGTACCGACGACTGGTAAGGTGTTTATTAGGGATACCCCAAAAGAAAAAAAATATTACATGCAGCGTTTTCTTTCCTGTGTGCATCAATATGATATTGATATTGATGCACATATTTTATGACAAAACTGGATTATCTGAATGTGGCATTGATCGAAATGACGCGCTATTGCAATCTTCATTGCGTTCATTGCTATAACCACCACGAAGCGACCGAACAGGGTTCATATAAAAAAGCGTTTCGGTTGGTGGATCATCTTATTCGTAAAACAACTGTAAAGCAATTTTCGTTTACTGGTGGTGAACCGTGCCTTAGCGAGCGTTTTACGGAAATCGTCCTGCACGCTAAACTGCAAGGGAAAATTGTGTCAATCATCAGCAATGGAAACGGGCCGGCAGAAGTGTACCGTCATTTGGCAAAGATGCGTATTGACAGGATGTCATTTTCGATCCATTCAGCTAACCCGGAGATTCACGACCGTATCACAAGAGTCGCCGGTTCATGGAAACAAACAGTCGGGAATATGAAGTTCATGATTGAAAACGGCGTTCAGGTGGCGCCTGTCATTGTTATCACATCGCTCAATTTTGAAGATGTAACGGCGACCGTCCGTTTTTTTCATCATCAGGGTATCAGTCATATCATGGTTAATCGATATAATTTAGGAGGAGAAGGATTGAATCACAGGTACTTGCCGACTTCAGCGACCCAATTGAGGGATACGTTCAGGCAACTTGACGAATATGCCGGGCAACATGCCATTCATATCTACTCCGGCGTATGTACCCCCTACTGTCTGCTCAATCCGGACGATTATCCGCATATCCGTTTCGGTACGTGTGCTGCTGATGTGTATAAACGACCCCTTACTTTCGATCTTGACGGTAACCTGCGTTTATGCAATCACTCTCCTGTTTATGCAGGAAATATCTTCAAACAGTCGCTGACAGAAATTTTCGCCAATCCCTATCTCTCGGAATGGGCAGACATGGACATGGCATTTTGCAAGAACTGCATATGTTTACCGCAATGTAAAGGCGGTTGCAGAGCTGCTTCCGAACAAATGGGTTATTCATTAAAAAACGAAGACCCTATCATCCGCACATTAAATATTTCACCTATAACTGATAAAAATGAAAAAAATATTGTATAAAAATCTGTATACATTCCTGCTGCCGATAACCAATCGCTTCAACAGCCGTTTGTTATCGAAGTTTAAAATCTTTCTGGGCATATCGTTATTGATTACAACAAGCAGTTGCAATAAAGATAAACCTTTAATTATGTGTTATGAACCGGTGGATGATCCGCCCCCGCAAGAAACCGTTGTCAATTTATCCGAATAATTCAGACAATTCTTCGCACAACTTCCTTCCCAAATGATTTATTGACTAAGTCACGGTTTCGTGGACGGTATGTTCCTTCCTGCATTTCGCGGAGTACTACTCCTGTAAACAGGCGGAACATCTTTTGTTCCTGACTTTCGTCCTGATAGAATATTTTCCACGCATACTCGTATAACTCCTGCAATCGCTCCGGCAACATGTGTTTCGGTTGAAAAACGACCTGTCCGGCATTATAATGATCCCAGTCGAAATCGAAAATACGTCCCTGACGTAAAAAATCATCATATCCTTTCGTATGCGGAAACGGCGTCATAACGGTAAATTCCGCCAGGTCAAGGTCGATCTCAAGCAGGAAGTCAATCAAGCGTTTGATGTCGTCTTCCGTATGGTTGTCGATACCCAGAAGAATAGTCCCCTCCACGCCGATACCATAATCATGATAACGCTTCACGCGTGTCTTAATATAATCCGAGGTATCGTAAACAGCCTGATATACGTACCAGGCGCCTGCCTGTGCCGCCAGGTCCAGAATCTTGGGGTCGTCTTCGATCGTATGACTAATCCATTTCTTCTTAAAGGGAATCATCTCGCGGAAAAGATTCATTTCCCATTCCTTATCCTGCGCCAGCGAGTTGTCGACAACAAAGAGGCGGTTGTTCTCAATCGTCGCGAGGTCTTCAATCACCTTATCCATCGGTCGTGGACGGAACAGACGTCCGCCAAGGTAAGCTACCGCACACGGATAACAACTGAAGCGGCAACCGCGTGATGCATGGAACAAATCTACCATTTGCACCCCTTTATGGTTATACAGTTCGCGTTTGTACAGATCGCGGCGCGCAGGGCCAACCTCCTCAATCGGAGGCTGTTGCGTCATATAGTTATATACTTTTTTCAATGTCCCGTTTTTCCAGTCATTCAGCACGTTTTCCATTCGACCTTCCGCTTCGCCAAGGAAAACGGAATCTGCATGTTCCATCGTTTCTTCGGCATGCAGCATGGTTGAAATACCCCCAAATATAACCTGTTTCCCGCGTTTGCGGTATTCATCGGCAATCGCCCAGCCACGTTTCACCTGCGTACTTAACATCATGGAAATAGCCACCAGGTCGCAATCCTCCTCGAAGCAAAGTTCTTCGACATTTTCGTCGGTAAAAGAAATGTCAATACCGGCAGGAATAGTTGCTGCAAAGACTACCGGACCGTGTGGTGGCAGGTTAAATGTTGTTTGTCCTGGTAATTTCTTCCATTTTGGATAAATTAATTTAATCTTCATATCTTTTAAAAATTTCAATAACCTGCTTGGAAGTTAAGCCGGCGATCATGGCTGTCGTATCAATTGAATAACCTGCCGTTTTGCAGTTAATCGCTACCTTTTCCAAACCTTTTTCCAAACCGATTGCTTCACCTTTTTCCAGCCCGATTGCTTCGCCCTTTTCCAGCCCGATTGCTTCGCCCTTTTCCAGCCCGATTGCTTCGCCCTTTTCCAGCCCGATTGCTTCGCCTTTTTCCAGACCGATCGTTTCCGCGTCGTCCAACATACTGCGTGCAGTCATCAAATCTACTTTCCACTTATCGTAAGCAGTTAACTGCTCTTTCGTATAGGCGGCCCGCTCCATGTAGCCGACCGCTTCACGTATGTGTTCGTTTTTCAGTAAATCCTTTGGAATTTCTTCCGATTTTTCGTTGACTTCCGTAAGAAACCGTAACCATAACTCATGCAGCTTCCTGTCTGCACGGTTCAGCGGTTTAAACTTGGGCAATTCAAGAAATACAAACTCCAGACCTTCAATCTGTTTTTGGGAATCCTTGAGGTTTACAATTTTATAATGGTGAAAGTACACATCCTCCATTCCGGGTGATTTTTCAAAGATATCGTTTACAAAATTCAGCGAATAAACCGGTTGCAGCGTTTTGAACTTTTCGGCAGCGTCCAGCTGCAGTACATAAGCCTTGGAAGCATTGAGCAGCACGCGTTTCTTGAAACTGTCATACCAGAAAAGTTGCATCTCGACAATAAATTGTCGACCGGAAGAGTCAATACAGCGCACATCCACGATCGTATTGCGCAATACATCCAGTTCGGGAATCAGTTCACCCGATTGATATTCAATACTGACAACCGGCTTCTCCAACGGCAGCATACTGTTAATAAGGCTTATGCAAAGATGCTTGTGTTCGCCGAATACACGTTTGAATGTCAAATCATACTTTGGGTCAAGAAATTGGGCCATATATGGTATTTGTTTAATTATTCTGGTGCAAACATACATGAAAAAATTGGATATTGCAATTTTTTTCTTAATTTTGCACTTTAATTAAAGAAGGAAATATCAATTAATTATTTTTTACCCATGAAGAAATTAACATTTTTAATCTTGTTTACTTTTTTTTCTCTGTTGATAATCAATGCGCAGGGCGTTGGCGCCACACCGGAGTATATTCGAGCCATCACTTCCGAATGGACCGGAGAACGTTTCCCCGACGGAAGGCCAAAAGTGTCTGACGATCTTTTAGAAAGAGCCAAAAAACTTCCCATTGAAGCCATTTGGGGTGCGCTTCGTAACAAACGTTATCAGAATCAGTTTCAGGGCGACTGGCATATCATTCATCCTGACGAAACCATGACAGGTCGCGCGATAACCGCTCAATACATGCCTTCGCGCCCCGACCTCGAATCATATATCAAGGAACAGGGTAAACTTGAAAACCGTAACCAGCAGGGAGGAACCAATTCGTGGCCTATCGACATACTGGTTGAAGGCGACATTTATGTGGCCGACGGTTTTGAAAAAATTGTGGACGGCACGCTGATTGGCGATAACCTGGGTAACGCCATTTATGCAAAATCAAAAAGAGGCGTCGTTTACTATGGCAGCGTGAGAGATGAAGAAGGCTTGGCTGCCATCAAAGGTTTTAACGGATGGGTCATGGGAGTTGATCCTTCCTATATCTTGGGTGTGATGCTTACTTCCATCAATAAACCTATTCGTGTAGGCAGGGCTACCGTGCTTCCCGGCGACCTGGTCGTGGCGAAAAAATACGGGGTTATCTTCATTCCTTCCCATCTTGCCGAAGAGATTATCATCACAGCGGAAGTGACCGAATTGCGCGACGCCTTCGGACATCAGCGTCTGCGCGAAGGCAAGTACAAACCCGGAGATATTGACAGTCAATGGTCGGATGCCATCAAAGCCGACTTTTTCCAATGGTTGACAACTTACAACGGCGTGATAAAGCCTAAGACGGCAGCGGGGAAAATAATGACTAATTCGGACTTGGAAGAATATTTCAAACAGCGTAACTGGTGATTTAGAGTTTAGTTATTAGTTATTAGAGTTTAGTTATTAGAGATTAGAGTTATTATTACGAATTACGTATGAAAAAACTTTGTTTATTATTAATGGTATTGTCGTTGGTCGTTCCGGTCAAGTCTCAATCGGTAAAATGGACTCCGGAAGATATTCAACTGCTGACAAAAGGATGGGAAGGCGAACGCTCTCCCGATGGCAGGCCGAAAGTTTCGGATGCGCTTCTGGAACGGTTGAAAAATGTTACAATCGAAA
>Ga0082212_10000236_pt1 | contig 81050 bp, 70 predicted proteins | sample TergutNt197P3_FD_71548 | JGI IMG/M metagenome (GOLD analysis project Ga0082212, IMG submission 71548) | Neocapritermes taracua P3 segment gut microbial communities from Petit-Saut dam, French Guiana - Nt197 P3 | ecosystem: Host-associated > Arthropoda: Insects > Digestive system > Gut ...
TCGACTCATCGCATCCTGGGGCTGGAGCAGGTCCCAAGGGTTCGGCTGTTCGCCGATCAATAGCGGTACGTGAGTTGGGTTCAGAACGTCGCGAGACAGTTCGGTCCCTATCTAGTGTGGGCGCAGGAAATTTGAGGGGGGCTGTCCTTAGTACGAGAGGACCGGGATGGATCGACCTCTGGTGTTCCAGTTGTGGCTCCAGCCGCAATGCTGGGTAGCTATGTCGATGAGCGATAAGCGCTGAAAGCATCTAAGCGCGAAGCGCGCCCCAAGATGAGATTTCCCCATGAGGCCCGTCGCAGACCACGACGTCGATAGGCCGCACGTGCAAGCGCAGTAATGCGTTCAGCCAAGCGGTACTAATAGGCCCAAAGGCTTGGCCTTTTATCAATCAATTGCATCTAGTACCATGTAACGCTTTAGATGCTTGCTTAACGGCGTAGCAAGTCCGCCTTGCAAGCATCTAGCGGCCGTGATTTGCGGGCAAATCCCGGCCCTAGTGCAGTGTAACATTTAAGTGTTACACTGCACTAGGCTCTGGTAGCCTGGAGGTTGAGGCTTGGCGGCTCGAAAGGCCGCAAGCGCCTTAGAAACGTTGGAGCCCTGGCTCCGCGCCCTTCCACATTTCCAAATCCCCGACTTCGTCGCGGCCATACCCCGAGGGCCACACCCGTTCCCATCCCGAACACGGCAGTTAAGCCTCGGAGGGCCGATGATACTGCCCGCTCACGGGTGGGAAAGCAGGTCGCCGCGACGTTAAAACATAAGCCCCCCGCAAACAAAAAATGGGGGGCTTACATTTGTACTGATACCAAATTGCGTTCAAAATACTTTGAACGCGAAACGCCAGAATGAACATGACGCTGCAAGTAGATAAGAGGTGACAGATTGATAGCGTACATTGCCCTAGGTTCAAATCTAGGCAACCGCCGCCAATTATTAAACAGAGGCATAAGTGAGTTGGCAAAACTGGGCCAGATCATTGCTTCTCCTTTGACGATGGAAACTGCCGACGAATCAGGCACCGGCCCAAACTATTTGAATACTGTGGTCAAACTTGATACTCGCATCGATAATCCTCGAACTCTGCTTGAGGAATGTCTCCGCATCGAAATAGCCTGGGGGCGCAACCGCAACCTTCCCCCAAATTCGCCAAGAACATTAGACCTGGACTTGATAATGGTTGAGAACTGGCGAGGCTGCTGGGACTGGGACACGCCTTATGATTTATTACAGCTTGGCCCAGAACTTAGCCTGGCATTGCCTCACCCAAGAGCAAGGTCGAGAAGTTTTGTATTGGAGCCGTTAGCGGCCCTTGGGGTGGGAGATGGCATTGAATTGGAGCTAAAATCAAAATAGTGCGCCTGCGCTCCCCCGCTCCAGGCTCAACAATTCCGCCTTTCTCTCTATGCCTCCAGCGTATCCGGTCAACTGCCCATTTGCCCCTATGACGCGATGGCATGGGATTAGCAAAAAGATGGGGTTGGAGCCGTTTGCCCTTCCAACGGCTCGGGAGAGATTGATGTTGCCAAAGTTTTTTGCGATTTTTCCATAAGTCGTAGTCTTTCCGTAAGGAATGGTCAGCAAATGGTTCCATATCTGTTGCTGAAATGGCGTGCCTTTTGGAGCCATGGGGACTGAAAACTTTTCTAATCGGCCCGAAAAATAGGCATTGAGTTCATCCTCCAACAATTCTGAGGCTGACGCCAGAGTTTTGCTAAGGTCGCCTTTCACCGTCTGGGCCGGCGGTACAAACATCAGCCTGGTTAAATTGCCCTCTGGGTCAAATACTGCGTCCATATCACCCAGGGGAGTCGAGATAATCTGCATGACCCCTCCTTTCAACTCCAACATACAATTGCGACTGGAGCTACCAACTTAGCAAATAGGCAAACATGAGGGGGGCTACAATGGTTGCGTCGCTCTCTATTATATATTTTGGTGTGTCAATGCCTAATTTGCCCCAGGTTATCTTCTCGTTAGGCACGGCACCGCTATAGGAGCCATAACTTGTAGTGCTGTCGCTGATCTGGCAAAAATATCCCCATAGCGGTACTTCGGCCCGCTCAAGGTCTTGATGTAGCATAGGAACAACACAAATTGGGAAGTCGCCGGCGATGCCGCCGCCGATTTGAAACATGCCCAACGGTGCCTTTTTTGTAGTCTTTGTGTAGTATTCTGCAAGCCAAGTCATGTATTCTATGCCGGTGCGCACAGTGTGGACGTTTTTGACTTCACCCCGAATGATGGCTGCTGCAAACATGTTACCCAAAGTGCTGTCTTCCCAACCTGGAACAACAATGGGTATACTCTTTTCAAGCGCAGCTAGCATCCAAGAATGTTTGGGGTCGATCTGGTAGTACTTTTTGAGATCTCCAGATTTGAGTACCTGTTGAAAAAATTCATGAGGAAAAAAACTCTTTCCAGCTTTGTCGGCCTTTGTCCATACCTGTAGCATTGCTTTTTCTATACGACGCATGGCTTCCATCTCTGGAATGCACGTATCTGTAACCCTGTTCATGTGGCGTTCCAAGAGTTTTTTTTCATCACTTGGCGTCAGGTCACGATAGTGGGGGACTCGCTCATAGAAGTCATGAGCGACAAGGTTAAAAATATCTTCTTCTAAATTGGCGCCGGTGCAGGTTATGAGGTGAATCTTGTCTTGTCGGATCATTTCGGCTAACGACAAGCCAAGTTCTGCAGTACTCATGGCACCGGCAATGGAAATCATCATTTTGCCGCCGTGGGCCAGAAAAATGCGGTAATTTTCTGCGGCATCGATGAGGGTAGCCGAGTTAAAATGCCTGTAATGGTGCGTAATAAAAGTCCCCACTGGCCCTAGCGTGGGAGGATATGTTTTATTCTTTACCTTTTTTTTTGGAGTTGCCATAGTTTGCCTCATTCATCGGTGGGGTAGTGCCCTAACCATCGGGACAGTTTATCACCGCTCGATATATGGACTCATATCTGCGTGTTCGCGCCAAGCAATTTTGCCAAAGGAATCCATTTGTCTGGGCGATGGAAATCTGGTGGGCCGTCGCCTAAGTCTGCCAGTGTGATGTATTGTTGTGGGTCTCCCAGGCAAAAGGCTATGTTTCCCTTGGTTGTGTCCGGGCAAAAGGCAAGGCGACGTGGCAAACTGCTCAATGGGACATAAAGCGTGCTGTCCCAGGATTCTTCTGAAATGCAAGCATTCGTAATTACCCCAAGAAGCGGTCTTGGGGTGGCAACAGCTCGCACTCTTGGAGCAATAAAGGTGCACCACCACCATTCGCCCTGGGGCCCCAGGTTGAACTCGACGTAGTAGCCAGAATCAGGGTTTAGCAGGAAAAGCTCAATTAGGTCTTTTTCCCACACGCCCTCGACAAAGGAGCCCCCTCGCCCTTCAGAAAGGCGCATGGGCGGCGCGTAAACCACTCCTCTAAGTGAGAGAAAGCCCCCTTTTATATCGAGTCCCCATTGCGGCTCGCCTCGAGTTTTTTTGCCGTGCCAATCGTAAGCAATGTGGCGCAGATTATGTGTCTCACGACAGGGCTCTTTTTGTGGATGGGGAAAGGGGGGCATAGATAGCAATTGGCTCCTCTGGATGTTGGCAATACAGGGAACAAAACCTTGCATTGGCGCATTGAATAGTGCCATGGTTTGCCACGAAAAATTGCTCGGCGCAAAACCACAAAGATAGTGGTACGATAATAGTTTGTGATGGGTATTCCAGCACAATGCAACATGCCATATGAGGTTAGCACACATGCACAAAACAGCGTTTTCTTCCTTTCTTGTCCTGGCTTCCCTGACTCTTGCGGCGCAAAACCCGCAAGTTCCCCAGGCCACCGGTGCGGCCGCCGAAAACAAAATTGTTGGCCGCGTTGGAAATGTTATATACAGGGAATCCGATTTTTACCAGTACCTGCCAATTGTCTATCAGGAAGCCCAGCTGGAACAGGTGATGAGGTCGCCTGATTTGCGAAAGGAGGCTCAAAAGAGCTTTTTGGAATCAATGGTGTTGGTCAACCAGGCAAAGAAGGAGGGAATTGACAAGTTGCCAGAGTTCCAGGCTAAACTCGCTGGCGTAATAAACACATTGATGATTCAGGAATATGTAAACAAGAACGTCCCAATGCTACAAAGGCTTTCTAGTCCTACGGAAGAACAGGTTAAAGCCCATTATGATGAAAATGTCGATAGCTTTAAGGCTCAAGATAATGCTTCCGCTAGGCATATTCTGGTGGCAGTTCGTAGCAGTGAAAGCGACACGGACAAGCCTACCGATGAGGAGGCAAAAGCCAAGGCACTCTTGATTAAGGATGAACTTCTCAACGGCAAGGGTTGGCAAGAGGCCGCCAGCGAATATAGTGATGACCCTGGTAGCAAGGATAATGGCGGTTTGTACGAAAACTTCGACCCTGCGCGAATGGTTCCAGAATTTGCGGAAGCTGTCCGCACCCAGGAAATAGGGCAGGTGGGGGAGCCAATCAGAACTAGTTTTGGATACCACATCATTCGCGTTGAAGACCGCCAGCAAGGCGAGATACGGCCCTTTGATGAAGTTAGGGCAACCATCCAACAGCAGTTGACAGAAAGAATGCGGAATGACACTTGGGTCAGGTGGATTAACTCCCTGAAAGCCGAACTAGGCTACGCAGAAGGTGAAGATGCGGTGACTGGCAATCAGTCTTCTACAACGGATAACTCTGGTACAGCCTCGGTCATGGAACCTGGCGGAGACAAAAAGTGAGACCAATATTATTATTCCTTTTTGCGCCAGCTCTTTTTGCCCAAGTAACCACCATCGAAGAAATATTAGTGGTGGTCAATAACCACATCATCACCCGGAAGGCTTTTCAGCAGACGGTTGAGCAACAGTACGCCGAACTGTATCGCCGTTTCTCTGGCAAAGAACTCGACGAACAGCTCAAAGATGCCAGAGAAAAAACCCTGGAGGAAATGGTAGACACGTACGTGTTGCTGGATGTGGCGCTGGAAAAGGAAATGCACAACTATGTGCAAACTGAGACGGAGATGCTTGATGACTTAATGCGGAGTAACTCCTCATCTGAATCTGAGCTGGATAGGATGGCCAAGTCTGAACTCGGCATGTCTATCGGCGAATTTATCCGCCAGAGAAGAGAGACCGAGATTGTCAGGAACCTGCTGTGGATGGAGGTGTACCGCAAGGTTCCGGTCGAGGAACAGGAAGCCAGGCTATATTACAATGAACATCAGAACGACTACAACAAACCGGCCAGATTCAGGGTTAGAGAGCTTATTATTCCAAAAGGTGCGACTCCTCCAGAGCAGGCATCATCGAGGGAAACGCTCGAGAAAGTCCAGGAAGAGCTGAAGAGCGGTACGTCTTTTGAGTCCCTAGTGAAGGATTTTTCTGCCAGCCCCAGCAAGGGCACCGGGGGAGATCTCGGCTGGGTCGACAAGGGCCTGCTATTGTCTTCAATAGAGGAGTCTGCCCTATCTCTGAAGCCTGACGAAGTCAGCAACGTGATTGAGACTGATAAAGACTATATCCTCATTCAGCTAATTGATTCTGAAGTTGAGGGAGTAAAGCCATTTGATGCGGTTCGGGACGAAATAGTTTACAAATTGCAGGAGCCCAAGGCCGAAAACGCAAGAATGCACTATATGCAGGCACAACGCATCCGAGCAAATATCCGCTATATGGTGCCAAAGGAGCAGATCATTGGCTCAGATTGATGTGGCAATATACGCAAGCATGATGAGGCTCTGATGAGGCTTGATCAATTTCTTAAGGCCACCCACCTTGTAAAGCGAAGGGAGCTGGCGAAAGAGCTGTGCGAAGAAGGCATGGTTCGCATTAACGGCTCTCCCCGAAAGGCCAGTGCGGAAGTGTCGGCCGGGGATCAACTAGACTTTCCAATTTACAACAGGTTACTAAAAGTAAAAGTGCTGGATGTGCCAAAGGGCAATCTACCGAAAGGCAACCAGTGGTCGTTTATAGAAATATTGGATGAGAGACGATTTCCCGTCGAAGATTGTTTTGGGGGAGACTCCCTCAGGCAACCTCAGAAACCGCCGACTTACCATTGATTGTGGCTGTCATTTGGAGCCCCTCCACCTTCTATGGTCTTCTTGAAAAAAACCCAGTTGGTCTAGTGTCCTGACGGCAAAAGTGTCGCAGAGTTCTTCGATAGTATTTGGGTTGTGGTAGAAGGCCGGGGCCAGCGGCATTATCGTTGCTCCAGAATCGTGGGCCCTCAACATGTTTTCGATATGAATCCGGTTCAAGGGCGTTTCTCGGACGCACAAGATTAGCGGCCGCCTTTCTTTTAGGCAAACGTCTGCAGCCCTAGTAATAAGGCTGTCGCTGGTGCCAGAAGCGATGCGCCCAAGCGTCCCGGCCGAACATGGAACTATTGCCATGCCTCTATGGAGCGAACTCCCGCTGGATATATCGGCCTCCAAATCATTTTCGCTTAACAAATGAATTTTGCCTGAAGCGCAGGCCAGCTCCTCAATTAGATGGCCAGTTTCATTTTTAAGGCATTTTCGCCCCACTGGAGAAGATAGCAGGATGATCTGCTCAACAGCTGGTTCTATTATCAAGCGGTTAAGCAACGCCTTGGCGAATGGAGTGCCGGAGGCTCCGGTGATGGCTAATAATATACGGCTTTTTGTGTCCATGTTGCGTCCCTGGTTTTGCGCCAATCCACCAAAATTCTAAGTCCTGATACCAAGTTGCACCCAGTCGGGGGCAATTTGGTATAAAGGCGGCGAGAATCGCCGCCCGCAAGTTTTTGAAAATACGGGCTTTGCTCGTGTTTGAAAAAACTTTAGCGTTTCGCGTTTAATCCCCATTAAACGCAACCTAGTATGAGATCTAAGTTCCCTCTTGCCCCCCACCATTGCATGACTTGTCCCGCAGGCTGAACCTGCTTGCCTGGCTTTTGAAGTGCCAGTAGCTCAATTTCGTTGCTGTCGCCGACAGACAGGCGAACCCCCTTTTTATCCCAGCTAATGAATCCAGGCGGGGCATTGGCTGGTGAGATATTTCCAATTTCTATTACCTTGATGGTTATTTCTCCGATATGCAGTTCGGCCCCCGGCCATGGCTGCAGGGCACGGATCTGGCGGTGCAGAACCAGGGCTTCCTTGCCCAAGTCCAGCGTGGCCATTTTCTTTGAAAGTTTTGGAGCATATGTAACCAAACTTTCATCCTGGTCGACCGTTATTGTTTTGCCAATGAGCAAATTTTGTAAATTGAGTTTGAGCAGGTTTGCCGCGTCATGGGCTAATTCGGCAAGCAAAGAGCCAGCATCTGACTCCATGGCTATAGGACGACTACACTGGGCCAGGATCGGGCCGGCATCCAGGCCAGGTACTATTTTCATTAAGGTGACTCCGGTTGTATCGTCACCCACAAGGATGGCATGGTTGACCGGCGCCGCGCCCCGCCATCTCGGCAACAGAGAAAAGTGCAGGTTCCATGCGCCCAATCGGCAACTATCCAGCATCCAGGACGGCAAAATGTGGCCATAGGCCACTACCAAAGCCAGATCGATGTTCAGCGAATCCCAAAGCGGCTTTGTTTTTTCATCCTTCCAGCTTTCCGGCTGTAGCACTTTCAGGCCCAACTCCAACGCCGATACTTTTGCAGGGGGAGGGCCAGTACGATGTCCGCGTCCGCGTGGACGGTCTGGATTGCAAAACATGGCTTGAATGTCGCATACTTCCGAAAGGGCGGCCAAGGGCGGCACTGCGCAAGCTGGAGTGCCCAAAAAAGCGACTCTTGGCTGTGACATGTCTAGGCTCTTTGCATTTTTTGATATTTTCTTTGAACGATGCCTCTTTTGACAGGGCCAAAATATTCCACAAAAAGGCGCCCATTCAAATGGTCTATTTCGTGGCGCAAAGCTCTTGCCAAAAATTCCTGGCCTTCGATTTCGCTGTACGTGCCGTCTGGCTTTCTGGTCTTGACTCGCACTCTCATCGGACGCTTGAGGTTTTCCTGTATGCCAGGTATCGAAAGGCAGCCTTCGGATCCGGCCTGTTCGCCTTCTTCTTCGAGGATTTCAGGATTAATCAGCACAACCCTTTGGTTCGAGTCTGTGCCACCAGTAGTATCAATAACTGCCAGATTGATGTTAATTCCCAGCTGTGGTGCGGCAATTCCTGAGCCTTCAAGCGCAATCATCGTTTCAAACATGTCCTCGACCAGTTGTTCCAATTCGTGTGACCATTCCCCTACATCCTGGTTTTTGCTTTTGAGTCTTGGGTCTCCCCATGTGATTACTTGTCTGACGGCCATAGTTGTCCATTCCCTTACATTACCAGTGGGACAATAACTGCCCCCTGACTATTTTATTATGGTTATACGAGTTTGCGTCGAGATTGAAGCCATGTCTGGACGGCCTTGAACACAGCCGGTAGCCCGGGAATTACTATCAGGGCTATGACTAGGGATTCAATATTGTTTTGTACCCACGATATTCCTCCGAATATCTTCCCGGCCCCCATGAACAGGCATACCCAAAGTATTGCGCCTGTTACGTTGTAAAGGGCAAAGCGGGGATATGACATCCTGCCTATACCAGCTACAAATGGCGCAAAAGTGCGGATGAACGGCAAAAACCTAGCCAGGATGATAGTTTTGCCACCGTGTTTTTCATAAAAAGCCTGGGCGGCCAGCAGGTGTCTTTTGTTGAACCATCTGCTATCTTCCTTACTAAATACAGTAGGGCCAATACGAAGGCCCACGGAGTAGTTGACGGCATCACCCAATATCGCCGCAATGATCAAAAACAATCCCATTAGGGGCAAGTTTATCGGAGTGCCTTCCAGCGCGCCGAGAGCACCGATGGCAAACAATAGGCTGTCTCCCGGCAAAAAGGGCATTACGACAAGTCCTGTTTCAACAAAAATGACCGCGAAAAGCAAGACATAGAGCCACCACCCCATGCTCCCCGCAAGAATATTCAGTGATTCAGGGTTGGTTAGCCTGTTGATGAATTCCCAAGCGCTTCTAAGCCAATCCAAAAAACCTCCATTCAAGCTTACATATTATTGCTATGTTCGCCTTTGTTGTTTGCTTAACGGCGAGCAAAGCCCGCCTAACATGCAACAGCGGCCATGATTTGCGGGCAAATCCCAACACAGCAGTTCAACTACAATAAGTTGAACTGCTATAATCTATACAATAATTACATAGGTTTGTCTGTTTGAATACCTACACCGTAAAAAACCATCTCCCCAGCTACCACCCAGCCCTTGCCAGAATAAGGCGATGACGGATTTACATGACTCACCCAATGGATCATTTTTTCGCACCGCAGTCGGGAAGAATTTTCTCCTGTTTTCAGGGGGCAGAAGAGCGCCCAGGGCAACGCGAGATGGCCCAAGTTGTCTGGGAGGCCATCCACGATGCTTCAGACTGTTTTGACCATTGGAAGCGCTCTGGGGGCGAATCTGAAGAAAAGCCTGATGGTCTAATTCAGGCAATAGAAGCAGGGACAGGCATAGGCAAATCCCTAGGATATCTGATTCCCTCCATTCAGGCGCATCGAAACCCTGTAATGGTGGCCACCCGAACAAAACAGTTGCAGAGCCAGCTAATTGATGAAGATATACCAAGAGCCAGGGTGATTTTGGGGCAGGAAGTAAAGGCAGTACTGGCAAAGGGTAGATCAAATTACCTCTGCCTAACAGCCCTTGAACGCGCTCAGGCGCGTCCTCCATCAGAATTGTCCAAAGCGGATTACGGCCTTTGGTTGGCCCTTCCAAAGTGGGCTGAAGAAACTACTACTGGTGACCGCGAAGAGCTTGGGCGGCAAGCAGAGGGCGAATCCGACCTGTGGGAAAAACTTAACGCCAGAGCCGAAAAGTGCCTCGGCACCCAATGCCCTAATCGAAGCGATTGTTACTTGACAAAACTCCGCCAGGAAGTTGTCGGTGCAGACTTGATAGTTGTCAACCATGCTTTGCTAATGGCAGATTGCAGATTGAGGGACGAGGGAAGTGGTTCCATACTGCCAGATGCCCCCGTGCTTGTGCTTGACGAGGCCCATGGAATAGAAGAACAGCTGACCGATAGCTGTGCAGAGCAGTGGTCAAATAGAGCCATGGCAATGCTCTTTCGTGACTTGGAAGAAGAAGCTGGCAAAGAGCAGGGGGGAGCACTGGTATCGGGATATCTGAATCTATGGGAAGATGCCTGGAGAAATATTTTGTCACTGATACCCAAAGAATCTATTTCCATCGGCCTAGATGACCCTCGTCTGGAATTAAAGCCTTTGGCGGACGCCGTAGGTGCATGGATATTGGCAGGACAGGCAGTATTTTTAGAGGCCAAGCGCCTGGCAGACCGTATCCGCGATACCGAGCATGACAACGCGATAGAAAAAGCCGTTTGGAGAAAATTGGCAGAGAGAATAGCATTAGCCTTCAAAAGGATGGAGTTAATTTTTGCTCAGCCCCAGGGCTGGGTTTCCACCATTACTCGAGAAGGGATGCAAACAGTGGTTTTCAAAGCCAACCCCATTGATGTTAAACCTTTTTTTCACAAGTACCTGCGTCGGGGCTTTGAGGCTCTGATCATTACCTCTGCCACACTGAGGGACGGGAGCGGATACAATGGCCTGAAGTTGAGACTGGGCTTTAGCGACGAAGAAGCAGAGCGGGGAGTAGCAGTTGACAGCCCCTTTGATTTTGAGAGACAGGGACTGTTGTTTGTCCCCCCAGGTATCCCGGAGAGGAAGGCTGGGCGCGACGGCGTGGGTGAACCAGCCTGGATTGAGTTTTCAGCAAAGGCGATGACACGATTGTTGGCGGCCTCAAGAGGGCGGGCGTTAGTGCTTTTTACCAGCCGTAAAATGCTTGCAACATTCAAAACTCGTATGCAATCAGCATTGCCATCTTTGACTTTTTTTGTGCAAGGGGAAGGGCTGGCGAGGTCGCAGCTACTAAAAAGGTTTCGCCAAACGCCAGATGCAGTCCTGCTGGGCCTGGCATCTTTTTGGCAAGGAGTCGACTTGCCAGGCGAAGTCTTGTGTCTTGTAATAGTTACAGCCCTGCCCTTTGCCCCGCCTGATGACCCTGTTATTCAGGCCCGCATTCGCGAGGCTGATTCAATCAGGCCAGGCCTGGGCTTTAAGGGGATTCAAGTGCCGCAGATGACTCTTAAGCTCAAGCAGGGCATAGGCCGCCTCATACGCACCCGTACAGACAAGGGTGTAGTCTGCATACTCGACCCCCGCCTGATGTTGCCCACAGAAGACCACCTTGGGAAAGCATATGCCGCCCAGGTTCGGGCCGCCCTGCCGCCTTTCCCAATGACCAGAAACTGGGAGAAGGTGGAGTGCTTCTTAGGGAACATTTAGCCCTTATTGAGGGGCCATTTTTCCAATATCCAGGGCAACAACCACTGAGTTGTTAGCAGGGCTAGCGCCGTGCCGCCGATGGCGGCGATTCCTAATCCCTGTAGTCCCTTGTAACTACTGAATGCCAGCCCGCCGAAGCCTGCGAGGGTAGTCCCTGCGCAAACAGCATTGACTCGGGACACTTTGGCGGGGGCGTTGATTTCATTTCTGGCACGGTTCAGCAGGTTAAAGACAGTATCCACGCTCACGCCAAGGGCAACCGGGACAGCTACCAGGCTTAAAAAGGTCAACGGTTGCCCAGTCCAGCCCAATGCGCCCATGACGGCAATTTGGCCAGCAGCCATTGGCAGGAGGGCAAGTAGCAAAAATAGCCAGCGGCGACCAAAAAATGCCAAAACACCTAAAATAGCTAACGTCGCCGTGAATATCACGCCTTGGAGCGAATTTTTTGCCACAGTTTTCAGTGCCCTGAATAGGGGCCGCGTGCCAACCAGGCGCGCTCCTGACTCCTCCAGCACCGGTTCAAGCCTATCCTGAGCCTCTTCTGTGAGCCTTATGGGGATGGTCAACATGGAATCAGGTTCAACAGAAGTTAATCGGAATGTCGGTTGAGGCACTTCCCTAGGTTTCGATAGGTATTGATGCCATTCAGAATAATTGTCTTCATCAAAAACAACTTCGTCTGGCGGCGAGTGAATTGAAAATGGGTTGGAGAGATCGTAATACTTTCGGGATGGGTCTATAAGCCCAACGAAAGAGAATGGCACTGCCATCGGGTCTGAAATGCCAAATAGTAGTGAGCATAATGGACGCTCCAGTGCCGATGGCTCCAGCCCTTCATTCTTCGCTAGCAATAGCGACTGATTAAGCCATGCAGGACTGAAGGAGTTGGCAAGCAATGGGTCGATAGATGCAAAGTGTGGCAATGACATACCTTCTTCGCTAAGCACGTTCGCTACTTTGTTCCAGCGATTAATAAAATCGCCGTCCAGTGGCATCTGTATGGCGAGGGGCTGTAGCCCTGTCCCCAGTGTCTTCCCCAAGTTTTCCTGAAGCTCCAACGCAGGATTGCCCACCTGCCTGAAACGCCGCAGGTCTTCTTCCCACTCCATTCTTGCAATGCCAATAGCCGCAAAGGCAATCACTGCAATTGCGATGATGGCCTTATACAGTGCCGGCCCTCTCATTGGCAATTGCCTTTGTGCCTCAGTGGGTGAAAATATGCCTCTGCCCTTGTCAAATGCAATGAGCATGGGTGGCATCAATAAAAACGTGGAAATCAGGCAGCACAGAATGCCAAGGCCGGCGGTTAGCCCCAAATCTCTGAAGCCGGGGAAGGGAGCTATAACGCAGGCTAGAAATACCAGGGATGTTGCCGACATGGCTGCAATGACCCCAGGGCCTGTGGAGAGCATGGTTGTGCGCAACGATAGAGCTTTGCTTTTGCCTGCGGCGCGTTCATCCTTGTATCGGCTGAAAATCAAGATGCCAACATCGTCCCCTACACCCAATAACACGGCCCCGAATGCCGCAGCCATCAGATTCAGCCGTCCTAATATCCATCCTGACAGGCCCAATGCCCAAAACATCCCGAGCAATAGCGGGAGAACAACCAACCCATAGCCTGCCAGCGTACGAAAGCCAACCCAATAGACGACGCCAATGAGAACAAAGCTGAGGCAAAGGCTCATAGCAATTTCTCTTCCCAGTCGGATGGATTCCCAGTAGGCTATGGCGTGGGCGCCTGTGACTTGCACTGGGAAAGCCCTGTCTACTGTTGGCGAAAGTGCCGCAACCACGTCGTTGAAAGATACCTTATTGGGCAACGTACCCTCGCAGCCGTTGCCAACCCATGCCAATATTCGGCCAGTGGCAGCAGTTTCGCCGTTTGGAAAACCTAGGACGAGGGGAAGTAACAAATAACGTGAATCCTTTGTTTCAAGATATCCAGTACGAATGGTCAGGGGCAGAGACCCGATGCCCTGGGCAATTTGGTCTGTCATAGAACTGTTTGCGTTATTGTCTGGTATTAATTCCCTGAGGCCCAGTGGATCTAGCTGGGCTAGTTTTGCCCTCAGAGGGTCTGGCGAAGAGAGAGCCTTTGCTGTTGCCTTGAAACGTTCTTTGAGCTGTGCCGCGTCTGCTATTGGTGACAGGCGATCTCCAAGAATTATTGGGGCCAAAACATATAGCTGTTCTGTTGCCAGTATCATTACTTCCCCATCTCCGTCCAGCAGGCTACTTATAGCCAGAAGGGGCGGCCACAGAGAGATGCCCCTGTCGTCCGGCACAGGAAGCGATGGGGATATGCCGCCTTCTGCAGAAATGCCGTTCAGTGACATGCCGCTTTGGTCTAGCAAGTTTTCAACTACGCCTTCGGCCCAAGCGCGGCGTGCAACTATATCATCCTCAGTGCCATCGGCTACTACCCAAAGCAGTTCATGTTGGCCGACTCCGGCTTGTATGCTTGCCTTGACAATGGGATGGTCTGCAGGGAGCAGACTCATCAAGTCGAGCCGTCTTTCTATGCGGATCACGCCAAGGCCCAGCGCTAAGGTAATGGCCCCAACCAAGATCCAAAAGCTTTTTGGGTGATGCAGGTGTTTGAGTAGCAGATAACGTAGAATCTTTTTCATAGGGCTTTTTAACTCGAAATAGATCTCATCAGGCGCGAGAGGGTCGGCACCAGTTCAACTCGTCGGGCCTGGGACAAGCGGTTGAGAAGGCTTTCGTCATCCAATTTTATGATTGGGTACGATTCACCTTCATATTGCAGAGACTCGGCCCACTTTGAGGCAGTTATCATTGTAGGCAATAGCTCGCTCCAGCGGAAATCCAGCAATTGAGCAAAAGCCCGCACGACCCTAATATCTGAATCCATCCTGTGGAAGTCATCCAAAACGAGGCAGGGAGCTTCCTGAAGAGGAGCCATGCGATCCCTCTCGCTCATAAAGTCGACATTTTGCCAGCTTCGAGAATCGTAGTAGGTGTTTTTTAGCTCCTGGCTAAAAGTCTGAACTCTGATAAATAATCCAGTTTTCCCTGTTTTTTCGCACCATGCCTGGATTACGGCAGAGGCTAGGCTACTTCGCCCACTGCCTGGTGGGCCATCGATCCACCAAAGGCAAATGTCCTTGTCTTTGTGGCTTTTGTTGATCCATGTTTTGAGCGCACCCAACCCGTTGGGTTCTTGGGCGGACTTAATGTTTTCCCATCCTTTTTCGCTTTCAAGTTTGGGTACACATTTACTTATAATTCCTGCGATTTTGTTTTGAAGGTCTTTGGGGATTGTGTCCTTGCAGTGTCCATTATCCAGGAAGAAACGGGCTTCATTCAGTTCTTCCAAGATTTTTTCATCAGGAAATTCACCTTTCCACCACTTCCAGAAATTCTCCATCGATATGTCTCGATATCTGGCAGGGATCCCCTGCACGAGCGATTCTCGCCGTGCATCTCCTGAACAACCGCATATTCGGGCTGGCAAAGTGGGATCAGGGTAAACAACGACGCCCTTACCTTGGCACAGAGGGCAAGTGGGCTTTGCCTTCACTTCGCGCCTCCGCTCAGAAAGTGGAAAGCTAATCCCTTATCGTTTTTGCGGATTTTGTTGAATGCACGGCTCTCTAGTTGCCTAACATACTCCCGACTCAATGGAGGCGAGAAAGTCTTTCCGATTTTTTCAAGTGCCATTGGCTGGTTTCCATTTATTCCGTAGTGCAACTCTATGATACGCTTTTCTCTTTCATTTAGCATGGCCAGCCCAAACTTTAATCGATTTAGGTATGCCTCCCGCTCAAGCGTTTCTGCGGCGCTTGGATCAATTTGCTGTTCAAGCGTGTCCGCCACTGAAATATCGCTTCCGCTCACTGTATGCTCAGTGCTAATGGGGCGGATCGCCTGCTGAACCATCAATAGCTTTTGCACGTCCTTCGCAGAAAATTTGCTTGCTCCAGCAACCTCATCTACCGAAGGTTTATATCCCAAGCTCTGCTGAAGGCGCTGAATGATGCGATCTAATTGATAGAGCTGTGCCGCAAGTTTTTCTGGTAGGCGTATTTTTGCCCCATTTTCGGCCAGGGCATGAAAAATTGCTTGCCTTATCCATAAGGAGGCATAACTCAGAAATTTGGTTTTTCTCTCGGGGTCAAAGCGTTTTGCCGCTTCGATCAATCCTAGATTCCCCTCGCTAATGAGGTCAATCAAGTCAAGCCCGAGTCCCTGGAACCTTTTGGCTTCTTTGATAACAAAACGTAGATTGCTCTCAATGAGCCGTTGGAGGCCTTCAGGATTGTGATCTCGTTGCCACATTCTGCCACATGCTTCCTCTTCTTCCGCTGTGAGACGTGGAATGCGGCTAATGGAGTCGAAGTATTTATTGAGGATGTTGTAATCGTGGGGACGAATCGCCAAGGGACACCAGAGTTATATGTAGTCCAGAATAGCTCATGCGCAACGAAAACACATTCCATTCTAAAGAGCCTTCTGTACTCCCCAAATCAGTTGGCAGAACTAAGATTTGGATGGAGTTTCCAACGAACTAAACAAGAATGCACTTACCATCCAACCCGCCATTGCGCCGGTAATAATTCGAAAAGCATGATTCATTGAATGCAGTACTAAGTTCTGGATGGCGAAATCCAGTGCAACGATGGTAAGGGCCATCCATATAACTACCTGCCCATATCGTTTTATAAAGCCCAGTGGTGGGGTAATGGCACCTAGGGCAATTCCGGCATAAATGCCAGCGCAACGGCTACAGACCGCCATTTGCTTACCGTGTATTGTCAACGAACGTTCCGAAAGCTGATGGCAAAAGCTATTGAAAAATTGGTGAAACAAAGAAGAATCAAAGGCTACCAACAGCCACGGAACCGCGCCAACCAAAGCGAGCAACGCCCTTATAGAGTATGAAACTTGAAAAGAGGATCGAGGCCTCAAGTTTTGCGGATGCGGTTCTTGAAGAATAGTTTAACCCCAAGAAATGAGCCAAGCAGGCCAAATGCAGAGTAGAACACTATGTTCATCAGGAATACGCCAACTCCTGGGCGGCTATTGATCTGGGCAAGAATTTGCTCAACTTGTTCGGCTTCCATCTGATCTATCAGGATCGAGCGCAAAAAGTCGGCAATGGTATCACCAAGCATCAAAGCTTTGAGCAATGAATCGCCCACTGTGGCGATAATACCTGCGCCCGCGCCTGCAATAGCACCGAACCCCACGGATTCGCCCTCTGTGAGTGTGTCAGTTGGATTTGCTAAAAAGTACAGCCAAAGAGCAAAAACAACACCTACCATGTTTAGTAAGCAAAACAGGCAGTTTAGGCAATTAAAAATGGGGATACTTGACAGCAGACCGCTGAAAATACTGCCTAAGATAATGTGTTTGGTAAATCGCGCAAATTCTTGATGGGCCGGGGTCGTGACTTCATCCATGAAAACTCCTAATAGGCTATCTGCTCTCCTGAAAAGAATACCATAAGGCGCCAAGTCGCGTTCAACAGGTTGAACGAAAAGAGCCCGTCAAATCCGAATAAATGTGTCCGTGCAGAGGAATTATTTGTTTGCAAGCATGTATCTATGCATGGATGCTACTGCTCTGCGTGCTTGACCCATTGCCAGGATTACCGTTGCGCCGCCAGTGATAACGTCTCCTCCAGCAAATACGCCTGGCAGACTTGTTTCCCCTGTCTCATCATTTGCAACCAGCACGCCGCCCTGCCTTGTTTTAAGATCTGTCTCGCCTTGGGCAATGATAGGATTTACCGCGCACCCAAGGGCAACTATCAGCGTATCGCATGCCAATACCAATCTTTCGCCAGTATCCCTTACAGAGCGCCTGCCGTCTTCACCTGGATCAGTTAATTCCATAACAGCGCATTCAGCGGTTATTAGCCAACCATCCTTATTTCCCTGTAAAGCAATTGGAGTGGTCAGCCATTTGAAATCAATGCCTTCCTCTATCGCATGTTCAAACTCTTCCTTGCGTGCAGTGCTTTCAGCCACGGAACGCCTGTAAACCACGGTAACACTTGCTCCAAGCCGCCTAGAACATCTCGCTGCGTCCATGGCCGTGTTGCCACAGCCCACAACAATGACATGTTTACCGACAGTAATCGGCGTGCCATATTCTGGAAACATGTCAGCACGCATCAAATTTATGCGAGTCAGAAACTCGTTGGCTGTATAAACGCCCTTCAGGTCTTCTCCAGGGATGTTAATGAGTTTTGGCAATCCAGCGCCAGTGGCTAAAAAGACAGAATCAAAATTCTTGCGCAAATCAGATAGCGACAGTGAACGACCCACAAGAGTGTTCATTACAAATTGAACCCCCATAGCTTTTAAGGTTTGGATTTCGGCATCGACGACCGAATTTGGGAGTCTAAATTCAGGTATGCCATAACGCAACACGCCGCCAGCTTTGGCAAGTCCATCATACACAACAACCTGGTTTCCAAGCCGAGCCAGGTCGCCGGCAGCTGTGAGACCAGCTGGGCCTGCGCCAACAATGGCTGCCCGTTTGCCAGTACTAACTTGCATCACCGGAATTTCCTTTCCCAGTGTCAAGTCCGACGCATATCGCTCCAGACGGCCAATCGAAACTGACTGCCCTTTTATCCCAAGGACGCATCTGGCTTCGCATTGTCTTTCTTGGGGGCAAACCCTTCCGCAAATCGAACCGAGGGGACTGTCATTCTTGATAATTCTGCTTGCGGTTACGGGGTCTCCTGTGGCAATTTCGTGAACAAAGGCTGGGATATCTATATTGACAGGGCATCCCTGGATACAGTCAGGTTTTTTGCATCGAATACACCTAGCTGCTTCAATTTTGGCCTGACTATGGCTCAGGCCGAGACTAACTTCTTTGAAATTATTAATCCTGTCTTCTGGTGTCTGGCAGCCCATTTCTTGTTTGGGAATTTTCATTCGCTGTGGGGCTTTCAGGTTGCCGAGGTCTGATGTCTGCCAATCAAAGTCAGTGATGGCTTCTAATTCTGGGATGCCCAGATCGGGCTTTTCCATGTGCTTCCGCCCAATCAGACAAATGTGGTCTTCATCGGCTATGCGCTCCTTATCCATGTACCAATCTTGTCTACTGCCAAGCATTTTAAAGTCGACCTTGTGGCCGTCAAAGTCAGGGCCATGAAAACATGCAAACTTAACCTCGCCGTCCACCCGAACTCGACAGCATCCGCACATTCCCGTTCCATCTATCATCAGCGCATTAAGGCTTACCAATGTGGGTATTTTGTGGGCGCGAGTGAGTTCACTGACTGCCTGCATCATGGGTAGTGGCCCAACTGCCACTATCTGAGAAATCGTTTTACGTTTAATGACATCTCTCAGTGCATCGGTGACAATTCCTTTTTGCCCCAGGCTTCCGTCATCAGTAGTTATAATCAGCTCGTTGCATGCCGCCCTTAATTCGTCGGCGAGCAGGACTCGCTCTGCACTCCGCCCACCAAGTATGACGATAATGTGCCTCGACGACGCAAATAATTCACCTGCTGCAGGAAGAATTGCCGCGCTTCCGTAGCCTCCTGCCATCAAAACTATTGTGCCTGCTTTGGCCAGTTCGGTTGGTTGCCCCATTGGGCCAGCAACTGCGAAGAGACGATCTCCGACATTTAGCTTGCCAATTGCTTTTGTAGTGGCTCCAACTTCCACCATGACAAAGTTAATGGTGCCTTTTTTTGCATCGCCCCCAGAGAGAGTAAGAGGAATTCTTTCGCTCTGCTCAAAAGGCTGAATTACAAAAAACTGGCCGGGTTTACGGCCAATGGCAACCAGCGGGGCAAACACAGTAAATCCCCATGTTTGAGGGGCCAGTATTCGCTTTTCAAGAATCAAGTAGCCGTCTTCGGGACTATTTGAATGAAGGCTAGCGCATATCGGCGGAACAGTGCTCGGCATCAATATACCTCAGAATAACAAGCCTACTGCAACTGTATCCTGTACACATTAAAGGAGAGACCCCTTACTCTGGCTGGGAAAACATTGTTTTCCCTCGTACTCATGGTCAGGCTTTCATTTTGGGGCACTATGGCAGACGGCTCGTCCAGCGTATTTTCTTTCATAATGTCGCCAGTCAGGTATATTGCCTGCATTTCGGACTTAAAACTCATGCCACTGGCCAACTGGCCGATGCGTATGTTAATGTCGCGGCTAAAGGCAGATGAATTGACTATTTTGACAATGATCTCTTTCTTGATGGTGTCGATCACAGCGTTGGCATAGAGCTGATTTTCGCCTGCAACAATTTGTCCGTTGTTGGTAATGGGCAACACGTTTGTGCCGCTGTAGTGGCTGTAGAGTTGTTGCACGTAATAGTTTGGCGTGCGGACTACCCGCAGATTGTCGAACCAAATGAGATTTGGATTCCACTGCCAGGCATCCACGTGTCCCACGAGAGGAGCGTAAGTAGCCAGATGCACAACGTCTGCGTTGCGCTCTACTCCTGTAAGGAACGCCGCTTCAGCGATGGCAGATTCAAAGTTGTTTAACTTAACAGGTGTAGTATGTGCGGCATACTCACCAGCAAAGACCTTCGGCCCATTTCGGTCATAGCTATCATATCGTTTGGCGCTGTTGAGAAACCACTGGGGAGGCGCATAATAGTGTTCGTCTACAAGGTCAACTTTTAGTGCCCTCATCTGAGGCCATAGGGCATCAAACCACTCGCCGCTACGATATGGGCCAGAAGTGCCAACGAGTTTAATGTTTGGATACTTGGGCCTTATTTGTTTCATGAAGGCATCGAGATATATATGGTAGTCAGGCCCCCACTGTTCGTTGCCTATGGCAAGATATTTCATATTAAACGGAGCAGGATGGCCCATGTCTGAGCGCAACTTACCCCACTTGGAGGTAACTGGCCCATTGGCAAATTCAATCAAGTCTAGCGCATCGTCAATGTAGGGCTGCAATTCAGACAGAGGTACCACCTCCCTGGGGCCGCTGAATTGGCAGGAAAACCCACAGCTGATTACCGGAAGCGGCTCCGCGCCCAAATCTTCAGCCAAAAGAAAGTACTCATAAAAGCCCAATCCGTAAGACTGAAAATAATCGGGAAAAAACTTGCTTGCGGTGTTGTAATTCCATCGATTCTCGGTTACGAGCCGGTTTTCAACTGGGCCGACGGAGTTTTTCCACTGATAGCGGGTCTCCAGGTTGTTGCCCTCAACGATACATCCGCCGGGGAATCTAAAAACTCGGGGTTTTAGCTCATAGAGAACCTGGATAATGTCTTCCCTCAGCCCATTTTCGCGGTTTTTCCATGTTTTAGCTGGAAACAGGGAAATATGATCAAGGTCTGCTACGCCCGGTGTTGTCAGCCTAATGTCGATACGGCAATGGGGGTCGGATATTCCGCCCACAATTTCGCCGGTATATTTTTTCCATTCTCTTCCGCTCACTTCAATCTGCAGACGCCCAACGGGGTCGTTGTTGCTGGACAGCAATCTAACGGAAAGGCGCTTGGGAGTATCGTCCTCGGTACGTGCGTAGAAGGAAAGTTTGTATGTATCGTCCTTGACAATGCCTATGCCGCGGAAGCCTTCATTCATCAACCCTGTGCCAGTGAGCAACTCTCTCTTGCTAGTGAGGCGCACATAGTTTGGGTTGCGGTCAAAGAGGCCGCCGTCATTGCGTAATTCCACATGGCCGTAAGTTGTCCACCCCATCAGGGGGGAATTGGTAAAGGCAAAGGAACGGTTCTTGATTAGCTCTGCATACAAACCGCCATCTGCGCCAAAGTTAATGTCCTCAAAGAAGATGCCCCACATGTCGGGCTGAATCGGAACTCCGGGCCTTCTGGCGTCAACAACCAATTCCACCGGTTGGGCCGCAACTATTCCGCCTATTGCTAGACATATCAACGTCTTTATCCAATTGCTCATGTTGGTGCTCCTACGAAAAAAGTAAGGAATAGAAAATATCTAATAGTTACGAGGTACCACAAAAAGTTAACGCTCAGATTACATTACTAAAGCTAATACCCGTACCCGCCAGAGTTGTCCAAAAGTATCTGGTTCTTCTTGGATCTTGTTTCGCCGATGCTGGTAATGCGTATGCCTGGCGCATCTACGATGGGGCACTTGGATGCGCAGATACCGCACCCAACGCAGGTCTTGAGGTCGACGTAGGGCTGCTTTACGATGCCTTCGCCAAATCGATCTCTCTCCCTGAACTTGATGGACTTTTTGGGAGTGGGGCAAAATTCCTCGCAGACGATGCAGTCCTGATCCAGGGCGTGGGGCAGGCAACGACTCCTGTCAAACCAGGCGGTGCCAATGCGCCACTCTCTCTTTTCTTCCTTTGTGAGTTCTTTGATGGCCCCAGTAGGGCAGACTTGTCCGCAGAGTGTGCAGTTATATTCGCAATAGCCCCTTGAGGTCACTACCATGGGTGTCCAAATGCCCTCAAAACCAGCCTCCAGGAAGGTGGGTTGCAAGGCATTAGTAATGCATACCTTCATGCACTCGCCGCACTTGACGCAACGGGCCAAAAATTCATGTTCGGGTAGCGAGCCAGGCGGCCGAATCAGGTCGGGATTCGGCCTGTTGGCGTCGTAGCTGGGGGTGGCCCTGGACACTGCAACAGAGGCTAATCCGGCACATCCGGCTACTATCACATTTCGGCGGCCCATCTCTAATGAATCCACAGCGGGTTTGGCGGACATGGAAAAGGAAACTGCGTTTTTTGGACACTCTTTGACACAAGACATGCAGTAGTAGCACTCTGAGGCCGTCCAGGCTTCGGTATTTATTCCGCCTTGGCACTTTCTGTCGCACAGTCCGCAGGAGTTACAGGCTTCTGATGTCTTGCGTTTGAATGGGGCCCAACGGCCAAAAAAGCCGAGCAACGCACCCAGGGGACAGAGGTATCGACACCAGAAGCGGCGCTCGGAGAGGTTTATCAACAGAATTGCAACCAATACCAGCGACATCAGCGTGCCCTGGAAGAAAAACGGCTGCTGGAAAGCAAGCACGGTCTTGCCAAGGAGGCTATTGAGGCTGTCAGCTATTGTCGTGAGGATTTTTATGTCTGCGCCATAGAGTGAATCCAGGGTTCCGTTGGCCGCAAAGTTGAATGCAGGATATAGCCCGACAGTCAGGTGTCGGGTGAGTAGCGACAGGGGGTCAAAGATACCCGTTATCTGTAAGCCAACGGCGCTAGCCGTAAGCAAGAATATCAATAACAGGTACTTAGCTCTAAACCAGCCCCTTACCTTCTGCGGTCCTTTCCATTTTTTGAGTGCGCCGACTATATTGTTCAGGACACCCAATGGGCACACCCATCCGCAAAAGACCCGCCCCAATAGGGCCGTAATTATTGCAACGGCCAGGGCCAAAACCATTCCCTTGTACAGGGCATGGCCCGAAAGGAGGGTGGCTACCGCCACCAGGGGGCTCATGTCCATAAACAGGTGGGCATGGACTCCCAGCTTGTCTGAGCCGTCAGATTCAGTAGCCAGAAAAAGGAAGATAAATAGAAGGAGGAAAAATGCCTGTACTGCTCTTCTCGCCCAGACGCTCATATCAGACCTCAAGTTTTCTAATATTTAGTTTAGCCAAGTCCATCTGGCCCATGCCGCGCTTGGATGCCTCTTTGACAAATCCCAGGTCTTCTCCCGTCATGCCAAAGAGGGTAGCGCCGAAAGAATCAATGGCAACGGGGTCAGTGCCTGCGATCACGGTATCCAAGCGTTTGACATCATCAAGGTTGCCCCCCGTGGGCCCATTGGCGACAAGTATGCGAACCGCATCAAGGATCAACAACTGCGGCTTGACTATTGTCGCCAGGTCAACCAATGCGATATCAATGTTTTGGTGTATGAGCCCGCGATTGTCACCCATCACCCCCATCAAGTTCTTAAAGGTCATCGTAAGTTTGCTGACACTGTGCTGTTTTGCTACAGGAACGTTTATCAGCTTATCGCACTCCAGAACGTCAATAAGGATAGGCCAGGACTTTATCGACACGCCGTCGGGAATGTCGACCGAACGGTATCTTCTTGCCTCGGCGGGTTGCAACTCTCTGCCGCCGCCAACGTATATGACCTCTGCCCCAACAGCTTTGACGGCCGCTTCGATACCGCTCTGCACATAGGCTCGGCGCATGTCGTGAGACGTGCGATCCAGCACTTTCACCGTTTTAGCGTTTGCCTCCAGGCACACCTTAACCAGGGCCGCCATAACTTCAGGGTTTGTGTTGGCTGCGAACTCAGGTGCCCTATCCCAGCCCATGTTAGGCTTAATGACTACAACGTCGTTTCTGGAAATAAAGCGGCGGATTCCCCCCAGTGCATCCACCGCGGCGCGGACGATTTTGTCTGCCGACTCGCCCTTGGCCACAGCCAAGTCTGGCCTGGCCTGGGCTGGGCTGGCTACGCTGTGCACGGGAGAGAGTGCGGTGGCGGTAGCAAGTCCTCCCAGGGCCCCTGCAGTATTTTTTAGGAAGGCGCGGCGATCCATGATGTCTCCAGAAAGTTGAGCTCAGTGATAGCTGGCGTACCGATGGTCGGCACTACGCAGAGGGAGTGCATCGGTAGCAGAAATGCTTGGTTGGCTTTTCTCCCAAAAAATTTTCATATATGCCCCGTTATCCGATATGAAAAAACGTCAAACCAATTTCAAAACCTCCAGAATATTTTAACAGTCAGACACCTGAAATGCTATAAATCTGAGTCTGTAGGCACAGATTGGCACACATTCTCAGTGAGGTTACCCAAATTGGAGACTTTTGCCTGATTTCAGGCGGGGCTACGCCCAAATGCCGCAATTTTTTGCTTTTGCGGCCCCGTCTGCTCACTCACTCACTCACTTACTCACTCAAGCTGGCGGGTCAGTTACATAGTCGCCAAGGCCAGCAACCTTTTGCTATGCCTGCAAATAGCCAAGGACAAGAACCTGGAAAAAATTCAAGATTTCAAATCAGTTCGCTTGTAACTGTTAGCAACTAGCTCCAAACTGATAACAGGGATATTCGCAAAGCGAGGTTGTCATGAACAAGCCCAGCATGTACCCCAAGCCTGGTAGCCGCCTAGCGGCTTATGTGGGAGATTCGCTACCGATAGTGCTTGAACATTTTGCCGCTGGAAAGCCTGGATGGAAGGCATTTTTAAGGACGAATGTTGGAAGGGGTGCGCTGGCTCGCCGAGAGGTCATAGAGAAGGCCGGCGGGCGTGAAAGCGAATCGCTTACATTTGGTGGGGCAAGCTGGCGGGACATTCCCCTAATGCCTAAATCTGGGAAATGGGAGATTGATTTAGCAATTGCCGAGGTGGGCTTTTTTAGGGCAAAAGCATACATTGTAGACCCTGCTGGGCATCAGCACTGGCCAGACGGGTCGGACTTGGGTATCTCAGTTTTACCTGATAATTTGAGAACCGGAAATACGATATATTGCGCTTTCCCTAGGATGTTTGGCTCTTCCAAGGACTATGCTGAAACGGCAGACCTAATCAAGGAAGCCGAATATAGAAAGATGGAGGGTGAGGGTCTGACCGTCATCCCAAAGAGCGGCACCCTGCGGGAAGTAGCGGCCCAATTGGATCACATCATCAACGTGTTGGGCTGCAGGATACTGCACCTCCTCCCTATAGGCCCTGTACCTACCGTAACGGCAAAGATGGGGCGCTTCGGAAGCCCTTACGCCATTCAGGACTTGACTGCCATCGATCCCGCTCTGATCGACTTTGACCAGCGCACCACAGGTGTCGAGCAGTTTAGGGAACTGGCGGACGGCGTGCATCTCAGGGGCGGCCAGCTCTATCTGGACATCGTGGTCAACCACACAGGCTGGCACAGCGCTTTGATGGAATCCCACCCGGAGTGGTTCGAGCGCAACCCCGACGGCACCTTCAAAAGCCCCGGGGCCTGGGGGGTTGTTTGGGGTGATTTGGTAGAGCTCGACCAGCACTTGCCGGACTTGTGGGAAGCTACGGCCAACGCGCTGTTGGAATGGTGTCGGCGGGGGGTAGATGGCTTCCGTTGCGACGCTGGATACATGGTTCCTCTGCCAGCTTGGCAGTACATAGTCGCCAGAGTAAGGGAAGAGCACCCGAATACAGCGTTCCTGCTCGAAGGCCTTGGAGGGGCTTGGGCGCTGACGGAATCCCTCCTGACCGAAGGCGGGATGCAGCTTGCATATTCGGAGATGTTCCAAAACTACGACCCGGAGCAGGTTTCAGGATACTTAGACCACGCATTGCGCCAAGGTAGCCGCATGGGCCCTTTGGTCAACTACAGTGAGACCCATGACAACTTGCGCTTGGTTGCTAAGGGAAAGGCTTGGAGCCTAATGCGCAACAGGCTTTGCGCCCTTGCCAGCCAAAATGGGTCATTTGGCTTTACCTGCGGCGTAGAGTGGCTTGCGGCAGAAAAAGTCGACGTACACGAGTCCAGAGGCATGGCGTGGGGCAACGAATCCAATCTGATCAGCGAGTTGTCCACTCTGAATCGCCTACTGTCCAGTCATCCCTGTTTCCATGACGGTGCGGCGATAAAACGAGTAAGTCCTGATGACTCATGGATACTGGCCCTCACTCGCCACAGCTCCGATGGGCTGGATTACGGACTGGCGCTTGTCAACCTGGATATTAACTCCAAGCACCCACTCAAAATTGACCGCGCATTGTGGGAGAGCCTTGGGCCGCCCAAATACGATTTGTTGTGCCAAAGGTTGCCTGAAACACAAATGACAGATGACGGTGTTGTAATCGTTTTGGAAGAAGGGTCAAGCTATTTTCTTGCTTCAAGGCCTGAACCGTGCGGAGTTTGCGGTCAGGACTATGTAAAGGCGAGGGCTAGGTCGGCTTGGGCCATACAAAATCTGTCCGAACAAATGCCAGTGGAATCACTTGGCAAGTTTGACTGGAAAGAACTCTCCTCACTTGTCGACAATGATCCCCTGGCATTTTTGGCAGCATTGCCAAGAGTAGACCGCAATTCGACAGAAAAGGCTGAACTAATCGAGCGCATCAGTACCGCCATCAACAGCAATGCGTACCCCCAATCGCTTTTGTGGACACCTGAAGATCTAAACCGCATATTCTTGGTTCCGCCACACCACTCAGTGCTAATCAGAGACGATTCTCCCTTTGAAGTCACCGTCGCCATGCCAGACCGCGGCACAGTAAATTTGCGATCAATCCATGCGGGCGGGTATCAGATTGTCTCCTTGCCTCCTGTATCAGATATAGTTGCCACAGAAGACGTAAACTTGGAATTAAACCGATTCGGCGAGGCTGGCGGCAAACGGTCTATAGGCGTTTTGCGCTATATCTCTAAATCCAGGCTGTCAAGGGCTACATCAGAAGAAAAGAGGCCCATGTCTGGCTATGTAGGGCATGGAGCCAAGCATGGAAGCAAGTCGGCGCGGCCAATGGCATCGTCAAGAAAAGCTAACGCCGTGGCCCTCGTTCGCGGACTCGGCGGCGTGGAGGCCCATCAAGGCGAGTCAGAAATGAAACATCCTGAGTCGCTGAAGAGACTCCGTGCAGATGCCATTGCGCTTTTGACCAATGGGCGTGGAGCAATGGCCCGCCTACATGCCGACCTTGGCCGGGTAACAAGCAAGTACGACTGTGCCCTTGGTGCAAATTTGCATTCTACCGCCCCCTGCGATCGCCACATTTTTATCAAGCGGGTCAGATTGTGGGCAAATGCCGATGGATTTATAACGGCGCTCAACGGCGAAACCTTGATCAGATTTCATGAGGGCCCGCCAGCCTCCTGGGTGTTTTTGGGGCATGCGGGGGACGGCAGGGCCGCCGAAATATATTTGTCGGCAGACCTAATGCCAGGAAGCAACACTCTGGTATTGCGATTAGAGCGCCCCATCGCCCCGCCCGAACATGGCGGAGACTTGCCGGATAACGCAAAAGTGCGCCTTACCATACGATTTGACTTAGAAGACAGGTCTTTTCATCAGGAGACCAAGAGGTGGGAAGGCTCTGATGACTACCTGAATGGAATTACCAGGCCCAGCGAATCTGGCTTTGAATTTTGTCCGGCCCCGGACAGACATCTGGTGGTTCGTTCTGACTCAGGCTCCTTCAACATAGCTCCGGAATGGAGTTTAAACCTGCCACATACAATCGAAGGCACGAGGGGTCAGACCGACTGCGGGGATGCCTGGAGTCCTGGATGGTTTGATATCGAATTGCCTAAAGGCAGGGTTATCCATTTGGTTGCAACAGCTGAACACGAAATACCGGATAATTGGGCTGATTTCCAGACAAACCGAAAAAACGCGCTTGCTCCGCTGGCCGAGCTACCAAAAACGCATTTTGAACATGGCCTCATACCTAGCCTAAGTGCATTCATCGTTGAACGAGATGGCGGAGCATCTGTCATTGCGGGCTATCCGTGGTTTCTGGACTGGGGCCGGGACACGCTTATTGCCTGTCGCGGTATGGTCGCATCAGGGCTTGCTGAGGAAGCAGGAAAAATTTTGGCAACTTACGCCGCTCTTGAAAAATATGGAACCCTGCCAAATATGCTAAGCGCAGACAGTACTGCCAACAGGGACACGTCTGATGCTCCGCTATGGCTCGCTCTGGCTTCCATGGAGGCAGCTGGAGTACTCGGAGACAAGTTTTTAAAAACGCCTCTGTCGGATGGGCGCAAGCTGATTGATGTACTGGAGAACATCGCAGAAGGCTACCTCACAGGAACCCCTAACGGTATCAGAGTTGACCATGAATCCGGTTTGGTATGGAGCCCGCCTCATTTTACATGGATGGACACCAATTACCCTGCAGCTTCTCCCAGAGAAGGTTATCCAGTGGAAATACAGGCTCTCTGGCTCTGCTTGTTACGCCTGCTTGGAAAAAAACTGCCAAAGGCAAAAACCCAAAAATGGATTGACCTAGCAGTCATAGTCGAATCGTCTATTGAAAAATTCTGGCTGGAATCGGAAGGCTATTATGCAGATGTCCTGGTGGCCCCCGCTGGGCGGCCCGCCAAGGACGCCTGTCCGGCAGACCATCTGCGTCCAAATCAGCTCTTCTTGATCTCCCTCGGCATTGTGCATGGCCCAAGGGCCCAGTCGGCTGTTTCAGCTACTTTACGACATTTGCTTATACCTGGCGCCATGAGGAGCCTTGCCCCTCTCCCCGTAAAGGAGCCTTTACCTGTTCATGCCCCCTGGGGCCTTTTGAATGACCCTCATCGACCCTATTGGGGAAGCTATGAAGGAGACGAGGACACCAGGCGAAAACCTGCATATCACAATGGCACCGCATGGGTCTGGCCCCTTGGGACGTTCTGCGAAGCTCTCGCAAAGGCATGGCCCAATGACTTAGCGGCGAGGGATGCCTCGCTGGCAATCCTCACAAGCATTGATCACCTGCTCTCAGAGGGATGCCTCGGCCACTTGCCCGAAATTGTTGACGGAAATGCCCCTCACACATCCCGCGGCTGCGATGCCCAAGCCTGGAGCCTGAGCGAGGTGGTTAGGGCCTGGAGAGTGGTTGGAGAGTGTATGCCTGATATATTTCAGTCCTAGCCTGTTCCATATATCAATAGCTCAGCAACTTCATAGCGTCCCTGACTTCTGTCATAGTAGTTCTAGCTACCATCCGGGCCCGCTCTGCACCATTCTGTAGCACTGCCTCCAGATTGGGAATGTCGGCCAAGTGGCCTTCGATGCGAGTCCGCAATGGTTCCACCCGCTCTGTCACTTTTTCTGCCAGCCGCTTTTTGCAGTCAAAGCAACCTATGCCTGCCTTTGGACATTGCTCGTCTATTTCGGCTAGGGTTTCAGGAGTGCTGAAGAGTTTATGAAATGTGTACACATTGCAAACTTCTGGATTGCCAGGGTCTGACTTGCGGAGCCGAGCAGTATCTGACGCCATTTGGCGAGTACATTTGTGCAATATCTGGTCAGGCGTGTCCCTCAGATATATCCCATTGTCATAAGTTTTGGACATCTTGCGCCCATCCAGGCCAGGAACTTTCGCGGCTTCAGTAAGCACTGCCTGACAGTCAGGAAAGACATCTTTTTTGTACAAAAAATTGAACCTGCGCCCAATTTCCCTTGACAATTCAAGATGAAACAGCTGGTCTTCGCCCACCGGTACTTTGTGAGCTTTGTAGATCAATATGTCCGCTGCTTGCAAGATGGGATACCCCAGAAAACCATAGCTACCCAAGTCCGCACTGGCATTTTGTAGTTTTTCTTTGTAGGTCGGAACTCTCTCCACCCATGATAGTGGGGTTATCATGCTGAAAAGCAAATGCAGTTCGGCGTGTTCCTTAACCTGGCTCTGAGAAAACAGGGCTGACTTTTCGGGGTCGAGCCCCGCAGCTAGGAAGGTGGCCGTGACTTCATATATGGCAGGCAGTATTGATTCCGAACTATCAAACCTTGATGTCAGTGCGTGCCAGTCGGCAATCATGTAATAGGTGTTGTATTGTTCCTGTAGCTTGACATAGTTTTCAATAGCGCCAATCAAGTTGCCCAAGTGGAGCGAGCCGGAGGGCTGGACTCCAGATAAAACCGTCTGCATGGATCATGCTCCAAAAAGTAGTCGCGCCAGAGGGATGATGTAGAAGGATAAAGCAAAACTGAATAGCGGGGAAAGAATGTATTTTATCGGGCCTAACAAAAATAGGAACAATATCACTATGCTGAGCGTCGGTTGAACCCTGTCAAAGCTACCCACCATCCTCCAAGGCAAAAAGCCGCGCAGGATGCTGGCCCCATCCAGAGGGCCAAAAGGTAATAAATTAAATATTGCCAAGCCAATGTTTATGATTAGCATCTTGCCTAAAAATGCAATTGCGAAAACCAAGGCTGACCCAGATTCCGGTGCGTCAAAAACCTCCTTCAGTAAGCCAAACAAGTGTTCCACTGGCAAGTCAATGGCCCTCACAAACACAAACAACTTGATTCTTGCCAATTCATTCGGGCTCATTGGAGGCAGGTCGGCCACTAGGTAGCTTATTGCCAAAGCCAAAATCGGGATACACAAAAAAGAAAGCAACAAATTCGATGCAGGGCCTGCGCCAGCAATCATCGCCATCCCTGTTCTTTGGGTGAATTTCCTGGTCAGGTTTCGTGGATCGACGGGTACGGGTTTGGCCCATCCAAGCACCCTCCAGCCTGTCACCATGCCCATAAGCGGAAGCACAAGCGTACCGAGTATATCGATGTGGGGGAGCGGGTTGAGCGTCATGCGTCCAAGGCGCTTGGCGGTGTCGTCCTCCAGCCAATAGGCCGAGGCGGCATGGGCCGACTCATGAACGCTGAGGCTCAAGAGCAGTGCAACATAGCTTACAGCGATCGTCTGTATGGGAATGGAATCAAACACGCAATCTCCAGAATTTAATATAATACAGTCGTTGGGACGATATGAAAAATTGTGAGACGACAAAGAATCTAAACGCTCGAAAGCCCTTCGGCATCTTCCGTTGGGTTTCAGTATTTTTTCGCTCAGTACATATTTCTGCAATGTCTATAGTTTTGGGCGGAGTTTTCTTTGAGGCGAGGCATGAGGCCATCAGCCTGGCCATTTGGGCCACGCTCCTGAGTGGTGGGATTATGCTTCTGATGGATATTATCAAGAGCCCAAGATGGCTTGTGCAGGGCAACGGCCTCCTAACCATGTTTAAATTGGCCCTTTTGGCAATTGGTTTCTTTGTGTTGCCGGAGCAACGGCTTTATTGGTACTTGGCCGCCGCTTTTGTGGCCTCTGTGGGCAGTCATATGCCCGGGGCAATGCGGCACTGTGATATTCTCAAAATATGCCAAAACGGCAGAGATTGCAGGTGATATGCGATTCCAGATAAGGCTGAGAGCCCAGGAAGATGTTCCTGCCATTAAGGGCCTGATGGAGAGAGTCTATAGGCCCCCTCTATACGGGCCCGAGGCAATTTGGTCGGAACAGAATCTGCTCTTGCATATGGCTAGATTTCCGCAAGGCCAGTTTGTGGCAGTGGACGATAGCTACGGTTTGGTTGGGACGTCAACCACTTTAAGAATATCCATGGAAGCGGCTGTTTCGCCCCACACTTGGTCAGAAATATCGGGTCGCGGCTCCCTTTCGACCCATGAACCTAGAGGCAACGTGCTGTACGGCATCAACATTGCGGTTGATCCCGACTTTCAGGAGCGCGGCATAGCAAGCGCCCTGTACAAAGCTCGCTTTGAGCTGGGAAGAAAATTGGGATGTTGTGCCTTTATAGCAGGAGCGCGCATTCCCGGTCTCGCCGCGCTGAAGGGGCAATTATCTCCAGAAAAATATTTACAGGACGTTGTTGCAGGTAAATTGTTTGATCCGACTCTTTCAAAACAGATCAATATGGGCTTTGTGGTAGACGGCCTGCTGGAAAATTATTCACCAGATCCAGAAACCATGAATTTTGCAGCACTCATTCGTATGGAGCTAAAAAATGCGCCTTAAGGCCCCAATCCCAATCCTGAGCCGCCCCGTAAGAGTATGCGGCATTCAGTACTGTCTTAGGCCAGTGCCTGATTTTGACGCTTTTGCCACTCAGGTAGAAGCTTATGTGGACGTTGGGGACGATTACGATGCTGACATTATCCTTTTTCCTGAGCTATTGAGCACTCAACTGGTGAGTTGCCTCCCCAAAGACCTAGATCCCGCCAAAGTCATGAGGGTGCTGGCTGAAACATACACAGAAAAAATTGATGATTTGTTTTTACAGCTATCCAGCGAATACGACAGGATAATTGTCGCAGGCACTCACCCGCGATTGATAGACAATAAACTGTACAACGTCAGCGGCATTTATGTGCCTGGACACCAGCCAGTTTATCAGTCAAAGATTCACCTGACCCCCACAGAAAGGGTGACATGGCAGTTTGAATCTGGCAATTCATTGGAGGTAATTGACACAGGCTTTGTGCATTTTTCGGTGGCAATCTGCTACGACGTTCAATTTCCAGAAATTCCGAGGCTCTACGCCAAAAATGGAATGCAACTCTTGTTAGTTCCCCATCTCACAGATGATCGCCGCGGATATTCAAGAGTTACGAGCTGTGCTAGAGCAAGGGCCATCGAGAACCAAATATATGTAGTAACCGCCGGAATGACAGGTAGCTTGCCCATGATTACTGATTTGACGGCGCAATTTGCTCAAAGTGCCGTCTTTACGCCCTCTGATTTTCCCTTTCCCATGGATGGCATTGCCACCGAAGCTGCAGCCAATGCAGAGATGGTCATAGTCGCCGACTTGGATATGGCCCTGCTGGATCAGGCTCGACAAAGAGGCACTGTCCACAATTATTTGGATTTCACAAACGATGTGATGCGCATCGAATTCGATGGTGCGATAAACGTCCACCGAAGGCACTGGATGGATTAGGGCTAGTTTCAAGGCATGATCGCTGGACGTTGAGCTACATATAAAGTGCTCAGAATACGAATTTGAATGCTGTTAAATTTGTAAAAATACTATAAAAATTTTACAAATATTTAAAAAAGTGTATGCTTTATGAAAATATTATGCGCTCGAAACATTTCACATTTGAATGAGGTCGGGACACCAAACGGTTGTTGCAAAGTAGTATTCTTTACTGAGCCGTTACCAAAACCCCCTCGGGTTTTTGAAATAACGGGACTGGTAGACAACGCTTGAATGTAGCCGAATATGGCGCAACATCGTAGTATTTCAGAATTTACGACTCCCAAGCCAGAGGCGGCGAGATTTTGGTGCAGACGTATCAGCGTAGCTTTGAAAATACCTTAACTGTGTAGCCAACTGTAGGGAGTGGCTTGAAACACCGATTTTTTGGGGAAAAAAATGAGATATCTGTCGAGAGTTTTTGTGGTACTGGGCATGGTTCTGTTTACAGCATGTGACGTGCCGGAACAAGCCAATACGATTGAGATCGGAGATGACAGCGTAATTTACGCATTTGCACAGGGAATGGTACCCGCTATATCGATTCCCGCCGGTTCCCGTATTATTGTCAAGACGCAGGACTGCTTTTCAAACCAACTGTGTAACCCCGAGGACAAACTCGAAGCCATGGATTGGGACAGGGTGAATCCGGCCACTGGTCCAATTTACGTGGAGGGAGCCGAGCCTGGTGACGTGCTGGAAATAAGGATTGAAAACATCCAAGTCGGGGCCCAGGGAGTCATGATGGTGGACAAGACCTTCGGCGTCCTCAAAGACCGCTTTGACGATATGCACTTCAAAGTCATGCCCATAAAGCAGGGTCGAGTCATCTTTGACGATAAGCTCTCCATCCCCATACGTCCAATGATAGGCGTTATAGGCGTTGCTCCAAAGGAGGGCCTTTCTTTTAACACTGGCACGCCCCATTCCCACGGCGGAAACATGGACACAAACCTGATCGTCGCAGGGACGACTCTTTATCTTCCGGTGTTTGAAAAGGGCGCGCTACTGGCCCTTGGCGATATTCACGCTACGATGGGCGATGGCGAAATTTGCGGCACCGGCGTAGAGTCGCCCGCAACTGTTACGCTTGTAGTCAATATCCGCAAAGATATAAAGCTCAATAACCCTGTTCTTGATAACGGCAGAGATCTGATGGTAATCGCTTCGGCAGAGACTTTGGATGAAGCATCCCGCATAGCCACTTCGGACATGGCGGACATACTGGCTACCCGCATTCCCCTCGATATGCAAAATATTAATTACCTGATGAGCGCCATAGGTAACCTCCAGACCAGCCAGGTCGTAGATCCGCTTATGACGGCACGTTTCGCCATGCCCAAAAAGCCCATCTCAGATGCCTATGGCTTTAGGTTATAGTCGCTTTTCTTGGTAAGCGGAGGACAATACGAATGAGAGGCCCTGGCAAACTAGTTGCGTGCATCCTGATGTCAACAGCGCTCTGCACTGCCGAGTCCGACCGCATCCAATCGCCTGACGCATCCTGGAAGACAATGCGGACTGCCAATTATCGCATCCACTATCCGGCCAACCCAAAAGGGGGTTTTGAGCAGTTTGCCGCAGAAGTGGCCTCAAAAATAGAGGGGATACACGCGAAAGTAGCAGAATGGGTGGGCTATGAAGAAAAGGGGCCGACAAATGTTTTGATCATTGACCCCAAGATGGAGGCCAATGGGGCTACGGTACCATTGCTGAACAGGCCCTTGGTAGTGTTGTTTAAAACCGAGCCAGAGCCAGATTCTGGCATAGGCCATTACAGCGACTGGGTTGACCTGCTGGTGACTCACGAACTGGCCCATTTGCACCACCTCATGCGCCCGCAGAATGGCAGAGCTAACAAGTTGCGTAATTTTTTTCTCCCATTGGGCCCAATTGCCTTAAAAGCCCCCAGACTAGTATCGGAAGGCTATGCCACCCTGATCGAAGGTCGCATAACTGGATCTGGCAGACCCCACAGCGCCTATCGCTCAGCGGTCATCCGTCAGTGGGCCTTGCAAGGAAGACTACCTGGATATGGAGCGGTTTCCACTGCCAGCGGGTTCAGAGGGGGCCAAATGGCATACTTGCTTGGTAGCGCATACCTCGAATGGCTGGAACGCCAGAATTTGGAAGAACCCGACATCCTAAAAAAATTTTGGAGGCAACTGGCATCCAAAAAGAGAAGGTCTTACGACGATTCCTTCAAAGCCACCTTCGGATTAGACCCAGAAGATAGCTACTATCGCTGGAGGGCCGAAGTGGTTCACGATGCCATCGCTTTCGAGCAAGCACAAAAGGCTAAGGGGTTGATTCGAGAAGGCAGGATTGTGGCCCGATTCGACACTGAAATCAGCGGCCTGGCACTGAGCCCAGACGGCACCAAGCTAATGGCAAGGGTTTTGGCAAGTGGCAGGCCGGGGATTAGGATTTGGGATCTTGATGCAGAACCAAAGCCCAACAAGAAAAACAACAGGGCCAAGACTGAGGAAGATGACCCAAACGAGGTAGAAGACCGAGAGCCCGAATTTATCGAGCCAAAAATACTGACAGTCCTCGGCAAGCGTAACGGTATTATGCCTCACCGAGCTTGGTGGACTGGCGATGATCAAGTGACATTTGAAATGAGGGCCCCCAATAAAGAAGGCTTTTTAACGCCCAGCTTTTTGGTTGCCGATTTGAGCACAAAAACAGTCAAACCTGTCAAAATGCCATTACCTACAAAAAGCAATGAGTATGCGTGGAAAGAAATTGACGGCATTTGGAACGTAATAAAAAAACTCCCAAATGGCGGTGAGCAACAAATAACCAGGGTACTGTCTGCCGCTTGGCAACCTGCGGCCACTCCCGATGGAAAGGCCCTCTACTACGTCCAGCTGACCGCGATGGGTTGCGAAATCCGCAAGCTTGATCTCGACCAGCCAGAACTTGAGCCAGCAGCTCTGCTAGTCCCAGCGAACTTGTTAGTACAGGATGCAATTCTGAGCCAGCCAGATACTCTGAGCCTGCTCCCTCCCCCATCTAATGCCTCTGTTCGGGCTAATGACTATTCTGTGTTTGATTCTCATAAGCTTGGCAGAGTTACCGGCTATTCGTCGAGCCCATCAGACAAATCGCTGATGGTTGGATTTGGGGGTTCAGACCTCCTAGGCCGCCTGAATTGGTTTGCGGTCGGTTCTTTTGGGGCTGCTCAGGGCCCTAGGGGCGGAACAGTTGGCGTAATGTACCGCGGGTGGCCTCTGGCACCAAGCTTGCAAGTTTTTTCGAGCTATGAAAAACCCAGTGCGCAACGATATGAGCCTGTTCGAGGTTTCGATAGGGAGCGGTATGGAGCTGAACTCGCTATTACATTGCAACAAAAGGGTATGTCCCCTGCATACATCCGGCCATTTATTGCATGGGAGACAACTAGAAACGTAAATAGCAACCTTCCAGGCATCAATCGCTACATGGCTGGGTTCATGGGAGGTTATGCAGTGCAACGTTCTCGGGGCAAATGGGGCATTGGGATAAACGGCAACTTCCAGGGCGCGTTTGGGCGCACCGATCGATACATCAATGCCAACTCTGCCGTCAACTGGAAAATTTCCAGGTTGGAAGTAACGATGCCCTTTATGACCCCCGTTGGTCTAGTGAGCCTCACCGCCGAAGATGGCCGCATTGATGGCGACTACGGTCCCATGGATGTCTTCAGACTGGGCGGGCAGAATACTGGCCTAGTTCCAGACAGCTTAGTAATAAGTCGCGTTCAGCAACCTGCTTTGCCCGCCTTTCTTCAGGCTGGCGATAGGATGCGCAAATTGCGCGCCGATTACGGCTCCATTGGCCACATCTATTATGAAAGAGTTGTAGCGTGGTATTCTTTTCAAACAAATATTGATTACCAGAGCCTCTTAGGGGTAGAAATCAGGTTTCATGAAGCGTTGGATCTTGTCGATGCGCTAGGCTTTTTGTATGGCCCGACCATCTCAAAAATCACTTTAGGCGTGCATCGCCCGATGGACGGCATTATGAAGGATAGGGCCAGAAACAATGCGATATGGACAATAAATGTATCCATTGCTTTAAACCCGAGGAGCCGCTAGACAGCACCGTTAGGGCAACGAGCGTCCGAAGGATGGGGCAAAGCAGGCAAAGCAGTCGCATCTTTGAGTTTTGTATCCCTTACATCATTTTCAGTTTCTAATGCAATAAATACAATACGCAGATCCGCATGGTACACTGGTTTTGGTCTCGTAACTCGAAACTGGTATTGCTGAGTCAATCTGCTATACACTACATGATGTATTGGAGCCAATAATGACAGAATTGAAAAGGACGCCGCTCAATGCTATTCACAGGTCGCTTGGGGCCAAGATGGTCGATTTTGGAGGGTGGGATATGCCAGTCCAGTATCCCGCTGGAATAATTCATGAACATAATGCGGTCAGACAAAGGGTCGGGCTATTCGACGTAAGCCACATGGGAGAAATTAGAGTAAAAGGCAAACAGGCGACGGCATTCTTAGACTGGCTGACTCCTAATGCCGTTACTAAACTCAATGTCAATCAGATCCACTACTCTGGTTTGCTGACAGAAAAAGGTTCCTTTGTAGATGATTTTTTGTTGCATAAGATCAGCGACGAAGATTTTCTGCTGGTCGTAAATGCCTCCAATATCGAGAAAGACCTCAACTGGGTAAAAGAGCACTCAAAAAATTGGGATGCAGAAATAATCAACGAGTCAGACCTGACAGGCCAGGTGGCACTGCAAGGGCCCAGGTCAATTGACGTATTGCAACCCCTGGTTGATATCGATCTTAGCCAGATCAAATATTATTGGTTTGCCTTTGGAAACTTTGTTGGCCTTCCGGTAATGATTGCCAGGACTGGATATACAGGCGAAGATGGCTTTGAGGTCTACTGCCCCTCAGAAAAAACTGAGTGGGTTTGGAACGAAATCATGGAGAATGGCAAAGCCCACGAATTAATTCCGACCGGGCTCGGATGTCGCAATACCCTGAGATTAGAAGCTAAAATGGCTCTCTACGGGCACGAAATAGATGATGATATTACTGCCCTCGAAGCAGATATGAACTGGATTGTCAAACTCCAGAAAGGCGATTTTATAGGCCGCGATGCTCTGCAAAAGCAAAAGGAGGAGGGCGTTAACCGCATCCTGGTTGGCTTCAGGATGCTTGAAAAGCGGGATATAGCACGTGACCGAATGCCAGTTGTAGAGGATGGCAGTACAATTGGCTTCGTGACAAGCGGTGCCCCAAGCGCAACAATGGGGTTTAATCTGGGGCTTGCGATAGTCCCCCCCAGACTGAAAGAAATTGGGTCAAAATTGTCCATCGAAGTACGCGGCAAGGCATGTCCTGCCGAAGTTATTCCCACTCCGTTCTACAAACGGGCAAAGTGAGATCGATTTACCCTAGAAAATTGGCGCAACAATAACTACAATCACTAATCAGGAGGCGCGATGTACCCTGCTGACATGAAATATACACTCAACCATGAGTACCTGAAGCCGCTTGGCGACGGCACTGCCATCATCGGCATTACCGGATACGCTCAGGAGGCTCTCGGCGATGTTGTCTTTGTAGAACTGCCGGAAGTAGGCGAATCTTTCGATGCTGGCGAAGAAATTGGAACAGTCGAATCAGTCAAGACTGTTTCCGAGTACTTCATGCCAACTAAAGGCGATATTTTAGAAATCAATAGTGAACTCGAAGCGCACCCAGAGTACGTAAATGAAGATCCATACGGGAAGGGCTGGTTTGTCAAAATTAAAATATCTGGCGATGTCAATTCGGCCCTCTTGGAGCCCAGTGCCTACCAAGACCACGTTTCAAGCGAAAGCCACTGACCAAGAAGCAATTTGTATGGCAAGAGTTTAATTATCGGTGCGGCATGGGTGTTGCTTAATCCAGACCATGTCTAAGTTTGTAGGCGCTGTTGCCAAAACCTTGACGGTTGCGCGGCAGGTGTATGGGTGTTCATGTCCGGTCTTTATTCATCAGCCATTACGTTGCTATTGCTAGTCTTTAGCGGCCCACTTGTTGGCGCAGGTGGGGTCCTGTACGCAATAAAAAGCAATCCTGCCATTCAACAGCAGGATGAACCAAAAATCAATCATCTGAGAAAATTGGTAGAGGCAGCTGAAAAAGCCCTTGCCAACGACAGAGATGTTGCCTATGACCGCATGGACGAAGCAGATGTTTATATTGCCGACTGGCCTATAGAGCTACTTTTACACGAAGAAGCAATCACACTATTAGAACGAATGAACATTGTCCGCAATGAGCTTGGCGATGAATCTGAAATTCCAGGAATCAATATCTCTGAAGATGAAATTGAGCTTCTGACAGGGGATGCGCTCAAGTCGGAATTGGAGCTGGTAGAATCAGCAGAAGCGGGCACAGAATTTGACTTTCCCATTGACCTCAACAGCAAAGTGCTGTCTTGGGTAGGTGCTTATTCCGGGCGCATCAAGGAATATACTCAAAACAGCCTCAGCCGCGGTAGCAGGTACATGCCTATGATTCTCCAAATATTAGCAGAAGAGGGCGTGCCGCTGGATTTGGCATATTTGCCTATTGTCGAGTCGGGGTTTCGCAACGATGCACGCAGTACGGCAAAAGCTGTGGGCATGTGGCAATTCATTGCCCCAACCGGAAAATCTTACGGCCTGCGCATCGATAGCTGGGTGGATGAAAGGCGCGACCCGGCCAAGGCCACTTCGGCCGCTGCCAGATTTCTCAAAGACCTGCACCACAGGACAGGCGACTGGTACCTTGCCCTAGCTGGCTACAACGCAGGGCCTGGCACAGTATCCAAGGCCATAAATGGTACAGATAGTCAAAATTTCTGGGATCACGCAAGATCAAAGTACCTGAGGAATGAAACCAAGAGTTACGTGCCGCAGTTTTGCGCAGCCGTGCTAGTGGGCAAGCACCCCGATCGATTTGGCCTGGAAGTAGTCCAACTGGAACCCCTTGTTTTTGAAACCATCCAAATTGAAAAATCCATAGGGCTGACAACCCTCGCGCAGCGTACAGGCATTGATGCGGAAGAATTAAAGGATCTAAATCCCGAATTAATACGCCGCATAACGCCTCCCAGGCTCTACACCCTAAGAGTCCCAGTTGGAAAAAGTGAAGCAGTGCTGAATGCAATGGCGGCAATCCCAGTAGCTGAGCGACTGGAGCTCAGAGCCTATAAAATCAAGCAGGGCGACAACCTGGCAAGGGTTTCAGCCAGATACAACGTTTCTCCTGATGAATTGCTTGATATCAACAACATCGTTCGTTCTCAATTTAGGGTAGGTAGGAATATCCAGGTGCCGGTGATAGTCAAGGTTCGGTAGCCTGCGCCGAGGCATCAGACCCAAACCTCTGCATCCAATAGACCGCCAGCACATGCGCCACTGACGACTGCAAAGACAAACGAGATCGCAAAAAAAGGCTAATACCAGGTGGCGTTCAAATGTTTTGCAGGTGGCGCTTTCGCGTCACCTAAACTTTGACAAAAATGACCTCCCACAAAGCCCCAGCCCAAATCAAATTCGACAGTTGCGAAAAAAGTGGTTTGGCGGTCATTTTGGGAACAACTGAAGGTTTTTTTTATTGAATTTTAGCCAGCCTGATGGCACACTGGTTTTTCTCCTGGGGCTATAGCTCAGCTGGGAGAGCGCTTGCATGGCATGCAAGAGGTCGCCGGTTCGATCCCGGCTAGCTCCACCACAAACACTTTCAACCGCGTCCAATGTAGTTCGAAAAAAACAAGCATTGACGTGGTTTCTGCTTGTACGCAAGACCATTTTTGTCCAATGTGACATGCTCCAATTTGCACCCGTTTGGGGGCAAGCTCAAGGGGCAAGGTGGACTTTAGAAGCAACTTGCCCCCAAACGATGTCTACGCTGTCGATTGCCGATGCCCATAGCCTGGTTCTGTCGAACCGCATCATCGCCTGCACTAGCTCAAAATTCAACATGAAAGCTGAGTAAACAAGCTAAAATTGAATTGAGTGGGCGAACCATTGCCCGCTAGCAAATTCGGGTGCAATACCATCTTGTTCTGGCAATGGTGCAGGTTAGCATGAACAACGCTCAACTAAAAAACCTAAAGGCAAGGCTGTGGCAGGGGGCAGACCAACTCCGTGCTAATTCCGGACTAAAGCCCACCGAATACGCCACACCAATACTGGGGCTAATATTTTTGCGCTTTGCCCAGAGCAAGTACAGTAAATTTGAAACTCAAATCCAAACCGAATACAACAAGGGAAAGGGTTCGCGGGCGGAACGCCCCATACATGAAATCGCCATTGAAAAATGCGGTTTTTACCTGCCCCCAGAGGCAAAATTCGACTATCTTCTCAACCTGCCAGAATCAGAAAACCTGGCAGAGAAAACCAAGATGGCAATGGAGGAAATCGAAAAATATACAGCCGAACTTGCTGATACCCTGCCAAAGGATGTCTATTACAGCCTAAACACAGAGGATGACCCACTCGTGTTGGCAAAGTTGTATAAAGTGTTCAAAGACATTCCCACTGACGTGAGCCTCGATATATTTGGCGAAATCTATGAATACTTTTTGGGCGAATTTGCCCTTGCCGAAGGCCAGGGCGGAGGCGAATTTTTTACGCCCTCAACCGTAGTCCGCTACATGGTTGAAGTATTGGCACCCACCGAAGGCGAAATATTTGACCCCGCCTGCGGGAGTGGCGGAATGTTTGTCCAGGCCGCCCACTACATAGCCAGTCACGTTGCAAAAGGCAAAGATATAAACCTCCGCGCCCATGGCATCGAAAAAATCGGCGCGACGCTTAAACTAGCCAAGATGAACCTGGTGCTCAACAACGTGCGGGGTAGCATTACCGAGGCCAACTCTTACTACCGCGACCCATATGACTGCTTTGGCAGATTTCATTACGTCATGGCAAATCCGCCCTTCAACGTCGATGAAGTCGAACTCGACCAAGTAAAGCCCCAGCCTCGCTTTAATACCTATGGGGTGCCACAAAACAAGACAAAAAAGGCGAAGGGCGATGCCAAAGAAACTGTACCCAACGCAAACTATCTCTGGATAAACCTCTTTGCCACCTCGCTAAATGAAAAAGGCCGCGCGGCACTCGTTATGGCAAACTCCGCGTCGGACGCAGGACATAGCGAAAAGGACATACGCATAAAGCTAATCGAGAACGGCGTAATAAGCCAGATGGTGACGCTCCCCACAAACATGTTTACCAGCGTAACCCTACCCGCCACCCTGTGGTTTTTTGACAGGGCCAAAGCAAACAAGGACGAGATACTCTTCATTGATGCCCGAAACATCTTTACACAGATAGACCGCGCCCACCGCAAGTTTTCAGACGAGCAGATAAAAAATCTGGCCATAATCAGTAGGCTATACGAAGGCAAGACAGATGAATATAACGCATTGCTCGCCGAATACCGCACTGCCCTAAAAGACGCACCCGAAGTGAGCGACAATGGAGATATTAGGCCCAAAGCCTATTGGCAAGACCAAATAGACTGGCTATGCACACGCTTTCCAAATGGTAAATACCTTGATGTTGTTGGGCTATGCAGGGTAGCAAAGCTAGAGGGCGAGGACGGCATAAAGGATCAGGACTACTCCCTCAACCCAGGTCGCTACGTGGGAGTTGTCATCGAAGACGATGGCATGACAGAGGATGAGTTCAAGGCCGAAATGCGTTCGCTAAACGCGGAGCTTACCGCACTCAACGCTGAAGCACATATATTTGAAAAGACGATTGCCGCTAATTTACAAGCGTTGGCGGGCGGCGGAACGGAGGTGAGTTCCGATGAATAATGACAAGCAAGAAATTATTATCTATCAAACCGCTGACGGCTTGACTAAAATCGATGTCCGCATAACAAATGATTCGCTATGGCTTACGCAAGCGCAAATCGCCGAAGCGTTCGGACGGGAGCGTTCGGTTATTACGAAGCACATCAACAATATTTTCGCAGAAGGCGAACTTGATGAAAAAAGCAATGTGCAAAAAATGCACATTGCAAAGGCTCGAAACCCTCAACAAGTTTACAAGTGGTTTCGGCTTGGGCCTATTAGAAGATGCGGGGCGCATTTCACACGAAACTGCCGTAGAAAAAGCGCACAACGAATACGCCGCTTACAGCAAACAACTGCCGGACGAATTGACCGAAGTAGAAAAAGCGTATTTGGACACATTGCGGGATATGCAAAAGCGGTTGAAAGATGGGGGCGGCAACGATGAGTGAATGGAAAAAAGTACGCATTAGGGATATTTCATCAGTTCTTGGAGATGGAATCCACGGAACGCCACAATACGATGATAGCGGTGATTATTTTTTTATAAATGGTAATAATTTGCTTGATGGAAAAATCATTATTAAGCCCGAAACAAATCGCGTATCATATGATGAACACTTAAAACATCGCAAACCACTTACCAATAGAACTGTTTTGGTATCAATAAATGGAACGCTTGGAAATATTGCTTTGTATAATGGAGAAAAGTGTATATTAGGAAAAAGCACTTGTTATTTCAATGTAAATGAAGATGTCGAAAAACTATTTATAAAGTACATTTTGACAGGTATGGATTTTCAAAGTTATATTTTTCGATTTGCACATGGTACTACAATAAAAAATGTATCTCTTGAGGCAATGCGGAATTATTCTTTCAGATTACCCCCACTCCCCACCCAAACCCGCATTGCAGAAATTCTATCCGCGTATGATGATGCTATCGAAAACAACAATCGCCGTATTGCCTTGCTCGAAAAGGCGGCCACGGAGCTTTACCGCGAATGGTTTGTGCGTATGCGTTTCCCAGGCTACCAAACCACTAAGTTCGTAAATGGGCTACCGGAGGGGTGGGAGGTAGGCAGAGTTGGAAGTGTTGTCAAGTTGTCTAGGGGACACGATTTACCACTAACTTCGGTAATAGATGGGTGCATTCCTGTCGTCGGGTCAAGTGGGATAATTGCATTTCACAATAAATCAACAACGGATAAACCTGCTATTGTACTTGGTCGAAGTGGAAGTACTGGAACGCCAAGGTTTTACGACTGTAAATGCTGGGTTCACAATACTGCGATATATGCAAAGGAAATCAGGGAAAATCCTCTTTGGGTTTACTATATGTTATGTCAAATTGATTACTCAAATTTGACTGGTGGAAGCGCAGTGCCAACATTAAACAAAAATCATGTTGAAGCTCACAAAATAGTAATCCCTGCAGGTAAGATTCAAGATTTGTTCGATTCTTACATAAAAACTATGATTGCCGAAAAAACAAATTTGCAATCCCAGTCCCAAAACCTAGCCCGTCAACGCGATCTGCTCCTTCCCCGTCTTATGAGCGGCAAACTGAAGGTGTAGCACATGCCCCAAATCATCACAGAGGACATGATAGAAAAGGCCGCCATAGAGTTGCTTGTATCAGAGTTTGCGCCTTATTACCAGAGCCTGAATTGCTACACCAATGAACCGGATTCGTTGCCTGATGGCACTGGAAGGGATAACAAAAAACAGGTTGTACTGCCAAAAATCCTTTTGGAAAAACTCCTCGAACTTAACCCTGACATACCCTCTGCAACAGTAAGGGCTACGGCAGAGGAGTTGTGCCGCAATTGCTTTGGCGACCCTTTAGGGGATAACTACCATCGCTACCACCAACTCCGGCATGGTATCAAGGTGTCTTTTCAAAAAGATGGACGCGCAACCCAAGGCTTGATAAGGCTGGTCGATTTCAACGAGCCAACAAACAACAGCTTTATAGTTGCTTCCCAGATGTGGATTCGCGGGCAGGTCAATTGGCGCAGACCGGATATGATCATTTTTGTCAACGGTCTGCCTTTGGTATTCATAGAACTCAAAAATTCCAACATCAACGTCAAGAATGCCTATGATAAAAACCTGATGGACTATCGGCGGGACATCCCGTGGTTGTTCAACTATAACCAGATATGTGTGCTCTCCAATGGCATGGAAACACGGCTCGGCAGTTTTTCCGCGGGGTATGAATATTTTTTTGGGTGGCTAAAGCTGGCGGACGAAAGAGAAAATCCCGACCGCAAGGCAATTAAGAATGACTGCATCAGTTTGGAATTTTTCCTCCGAGGGCTATGCAGGCCAGACATGCTACTTGACTACATCGAAAACTTTATATTGTTCGACCAACCCAAGGGCGGCATCATCAATGGCAAAATAATCGCCAAGAACCACCAGTTTTTAGGCGTAAACAATGCCTTTCGCGCATTTGAAAACCGAGATGAATTACAGGGCAAGCTGGGCGTTTTTTGGCATACCCAAGGTAGTGGCAAGAGCTATTCGATGGTTATGCTGGCGCGAAAGATTAAGCACAAATGCGCTGGGAATTTTACATTTTTGATTGTCACTGACCGCGATGATCTGGACTTACAGATATACAAGAATTTTCTGCGTTCAGGTTTTATTAGCGCGGAAGAAAAAGTGCAACCTGCCTCTGGCCTAAAGCTACGTGAGGAGCTCGCCACAAATAAAAGCATCCTCTTTACGCTGATCCATAAATTTCGCTACGACAAAGGCAAAAAATATCCGGTACTATCTGAGCGGGATGACATCATCGTGTTTGTGGACGAAGCCCACCGGACGCAGTACAAAGATTTGGCTGAAAACATGCGGACTGGCCTTCCCAATGCCCAGTACATTGCTTTTACTGGAACTCCTCTACTAGGTAGCAAGAGGCTCACAAATGCCTGGTTTGGCGACTATGTAAGCGAATACAATTTTGCAGAATCCATTAAGGACAATGCTACAGTACCCCTCTATTATGTGAAGCGTGTGCCGGAGGCTATTCTCGGCAATGAATTTCTCAATGATGATTTTGCTGAGATTCTGGAGAACGAAGACCTGACAGAGGCCGAGCAAAAACGGCTGGAAAACTACTACTCAAAGGAACTTGAAGTCATCAAGCGGGACGATGTACTTAATGCAGTAGCCCAGTACATTGTGTATCACTTCCCCAGACGTGGATTTCGTGGCAAGGGTATGGTGATTGCAGTTGATAAGTTTACAGCCGTAAAACTATATGACAAGGTTGCGCTTTACTGGCGTGAAGAGATCAAAAAACTAAACATGGACATTACCAAAACTGGCGATGAGTCTGAAAAAGCCACGCTGAAAGACATTGTAGACTACATGCGAAGGGTCGAAATGGCAGTCGTTATCAGTGAGGATGCTACCGAGGAAGAAAAATTTAATAGAGATGGCTTGTCGGTCAAACACCATCGCCAACGGATGAAAAAGACAGACGATAATGGCTGTGATATTGAAGACAATTTCAAAAACCCAGACCACCCGCTTTCTCTTGTCTTTGTCTGCGCTATGTGGCTTACAGGATTTGATGTGCCTTCGGTTTCGACACTGTACCTGCATAAGCCAATGAAGGGGCATACCCTAATGCAGGCAATCGCACGTGCCAATCGTGTTTTTCCCGGCAAGAAAAACGGCACCGTTATTGATTTTCTTGATGTCTTTAAGTATCTTAAACGCGCCCTTGCCGACTATGCTTCCGACGATGATGGGGCTACTCCAGTCAAAAATATAGAGATATTGCTGGAGCAACTTAATGAAGCAATCGACATAACTATGGCATTTTGTGCCAATCTTGGCATCGACCTCAATTGTGCGATAGCTGAGAGCGATACATTTTCTAAGCTCTCCCAATTTGAAGACTATGCAAATATCATTGTTGGCAATGATGAAACCCGCAACGAATTTAGGGTTTACGCCAATGCGGTAGAAAGTTTGTACGAGTCGTTGCGCCCTGATATTTTTAAGATGGAGTTCGACCCGCGCCAAAAAGAGGCGATTCTCTATCTGCTTGGTGTTATTGAGGGGCAAATAAGGCCAGAAAAGCTGGAAAGTGCTAAGCTCCGCATCAACGAACTCCTTGACCAAAGCGTTAGGGTGGCCGAAGAAACAGTGGCTTATACAATCAACGAGAGACCAAAAGAAATTGACATATCAAAGATGGATATAGACGAATTGCGGGATATGTTTAAGCGAAAAAAGAACAAGAACCTCGAAATCGTCAATCTCCGTGGCCATATTGAGGACAAGATTGAACGAATGTTACGCAAGAATGTCACTCGTTCTGATTTCGCCGAGCGTTTTCGCAATATTATTGAGGCTTACAATGCTGGCGGTTCTCAGACGGACGATTTTTATGAAAAGATACTTAAGTTTATGGAAGACCTTCGTGCGGAAGAAGAGCGGCACGTTAGGGAGGAGCTTTCGGAGGAAGAGCTTGAGATATTTGATTTGCTCCTAAAGGACAAACTCACTAAAGATGAAGAAAAACGAGTCAAGCTGGCGGCAAAGGAATTGTACAATACCTTATACGCCCGAAAAGAAGAGCTATTTGTAGTTGGCTGGCAAAATGATCCGCAACCCAAAGAACGTGTCCGGGCGGCAATTGGTGAGTGTTTAGATACTGTTTTGCCCAAATGTTACGACCGTGATAGTTTTGCGGCGAAGATCAATAGAATACATCAGCATATGGTTGACCAAGCAATAATGGGTTATGGGTGGATAGCGTAAAATGGCTATTGTTACAAACCATCGAGGTGCCTTAACTATGATCAAGGATTTGGATGTCATCCTCAGCGATGGCGAAAGCCATACGGTGGAGTTCGTTGAGAACGCTTGGAGTCGTGATTGAAGAAAATCATTAGCAAAAAACTGAATGATTATAAAAAATTGAATAAAGTTTTTACAAAAATCGTCTGGGGATATTATTTAGCCAGTGATGGTTAGTGCATGTGGTATCAACTACAGCAAGTATAGGAGAGCAAACACCTGATGAACAAAATCTCTACCCGATTTTTCGATGACAAGGAGGTCCGCGCTGTTTGGGACGATAATGGTTGCAAGTGGTGGTTCTCCGTCGTCGATATTGTCGGTGTATTAAGCCAAAGCGCGGATTCGCGTAACTATTGGTATGTGCTGAAAAACCGCCTAAAAAAAGCAAAAAGTGAAGTCCTTACAAATTGTAAGGGATTCAAGCTAATGGCACCTGATGGCAAGCGTCGAACCACTGATTGCTTAGCCAGCGACGGCGTTATTGCCCTTGCCAAAGAATTTCCTGGCAAGAAGGCAAACCATTTCATCGAGTGGTTCACTCACAGCGATGGCACCATTGACGGCAAGAGCAAGTCAAAGGCTTACGCTCTTTTCGACAGTTCACTGCTTGACAAAATTGAAGTCGGCACAGTCAAAGGCTTGCAACAGATTCACGGCTACCTGTTCGGCGGGCTATATGACTTTGCGGGGCAGATACGGACGCTAAATATCGCAAAGAGCGGCTTCCAGTTTGCTGTGGCAAGGTTTCTGCCGGAGACTTTGAAAACCATCGAGCAGATGCCAGAATGCACGTTTGAGGAAATCGCCGACAAGTATGTTGAGATGAATGTCGCCCATCCATTCATGGAGGGAAATGGCAGAAGTACCCGCGTATGGCTTGACCTGATCTTGAAAAAACAGTTAAAGCGTTGCGTAGACTGGAGTCTCATTGACAAAAAGAGCTATCTGACTGCGATGAAAGAGAGCGTAGCAAACCCAACGGAGATAAAATCACTGTTGCAAAACGCTTTAACTGACAAGATTAACGACCGCGAGGTGTTTATGAAGGGCGTTGACTATTCCTACTACTACGAGCAGGAAGACAGCATCACCGAGGATGACGAGAAGTAAACAAAAATTTGTCGCCACTGGTGACAAATGACAGGTTTTGTTTTGAAAACGAAGCATAGCGGTTCAACTTTTTGTAGTTGAACTGCTATATGCTAGGATTTGCTTGCAGAGGGTATTTATACCAAGTTGCACCCATACGGGAGCAACTTGGTATAACGGCAATGCGAAAGCAGTGCCCGCAGAATGAACGTGATGTTGGAATGAAACTGCCAAGCGAGCATAAAAAGCCACCTAAACCAATGTAGCTGGCGTGACAGCCTCGGACATCCGAGCATAGCGAAGGATTTCGAGAAATTTTTGATTATGAAGGCTGTTATGCCGAAAAACTTGAAAGCGAGAAAGAAGAGTGGCCATGTCTGGGTGGCCGGCGTGACTGCCTCGGATATCCGAGCGTAGCGAAGGATTCCGAGAGATTACGGGCTTTGCTCGTGTTTGCAAAAACTTTTGCGCTTCGCGTTTAATCCCGATTAAACGCAACCTAGTATGACTCCCCATTTGAGGGTTTTGGGCGATCATCGGCGTGTTGATAGCCGAAAACATGAACAATGCCGTAGATACTGCCAGTTTGTGCAAGTACATGCTCGATCACCTGCTACTCAAAAAAGTCATATCACTTAATATTAGCGCGCCTGCACAGTCGTATCTTCAACACTTTGTTCTGCTTCTTTTGTTAATCTACTATACAATTGACGCAGTATCATATTTGGATCGGCAAACACCATGCGTATTTTACTTGCATCCAGCAACAAACATAAAGCCCAAGAATACGAGGCTCTCCTACCGGGAGTAAAATTTATTATCTGGCCAGGGCCAGAAATTCCAGAGGAAGGAGCTTTTTTTCAGGACAATGCCATGCAGAAAGCCCTGTATGCAAAAATTTGGTATGCTCGGCATGGTGAAGAAAGCATTGATGGAGTATTAGCGGACGATTCAGGACTTTGCGTTGACGCACTATTTGGAGGCCCAGGGGTACTTTCGGCACGGTTTGCTTCCCATCTTTCTTACGCCGAAAAAAACCCTTTTCTTTTAAGCATGATTCACCATGGAGAGCCACGCACAGCAAGATTTGTATGCGTACTGGCATTTTTGAATTTTCTTGACCCATCCTCCGAGCCATTTACAGTGTCAGGAAAAGTTGAAGGCACTCTGGCACATCATCCACGTGGCGACCAGGGATTTGGATATGATCCCATATTTATTCCCGATGGATATGACAAGACCTTTGGCGAACTTCCACCGGAAATAAAAAATACCCTTAGCCACCGCGGAAATGCTACAAGGGCACTAGCAATCCGTTTAGGGATAGAGCCTTGAGCATATTCATACTATTGGGAGTGCTACTGGGTGGGGCTTTGCTGGGATGTTCATTGCGCAAAGTTCTCATCCTGGTAAGAGTCAACCAACATCTAACCAAAATTTCACTTTGGGCACTATTGTTGGTTATGGGAGCCAAACTTGCACAGCAACGCTCATTGTTTGTAAATGATCTAAAAATTTTCTTTGTTGCCATAGGTTCGAGTGTGGCACTCACTCTTGCGTTTTTTTTGATATTTTGGCTGATGGGAGCAATCAGAAAACGCTTTTCAAAAGACATTGCAATCTCTCCTCCAATAAATCTAGTCGACTCGACTGAAAACAATAAACGTGGCTTTCATGAGCTTTTCTCAGTTGCCATAAATGGAGCATGTATTCTCTCAGGCTTTTTGTTGTTTTGGCTTGTGCCAAATACATATACAGAGATTTTTTCCATTGATTTTTTCACAGATTGGCTACTAAAGGCACTTCTCTTTTTTATTGGTTTTGATCTCGGTGTCGAAATACATAGATTGGAATTAAGGCAATTGTCGCCCACGCTCCTGTTTGTGCCTTTTTGGAATATTGCTATGAGCCTAGCAATAGGTATGGTATTTGGCATGTTGTCTGGCTTGGGTATGCGCCAAGGGACACTTCTTACGGCAGGGATGGGGTGGTATAGCCTTTCATCAGTGTTATTAGCAGACCGTGGGCTGATGTTGATCTCTATCCTCGCATTTATCCACAATGTGTTCCGGGAATTATTCTCAATTTTGTTTACCCCATTGGCCGTCAGAGTTTCTCCAATGCTACCAGTCTATCTAGGCGGAGCTACAAGCATGGATGTAATGTTGCCTTTTATACAACGCTACTGCGGGAGGGAATATACTCTGGTTTCCTTTTATTCAGGTATTGTTTGTAGCACTGCGGTTTTACCTCTTGTGAAACTGCTTGCAGGATAGCAAGACAACTACAAAACTAAGTGATTTACATTTGGTTATTGAAATTATCCACTACCAACTTTTAGCCAATACTGTCATTCTAATCTATGAATGTTTTTCAAGGAGGCATCATGGGCATAGGTTGCTCAAAGGCCATTTTTTCTGGAATAGCCCTAGTATTGGTATTAACAGGTTGCCGTAGCGGAAGCACAGATACTAATACAGTAATAGCTAAGATCGGCAACGAAAAAGTCACTGAAACCCAATTCCATGATCTGATAAAGGCTCTTGCAGGTGATCCAGAAAGTGCCAATGAGTTTTTGACAGAAGAGAAAAATCGTGGCCAAAGAAATGAATTCCTCACTAAATATATCGAAGGTAAGGGTTTGATAATGATGGCCAAGGATGAAGGCTTAGATAAAGACATAAAAATCCGCCTCCAAGTGGACGATGCGATAATCAACATCTATGCCCAAGCACTTATTGAGCGTAGGATGCCTACCGAAGAACCAACGGAGGAGCAACTTCTTGAGGTTTACAACGAGATCGCCGCTCAGCAAAAGGCGATGGGCAACGGCATGCCCCCATTTAAAGAAGCCAAACCGCACCTGCCACCTCTTTGGAAGCAAAAGCAACAACAGGGCATAGCAGAATCCTTGATGAAGGAAATCAAAGAAAAGTACCCACCTATAGTCGCTGACGAGTATAAAACAGCCATCGGCTAATCTATTACAAATTCTATTTTAGCTATAGTCACTGGTTGGACGGGGACATTGGCGAATTGGTTTATAGTTTTCGTCCCAACCCGCGAAATCTTTTCAACAACATCCATGCCCTTAACTACCTTACCAAATGGGCAGTGCCCGTAGCCTGTAATAGTTTTTTCCTTGAAATCTAGGTTGGTGTTGTGTTTTAGGTTGATAAAGAATTGGACATTGGCACCAGTCAGTGGGTTTCCGGGGGCATAAGCCATTGAAATAGTTCCCTTGGTATTTAGCAAGCCTTTTTCCTTTGCTTGTTCGGCTTCATTTACCACATGACCCTTAAATGGCTTTTTGGACATATCCGGGTTGTGAAGCCCCGCCTGAATCATAAAGTTTGGGATGACTCTATGAAAAATAATGCCCTCATAAAAGCCATCTCGCACATGCTTCTTAAAGTTTTCAACTGTTTTAGGAGCAATTTCCGGCAACAACTCCAGAGTAAAGTCACCCATAGATGTTACTACTCGTAGTTTATTGGCAATTGGCATTGTGGCTTCGAGAGCTATATCTACCGTATCCTTAGGTGTTGCATCTATGGTATTGTCAGTATTTTTTTTCCCACATCCCGAAGACACAGCAATCAGTGTAATTGTGGCCAAAAATAATGATCGTGTTTTCATCTCGGTACTCCCCAGAAAAAATTTTTCATTTTCGCGTCCAATCCTGACTCAGATAAGACTGGCTATCAGTATAATTGATGAAAATTACCTTATCCACTTTGTCCCCGATGGCGGCTTAAAGATAAAGGAGCTATTGTCAAGGTTTTTGGGTACTGATGGAGCGGTTAATGTCAATATTTGCTTCGCGCCAGTTCCATCAGTCCATGTAGCCCTTTGTAAAAACGAACCTTTGCCCTCAAGAAGTATTTCCGGTAAATCTGTTTTTTTGGGAGAAAGCAAAATTGCGCCGTCATTTTGTGCAGTTATGTTGAATACTTGATTGATAGTATTCGTGTCGATTAACAGACGCAAAAGCGGCCACTCTAATGAAATATTTTCGAGGTCAAACATTTGAGCCGTCCGCGTGCTGAGGTCGTACTGGGTCAGGTGCTTCCCATCGCATAGCAGTAGCACACCTTTTTCATATTCCACCCTTAATTTTCCACCTTTGGCTACTTGTATTACCCCCTTCTTGGACAGCTTGCCAAAGGCTACACTTTCCCCTTCCTGAATAAAAGAACTACTAAAAGCAGGAGTCTGCTTCCAGTTGTGCCACCACTGGGGCAATGAGTGTGTACTAGATTCCTGAGCCAGCAGTACAGGCAGAATGGCAATAAATATCATAGTTTGATAAATGGCAGTCTGAATCCGCATTCAATTTTCCGTTCCACCCACCTAATACCAATATGCAATCATCGGTATAACATTTGGAATTGGGTCATAGATACTTCCCATGAAAAAACAAAACCAATACCAAGCTACTCCCGGTTGGGTGCAACTTGGTATCACCTCACACCAAATTGGTATCGAGATGTCTTATTTTTTCCCTTTTTTACCTTTGTCTTCGGCCTTGACTGAGCCATCAGGGTTTAGGTACTTATCCGGTTCTTTTTCCATTTTTTGGCCACAAGGTGGACAACAGATACGATATTCGCGCATATTAACAACCACTATCGGACTCTTTTCAGTCACCTTTTGTTTCATGACAGGGCAGAGCGTGTTTTCGGCTGGCTTTGGTTTTTCTTGCTCTGTGCCGATTGTTGTAAGTAGTGTTAAGCAGATAGGCAGAATCATTTTGTCCTCCTTGTTGAAACTGCATGGTTAGCTTAAGGATAGCAGAGGTACTTTCAAATTACAGTCCTCGGTTTTGGTAAACTCATGGATTTCCATAGGTAGTAGATAGCTGGATAGATGAGTAGCTCCAAAATAAAACTGGTGGTGAGTCCGCCGACCATCGGAGCGGCGACACGCTTCATCAGGTCAGCACCACTACCGAGGCTCCACAAAATGGGTAACAAACCGACGAGGCCACAGAGCACAGTCATAGCCTTGGGACGCACCCTCTTGACTGCTCCATGGACGATCGCCTCTGTTAGTTCATATCTATTATTAAGTTTATTGTTTGCCTTGGCCTCCTCGTAGCTGAGGTCAAGAAACAACATCATAAACACACCAGTTTCGGCATCTAGCCCCATCAAGGCTATAAGTCCCACCCATACAGCGATACTGGTATTATAGCCCAGTATCCATAACAGCCAAAATGCCCCTATTGCACTAAAAGGAACGGCCAGCATCACGATCCACGTTTTAATCGCGCTCCTGGTATTCGCATAAATGAGGCCAAAAATAAGTACAAGAGTTATTGGCAAAATTATTTGCAACCGTTCTTTAACCCGAATCATATTTTCAAATTGGCCTGACCATGTGAGGCTGTACCCAGGTGGCAACTCTAGTTCTGCATCTGCAAGTGCCTTAGCATTTTTTACATACGTACCCACGTCAACTTTGGATGTATCAAAGTCCAATAAGACATATCCATTTAACATTCCATTTTCATTGCGAATCATTGCTGGGCCTTCAGTCATCTTGATGTCTGCTATATCGGAGATGGCGATTCGGCTACCGTTGTGTATGGAGACATTGAGTCGGGCGAGGGCTTCAGGGCTTTCGCGAAAATCTCTGGCATAGCGTACGTTGACCGGGTAGCGCGCCCTGCCGTCAAAAACTACCGTCTGATTATCGCCGCCGATAGCATTCATTATCAGCATATTTGCATCTTCTACGCTCATCCCATATCGGGCCAATCTATCCCGCTTTAATTCAAAATCCAAAAAATAGCCAAGGGCTGAACGTTCAGCGAATGCACTACGAGTTCCCGGAACATTAGATAAAATACCCTCTGCCTCAATTGCAATTTCGTCAATTATCTCCAAGTCTGGTCCATTGATCTTAAGTCCTACAGGAGTGCGTATTCCGGTACTCAGCATATCTATTCGAGCCTTGATGGGCATAGTCCATGCATTAGGAATAGACGGCAGACGAACAGTGCTATCCAGCTCCCGAACAATATCATCAAAGGTAATTCTATCCCTCCAGAATGGCCTAAAAACTGACTTTAGCCACTCTGGAGCCCAATTAGAGTACCAGCGGGTGTGCTCCCTCCACTGAGATTCTGGCTTTAGCTCTACGACAGTTTCCATCATAGATAGTGGCGCGGGGTCGGTAGCGGTTTCTGCCCTCCCTGCCTTACCAAATACCAGATTGACTTCAGGCACCTGTTTTATCAAGCGATCCTGAACCTGCAATATACGCATAGCCTCTGTTTGGTTTAACCCCGGCAAAGTGCTTGGCATATAGAGGATCGTTCCTTCGTTTAGAGGAGGCATAAACTCGCTACCCAGCTTGAAATAAATTGGCACTGTAATAGCAACCAGGAGAAAAGAAATGCCAATTGAGGTCTTGGAATAGCGCAACACAAACCGGCAGGGGCCTTCGTACAGACGGTGCATTAGCCGGCTCACGGGGTGTTTTTCTTCGGGATAGTACTTGCCTACAGCAAAGGAAGATGCCGCGCTTGACAGCCATCTTGGACGAAATTTAAAGGGGTCAACCCTGGCAAACATCATCCTCATAGCAGGATCAAGGGTAATGGCCAATAACGCCGCGATTGCCATTGTCAGATTTTTTGAATAGGCCAGAGGCTTGAAGAGCCGCCCTTCCTGATCCACCAATGTAAAAATAGGAATGAAGCTGACGGCCACAACCAGGAGGCTGAAAAAGACGCTCGGCCCGACTTCCAGTAGAGCATTTAGTCGGGTTTCGTAAAAGGTACCTGGCCTCCCGGAAGAATTCCAAATCTCAATTTTTTTGTAGGCATTTTCTACCTCAACAATTGCACCATCAACCAGTACGCCTATCGAAATGGCAATACCCGCCAGGCTCATCAAGTTTGCGTTTTGCCCAATCAATAGCATAGGGATGAAAGCTAGGGCAACAGAAACTGGTATTGTAACTATCGGTATTAACGCGCTGGGAATATGCCACAAAAAAATCAATATCACCAGCGAAACAATTATCATTTCTTCTATCAGTTTACTTGTAACAGTATTTATTGAAGACTTTATCAACTCGCTACGGTCGTAGACAGGAACGATTTCCACACCATCGGGGAGGCTCTTTTTTAGCTCCTCCAAACGCGCTTTTACGGCAGATATTACATTCAGAGCATTTTCATGTTGTCGCATCACCACTATGCCCGAAACTGTATCTCCTATTCCGTCCAAATCCGTTAATCCACGCCTCATCTCAGGCCCAAGGCTAACCACAGCTACATCGCCAATACAAATAGGGGTTCCGTTAATAATTTTCAATACTGCGGCGGCAAAGTCTTCAGGGGTTTTTGCGTAGCCACGTCCTCGCACCATATACTCACGCCCAGCATATTCGATTAGTCTTCCACCCGCTTCATTATTAGATGCCCGCACAGCCTCAACTACCTCGTGGGCAGTTATTCCATAATTGGCCATCTTGTCAGGATCAATATTTATTTGAAATTGCCTCACCTGCCCACCTACACTTGCAACTTCGGCAACCCCTGACACGCTTTGAACAGAATATTTAATAAACCAATCCTGCAGAGACCTAAGTTCATCTAAGCTGTGTTGGCCACTCCTGTCTACCAGTGCATATTGATATATCCATCCGACACTGGTTGCATCTGGCCCTAATTCCACCTTTGCATCAGATGGAAGGTTAGATGTAATCTTGCTTAAATATTCCAGCACTCGGCTCCTTGCCCAGTAAAGGTCTGTATTGTCTTCAAAAATCACGTAGACATAACTAAAGCCAAAATCTGTAAGGCCACGCACTGCCTTGACCTTTGGCGCACCCAATAGGCTGGTAACTATTGGATATGTTACTTGGTCTTCAACGATGTCTGGGCTTCTGTCCCACTTTGTATAGACAATCACCTGAGTGTCAGAAAGGTCAGGTAGGGCATCCAGCGGAATATTTCTCATACTCCAAACACTTACTGCCAGCAAAAGGATTGTTACAGCAACCACAAGAAATCTGTTTTCTGCGCTAAACCTAATTATGCGAGCCAAAATGCCATTTGGATTTGATGGGGTCTGCATTATTTACCCCTGTTAGTTTCTTCATTTTTTTCTGCTATCTTCCGACTAAGCTCTGCCAAGGCCGCCTGCAAGCGTGACTCAGAATCCACAAGGAATGCCGCTCTAGTTACAACCGCCTCGCCTCTTTCCAAGCCATCCAGCACTTCAATCCTGCCACCACCACTGCGTCCTACTTCAATTTCGCGAGGTTCAAAGTGTCCCTTTGTCACATCAACAAAGACTATTTTTCTGTGTCCCGAATCAAGCACAGCATCAAGCGGAATAGTCAGTACTGGTCTATTTTCCATCTCAAAGACGGCTCGTCCCAGCATCTCAGGTCGCAATTGCCCGGAAGGGTTAGCAAATTCCAGCCTGGCTTTCAGGGTGCGTGTATTTGGGTCAATGACTGGATCAATAAATACAACCCTACCCTGTAGATTTTTCCCCTTTGAGTTGTTGCTAAGGGCTGGTATTTCTAAAGTGGCTTTGCTACCTATCTTTACTTGGGAAATATCTTGCTCATAGAGGTCTGCCAAGACCCATACAAGGCTTAAGTCGGCTATTTCCAAAACTGTATCAGCCGATGAAATATGGCTACCCTGCACAACGTGACGTGCAGTGACAATGCCTCCAAGCGGGGCAAACACCTTTAGACATCGCTCTGGTACAGCCCCATTTTCGAGGGCAGAAACCAATGTAGGTGGAGCATCTAAATATTCTAACCTTCGCCTGGCCGCATTTACTAATTCATCCCAGCGCGATGGATCAGACGCAGTTTTTTGATTACTTATTGCAACACAGTATTCCCTTTGGGCAGTAAGAAATTCAGGGCTGTATAGCTCAAACAGCACATCACCAGCTTTAATATACTTGCCCTCAAAATCGGCATAGAGTTTTTCAATATAGCCAGGTGTTTTTACTGTAACTTTGTATTGCCTCGGCTCAGCAGTGACAACCCTAGCCGGCGCGCTAATTTCCCCCCTCAAGCTCATTTCCTCTGCCAATGATGTTCTCAGGCCAATAAGTTGTTGACGCTGGGTATCAATCTGCACTGTCACCAGTCCTTCTGGGCCAGGACTCATCAATGATTGATTTCCTTCCATCACAACTAAGTCCATACCGCAAATTGGGCATGCACCAAAGTAGTCCTGCAAAATCTGTGGGTGCATGGGACACTGATACATTTTTTGACCTTCATCGGCAGAAGCCACAACTCCCTTATTGCTTGGCAGAAATAGCCAAAACCCTGTCGCCCCAAGTACTATTCCAATTACCAATCCAGCTAAGAGATTATTTCGGCGGTACTTTCGTTGATGGAAATTTGTATCAGACATAGTTGTCCTCTTTCTGCATTCAATTTGCGAATTGTGAGGGTGCTACTTTGGAAACCGCAGAGAGGACTGCACCATGCTGAAGTATTGCAATGCGGTGGATTGAAGCGATGGCCTCCAGCCTATTTTCCTGATCCTTAAGCAGAGAGTTCAATGTTTCCAACATCGACCCAAAGGACGCGCCCCCATTTTGAAACCTTGCCATTAGTATTTCCAGCGTTGCTTCGCCCTGTGGTATCAATTCATTTTCATACATTTTTTTTGTTTTGTCGGCCAACTTCCAAGCTCTCGCCCTTTCCCTTGACTTTGTAGCAATGACAAGATCAAGGCTGGCCTGCACAGCCTCAGCACTGCGTCGATCTGCTAGAGTCCTTTCAACCACCTTGTTTTGTTTGCGACCATTCCAGATCGGCAGGGCTATTCCAAACTCAGCCCTCCAACCAACTGGCATAGTGCCAGCTTTTGAAAAGCCAATCCCTGTCCAAAAATCAGGGAGGCGATCCATTTTTGCGGAATGAACCGAGGCAGTCGCAATCTTAATGTCAGCAAGGGAAGCCAGCCATTCTGGGTTGTATGCCTTTAGCTCCTCTGCCAATTCTGCTACTTCAGGAGGCTCAGGAAGTTCCAATTTTAGTAGCGAAACATCCAGTTCAAAAAAAGTATCTGGCTGGCGCACCACTAATTGGTTAATTAATTCCTTTTGATCTTCAATCTGAACATCCAGTTCTAGTAGCCTGAGTTTGAGGCGCGACTGCTCCTGCATTGCCTGAATAGCTTCGCTAGTGCTACTCCCACCTTGGTCTAGTCTCGCCTTAATAATTTCTTCAGTTGCCGCCCAGTGCTTTTGTTGGGAAACAAGTAATTCCCTGCGCGCTTGAAGAACCAACAACTCAAGACAAGAAGACAATATGCTAGATTCCAACAAAAGTTCTGCCTCATATATCCCAATGCCACTTCGCTCTAGGTTTTGCCTTGCAATATTTTCCTTCGCACCCAGTTTTCCAGGCCAAGGGATGGCCTGTCCCACAGACATCGAATATTCTGTCATGCTTGGCAGAATACCTGACAAATTAGATACACCATAGGAATCCAGACCACTTGTATCTACGATCCGTATGTTTTTATTTGGCCCTTTTTGAATACCGAGTGATAGCTGTGGATCAGGCAGTGCGCCTGCTGGCTCAATGCGTGCAGATTCTGCCATAGTGCGGTGATACGCAACCTGAATGTCAGGATTTTTTTCCTTGGCAAGGGCTATCAGAGCTTGCACCGCCGGGATTGTGGCAATGGGCGACCTTGGCTCACTATTCAAATCCCTGGAAATATGAACTTGTGAAAACAACACTACATGGGATACACCCAGTGCTACCTGCTTGAAAAATTTGCACACTGTATACCTCTGGTTTAATCATGAACATTCGTCTATAAAACCTATAATACCAAATTGTAGGCGATCACGCTCAACTTGATAAAAATCGTAACAAAGCGATATGAATGGAGCTAATTTCAGTGCTAATAAAAAAATCAGCCTACTCGTGTTAGAGCTATAAACGGTAGAATAAATTACCAAGGGAGGCAGGGCATGTCTGAGCCAGAAACTTATTCATATGCAACACACCTCGACATAAAGTTTGATCCACTCACTCTGATTGACGTTGGTAGCCTCGCAAAGGTGGTAACAGACCAGTGGTACAATCAGACACTTTGCAGGGTAAATAATTCGGTTGTGCGTCTTGGCGTAATGCAGGGAGAATATCACTGGCACAAGCATGATAACGATGATGAATTCTTTTTTGTGCTGAGTGGAAAATTTATAGTTGACCTCGAAGGGCGTTCAGTTGAGCTACTGCCAAATCAGGGGTTTGTAGTGCCAAAGGGTATAACCCACTGCACACGCTCGCCGGAAAAGAGCATCATCCTTATGATCGAAACAGCGACGATTGTGCCAACGGGTGACATCAACAAGGAATTATGACTAAATGTGGATGTGGTTATTTCTATATGCCAAAAGCGTATTAGTCATCAAGCCTGCTATGGTTAATGGTCCAACTCCACCCGGTACAGGCGTAATGGCTCCAGCCACTTCTACCGCCTCACCATAGCGCACGTCTCCACAAAGCACCCTTCCTTTTGCCTTTAGTGTATCTATTTTTTTTGGTTCCATGGCCAGGATTTTTGTAGCTTCCGCAGGGTCTGTCACTTGATTGATGCCAACATCAATCACTACCGCCCCTGACCTTACCCAACTCCCTCCCACCATTCCAGGTTTTCCGACTGCGGCAACTAAAATATCTGCATTACGGCAGACGTCTGGTAAGTTTTGGGTACGACTGTGGGCAATAGTAACAGTAGCATGTTCTTCAAGGAGCATAAAAGCCATTGGTTTGCCAACTATGTCACTACGCCCAATTACCACAGCCCTAGCACCCTTCATTGAAATGTCATAAGCCTTTAGCATGTGCATGACGGCGCATGGCGTGCATGGGCGTAGACCTTTTGCGCCTTGCAGGAGCAAACCTTGGTTGTAGGGATGTAGTCCATCTACATCTTTAGCGGGAGCAATGTGTAGCAGTGCCGATTTTGCATCCAAGTGCTTTGGCAATGGCAACTGTAGCAGAATGCCATCAATTTCATTATCAGCATTAAGAGTATCAATGAGGCAAATGAGTGCTTCCTGGGTAGTATCATCTTCAAGTCTATGCTCGATAGATTTAATGCCCGTGCGCTCGCAGGCCCTTACCTTGTTGTTTACATATACATGGCTCGCTGGATCGTCGCCGACAATAATGACTGCCAGAGCAGGGGCACGACCCCCCTTATCTAAGATTTGCCCAACCCCAGCCATTACATCTTCAAACATGCTGTCAGCATGTTTTTTGCCATCCAGAATTATAGCTGTCATAGTTGCCCCTGATCTATTGTGATACTGTTTGGTGCACCTGGCGCGACTCGAACGCGCGACCTTTGGCTTCGGAGGCCAACGCTCTATCCAAACTGAGCTACAGGTACAATTTTATACATGCTACCCCCAACAGGTTGAACGCAACATGGTTATTAGGAATGATAACAGCAGTTTCTAGTGGCATGGTATAGAATTGGCATCATACCAACGTGTTATACCAAGTTGCACCCAACCGGGAGCAACTTGGTATAACGGCAACGCGAATGCGGTGCCCGCAAGTTTTTGAAAATACGGGCTTTGCTCGTGTTTGCAAAAACTTTTGCGCTTCGCGTTTAATCCCGATTAAACGCAACCTAGTATAATCAGCGGATTGCACATTGTAGCGGCCAGTGACAAGTGCCGAGTGGCTAGAATAAATATTTCTGCGCCTTGCGATGCAACAAAAATATTATTTACACTGGCTGAAATAGTTTTTTGATCGCAATGGCATCACACTGTCATAACTGAAATATCTGGATCAACCTCGGCTCTCAGTATTCCCTCTATTGCCATTAAGGTTCCGGTCATCCCGGCTGGACAGTTTTGGCAAGCCCCCATATATCGGATCAACACTTGTTTATCATTGCGGCCTACCACTTCCAGGCCACCTCCGTCTGCCGCCATGTAGGGATATATCTGCTCTTTAAGCGCGGAAAAAGCCTTTTGCAAAAATGGGTCGTCTTCTACTTCCCTGTTTATCGTCATGCCAGTGGCTTCACCACCTATAGCCACCGATGGTGCCTGTCGGATTGAGGGAGCCAGCATAGGTAATAATTCATTCCAAGGTATCGAATCTTCCTTGGTAATGGTAAGCCACTTATCGAGCATCATTATCGACACAACATGACCTGTCTCAAATAGAGCCTTTGCTAGTGGGTCTGTATTAGCAATTTCTGCATTGGGATAACTGCGTGGGAATCCAGAAGCAATCGGCTCCTTCAGGATAAACTTAACGGCATTTGGGTTTGACGTATACTCAATTTCGGCTATCTTGGGCATGGTATCACTCTGTGCTGGTAATGGCTTCGCCCTTTAGGGCACTTTGCAAGGTTGCCCAAGGGAGTACGGCGCATTTGACGCGACTCGGTAAGTCTTTTACCCCGATAAACATAGATAGCTTTCCCAAAATGTTTTGGTCGCTGGCAGGGTTTAAGTCTCCACGTATCATCTTGCGAAATTGTTCTGCCATGATTTCAGCAGTCTCGACAGATTTACCTTTTACATTAATCGTCATCAGTGAGCTGGATGCCTTGGAGATTGCGCATCCATGCCCCTGAAAGTTTATATTAATTATTTTTCCTTTGTCATCTACATCCAAGGTAACTTCGATGTCGTCTCCACACAGTGGGTTGAGGCCATGAGCATGGTGCGAACATGGGTCTAGCTTGCCGAAGTTGCGTGGCTTTTTGTTATGCTCAAGAATTACTTGTTGGTATAGCTCCCTAGGGTCGCTCACGAAAAAATCTCCATCACCTTTTGAATACCACAAACAAGGGCGTCAATATCCTCTTCACCATTAAATAATGAAAAACTGGCGCGGGTTGTAGCAGGAATACAAAAATATTGCATAACCGGCTGAGCACAATGATGACCTGCCCTCACAACAACTCCCTCCAAGTCCAGGATACTACCAACGTCATGGGGATGGATGCCCTCCAGTACGAACGAAATTATGCCGGCTTTTTCTTTTGCATTGCCAATTATCTTAAGTCCATCTATTCTCAATAGCCTTTCGGTGGCAACTTGTAAAAGGTGGTTCTCCCACGCTGATATTTCGTCTATGCCAATGTTGCCAAGATAATCTATGGAAGCTCCCAGACCAATCGCCCCTGCAATATTAGGTGTGCCAGCCTCAAATTTGGCTGGCGGAGGCATAAACAATGTTTTTTCCCAACTAACCGAAAGGATCATGCTACCGCCACCGTGCCAAGGGGGCATTGCCTCCAGCAGTTCTTGCTTGGCATACAGTACACCAATGCCGGTTGGCCCACACATCTTATGGCCACTAAACACAAAAAAATCGGCATCCAGCTCCTGCACGTCAACCCTCATGTGAGGCACAGATTGCGCCCCATCAACAAGTACCAATACTCCCCTGGAATGAGCCGTTGATATTATTTCTTTTACTGGATTAATAGTTCCCAGAGCGTTGGAAACATGTGTAATACCAACAATTCTTGTACGATCCGTAAAGAGGTTTGGCAGGGCCTCCAACATCAATTCGCCTTTATCGTTCATAGGTATTACTGAAATTTTTGCTCCTTTTCCTTCGGCCAGCAATTGCCAAGGGACAATATTGGAATGATGCTCCATCGCCGAGAGTAATATTTCATCACCCTCACTGATATTTGCCCTGCCCCAAGTCTGGGAAACCAAATTTATAGCCTCGGTAGCCCCCCTTGTCCAGATAATTTGCTTGCTGGAAGGGGCGTTAATAAATGCCCTTACCTTATTTCTTGCCACCTCAAAGCTGTCAGTAGCCTCCTGACTAAGGCGCGAAACCCCGCGGTGCACATTAGTATGTTCAGTCTCCATGTAGGAGATCATTTTATCAATGGCCAGCCTCGGCATTTGCGAGCTAACCGCGCTGTCTAGATAGGCAAGTCGCTTACCGTGGTATGGCTTGTGTAGAAGTGGAAAGTCTTTGCGAATTTTGGCAATATCTAGCATGGCAAAAAGCCTCGTTTACTATTTTGAGGCAATAACCACTAAGTACCAACACATAATTAGTGGCGATTGGCTAATGCCTGGTGAAAGGCGAATAGTAGACAAATTGATTTCAACTATTGTTTAATTATCTTGTAAAATATTACAAAAATGTAACCAAATATTTTTGCAATTAAATTATTAATTTATAATAATTAATTAATGATTTTGAATAAAGCACTGCAAAAAAATAATTTACAGCAATTCATTGTTTGTTAATAAAAAAATCGTATTAATTGTTTAATTGGCACAATAATTGAGTATAGACAAGCATCAAACTCGGCATGGTGCCGAGCATCCAATTGGAGAAAACATGAAGAAACAATCCGGCTTTACCCTCATCGAGCTACTGCTCGTCCTCGCCATCATCGGCATCATCTCTGCCATCGCCATCCCGGCCATCCTGTCCCAGAGGGACAATGCCAAAGACAAGTCTTGTATCGCCAATGTTAGCAATATTTTTGGTGGCTTGGTTTCTGCCGCTGACCTTTGGTCTGAAGACAACGGCCCAATACTGACAGTTAACAATTTTGTCTCGATTTTAGGGACTTCTGCAGAAACTTCCAAGGTCCCTGAGGTGTGGAGGGCGACAAACCCTTGGAAACCGTCTACATCGGCCTATGATGCGACAGCCGGAAAGATTGCTGTTGAGGATGACAACACCGGAAAAGCTGCTTTGGCCGCAGTAAGTAACGACAATCTAGGGCAAGTGATGTTTGGGTTTTACCCTGGGGACGCTTCGGTTTCTGCCGCTGTTATGACCAAAAAGGCCGGAATCAAGACAGGAACGGACAAGGGCAAATTCGTAAAAGTCCAAGGCCTCGGATAATCTGAGTTTTATGGTTTTCAAAAAAAAGGGCCTTTTGGCCCTTTTTTTTGAAAAAAAGTCACCTGCTATAGTGCTTCCACATAATATTGTCCAGTTTTCATTGGCCAGGGAACCTCTCAACAAGCCGATAGTCGAAATTGAGTTAATAAATCCAGTCGATTTTGTTAGGGGGTATGCTGATGGATAGTAATACGGTGCTAAAAGACCAAGGTCTGCGCATTCTTTCTGAACAACCTGGTCTTGTAGAAGCAGAACGTTTTATCTCCCTAATGCGTCGTCTATACTAAATGGCGGCAGAGGCTTTATGTGGATGTACTGCTAGATACTTTTTCAAGTGATGCACAAAAGTTTAGAGATGTAGCAAAATAATTTATACAGCCAAACGGGTGATGTTCGATTTGTACAGAGAAAAATTTGAAATGCAACAAAGAAAAGTGTGATAATAAATATGTAAGTTTTCGATGGAGGCTACCATGCTACAGCGCAACAAAGCAAAAAAAACATTAGGATTTACACTGGTTGAATTGCTTCTGGTGGTTGCCATCCTAGGTACCATTTCGGCAATTGCAATTCCATCTTTTGTTGGCCAGAGGAAACGTGCCAGAATCATTGGTGATGCAAAGACAAATGCTAACATCATCCGAATGGCTATGGATACGCGCCGTGCAGAAACGGGCATTTATGGTGCCGCAAACGACTACGAATACAATATACAGAGCGATGGGAGTTATACTCGCCCAACTCCCGACATAATCCCCAGCTTTACGCCAAAGGGCAATTCAAAGATGAGCTATAAGATTACTATCAAGGAGGGAGGTCTGGCGTACGACCTTGAGGTTTCAGAGGGCGGCAAGCTAGTTGTAACAGCCGACCAGAACGGAGATGTGCAGGAGGTTAAGAAGTAGTGATTTCCAATGTGCAATCCCCTGATTGCACATTGTTTTACCCGCCACACTCCCTTATAAAAATCTGGCTCTGTAGGGTGGCCTGTTTTTCAAATAGGTCATGCCCCCTTACTAGCTCTACACCTGCGGATTCTGCCCAAGCATTAAAGGCTGTATCGTTGCGGTTTACCCACTCAATTGCCCAGCGAAGGGTTGGTAGGGTTGCGTCCAGCACGTCTGGAAAGGGTATGGGGTTTGTATCACTCATCCCTAAACTAGTGGCCTGGATAACGCCAATAGGCGAAAAATTTGCTACTTCCTCAGGGGTTATTGGCTCGCGCCTCGAACACATAAGGGTAGGTCTGCCCAACTTTTCTATCACGCGTTTGGATGTCTTTGCTACTCCACCATTCCCCAAGATTAGCACCGGGCCTGCAGGTAGGTCAGCCAAATAATAATCAAGGGCGGTAGCGTCTGTGTTGGCATATTGCCATGAGTCGCCTCTTGCCCTATGCCATATTGTATTTATCGGCCCTGGGAGGTTCATAAGGGCAGGCAGGGATTCTTTTAGTGGCATAGTTACGCTTACGCCAAGCAGGGGTAATCGCTCCATGGCTGTTAGTGCTTCTTCAGGGGCATCGGCTTCGAGCGGAAGATATATCAAATCCTTAAAATATCTCTGAAAAAGGCTATTGTGAAAAATAGGCCCTTTACTCTGAAAAACAGGTGAACCAAGCACTCCGCAAATGCCATAGTCAGAATAATATTTATGACATCTCCAAGACATCATTGTCTCTAGTTTTATTTGCCCAGGAGCAGATTCTTCTGCATTGTCGGCGGCGGCATAAGTAAAACTACCGCCCCAAGCGGCCTGCATACAGCGGCTTATTACCCCCTTTTTGCCCTGCAAAAAAGCAGACAAATTTATCCTGTAATTCTTTGCCTTTGCCAGAGCATTCTTGACTGCCAGATTGTCTGTCAAACTACCTGCAAACCCAACCCATTTATAGGCATCGCCACGAGGTAATTGCTCCATCCTAGATTCAATGTCAAAATTCCCTGGGGCAACATGGGCACTCCGTAACACTCTGGTGTGAATTATCTCTGCCTCCAACCAAACTGGAATATCTAGCTCCCATTCAATGTCTACCCACTGAGGTCGCCCCCTCATGGCTACTTGTAATATCTCCATCCGACCAGACTCATCTTCGTCTGGCCAACGACCACCATCAGAAACGCGCCTACAGGAAACGACGCAGTGGTGTTTTAACAAATCGACGAATCTTTCAGGGTCTACATCTCTTTCCAGCAGGTCAAGTCTGACTTCGGGAATTGCCTCTGGCGGTAGTTTTTTTGCATAAGCCACTGCCTCTTCCCAATCATGGTGAGTAAGGGGGACAACGTAGAATGGTAGTCGATTCATTGGGTACGGTTATAGCTATTGCTGGCTGTCTTTCCTTTTTGCCATGCGGTTTCCATCTGCTCTATACTGCAATTCTCCCATCCACCCATTTTAATAGCACATTCTTCTACATATTTGAATCGCTGTTTGAACCGCTCCATCTGGCGACGGAGGGCTAGGTCAGGGTCGATTTTTTTGTGCCTTGCCCACTGCAGAAGGCTAAATATCACATCTCCAAATTCCTCTTCGAGCCTAATGGGTTCTACCTCATCTTTCAATTCAATAATTTCTTCTCTTACCTTTTCCATCACCCCGTCTATGTCTGCCCAATCAAATCCAACCTTGGCGCAGATATGGCCAATTTCCATCGCAACATCCATGCTTGAAAGATTTTGGGGAATATTTTCCAGCAGTCCATCTCTTTGCACATTTCCCTTTTCTTTTTCTTTTATCGCCTGCCAGTTCTCCAGCACCTGATCACTGTTTTTTGCAATCACTTGGCCAAATACGTGGGGATGCCTCCGCAATAATTTTTCTACCACCATCGCTTCGACGTCATGCAAATCGAATGCTTTCCTCTGGTCTGCCAAGCAGGCATGGAATACTACCTGCAACCACAGATCGCCAAGCTCTTCACATAGGTGAGCCTCCGAAGATGGAATACTGGGGTCATGTTTTGCAACTGCATCTAATACTTCGGCGGCCTCTTCCCTAAGATGTTTTGCCAGGGTCTGGTGGGTTTGCTCTCTATCCCAAGGGCAACCCTTCTTAGAGAGAAGTATCTCTATGATGGACTTTATAGAAGCAGGGTCGTTTGAGGTCATCTATTTTTACCAAGCGATGGTTGTTGCCAGTCCTCGGCTGTGTGCAAGCGGAACTCAGTTTAGAGTATCTTCTCACCTTGGTCTTCGGACAATAGTTCGATCTTAATTATTTTGACTGCAAATTCGGGTACATCAGAATGTCCTCTGCGCCTTACGGTGCGAACTTTTCCTATCCGGTCAACAACCTCCATGCCCGAAATCACCTTGCCGAATACACAGTAGCCAATGCCTGATGACATGCTTGATGAGAAATCTAGTTTTGAGTTGTCGGCTAGGTTTATGTAAAACTGCGAAGTTGCGCTGTTTGGAGCTTCCGTTCGAGCCATTGCAATTGTGCCTCTCAGGTTTTTCATCCCATCTGCTTTGGATTCATTCTTGATGGGTGGATTGGTATCTTTTTCCTCAAGGTCAACATTCATGCCACCGCCCTGTATCATAAAACCATCTATTACACGATGGAATATTGTTTCGTTGTAGTATCCGGTCCTAACATAATTAAGGAAATTTTCGACTGTTATTGGCGCGATTTCTGGTTCGAGTTCGACTATCACCGCCCCATAACTGGTCGAAATGCTAACCTTGGGTTTAGCAGGTGGCTCTTGGCTATTGAGCAAACAAAGGCTTATTGCGAGTCCAAGGATCAGTTTCATCGCTTTCATGCTGACTCCATGTATTGGCTTGATTATAGCAGATATTGATACAAAATGGAAAAATGCTATATCCTGATTACATGTCGTTAGTTGATCTCCCCCCTTGGATACTCACCTGCATTCTCGCTCCTTTTGGCTTGGTGTTTGGTTCCTTTGCCAATGTACTGATTCATAGATTGCCCCAAGAAAAACCTCGAAACCGTAACGTGGTTACGGTACCAAGCCATTGTCCATCATGCGGAAAGAATATCCGGTGGTTTCATAATATCCCAATCGCATCATGGCTGTGGTTATTGGGAAAATGCGCAAATTGTGGATGGAAGATACCCATCAGATACCCAATCGTTGAGTTGCTATCAGGCATCTTGTTTGGAGTTTCGCCTTGGTTTTTTCCATTCTTTACACTCATTTGGTTTAAGGGAGTTATTTGCGGATATACCCTGATTGTTCTTTTCTTTACAGACTTTACAGAATATTTTCTGCCAGACGCTTTGCAGTTCCCATTGATGATTATTGGATTATTGTTTACACTACCTCAATTATTTTGGCCGGCAGTTGTTTCTACAATTTCTTTTGGTGCTGGCTGGGAAACCGTAGTTGTTTTTCATAATGGGTTGCAGATAGCCCCAGCTTGGGGGTTTTGGCATGGGACGGTAACGGCTTGGGATAGCATTATTGGACTGGTTGTAGGATATGGCTTTCCATGCGCCTTTAATTATGTATATGTAAAAATACGCAACGCAATTGTCACCAGAGTATCTGCCAAAGAGCCTTTGGAATCTGGCATGGGTATGGGCGATTTTAAGATGTTGGCATGGCTGGGAGCATTCTGGGGCTGGGGACATATGCTCGGCATCCTGTTTGTAGCTGTTGTAATAATGTGCGTATTTATCCTGCCGACACATTTTTTGCGAAGACGCGAGAGCGATACCATGTATCCCCTCGGCTGTGGCATTGCGCTGGCAACGCCAATAGTAGTCTTCTGGGGGCCGATGTTGTGGCAGACATATCAGGCTTATAGCGGATAGATTATTGTGATGGCGCGTTTTGAAATTTGCTACCGTAACCTGATGTTGAAGAATAGGAATTTCTAGGTATGTTGTTTTTCAAAGTGGTATCGGCGATAGCAGTGATTGCATTGGGCATATATTTTAAGCATTCCTTCTACAAAAAATTTGATAAAATGCGCGAGTCCGATGAGAACGAAAACAAAACTACATCAAAGACAATTGCTGTAGCAGGTGTTGTAATGTGTGGTTTAGCGATTATCTACATCATAGTAAAATTTTTGATTACTGGGTCATTGAAGTAATACAGAAGTGCTAAATCAAAATGCCACTCTGCATGAAAACTGAAAGGCGCGTGGTTGCTGATGGTTGAGGGGAATTAGGTCAGCGTCTCTATTGTTTACCCGCGTCATCGGCTGGACGTTGGTCACGTTAAAACCCTCAGCCGCAAATCGGATGTCTATATGTTTTAGCCTTAGATTGTAGGCCAGTGCTAAATCTAGGCAGGAAACGCTTGGCATTGCATGGTCGCCACGCTTTGCACCATCGGCGATGTAATCAATGCCTCCCGACCTCCGCAGTGGAGTGTAGTGCAGTCCAGTTCGTAAGGAAAATACTCCGGCTAGTTCCAGGTTATATGGTAGCCTTGCCGTACCAAACATCTTGAAGGAATGGCGTAGACTCTGGTTGAGTTCGCCATTGTATTGGGGGAGCCTGTAATCCTCCCGTATGCTTGGATTATATGCAAATTGGGCATTTGCGGGAGTGCTACTTGCTAGATTGCTTACTTCTGTATTGCCTGTTAACTCGCCATAAGAATAACTGAATTGCAGTTGGTGGCCATCTTCAAAAATATGGCGCGCCACTAAATCGAGACCAATAAAATCCCTCTTTAGCCCTGGCAAGTTGGCAATTACCCTGCCTGTAGAGCTTGTCTGCGCCAGTGAATGTAGCTCTGGGAGGTATCCATATACAATGTCATAGGTTTCAATCAAATCTCGAACATGCCTTAGGGTGCCAACGGCTTCAAAAATCCATTTTCCTATGAGACCAAAATTCTGCACCCGTTCTGCACCAATCTGAAACAAGTCTGTTCTTGGTGCTTTCAGGTCTGCTATTGCAACATTGTTTACCCCCTGCACCCCCATTGTTTGCCATGTTTTCCAGCTACCCTCGGAAGGTATCCACACTTGTCGCTCTGTTGCAGGGCCACTGGTAGTAGCTCCTGCGGATGTCACCGTTCCTGGAGCTGGGGGGCTGTAAATGCGTCCGGCATATACAAAGAGTCTTGTTTCACCCCTGGAACCAGGATCCCATGAAATGCCGATTCGGGGGCTGGGAAGATTTTGGCTGTATATATTTCTACCATCCTCTGCGGTGAGCCTAACGTTGTCAAGACGCATTCCGATGTTGAAAATCCAATTCTGATTTAATTGCCAGTCGTCCTGGACAAAAAAACCAAGCGTGCGCGACTTCAAGGGGTTGCCGTATTCCTGTAAGGAAGCAAGAGTGCGTTGATAAAGATAACTTTCTTGTCCATTTACTAACATTCCTGAAACTGGACTGTGAGTCATTGCACTAAATGAACTGTCATACCCATAGTCGGTGCCGTTGAGCTGAATTAGCCCATTGCGAATCTGATTAATAATCGCTGTATCCTGATAACCATCCAAGCTACCTGCCCAATCTGTATAGCTTTCTCCTCCGCTTGGGCGATTAAAGGCAGTTGTTAATTGGTTCTCCATGCCCTGAAAGCCTGCCTTAGCTCTGTGTTTTCCCGCAATCAGTGTAATTTCACTACGGAAGCTACTATTGCTGATTCGCTCTAATAATTCGGTTGGACTTCTGCCAAAGGACTCATTCCCTGTAGCATCGAGTTGAATCCGGTTTGGACCGGCGGAATAAGACATGGGATAAGTATAAAAATGTGTCTTGTGAATACCCAGTGTGTTTTCCCATGAAAGTATTGGCGTAATAACACCGACATGGTGGAGCAAGTAGCTATCACCACCTCGGTTTCGGTTTGGCATTTGATCATCCTTGAGGGTTATATCTCCCGCAGATTGAAATCTGGTTTGGGTTACGGGGTCGCCAAAATATTCAAATTCCAATCGGTGAGCATCTGAAATAAGCCATGTCAGTTTTGCAAACCGATAAGAACGATCCTCTTCCTGACTGCGTGTTTTTGGCGTGGAACTACCAACTGCCATGACATTTTCATAGTCAATGCTGGATAGTTGCCTATTGAAGGCTCCGAAAAAGAAAAATTTATCCTTAATAACTGGTCCGCCCAGCGTGACTGCCCATTCCCTTGCATCGGTAGACCTCTCTCCAGGCTCATTTGCCAATCCACTATAGGGGCGTGCATTCAGGCTTCGCCACACCGAATAGCCCACAATACTACCCTTATATTCGTTTGTTCCACTCTTTGTGACTAGGCTAAACACAGCCCCTGCGCTAAAGCCAATTTCTGCCTTGTGGCCTCCTGATGTCAATGTTTGGCTCTCAATTATTTCACTGGAAATGTTTAGACCAAATCGCCCTGCATTACCGTTGGTAAGATTTGTCACCATCCCATCTACAATGTAGGCGTTAGAGTCTAGCGCAGAACCAAGCACCACAGGCTCTGGTCTGCCACTTGGCGTTACTCCTGGTGCAAGGTATGAGTATTCAATGTATCGGTGGGTTGGCAATGGCAACCTTTCAAGTTCTCTGGCCTCCAAAACTGTCTGGATACCAACAGAGCTTGTTTCTCGATGGAGTGAGTCGCCTTCAATGTCAACTGTAGCCTGTGCAGGGTAGATACGTAGCCTAATAATGGCATGTTCATCAGCTTTTAGGCGAATTTCTCTGCCTTCTATGTAATAAACCCCCGGCAAGAGTCCAGCCAGTGATGCTTCTCCACGCCTGTCGGTAGTGATAACCCTTCGGGTAATTCGATCAGAGAACTCCAGTACCAATTTTTTTCCTGCAATCGGAGCACTATTTTCGTCTCTAGCAAATACTTGGATTGAGGCCGTTGTCTGTGACCAGAGAATGCCAACACTACTACACGCCAACACCAATGTGATTGAAGGGAGAGTTGAGATTGCAAAAATTTTTTGCATGGCACAATGCCTCATTACTTGTTGTTGGCAAAAAGTTTTACTGCTTTTCTACTGCTTTACATTTCCCACCGCCACATCCTTCGCAGAATTGTCTTGAAGGAGATGAATGATACATTTTCCTAAGTATCCATGCTATCGAAAGCATTACAACAACAATAATTATTAAGGTTTGTAGTGTCATTGTTCTACCAGTATCCTTCCAATAGATATTACCATCCAAGACATCCCCCAAGCGAGGATGAGTCCGTAGACAATGGAAAATAGTGACCAGTAAATACTTTTTGTTTCTTTGTAGACCATGCTCAATGTGGCTAGACATGGTGAGTATAGAAGAATGAATACTAGATATGAAATAGCTGTAAGAGGAGTTATCCCGCTATCGCTACGCAGTGCAGTTTTTAACACTCCCCCACTCTTTGATTCTTTTCCTGCTGGTGGAATTGGATACATAATGGCGGTAGTGCTAACTACAATCTCTTTTGCCGCAAAGCCTGCTGTTAGCGCAACGCCGTCTTTCCATGCGTCCTTTCTGGATTTATCAGGGTCGAAGATGGGTTGTAAGATGGGTTGGAGTGCTCTGCCAAAAGAGGCCGCGAAACTGGTACTCAATATTTGAGCGCGATGCTCAACATCCAATTGGGAAAGTGCCGATTGTTCCTCTTCGGCAAGCATGTTTTGAGATTTGATGTCCATTTGTTTTTGAGAATATTCAGCGGACAACTGTTGATTGGAAATGCCTGGGTAATGTGTAAAAAACCATATCAAAATTGTACCTACCATAATGCTAGTACCTGCACGCGTTATGAAGGTACTGCCCTTTTCCCACATGTGGATGAGAGTTGCCTTTGCAACTGGCATACGATATGGAGGTAGTTCGAGGACAAAAGGTGTAGTCTCGCCCTTAAACAATGTCTTGCGCAATATCTTGCCCATCAGGATAGCTGTTCCAAAGCTAAGAAAATGAAGCCCTATCACAACAAAAACAGCATGGAGTGGCGCGAAAAAAGCACCTACTAGCAAAATATAAACTTGCAATCTTGCCGAACATGATATCAGTGGGCAGATTAAGATAGTTATTAATCGGTCGTCTTTGGCCTCAATGGTACGAGTAGCCTGAATGGCCGGAACGTTGCACCCAGTACCCATAACTAGGGGGATGAAACTCTTGCCGTGCAAGCCCATCAGGTGCATTAGGCGATCCATGATGAAGGCCGCCCTTGCCATATATCCTGTGTCTTCCAAAAAAGAAATACAGCCCATTAGGATCAAGATCACAGGCAAAAATACTACTACTGCCCCCACGCCTGGAACTATACCGTTTACTAAGAGATCGGCTAACTCACCGTGTGGAAGCCTCAATGCAAGCCAGCCTTGGAGAGTTTCAAAAGCCCAGCTAATCCAATCCTGGGGATACCTGCCTAGCATGAAGGTAGTAGCATACATTGCCATTAAGATTGCTACAAATACAGGAAAACCCAAGTAGCGATGTGTGAGTACAGAATCAAGCCCATCGGTCAGATTGCGTTTTTTTGATCCTGTGTTTCTCACAGTTTCGGTAAACAGTCCATGCGTGAAACCATATCGCTTCTCCGCCAATAGCGTCGCTCCATCGTCACCCAAATGCTCTTCTAGAAAAATAGCACTTTCACTTCTCTGTAGCTCTATAGCACGACTAGAATGGCTATCAACAGCCAACTGCAAGGCCCAAGGAGCATTTTCTAGGAGACCTAATGCGAGCCACCGTGGAACAATTTTTTCTGCCAGACGTTCATCGGTGCAGATCTCTTTTTCCAGTTTTTGTAGCTCACCTTCTATGTCATCCCCATAGTTTACTGGAATTTCTCTGGAATCGTCTCCATGTTGGCTAATCGCCTTTGCAATAGCATCCCTCAACTGCCTAATCCCACCCTGCTGATTGCCGATAGTTGGTATGACGGGGCTACCCAATAGTGACTGCAATTTTTCAATATCTATTTCCTTGCCTGCCTTTTCCGCATCGTCCATCATGTTGAGGGCAAAGATCATGGGGCGGCGCAACTCAATCAATTGGGTAGTCAGATATAGATTGCGTTCCAGATTGGAAGCATCTAGCACGTTTACAATTACGTCTACGCTTTTTTGGAATAATTCACTTGTTGCAATTCGCTCATCTTCACTGCGGGCAAAAAGCGAATATGTTCCCGGTAGGTCAAGAACCTCAACGTCTGCTCCATCCATTTTTATATGGCCACTGCGACTTTCTACTGTAACGCCTGGGTAGTTGCCAACATGCTGATGCAAACCAGTCAGTGCGTTAAAGAGTGTGGTTTTGCCACAATTGGGATTACCTGCCATCAGCACTCTTGCCATTAGGACTCCTTTACCACCAAGATGTACTGACAATCATCTTTGCGGAGCGATAGGTGATAGTCCTTGATAACAAGCTCTATAGGGTCTCCCATAGGTGCAAATTTTTCTACACGGACGGTTGTGCCACGGGTAAATCCCATTTCCAACAGTCGTTGCCTCACGCCTCCTTTTGCATTTATGCCTGAGACAATTGCCTCATCCCCTGGGCGAAGGTCGCTGAGACATATTGTTTGTTGTGGGTTGTGAGTCATGGTATATAAATCAGTACTTCAAACTTGGCCTAATGTCAGCTAAACTAATACTTGGGTGCAAAATGCACTACCAAGTATCAAGATACTATCAAAAGGGATATTTTCAAAACCACGAGGGGCTTTGACAATGGCCACAGTTTTTAGAATGTATCCAAATTTCAACACCATGTAACTAACTCTATGTATTTGACCATTCCTAACATTTTGACTCTCCTGAGAATAATGGCTATCCCAGTATTTGCCATCTGTGTATGGTACGGACAGTTGGTTATCGCCTGTATTCTTTTTGCTATGGCTGGCTTGACGGATTTGCTGGATGGGTTTATTGCCAGACGCTTAAATCAGTTTTCTGACCTAGGTGCTTTTTTGGATCCAATGGCAGACAAGTTGCTAATGACGGTTGCATTTGTGCTAATGTCCATGCCCAGCTCCTCCCTCTACATTAAAATTCCATTGTGGGTCGCCATTTTGGCAATTGCGCGGGATGTAATTATCGGGCTTTTTGCCCTGCTATCCACTTCGGGCTTCGACCCAGCCCGCTTTAAGCCTTCACTATTGGGAAAAATAACTACCACTGTCGAATTGATTGTTATTTCAGTTGTCTTAATCTGCAACGCGGCAGAATCAACGGAATGGGCTGGATTTTTATTTCCTTGGTCTTTCTATGTCGTCGCATTCTTAGTAGTCGCGTCTGGGTTGCACTATTTTATCCGTGCATCCGGAAATCCTAGGAAACCACATGTCATCCAATAGACCTAACTTCAAAATTCCCCTCCTGATATTTGGCGGAATATTTTCCGTCGCAGTCTGTATTTGGATACTGAGGGTTGCCTTGGCACCCTTTTTTGCCGCGATGGTTTTTACATATCTCTTGTGGCCTTCGTTTTCTTTTCTCTGCAAAAGAGTAGGAAAAATTTTTTCTGCCCTAATCGTTATATCTGGTGGACTGACTATCACTGGGATTGCTGTATGGATGTCGGCTGTTGTTTTTGATGGTCAAATACAGCGCATCATTGCTAGTTTCCCACAATGGCGAGAGGCTCTCGAAACAAAACTGATTCCTTGGTTGCGTGCCAACCCACAGATCATGGAAAAATTTCAGTCTGCAATAGAAAGTTTTGACCCAATGCTTTTTTTGCGGGGAATATCGGGTGCCGGACTGGGGGTTGTAGGCTGGCTACTCCAAGCACTCTCTTTTGCTCTAGTTCCACTCATAGCCTACTATTTACTCATAGATGGTTCCAAATGGCTGGAGGCTTTGGAATCAGTAGTTCCAAAACGATATCAGGCAGGAATCCAAGATATAGTTTCTGAGATCAACCAAAGGCTCGGAGGCTTTATCAGGGGAGAAATGCTGGTCATGGCTTCCATGTCGATTCTTCAGGGCTTGGCCTTTGTGATTTTGGGGGTCCCTTACGCTTGGCTCCTTGGTCTGCTAGCAGGAATATCAAACATAGTTCCATACTCACCATACGTTACAGCCCTTCCATTGGCTGTACTGATGTCGGCAATCGAAGGAGCTGGTTGGGGACAAGTCAGTGCTATCGCCCTTACCTTTTTCATTGTCCAAAAGGCCGAAGGATTTTATTTTACACCCGTCTGGGTTGGAAAGGCCAGCAGATTGCATCCTTTGGAAGTGCTATTATCTCTGCTTTGTTTTGGCTTTGCATTCGGCATTCTGGGATTAATTTTTGCAGTGCCACTCATGATTGTCTGCAAAGTTATTGGCAAAAAAGTTTTGGAACTATACCGAAGCCATCATTGGTTTTATACCGAGTAGTGTTCTGCAAGTTGTCGCTACTAGGTATAAAAAGTTGGATAGCGACACTATGCTAACTTGTTTTTTGCAAAGGCATAGGCACCCAAAGACACAGCCTTGGCCGTCCCCAGCTTGGAAATGGCAACACCAATTCGCTTTTGAGGATCGTAAGGGATAGTACGCTTTGAACCGGGAACTTGTATTGTAGTTACCTGACCAAGCAAAAATTTTTCCTTTTGTAGTGGGTCTTCTAGATTGAAAACCGTCAATTCCGTGCGGGGAACAGTGCCTCTACCGGTTACGCTTAGTAGTTCTCGATTCATTTCCTCGACCATTGCCGGCAAAAAATGTTTCCACGCTCCGGCAAGTCCACCTCCAACAACTACCAATCCATCAATCAAGGTGACAGCATTTGCCGCGGCATCTCCAGCGACTTCGCCCAGACGCGCAAAGGCATATTTAGCCGCTTCCATATCGCCTTGTAGCTTCCCTTCAGCAAAGGCGGCAATATCAACAGGTTCGGGAACTGAATCAATACTCAACCCTGCCTTTTCTGCATAAGCCCTTCGGATGGCGCGTATGGAAACCCCCTCCTCTGCATACGAACTATGGTCAAGTTTATTGCGGGTACACCATATTTCACCTGATGCACTGTTATCACCAACAAATAACTGTTCATTTGTTACTATGCCTGCCCCAAACCCAGTGCCAAAGGTAAGTCCTAAAAGATTTTTGAAAGTTTTCGGGCTACCTGCGTATGCCAGTTCTGCATTAATCTCTGGCAAAACACCACAAAGTGCTTCGCCATAAGCAAAGAGATCACCATCATTATTTATAAAGACAGGAACCTTGAAGCGTTCTTCCAGCATCGGCCCAAGAGCCACACCACCCTTGAAACCGGGTAGATTTTGCAGGTCGCCTATGATGCCTGCAGAATAGTCTGCTGGCCCTGGAAAAGCAAAACTGATGGCGTGAATTTCTCCCCCAACAGCTTTTTTTTGTTGTTGGAACCCGTCTGCAATATTTTTTAGACACGCCGCTAAATCATCGCCCCTGCTAGGCAATACAATGGGTTCGACAATATCCTTTTGGTTTCTGATCGCATGGAACTCAAAGTTTGTCCCGCCTGCATCTAGCGTTAGTATTGTGCACGAATCCATAATAACCTCATTATTCTCAGGTATTTTCGGGTCTTGATAGAAATTTACGCATTACTTGTAACTGTTTTTCCTCTCTTGAAGGAAAGTAGTAGCAAATAGGCAAAGCAGACCACTGGAACCACAAAAGCAATTGCAACATCGCCACCACCGAGCCACCCCATAGCTAATGGCACTACAGCTCCGCCACTAATGGCCATGCACATTAAGCCCGACAACTCGGAAGCCCTCTCTGGCCTTTCTTCGACGGTTATGGAAAAAAGCATCGGCCAGATATTTGCAAAACCAAGGCCACCTATTATTACTGCGGGAATGACCAATTGCCCCATTTCCAAGATTCCAGCACATAGCATCAACAGTAGGCTAGTTATTCCCAAGAATGCCGATATTTTGAAAAATGTCTTTGCGCTGACCTTCAAAGCACCTGCTATAAGGCGACCGATTGCAATGGTACCAAAAAACAAACTCGGCCCAAACAATGCGGCATCTTTTTCTTCAAAACCATGAAATTCTAAGGTGGGCTTCAGGAATGTAGCCATACAAACTTCTGCACCCACGTAGAGAAAAATTCCCAGCACTGCCAAAGCAAATGTGGGATTTTTCAATAGGGCAAGGCTATCTCCAATCGAAGGGGGAACCTCTGCCTTGGCCTCGTTCACCTTTAGCATTGAAACCGCAATAAATGTCAATGCCATTAGCGTGAAAAACACTGGAAATGCCGCCCTCCACTCCATAACTTCAAAAAATGCAATAAATGTGATCGCCGTCACCAGATAGGCACTACCTGTAGACCCCATGCCCTTGATCCCCTGAGCCATAGCTAGGCTTCGGCTGTACGTGCCTTCCGGGCAGACATCCCGCATAATAGGATTGCCGGCGACTTGTAAAAACGTGGTTCCAACCCCTAGCAAGAAAATACTGGCAAGAAGCATCGCAAAGGGAGGATTCATAAAACATGGAACTGCCGTAGCCACCACGCACAGCCCTAAGCCCAATAATAATAAGTTTTTCTTACCGATCCTTGCGGCCAACACCCCACCCGGAACGCTGAAAACGGCAAAGGCTATGAACACAAAAAATGGCATCCAAGCGGCCATAAAGGGGTTTTCTTCTACCTGACTAGACAGAGGGCCAATGGCATCTGCAACCCCCATTAACAAAAAGACCAAATAAATGGGTAGTGTTTTCAAAAACATTGTTTAATCCTCCAATAACATTTTAGCGTTTTTCATAGGTAAAATGTTTTAATAGTCTGAGGATAACTTAAAATGAACCACTCTCCCTCTCCAAACACAGAAAAAAAATCATTGGCTCCAGGACAAAATCTCGAAAAGAGCGATAAACAGCGTCTCAGTGAATCTGCTGAAGCTGAAATACGTTCACTAGCAGTCCGCTATCCCGACAAGCTGGCGGCATCGTTGCCAGCCCTCTATGTGGCACAGAACGACATGGGGTTTGTGAGCCTTGAGGCCATGCAGGAGGTCGCTAGAGTGCTTGATATCCCCCGTGCCCATGTCTACGGGGTAGCAACCTTTTATACTATGTTTCGCAAGGCTCCTGTTGGACGCTTTCATTTTGAAGTATGCACAAACATCTGTTGCGCTTTACGGGGCGGAGCCAAGATTATTGAACGCTTACGGGAACGACTAGGTGTTCAGTCCGGCAATGTTAGTACCGATGGAATGTGGAGCCTAGAAGAGGTAGAGTGTCTTGGAAGTTGCGGCACTGGGCCCTGTATGCAAATAAATTATGACGTATATGATGAAATGCTAGACGATGCCAGTCTGGATGCTGTAATCGAGGCATGTAGAAACGGGCAAGTCGCCGAATGGGGTGCAAGATGAATAAAATTCGGAACAAGCCAGATCAACAACGCTATACCTTCGATGGGTATGGGGCAGAAAAATTTCCCAGTTTTCTACTGAGAGGGGCTGGGGATTTGAACAACTGGAAACGAACTGTCTATGAGGAAAAACACGAGGGCTACCAAGGGCTTAAAAAAGCCCTCCAAATGGATCCCTTGGCAGTAGTTCAGGAAATGAAAGATTCTGGCCTCCGAGGACGTGGAGGGGCTGGATTTTCAACAGGACTCAAATGGTCTTTCATGCCAAAGGACACACCCGATAACAAATTTGTCCGCTATCTTGTATGCAATGCTGACGAAGGCGAACCAGGCACCTTTAAGGATCGTGCAATTTTGGAATACAATCCACATCAATTAATTGAGGGCATGATCATAGGTGCTTGGGCAATGCAGTGTTGCAAGGGCTTTATTTATTGCCGAGGCGAATTTAGTTGGCTGGTTGACAAATTGGATGCCGCAATCCAAGAGGCAAGAGAAGCAGGATACTTAGGAAAAAACATTTTGGGTAGTGGCCTCGACTTTGACCTAGACACCTACAGGGGAGCAGGAGCATACGTCTGCGGTGAGGAGACTGCATTACTAAATAGCCTGGAAGGTCGCAGAGGCGAGCCAAGGGTTAAACCTCCCTTCCCCGCCGCCAAGGGTGCTTTTGGTCAACCTACCACTGTCAACAATGTTGAAACACTGGCCAACGCTCCTGTGATTATGCGAATTGGGGCGCAAGTCTATTCAGCCATCGGCTCCAAAAACAACTCCGGTACAAGGCTCTTTGGCATTTCTGGACATGTAAAAAATCCAGGGCTTTACGAATTACCCATGGGTACTCCGTTACGCTATCTCGTAGAAACCATTGGGGGAGGTACGGCTTCAGGGTTGCCCATCAAGGCTATCATCCCTGGAGGGATCAGCGCGCCGGTGCTGACACAAGAAGACCTTGATACACCTATGGACTTCGACTCTATGAAAGCAAAGGGAACTATGGCTGGTTCAGGGGGGGTCATAGTAATGGACGAATCCACCTGTATGGTTCAGGCAACACTAAGAGCAATTAGGTTTTATGCACATGAAAGCTGTGGCCAATGCACTCCATGCCGCGAGGGTTGCCATTGGGCGGAGATGATACTAAATCGAATCGAACACGGCAGGGGACGCAGGGGAGATGCTGAATTACTACTAAGTCTTTCATCAACAATAAACATGCACACACTTTGCCCGCTTGGGGATGCCGCTTGTGGCCCGTTGGAATCCATCATCAAAAAATTCCGCAAAGAATTTGAAACCCATATTGAAATATCCAAGTGCCCTTACATGACTGAATCCATTCTAGTTAAACAATAGGGATTTTCGTATTTTCTCAATACTAAAGGAGCCCTTTTCAAAACCCCATGGGGTTTTGAAACAACGGAGTTGGTAGGCTGTGCCAGAATGTAGCCGAATCCTGCGTAACATTGTATTATTTCATAATTTGCAGTCACTAAGCAGGATACGG
>Ga0082212_10000237_pt1 | contig 80871 bp, 87 predicted proteins | sample TergutNt197P3_FD_71548 | JGI IMG/M metagenome (GOLD analysis project Ga0082212, IMG submission 71548) | Neocapritermes taracua P3 segment gut microbial communities from Petit-Saut dam, French Guiana - Nt197 P3 | ecosystem: Host-associated > Arthropoda: Insects > Digestive system > Gut ...
CTGATCTTTGGAATAATTATCTTGATGATTTAGTGATTGCTTTTGGTTTAGATGATCCTAGTGAATTGAATTTGCCTTATGGTTTAGATGATGTTCTTGGTTCATTTATGGCTGATGTTGCTATGTATAATGCTGCGGTTCAGGCTAAGTTAGATTATCAAAATGTTGTTTTAGGTAATTTTGTTATTGCTGATAAATATTTTGATGCTGATAAGTTTATTAATGAAACTATGCTTTATGCGGATTTAACTGATCTTTGGAATAATTATCTTGATGATTTAGTGATTGCTTTTGGTTTAGATGATCCTAGTGAATTGAATTTGCCTTATGGTTTAGATGATGTTCTTGGTTCATTTATGGCTGATGTTGCTAATTATAATGCTGCTGTTCAGGCTAAGTTAGATTATGAAGCTGAAGTTTCACAAATTGAGATAAATACTTTGAAGGGAATTCTTTACTCAGAATTTGATGGGGAATATAACTTTACTAAGTTAAAAACTCTTTGGAATGAATATCTTGCTGCTTTAGATTCTTATGATTCTATTAAATATGATTCTGTTTATTTGTTTGGTTTGAATGAATCGTTCAAATTATCTATTAATAAATACATTATGGGTATTGTTGATGATGATAGTGATTTTGCCGAACTAAATAGACTTTATCAGGTTTTTGAAAGTGAATTATCGTATGTTACTAATTATTTAAAATTCAATTATACAACTGATTTACTTTTCTTTAAAAACTTGACTGATGCAGTGGATAAATATTCAAAATTTTATAAGATTTATACTGGTGAAGATTACCCTAAGGATTTGAATTTCGAACTTGGTGAGATTATTGGTAATTATATCGATCAAGTTAAAGAGGCACTTGGTAATTTTAATCCAGGAGAGCCAGGTATTATTCTCACTGATAGTATTGTACATCGTGATAATGGTAATGACCCTCCTGAGGGTTGGGAAAAGCTGACATCTAATGCTGGTCAAACTATAACTATTGCTGGTGGACCTAGTGAGGATTATCATATTTATATAAAATCTGGGCATCCTTGGACTATGTATGCTGTAGGTGCAATACCTCTTGGTGAATTAACTTTCCAAGTTTATACACTGGCTAACAGTCAGGGTTCTTGGTTAGGAACTTTTACTATTCAACTTTATGGTCAAGGAACTTTGGATCTTTATGTGTGGAAACTTTTTGAATTAAGAGAAACTAAAATTAACAACGTTTTTGTTGGTAATATATCCTTAATCGTAGAGTATCCTGTGATTGGTGAACTTGAAGCCTTTTTACCACCAAGAGTAACAATTCCTTTTGAAGGGTTTTATGATGATTTAGACACTATTATTCCTAAATTGTTGGGTGTTGTTCCTAATCCTGAGGTTCCTGTTTTGAATGGTGTTGTTCCTAATCCGATGGTTCCTGTTTTGAATGGTGTTGTTCCTAATCCGATGGTTCCTGTTTTGAATGGTGTTGTTCCTAATCCGATGGTTCCTGTTTTGAATGGTGTTGTTCCTAATCCGATGGTTCCTGTTTTGAATGGTGTTGTTCCTAATCCGATGGTTCCTGTTTTGAATGGTGTTGTTCCTAATCCTGAACTTCCTATTTACTATGGACAAGGATCTGAACCAATTATTAATCCTGTTTCACCTGATTTCCCGGATTTGGAAATGCCTACAGATGTTCCATTTGTTAAACCAGTTCCTGAAGAACCTACTTTCACACCAATTGATCCTACTGAACCAGAGACTCCTGATGAAACTCCTGATGAAGTTATAGAAGGAGATACTCCTCAAACTGATGCAGGATCTAATGAAAATGTTGATGCAGATCAACCAGAAGGACCTGTCGATAAAGTTCCAAATGCACTCGCAAAATCAAATATGAAAAACACCGGATTGCCAATTGGAGTATTAGTTTTATTACTAATGTCTCTTCTCGTCGCAATTAATCGTAAAAAATTTTAAAAAAAGAGATGTATATATTGAGTTTCAATTTATGCATTTTTCTTTCATGCTGTTGATAATGAAAAAATAAATAAAGTGATACAATATAATGAATTTAAAAAAATCATGTTTGGCATGATTTATTAAAAATTTAGTATATTATTAAAATACAATTATAATTCTTATTATTAATAGCATGAGTCTTTTATTTTTTATAAAATTAAATTATTTATATTTTTTTTAAAAATTAGTTTTTATTTCATTTTTACTTTTTTAGTATTTTTTAATTATCTACTATTTTTTAGCTCTTTTTATTTATTAGTTTTAATTTAACCATATTTCTTGTTTAATTCTATTACTAATGTTTCTAATAATAATCTATTTTTCCACAATAGTTAATATTTATAAATCCTCTTTAAATTAAAGTATTTTTTGAAGTTTTATAAAATTTAAAAGTTATATATTACAATTTTACAATTAAATACAAATTTAAAAACAAATTATCACTAAAAAGATCCATATATCTTCTCTAGATTTTACTGATAAAATATTATTTAAAAAAAGAGAATCTCTAAAATTAATTTAAGATAAAAGTATAAAAAAATAATAAAATATAGGCTTGTTTTTTTAAAAAATAATAAAAATAAAATTCTAATTATTTTGAACTTTTCACAGATAAAGAGGAATAATTTTTAATTTTTAATTTTTTAGATTCATTGTTCCCATCTAATGGAAATAAATCGTAATCAAGATATTCTATAAGTCCCTCTTCAAGGAATTTATCTGTATTAATTCTAAGTAACTCATCAGGAGCAATTTTAAGCATACCTTTATCAAACCATTGTTTAACGACTCTAATAAAAGTTATGAAAGTTTTTAAATCTTTAGACATTAATCTTTTAGTTTCTTCAAGTCTTTTAGGAATGTTTATTCTCTCATAATTCCAAATTAGACTTTGATCTTGAGAAACTCCATATGCGACAATGTCTCCTTCCATCATTAACATTATTTTTTCTCCTTAAATTTTGTTATATATATTTATTAGTTTCTATATTATATAACTTTATATCTATATCTTCAGGTAAAGCATTATTAAATTTAACATAATAAGGCAACATATTTTCATCTTTTTGATAATGTTCAATTAAAGCATCTTTATATTCAGAAGATTCCTTACTAATTTTATATAAATATATAAAAAAAATCAACATTATAAAATACAAATATACTAAAAAAAATCAACATTATAAAATACAAATATATTAAAAAATATCAACATAAGAATAATTTGGTTACAAATTCCTCTTCCTTTTAGCTTGTTCATTAATATCTTCATTAAATATTTTCGAAATCCTGTGAATGGATTGTCTACTATAGGATAATTCTTCAGATATTTGTTTGATACTTTTACGATTTAAATGAAATAGAATATAAAATATTTCACCTAATGAAAAATGGCTTCCCTGAAATATTGTTCCAGATAGATCATTGAAGTTACTATTACAAATTTTACAAATGTATTTATTAGGATTTCCACCCTTTCCCCCACCTGCCATTATTGTATCAAATGATTTACATTTTGGACAATAAACTCCATTTGCCCAACGAATAGAGCGAAAAACTTTCATAGCTTCTTCATCATCAACCATATCTAAATCAATACATAAATAATCTAACTTCATATAAATCAGGGATATTATATTATAATATTCTATTTTTTTACAATTTTTTCAATCTTAACTACTGATTATTATATGTTTTTTAATATTTAAATAATGTCTTAACATTGTCTTTATTAGTACTATAATTATTTATAAAAAATAGCTATCTTTATTTGAAAAGATTTTTTCAAACGAAATTTTTAATAAAAATAAAAAACTTTTATTTAGCTTTATTTAGAATTTAAAACTTTTTAACAAAATTTTAAATTAAATACTCAAGATATATTATTATAAAATTTTTACAATTTATTCTCATTATAATGTTATTTTTTAAATTTTTTTTACTCTCTTAATATTTATTATAGAACATTAATTATTTTCACTCATATAATTGAATAATCTTTAAAATACAATTATATATTTCTTTAAATTATAATAATAGCTATTATATATTATATATTATCCATAAAAGTTATTATATAACTATATATAATTTTTAATGCCCTTATATAATATATATTTTTTATAAAAGTTATTATATAGCTACATATAATTTTTAATAGCTATATATTATATATATTTTTTATAAAAGTTATTATATAGCTACATATAAGTTTTAATAGCTATATATAATATATATTTTTTATAAAAGTTATTATATAACTATATATAAGTTTTAATAGCTATTATATAAGTATATAGAATATATAAGATATATTATATAATATATGTAAATTTAAAGCCTTAACTACAAGTATTTATACTTTATTAACCTAATATATTATTGGTTTCAATTAAAATCAAATATTATGGTAATAAGTGATAAAATGGGATTATTCGATTTTTTAAAAAAATTCTTTAAAATAAATAAAAAAGTCAGTATAGGGATTTATGGTCACCCTAATTCTGGTAAAACCACTTTAGCTAATCAAATAGCTAAAGATTGGACAAACCATGATTTGGGTTCAATTCATAATATTCCTCAGGAATTGGGTTCTGTGTCTAATATTCCTCATGAAACAAGGAACATAATAAAACAAGAAAAAGTTGTTTTAAGAGATGGAAAGAGGGAATTAGATTTAGATATTATTGATACTCCAGGAATAGCTACTAAAATAGATTACTCAAACTTTTTAGAATACGGTTTAAAAGAAGACGAAGCTAAGCTGAGAGCTAAAGAAGCTACAAAAGGAATAATAGAAGCTATCAAATGGCTTGATGATGTTACAGGTGTCTTATTAGTTGTGGATGCAACATCTGATCCACTTACTCAAACTAATATTACAATACTTGGTAATCTAGAAGCAAGAAATATCCCCTTAATTGTAGTAGCTAATAAGATTGATATGGAAGAAGCTAATCCTGGTAGAATAGTTTCAGTATTCCCTCAACATACAGTTGTGCCTATTTCTGCATTAATTGGAGAAAACACAGATGAATTATATAAAGCAATGTTTAAAAAGTTTAATTAAAAGTATTGAAATTTAATTAAAAGTATTGAAATTTAATTAAAATATTTTAAATTCAACTAAAAAGTACTTAAAAATTAAATTAAAGGAGGATTTTAAAAATGGAAGGATTAAAAATGGATTTTATATCATCTGAAGCTCTTGAAAATGTAACCAGTATGGCAAAAATTTACATGATTATTGAAAAGGTTAAAAAAGGTGCAGTTGTGGTTATGGAAGGAGGATTAATTCCTTATGAGAAGGCAGAACTTATCGAAACCACCATGCGAGAAATAGATATTGAAAATTTTGTAGGTATCGATATTCAAACTCTTGAGAAAGATTCTTCGAGATTTTTCGGCCTTTCAAAAAAGAAGGTAGTTGTAATTACAATTATCGGACCAGCAAATATTATGAAAACTGTAAAAAAACAATCTAATTTCTTATCAATGATTGCTGATTTAGGTAAGGGATAATTTAATGAGATAATAATGGAAGAACAACTGTTAAACAAAATACAATAGTTCTGGTGATTTAGTTGAATGTATGTAGTCGGTGTGGAACTGAATTAAAAAAAGAAGATTTGATTAATGGTTGTCCTAAATGTGGTACTAAAGTCTTTAAATTCATAAATATTTTACCTTCTCCTCGCAAAAAAAGAAGAAAAAAAGAATTTAGAGAGTCAAAAACAAGTATTAAAAATGAAGCTAGAGTAAGGGATAATGTTGTAAGAATGAATAAAAATAGGGTTAGATTAAATGAAAATGAAGTTAGAGTTAGAGACAATCTTGTAAAAATGAATAAGAAGAGGGTTAGATTAAATGAAAATGAACTTATAATGAATGAAAATGAACTTAGATTAGATGAAAATGAACTTAGATTAGATGAAAATGAACTTAGATTAGATGAAAATGAACTTATAATGAATGAAAATAGGGTTAGATTAGATGAAAATGAACTTACAATGAATGAAAATGATATAGAATGTGTTAAAGTTCGAAAAAATGGTATTTATGAATTTAATCTCCATCATATTTTAGATGGGGAAACTGAAGTTTATTCGGATGGTAAAGGTAATTATGCTATTGATATCCCTAGACTTTTGAAGAAACAAAGAAATGACAAAAAAGAAGATTATATTTAGTTTATTTAATACTTTTTATTCTAAGTAGATTATTCATTTTTTATTAATTCACTTTTTTTCATAGAGACTATTCCCATCAGAGTCCATAGCTACTACCAATGGTCCAAAATCTTCAACATTTAATTCCCAAATAGCTTCAGGTATTCCTAAATCAAGCCAATGAACATCATTAATCTCTTTTATATCTCTTGAGTAAAGTGCAGCACAACCTCCAACAGCAGCTAAATAAACTCCTCCAACTTCTTGAAGAGCTTTAGCTACAGTTTCATCCATTCCACCCTTTCCAATAATGATTTTAGGTCCTATTTTTAAAACTTCTCCTTCATAGGGATTCATTCTTGTACTTGTTGTTGGACCAATAGCTATTATTTTAAATCCAACTGCTTCATCTCCAGATATTATAGGTCCTGCATGGAATATAGCTGCTCCTTCAAGTTCATAGGGAACACCTTCTTTTCCTTTTTCAATTATTCTTTTGTGAGCTTGATCTCTTGCAGTTATTATTTTTCCAGTTATATAAACAACATCTCCTACTTTTAAATTCTCTATATCTTTAAGATTAACTGGAGCAATTAGCTTTTTCATAAATTCACCATAATTTGATTTTTTATAATACGAGTTATATACCTAAAGAGTAATAATATATAGAATTTTTTTACTTAAAAAACATAATAAATGCATAACAAATAAAAACATTATCTTTAGATAATGAAAATAATTAGAAAAACGGATAATTTTTTCAATAGAATATATCTCCATTTGAGACATTAATCTTAATTATTTCGAACTTTTCGCAGATAAAGATGAGTAATTTTTACTTTTTAGTTTTTTAACTTCTTTATTTCCATTAAATGTATCTAAATCATAATTAAGATATTCTATAACTCCCTCTTCAAGGAAATTATCAGTATTTATTTGAAGTAATTCATCAGGAGTTTCATCAAGGGATTTATATTTATCATGTTCTTGTTTAACATACATTACAAATGTTTTAAATAATTCAGAGTCTTCAGATATTAACCTCTCAGTTTCTTTAACTCTTTTAGGAATATCTGCTCTTTCATAATAAAATAGTAGGTTTTGATCTTCCCAACCACCATAAGCCATAATATCTCCTTCATTAGCTAACATTTTATTTTTCTCCTATGAATTTTAATTATATATATTTATTGGTTTTTTTATTATATAATTGTATCTTTATATCTTTAGGTAATACTTCATTGAATTTCTTATAATATAGTAACATATTTTCATCTTTTTGATAATATTTGATTATAGCATTTTTAAATTCTTTAGAGGTAGTACTAATTTCTTTAAACTTAGGATTTACTTTAATAAATTCAGTTTTCATTTCTTTTTCTAAATTTCTTATTTCATTCCTATATTTTATAGCTCTTCCTTCATTAGCATTAGCATCTTTAATTTTAAATATATTATTGTTAGCAACACGACCATTATACTTTCCAGTACTTGTGGAAATAACATTTTTAGCTCTTAAAGCAATTGAATTATAAACATCGCCATGTGAAGGTAAACCTATCTTATTAGTATGATTATGAATTATGCCCAATAAACCATCCTTCATTCCCAAATTCTTAATATTTTCAGGAAGATAAATTTTACTTTCTAAATTGTTTGTAAAGTTATACAAAACAATATCCCCATTAGTTGCAATTACCGATGCACTTTCAAAAGGATTATTACTATTTTCTTTTTCAAATTTGCCTTGAAATATATTTAATTTTTCATCCTCAAACATTTGACTTAATGGAATTCCGTGGGAAGCATTATCATAGTTTTGTAAGATATGTAAAAATTCAAGTTTTTGAAATTTCATAGATTTTACTATTGTATTTGCTCATATATAAACAAGATAGTTTTTTTTAAAGAAAAATACCACATATAAATAAATAAACCCTCATAAAAATAAATTTACTTTCGATTTAAAATCTTTACAAAAAATAAAATCATCTTCTATTTAAAAATTTTTTTTTAAAAAATAAAAACACATTAGATTTAAAAGTTTTATAAAATTAAAAAATTTATAGAAATTTATTGAAAAATTATCATTAAAAAAAATTTATTTATATCCCTATTTTTTCACTATTAATTTAACATAACTATAATATTAAAATTTTATAGATATTAATGAAAGATATAATATATTTAATAATGATTAATGATAAACAACCGAATATATTTATAATATATTTCTAATACACTATATAATAACAATTTATTTAATAAAATATAATTATATTTATATTTAATAATTTTATAATTTAAAAAAGAGTATTTTATAAATAAAATATAATTATATTAATATTTAATAATTTTATAATTAAAAAAAAGATTATTTAATATTAAAATATTAAAGTATACCAGTCCTTCTTGGAGTTTAATCAATGTCAAGTATGAGTAATGTAGCTGAGTTATCTAAATATATTAGAACCTTTCCTAACACAAAGATATCTATATTTTCAATGATATTTATTAGTTTTTTAACAGGAGTAGTCATATTTTTGATTGATCCATTTAGACATATAACATTAGTTGAAAAAATATTCTATGGAGGAGCTTTTGGTTTTGGAATTTTTGGAATCAGTTCTATAATGGGTGCTGTAATTAGTCAACAACTAATCACTTCAATGAAAGGCATCAATTTGAAAACTAAACATTCCATGTTATTGGCTTTAATTTCTATGATAGTTGTGGTTGTAGTAACCATCATAGGATCTATAATTTCTGCTATATTTCACATGGATTTACTTGTAAACTCTGTTTTATTTGGCTGTGTTTTAATATTTGCTCTTTTAATATTTGTATTATGGAGTATTTCCACCATAGGTTTTTTAAAGTCAGTTATAGTTTCATTTATACAACCTTTAATGATAATATCCATGTCAATTGTGGTGATATTCCTTGCAAATGCAGATCAGCTATTGGAATTAGGTCTAGTATCTTTATTAATAAAGGTTATAATAGCTAGCTTTGTTCTTATTTTAGCTGTTTATTCATTTATTAAAGTCATTGAATCTCCTATGAAGAAAAATTTAGGTATTGGTCTTTTAGATTTATTAAGTCTTTTTATTTCCCATGTGGGTTTTGGTTCTTCTTCTCTTGAAACAGTATTTGAAGATATTGGTGAACCTGTAGATACTTTAGTGGGAATAGTAGCTTTCAAATCTTTGAATAATAAGTCAAATGATGAATTAGAATCTACTAAATCGCAAAATAAATTAAAATCTCTTTTTATCAGTCCATTTGTCCATCCAGGACCTATTGGTGATATTGGAGGGTCCAACATGCCGACTGTTTTAGCTAATAGGTTTAATAACTTTACAATGGTTGCACATGGTCCGTCTACCCATGATTTTAATCCAGTTTCACAAAAAGAAATTGATAAAATTGAAGCTACAATTAATGAAGGATTAGCTAAAATGACTTATTCTCAAAAAGCTAGTAAGTTCATTAGATATTCACAAAAAAATGCTAAAATTGGTGTTCAATTTTTTAATGATAGTATGATTCTATTAACTACTTTTGCACCACATGGTAGTGATGACATTGAGTTTAGTGTAGGATTATCAATGATGAGTCAAAGTCAAAAGCAGTGTAATGTTAAAAATACTGTTGTGGTAGATTGTCATAATTCTTTCAATGAAGAAAAAGGAAGAATTTTACCAGGAAATCCTGAAGTTTTCCAATTATTAGATGCAATTGATAAAATAAAATGTGAAGATTTAGAAGAAGGAATAAAATTAGGTCATGCTAGTGAATTAATGGAAGATTTGGATAAAACTCAAGGAATTGGTCAAAGTGGCCTTAAAACCATGGTTATTGAAGTCCAAAACCAAAGAATTGCATACATCCTTTTAGATTCTAATAATATGGAAAATGGTTTTAGAGAAGAAATTATTGATTCAATAAAAGCAGATGATAAACTAAACATAGATGATATTGAGGTTATGACTAGTGATACTCACTTTGTAAATACTTTATCAAATGGATACAATCCAGTAGGTGTTACAGAAAGAGAAAAGATAGTCAGTTACGTTAAATCATCTATTTCTAATGCTATTTTAGATTTAGAACCTGTTGAAGTAGGTGTTTCAGTAGAAAGAATTTATGGTTTAAATACATTTGGCCCAAACAATTCAGTAGAATTAGTTTCAACCATTAGTTCAATAGTAGCTGTTAGTAAGATTATGGCTCCAATTATATTTATTTTAGCTATTCTTTTTGTGTTTGTTTGGATTTTTTATTTGCCAGGTATTTAATTATTTTTTTTTATATTTTTCACTAATTTTTTTATTTTATCTTAGATTTAAAAGATAAATTTATAAATATTGTAACACAATTTATATTCAATAAAGAAAAGGAGTTATAAAAATGGATAATGATATCATGATACCTCATTATGACATTGAAGTAGATGCTTTAGCTTTAGATACTAAAAGAAAATATAAATATGAAGTTTCTAAACGTGTAACTAATTTAGTAGTTATAGATTTAAGTGATAAAAATTTACCTATAAGTGTTGAAATATTAGATGCTTCCAAAGTTTTAAATATCAAAAAAAATCTTCTTGAAAATATTGAAGGGGGTAAAGTAGCTATAAAGATTAATGATAAAATTGAACTCTCAATCAGCTTAGTAATTTCAAATGATAATAATTATTCACAATCTGTTAATCTTGTTGGAGACAATGAAACCCATATTCCTGATATTGAAACTGAATTCGCTATTGCTTTAGCTTAATTAAATAATTTTTTTTATTTTCATTGTTAAATTCTCTTTACTTTTTGTAAAATTTTCTTTACATTTTATAAAAAATATATAAAATAAATATAAAAGAAGATATATAAAATAAATATAAAAGAAGATATATAAAATAAATATAAAAGAATTTAAATAAAAAATAAGGATATATAAACATTTAATAAATGATTAAAGTTTATATAATAAAAAAATAAATAAAATTAAAAAAATAAAATCATAAAAACATTCCATAATTTAACAAAATGGTCCAAACTACAAACCATGCAAATGCAAATGGAACTATTCCATCCCATAACCATTTTGAAAATCCTTCTTGTTTTCCATATAACTTATCACATAGTTTTCCCATTGCATATAAAATAACAATTCCTATAAATCCTCCTAAAAGGTCGTTTTTAGGAATACCTGAAATTAATCCTAAGCTAATAGCTGCAGTTATAACACCTGTGATTATAGCAGCTATAATGTGTATTGATGTAATTTTAACAGTATGGTCTTCTTTATCTATAGTATCATCTTTTTTTTCTACCATTCAATTTCCTCCATATAATAAAAAAATTAAAAGTTATAATTATTTATATTATCTTTATATCTATAATATTCTACAACATTTATAAATATATATCTAATCATTAAAAATTTATAAAAATTATAGTTTTTTATAGCAATATAATAATTTATTATTATAATTATTTATTATAATTTAATTATATATTAATTAATAACAATTTATGATAAATATAATTTAAGATATAATTTAAGATATAATTTTAAGATATAATTTTAAGATATAATTTAAGATATAATTTAGATATAATTTTAGATATAATTTAAGATATAATTTAAGATATAATTTAAGTTATAATTAAAAAATATTATTTAAAAATATTATTTAAAAATACAATATAATTAAATTTATTATTATATAATAAAATAAATCCAAATAAATATTACTAATAAAAAATTAATTTAAGATAATTTATAAAAAGGTTCCAATATGAAAACAATGTCTAATGTAGATATAAATGCCATATGTTATGAATTAAACAATCTTTTAGAAGGTGCAAGAGTAGATAAATCATTCCAACCTACTAATGACACAGTTATAATGAGATTTCATGTTAGTGGAACAGGAAGAATTGATTTAATATTTCAAGCAGGAGTAAGAATTCACACTACTCAATATCCTCTTGACAATCCTAAAATGCCTCCTTCTTTTCCAATGGTTCTTAGAAAGCATTTAAAAGGAGCTAATGTCATATCTGTCAAACAACACAATTTTGATCGTGTTGTTGAAATAAAGATGAAAAAAGATAAAGTCTACACTCTCATTATAGAACTTTTCTCAAAAGGAAATATAATCCTTCTTGACGAGGAAAATAATATAATCCTACCTCTAAAGCGAAAACAATGGAGTGATAGAGATATTAGCTCTAAAAGAGAATATAAATTTCCTTCAAAAAGAGGAATGAATCCACTTGAATTAGATAAAAATGAATTAATAGAACTTTTTAAAGATTCTGATACAGATTTAATAAGGACTTTAGCTAGAAGTGGATTAGGAGGGTTATATTCCGAAGAAATCATCCTAAGGTCAAAAATTGACAAGAAAAAATTAGCTAATGAACTTTCAGATGAGGAGATAGCTATAATCTATGAAACAATTGAATCTATTTTTGCATCCTTAAAGAATCATAATTTCAATCCTAACATTATCAAAACTAAGAGCAACGAAAGTAATGTAAAGGGTAGTGAAAATAAAGAGGATGATAATGAAAATAAGCCAGAGGGTAGTGAAAATAAAGAGGATGTTAATGAAAATAACCTCGAAAAAGATGTTTTACCAATAGAATTAGAATTTTATCACGATAGTGAAAAGTATGATGTAGAATATTTTGATACTTTTAATTTAGCTGCAGATGAATTCTTTTCAAAGAAAATTAAAAGTGAAATTAAGGGAGTTCAAGAGAATATTTGGGCTAAAAAAGTAGGTAAATATTCTAAAAGACTTAAAATTCAAGAAGAAACATTAGATGGATTTAAAAAAACAATAAAGGAGTCTAAAGAAAAGGGAGATATTCTTTATGCATATTATTCTCAAATTGAAAATTTATTAAAAGTAATTGAAGATGCAAGGCATAAGGAGTATTCTTGGATGGAAATAGCTAAAATTCTTAAAAATGCTAAAAAATCAGGGATGGAAGAAGCAGAGATTGTTGAATCAATGGATAAATTAGGAAACCTCGTTTTAGCTATTGACAATAAGAAGATAGCTATTGACTCAAAGTCACCAATTCCTGAAAATGCTGAAATTTATTATGAAAGAGCTAAAAAAGCTAAAAGAAAGATTGAAGGAGCAATGATTGCTATTAACAACACTAAAAAACAGCTAAAGAAGATGGAAGAAAAAAGAGATTTAGCTATGGAAAGTGTTATGGTTCCACAAAAGAGAGTGAAAAAAGAGCTTAAATGGTATGAAAAACTTAGATGGTTTATAAGTTCTGATAATTTTTTCGTTATTGGGGGTCGTGATGCTGGAACTAACGAAGTAGTGGTTAAAAAGTATTTAGATAATAATGACATATATCTTCACTCAGATATTTCTGGTGCCTCTTCAGTTGTAATTAAAACTGAAGGTGAGGAAGTAACTAATGATACTCTTAAAGAATCAGCTATCTTTGCAGCATCATTTTCTCATGCATGGGGAAAAAACTATGGAACTCAGGATGTTTTTTGGGTTCATCCAGATCAAGTTTCTAAAACTCCTGAATCTGGTGAGTATTTAGCTAAAGGTTCATTTATAGTGAGAGGTAAAAAAAATTTCATTCGTGGTGCAAACTTAAAAATAGCTGTAGGTATTGTTGATTATGAAGGAAAAAGAATAATGGCCGGTCCCGTTGATGCTGTAAAAGCAAATACTGATAATTATGTTACAATAAAACCAGGATATACTAAAAAAGAAGCAATAGCTAAGAAAATCCTTCACAAAATTAATGAAGATAACTTAATTAGTTTAGATGACGTAGTCAGGGTTCTTCCTTCTGGAAAATGTGATATTATAGATTAATCAGTATTATAATAAATTTATCAATGTTTTTTCAATAAATTTTTAATAACAATAAGGTTTTTAACGTTTTTTCAATTAAATTTTTAATAAAAATAAAGTAAATAATATTGTTATAAAAATTTTCTATAAACATTTATATACTAAAATAAAATTATATAATACCAATTTTAGTTAATTGATATAATTTTAAAAATATAAAATTTATTTAAAAAATAAAATAATGCATTATGATTATTATGTATAAGTATTTGAAATAGTTCTATTATTAAATGATATATATTATAAATTACAAAAAATCTATTGAATATTGAATAGAATTATTTATAACATAGTATTAAAATATATACGAATATTATATAATAATAAAATTATAGCTAAAATTCGCAAATGTATGTAGGAGAAATTTAATCATAATTGGCATATAACTAATGGTGATATTATGGCGGATATTGCAGAGACAGCAGAAAAAAAATTGAAATCAAGAATAAGAAAATTTAAAAAAGTTGCAAAAGATGAAGAAGAGAGAATAAAATTTTTTGATCAATTAGGAGCATCAGTAGAAATATTTTTACCAACTAAGGATCCAGAAAAAGAAGGCGATAGTATTATATTTTATACCACTGCCGAAGGGAAAATAATTGATGCTGAATATTCTTACAATCAAGGAGAAGAAAATTTTACATCTGTTCCAGTATCTGATAAAGACTTAACTGTTTTAATCGAACTTTTTAAAGAACATTTCACTTTAGAATAAGAAATTATAAAGGATTATTAATTAAATATTTTTATTTAGATATTTTTATTTAGATATTTTTATTTAGATATTTTTATTTAGGTATTTTTATTTAGATATTTTTAAATTTTTAATTAGAATATTATATAGAATTTAATAATTTTTATAATATAATTTTTATAATTTGAAATAATTGACTTTCTTAATGATATTGTTCGTTTAAATAGTTGATTTTTATTATTTTTTATATTTATATGTAATTTATTATTTTTATTTTCCTAATTTTTATTTTTATTCATTATTATTGCATTTAAGTATACATTATTTAATAATTATCTATTTATAATGTTTTCACACTTTTATTTCCAAGGAGGATAATCATGTTAGTTAAAGATTCTTTAGATGAAGTAAAAAAAAGAGAAAACTCTCTTAGGATTATTAAATCAATTATAAAAACAAAAGGAAGAAATCATTTATATGATTTAACAGGCCTATCCGGAGGATTTTTAGCTACTCAAAAAGATTTAGATCTTTTAGAGACTTATATTGGTCCAGCAATTTTTGAAGAAGAGTTACAAAAACTTGGTCAATCCCATCTTGGTGGAGAAAAAATATTTGCTGTGAATAGGACTAGTTCTGGAATATTAGCTACTATCTTAGCTATTGTAAAAAAAGATAGTTATGTTTTTCATTTTTTACCTGAATTTCCAGCCCACCCATCAATTCCACGTAGTTGTAATATTGTAGGTGCAAAATATCTAGAATTTGATGATATCGATGAATTTAAAAGTAATTTTAATGACTATCAAGATGAAATAGCTTTAATCATCATCACTGGTTCTACAATGGATCATAAAGTAATTGATGAAGATATATTTAAAGAAGTTATTGAAAAAGGAAAATCAAAAGATATTCCAGTATTGGTAGATGATGCATCTGGTGCGAGACTTAGAACTGCTATATTTAATCAAAAGAGAGCTATAGATCTCGGAGCTGATTTAGTAGTTACAAGTACTGATAAATTAATGCAAGGTCCTCGTGGAGGGTTAATGGCAGGAAGTGAAAAATTAATCAATGAAATAATAGCTAAATCAACACAGTTTGGTTTGGAAGCTCAACCTCCATCTATTTTAGCTATGGTTAAGGGATTAGAAAATTATGATGAAGAAAAATTACGAGTAGCTGTAAATAAAAAAGAAGAATTGATGAATATACTCTCTAAAAATTTTAGCATATTCGAAAAAACCCCTACAGGAGTTATGGTTTCTGAACTTTCTCTTAAAAAGGAAGTTGATAAAAAATTGAAGATTTTTGATAATAGTGACGATAATGGTAACATTAATAATAATAATAATAATAATAATAATAATAATATTAGTGGTAATCTTTCAAATAAAGACCTTTGTTTCCTGTGGTCTATGATACTTCTAAAAGAAGAAAATATAGTCACAATCCCTGCAGTTTCTATGCCTGGAGCATCTCCTACAATAAGATTTGATTTATCATCTAATGATGCGAATAATTTATCTATAAATGATATTTATAATAAAATAAAAAATTCATTTGAATCCTTTTTAGGTGTTCTTAAAATGAATAATAATGAAGAAATAGCTAAGGATATTCTTTTTAAAACTAGTTAACTGTATTTTTTCTTTAATTAGCTATACTTGTATATATTCTATAAAAAATATATAAAATTATATAAAAATATATAAAATTATATAAAAATTATTTATATATTATATAAAATATTCATAAAATATATAAATTTTATATAAAATAAATAAAAATAATTATAAAATTATATAAAATATATAAAAATAATTATAAAATCATATAAAATAAATACAAAATAAAATAAAAATAAAGAATTAAATAAAATAAAGAATTAAACAAATTAAAGAATTAAAATAAAAAAATAATAAATCTTAACTATTTATTCGTCATCTTTGAGGATACATTCTCCTGAAATAACTTTTTTTAACTCCCCATTATTCAATTCAAGAATTAATGCTCCTTGATTGTTGATTCCAACAGCTGTTCCTTGAATATTTTTTCCAAGGGGTTGTTTTATTTCAACATAGCTACCCATTGTATGACTCATTCTTCTCCAATCATACATTATTTCATCGAATTTTTCTTCTTTAAATGTATCATAAACTTTTTCAAATTCATTTAAAAATATAGCAGTAATTGTTGATTCAGCTATTTTTTGTTTACTTTCATCACTAATGGTGGTAGTACTCTCTTTTATTGTATCGTTTAATCTATCAACATCTAAATCACTATCAATTCCAACACCAACAATTACATAATCAGTTGTGTTAAAATGAGCATTAGCTTCTGTAAGAATTCCACAAACTTTTTTATTATTTATAAGAATATCATTAGGCCATTTTATTCGAGCATCAATATTCATTTCTCTTAAAGTTTTAGCTACAGCTACTCCAGTAGCTAATGTTATAAGAGGAGCTTTTGAAGGATCAATAGAGGGTTTTAATATAATTGAAAGCCATATTCCTCCAACTGGAGATTCCCATGTTCTTCCTCTTCTTCCTTTTCCTTTGGTTTGTGATTCTGATATAATTACAGTTCCTTCTTCTTCTCCATTTTCAGCTAAAAATTTAGCTACAGTATTAGTTGAATCAACTTCGTGGAAGCTATAAATATGTTTTCCAATATATTTAGTCTTTAATCCTTTTTCAATTTTTCCAGCAGGTATGAAATCTACTTCTTGATTTCCAATTTCTTTTATAAATTCAACAAGTTCTTCATCACTAATTTGAGAAATTTTTTCAATATCTTTTCCAGATACTTTTTCCATGTTTTTTGAGAGAAGCTCAAGCATACTTTTTTTCATAAAATCACATTAAATATCAGTTTATTTATTTAATTATAAATTAAAATTTATTTAATTATAAATTAAAATTTATTTTATTATAGATTAAAATTTATTTTATTATAGATTAAAATTTATTTTATTATAGATTAAAATTTATTTTATTATAGATTAAAATTTATTTTATTATAAATTAAAATTTATTTTATTATAAATTAAAATTAAAAAAATGAAATTATTATTTATTTCTTTAATTGTTGAGTTTTAGCTGTAGTAAGATATGATCCAACAGCAGCTGAAATAGCAGCTACCTTTTTTCCAGGCATGAAAGTGGAACGTAAACGATTTATTCGCTCAGTTTCTTCTTCAGTAATTTTAATCATATCCTCATCAATTTTATTTCTATAATCATCTACAAAGTGTGTGTGTAATTTCCCTTCTAAGAAATTAGAGTTTATCATCATAGCTTTATGGAATGGAATCGTTGTATTAACTCCAAGAACAACATATTCACTTAATGCTCTTTTCATTCTAGCTATAGCTTCATTTCTATTAGTTCCCCAAGCTATTAACTTGGAAATCATTGAATCATAAAATGTAGGTATGGTATAATTCATATAAACTCCACTATCAAGACGAACTCCAGGACCTCCTGGTGATCTATATCCTGTAATTTTACCAGGGTTTGGAGCAAAATCAGCTAATGGATTTTCTGCATTTATTCTACATTCAATAGCATGACATGTTACTTTTATATCATCTTGTTTGTAGCTAAGCTCTTCACCTGAAGCTATTTTTAATTGTTCTTTAACAAGGTCTATATTGGTTACAGTTTCTGTAATAGGGTGTTCTACTTGAATACGTGTGTTCATTTCAAGGAAATAATAATCTCCACCACTATATAAAAACTCTACAGTTCCAGCACTAGTATAATCTATATATTCAGCAGCTTTTACTGCACTTTCTCCCATTCTTTGTCTTAATTCATCAGTCATAATTGGGGATGGTGCTTCTTCAATTAATTTTTGATGTCTACGTTGAATAGAACATTCTCTGTCAGCTACATGGATTGTGTTTCCAGCATCATCAGCTAAAATCTGGAATTCAATGTGTCTTGGTTTTTCAATATATTTTTCAATAAATACTGTTGAATCTCCAAAGTTAGTGGAAGCTACGGACTGAGTAGATTCAATAGCTCTTACTAATTCATCTTCTTCATAAACAGTTCGCATTCCAATTCCACCTCCCCCAGCTGAAGCTTTCACAATAACAGGATAGCCAATAGATTCAGCTATTTTAACAGCTTCATCAATATCAGTTACTCCACTATCAGTTCCTTCAATTACTGGAACTCCTGCTTTTCTCATCAACTTTTTAGAGGTGATTTTATCCCCCATAGATTCAATTACATTTCCACTAGGCCCAATAAGAACGATACCATTTTTTTCACATTGTCTACCAAGCTCTGAATTTTCAGCTAAAAAACCATATCCTGGATGTATAGCTTCTGCTCCAGATTGGATAGCTATATCTATTATTTTTTCAATATTAAGATAGCTTTTTGAAGGAGAAGGATCCCCTAATGGATATCTTTCATCAGCATAGTTAGTATAAAGAGAAGTTGAATCAGCATCAGAATAAATTGCAACACTTTTTACATCTAATTCACGACAAGCTCTCATTATTCTTATAGCTATTTCCCCTCTATTAGCAATTAATATTTTGTTAAACATTTGAGACCTCTTTTGTATAATATTCTTTTAGTTTTTTAAATATAACTTTTTAATGATATAATTTTAAAAATAAATATTTTTTTATGTTTTTTATTAGTTTAATTTTTTATATAATATTATATTTTTTATAATTATTTTATTATTTTATAAAATTTTATTTTTTTATTAGTTTAATTTTTTATATAATATTTTATTTTTTTATAATTATTTTATATTATTATATTATTTTATTTTATACTAATATATTAATTATATATTATAAATAATTTTTTAAATAAATTAAAAATAAATAATTTTTTAAATAAATTAAAAATAAATAATTTTTTAAGAATTTTTTATATATTAAATAAATATATAATTTATAAATATTGAATATAAAAAACATATTTTAATTTACTAAACCAATTCCTTGATAATATGATGAAAATAAGAAAAAAAAGACATCTTGAAATGTTAATTCAAACTATTCCAAGTTTTGAGTCTCCTAAAATTGAATTAGAACAATATAATACTCCTGCATCTATAGTTGCAGATATCCTATGGAATGCTAATGCTTTGGGAGATATAGCTAATAAATCTATATTAGATTTAGGTTGCGGAACAGGCGTTTTTACATTATCATCTCTTCTTCTTGGAGCTAAATCAGCTACAGGTATTGATATTGACATTGATGCTATCAATATAGCTAAAAAAACAGCTAATGAAATGGACATCAAAGATTCACATTTTTTGGTTAAAGACATTAATGACTTTGATTTAAATTGTAATTTTGATACGGCTATTACGAATCCTCCATTTGGTTCACAACAGAGAGCTAAAAAAGGTGCTGACAGATCTTTTATGAAATTAGCTATAGAATCTGCTGAAGTTAGCTATTCTTTTCATATGGCTGAAACTGAAGAATTTGTAACTAGCTTTTATAAAGAACTTGGAGGAAAAGTTACTCACAAATTCGTTTATAATTTTACACTACCTCATACCTATGACTTTCATAGTCAAGAATCTCGTGAGATAGAGGTTATTGTTTTAAGAGTCGTTAAAATTTAATATACTTCAAATTTATGTAATTTATATAATTTCTTAGTTTTTTCTTACTTTTCTATTATTATTATTATTATTATTATTTTAAATTTTATATAAATAATTTCTATAAAATTTATAATATTATATAATTTTATATAATTTTTAAATTTATATTTTATATAATTTTTAAATTTATATTTTATATAATTTATATTATAATATACATAAAATATATAAACTATTAAAAACATATATTAATATCTAATTTTTAAAAAAATCAATTTTATTTTTAATATTATACATAAAAACAATAAGTTTAAATATTTTATAAACACATAAATTAACATAATATTTAGTTAAATTGGATAATTAATTTATGAATGTTGAAGAAAATATGTTTTAATTCTAAAAGACTAATAACTTAAAAATATTAGGAGATATTATTTATGGATATAAAGAAGATGAGTATCTTTCTGTTAATTTTCTGTCTCATGGCTTTGTCTATAGCTACGGTTTCTGCTGATGAGAAAACACCTGTAGGGACAGAATTTAAAGATATTCAAGATGCAATAGATGGATCGGTGAATGACGATATTATCATGTTAGGTAATGATACTTATATTAGCTATGGTAATGAAAGTTCTCTTATTTCAAGTGATAAAAGTATAAGTGTTTTACATCCCTCTGTTAATGGTAGTAAAGATATTACAGTTGGAAATCAATCAAATGGAACTGTAATTAATGTGATTAATAAAAACATTATTATTCAAGGATTATCAAATGATAATCGTGCAACTTTAAATGCAAATAATTTGCACAGTATCTTTTATGTAGATAGTACAAGTACTGTAACTTTTAAATACATTAACTTTGTTAATGGTGGTTTCAATCAAGGAGCTATCATTTCTTATGGTAATATCATTATTGAAGATTGTACTTTTTCTAATTCCCTTTCTAATCAGGGTGGGGCTTTAGCAATATTTAGCACAATCTCTTCTAACACTATTATTAGTGACTGTACTTTTATTAACAACCAGGCTAGTAGTGAAGGAGGAGCAATCTATTTCACAGGTAGTGGTATTTTAACTATTAGTAATTCTGTTTTTAATGGAAATACTGGAAAAAATGGTGGAGCCATATATACAACACGACCTACCATAATCAGTTCTTCTAATTTTACTAACAATGTAGCTACAAATGATGGGGGAGCTATTTATACTACTAACTCTCTTAACATAATTAGTGGGTCTATCAATGGAAATAGTGCTATCTATGGAAGTGGAATATATAACACTGGCACATTAAGATTAAATGATGTTAGTTTAACAAACAATGTTGCTCAAATAATAAGTATCTCTCTTGATGCACCTAATATTGTGGAAGAAGGTAGTCCCTTAATTGTAAGTTCATCATTAACTTATGGAGATAATGTAGCTAATGCTATTTATACTAAAAATAATAATGTTTATATAGATGATGTTCAAGCATCTTTATCTGATAAAGCTGTAAATAAGACTATAACCTTAAATGTTGATAATAAAAGTTATAATATAAAAACAGATTCAAATGGTATAGCTAAATTTAGTGTAGACATTTTAATAGTATCCAACTTGAAGATTATAAAAGTAACAGTTAGCTGTTCAGATGCAGGAAAAACTTTTTCTAAAATCAAAAATCTGGATATTATAGCTGAAAATAATGAGATTGCACCTCCTCCAAATAAGGGGACTGCAAAAAATAAAGTTAATAATGTTAATTCAAAGAAGAAGCCTACGGCAAGTAAAGCTGTAACAAAAACTACTACTCTATCAAAAGCAAAGGCAAATGCTTATATTAAAAGTAAAAAATCTTCTTCATCAAAAAGTTCAAAATCTACTAAGCAAGCTTATGATTATAAAAACAAAAAAATGGTATGGTTTAATGTAAGCAGTAGTGCAACCATTAGTCAATATCCCGGTGGTCTTAGATTGTTAATTACAACTACTACCTCTAAGAAATCATACACTACTAGTACAAAAACTAAAACTACAAACAGTTATAATTCAAAAACAAATACTAATACTACTGTTAAATATACTGTATTGTATAATATTAAAGGTTCAAAATCTAAAGTAGTAAAGGTAACTACCACTAAAGTACAACTAACTACACAAAAGTTAGATAATCCATATTTAGATGCCACAACTAATGCTGAAGTTAACAACCCACATATCATTGCCCTTGCAAATCAAATAACTAAAGGAGTTGCTAGCACTGATTATTATACTAAAGCTAAATTAATTTATCAATGGGTTCAACAGAATATTGATTATACTCTTGATGCAAATATATCTGCTGTGTCTATTTTAAGCCAAAAAGGTTCTAATGGTCACTATAAAGCATATTGTGTTGGATTTTCCAATGTGATGGCGTCATTATGTCGAGCTGTTGGAGTTCCTGTAGAATATCATGCAATATTCTTCTTTGAAGCAGATCAATATCCTTTCCAAGGACATGAAGGACATGTCTATACTAAAGTTTATGTTGATGGGCAGTGGTTATTTGCTGATGCAGCTACAGTTGGTTTTATAGCTCCTCTTAACTACCAGGGTTACTTACAAACAATGGCAACCCAACCAGGAGGAAGTTATTATACTTACACCAATAGTTGGGATTATTGGTACTTTGTTTGTAACCATCATTTATCTGGACATAGTGATTCACAAATAACTAAAGAAGCACAAGGTGTTCCAGTTTTAGAATACTTTAATCTTTCTGTTAAAACAACAGTTAGTAGTGCATCTGCAGCATATAATATTTTAAATCCTTATGCTACTGCAAATGGATATTTAATATTGAAAAATTATTATTTTACTGGGTATTCTAATTACATGAATGAAAATAATTATATTCCTATTTGGGCTTTCCATTTCTTTGATGGTTATTCAGGAACCTTTTTAGGTTATATGATACTTAGTCAAAGTGGTATTCTCTATCCAACATTGGATATAAGTCAATATATAACTCCAGGAACCACTAATATTCCAATAGACTACTACTAAAATTGAGGTAATTTCATGAAGTTAATTAATAAAAATTATATTTATACTATAATCATTGTATTGATGCTATTTTCAATGGTATCGTCGGTTAGTGCTGTCGATGTTGATGCAGATATGAGCAATACTGATATTCAAACTATTATTGATGGTTTGGGAAATGGAGATATTTTAAATTTTAATGGTAGTGCAGGATTTGATTATAATAACCTATTCTTAGATATTAAGGCAGCTATAATTATTACTTGTGAGGAAGGTGTTAAACTTATAGGTTCTCTTAGTGATGTAGCATTTAATATTTTATCAGATGGTGTTGAGATAAGAGGTTTTACATTTTCTGATTATGGTACAGCTATTTACTCTGCAGGAAATGATGATTTAGTAATTGATGGTAATACATTTGATAACAATGAAAATTCTATTGATATTAAGTCTGCTGATAATGTTAATATTACTAATAATACCGTCCTTAATAGTGAAGGTGATGGTATTTCTGTTGAATCATCCAATAACATCAATATTTCAAACAATACTATAACTAATGTCACTAATGGTATTTCAGTTAGTGACAGTGAAGATGTTGAAATCACTGAAAATACTATTACTGAAAGTGTTGAAGATGGAATAAAGGTTGAAAATTCAGATAATGTAAATATAGAAGATAATGAAATTGAAGATAGTGGAGATAATGGAATTTCCATTTCAGATTCTAATAATACAACAGTAAATAAAAATAAAGTGAAAACAAGCCAAAAACACGGAGTCTATGTTTCTTCTTCTAAAAATCTTAAAGTTACTAATAATGATGTTTTGAACAATTCAATTACAGGTATTTACTTAGATAATGTTGACAATGTTAATATTACTGAAAATAATACTATTTCTGGAAATGATGAAGGAATCTATGCTGTCTCTTCTAATTATTTAAATATTACTGGTAATGAGATAAACAATAATAAAAAATCTGGAGTTTATTTTGACAATGTTGGTTCAACTAACTTTAATAACAACAAAGTTACTGCAAATGGGGATTATGGTATTTATATCAAAGAAGCAAATTCCTTAAATATCACTGGAAATACTTTTGAAAAAAATAATAAATTTGGTATTTTTGCTTTAAATGTTAATCAGGGTTTAATAAATAATAATAATGTACTTAATAATAGTGCTGGAGGAATCAATTTAGAACTTTCTAAATTTATAGATATTATATATAATAACATAAGGAATAATAAAGGCAATGGTATATTTTTAGGAGATTCAACTAATTTAATTGTAAATAATAATAATATTACCAATAATTCAGATAAAGGAATTTATGCAAGTGTTGTTGGTGCTATAATAAAAGATAATCTTATAGAAAATAATAATGAAGGTATTTATCTATTTAGTTCAAAAAATGTTAATATTACAACCAATACTTTTAAAAATTCTAACCTTGGTATTGGTGTAGAAAATTCTACCAATACTCAAATTAATGGTAATAATTTGAATACTCTCAATTTAGCTATTCTCATATCTGATTCAATTGCAGCTAACATTAGGGATAATGTTATTGGAAATATTAAACTTCAAGGAATTTACTCAGATTCTTCTTCTGCAGTTAACATCTATTCAAACAAGTTTAAAGATATTACTGGTGATGGAATTTATCTAATTGATAGTAATGGTGCCTTGATTTACAATAATAATTTTGAGAATATTAAGACACATGGTGTAAATTCTAATTCTTCAAATTGTAATATTCACGACAATACATTTATAAAAAATACACTAGGAATTTTTATTAATTCTGGAAAAAACAATATCAAATCTAACAGTTTTTTGAATTCTATTAATGCAATGATTATTGATGGAAATCAAAATGATATCTCATTTAATTATATCAACAATTGTAATAATGGAATTTATGTTACAGGTATTAGTAATTACTTCCATTCAAATAAGATCTACAATATTAAAAATACAGGTATCTCAATTGAAGGATTTAGTACAACAGTTTATAATAATACTTTTAATAAAAATTATATAAGTATTCGTATAAATTCCCAAACAAACCGTATAGAACTTAATACAATTAAAAATTCTAAACATATTGGTATTTATATTCTTAAGTATGGTTATCACTCCATATTAAAAAATAAAATTTCTGGAAAAAGTAATTATGGTATCAAATCCCAATCTAGTTTTAATGGCTTTAAAAACAATGCTATTTCTGGTGCAAAAATAGGAATACACATAATTGGAAGCAATAATATTTTAGAGAAAAATACTATAAAAGCGAAAAACATCGGAATAAAAGGTAAAGGAAATAAAAATTACTTACTAAGAAATACAAAGACCAATGTTAAAACAGGAATCTCATTTACTGGAAATAAAAATAAAATACATGGTAATGTTATTAAATCTAAAAATACTGGAATAATTATCAGTGGAAAACAGAATTCTTTATTGGGAAACAAAGCTACTGGAAACAAATTACATGGAATAAACGTAAAAGGCCACAAAAATAAAGTTGATTGGAATAGACTTTCAAATAATAAAGGTAATGGAGTTACAATCAAAGGAAATTCTAACAAAATAATTGATAATCAAATAACAAAAAATAAGAAAGGACTTTCATTATCTGGAAAGAAAAATAGTGTTACCAATAATACTTTTATTAAAAATAAACAGACTCATTTAGAAAATAAAGGTGTTAACACTAAATTTAAAAAGAATAAATATAATTAATAGAGTTTTAATGAAATGTAAATATGGGTATTGTTTTTATTATCTAAAAATAATATCTTTTTCATTATTATAATTTTATTTTAATATTTATTTAATTTATTTTTATAATTTTAATTTTTATTATAATATAATTTTATATTATATTTATTATTTTTAATTTATTTTTTATAATTTTTATAATTTTATATAATTTCATTTATTTTTATAATTTTAATTTTTATTATATAATTTTATATTATTTTAATTTTTATATAAATTACATTTTTATTAATGTTCCAATCATTCACTATATTTTTATTAATGTTCCAATCATTCACTATATTTTTAATGATATTAGCAAACTTTAAATACTTATTTAACCATATATTTAATTAATATATTCAATCGAATATATAGAAAAATAATAATAATAATTTTAATATTCTTGAATATGGTTTTAAATCATTGTATTTATTTAAATTTTGATTTAAGATTTAAAAATATTAAAATATTTGAATTTGTAGCTATTGATTAGCTACCAATATTATAAGTGATATAATATTGAGTTGGCATTAATTTTCATTTTCTTAGTGATAACTATCTCGATGTAATAGTAATATTTATATATAAATAGTGATAGATATCTATAAATGCATAAAAAACAGGTTTCTGTATTTATTCCAGATTCATTTTTAAGTGAAACGACTGATTTAAAACTCAAAACATACAAAACTGGAGTTATAGGTCGTGCGTTAGCTGTATTTAATGTGAATTTGATTGTCATTTATAAAGACCTTTCTCAAAAAGATGATAAATTTGTTAAAGATAGCGATTTTATGGCAGATATACTGGGCTATATGAATACTCCACAATATCTTCGTAAAAAAGCATATCCTATTAAATCTGAGTTAAAGCATGTTGGGATTCTCCCACCTCTTCGAACTCCACATCATCCTACTGACCCTGATGTAAAAGTCGGTGAATTCAGACAAGGTTTCACAGTCAAAAGAAATAAGAAAGGTACTTTTGTTGATATTGGAATGAATAATGAAAATCTTGCTTTCTGCAAAGAACAATTAAGTGTCAATAAAGTTTTTAGCTTTAAAGTCATTAAAGTTGCAAAAGAGGTAATAGTCGAACCTGATGAACCTGATGATGTTTATTGGGGATATGATATATTATCTACTCATAAAAGTCTTAAAAATAGCTTAAAATTAGTCAATCCTGATTTTGTTATTGAAACAACAAGATATGCTGATACAATAAATTCTATTTTTAATGAATTTGAAGAAAAAGTGGACTCAGCGAGTAAACTTGCTATTGTCTTTGGTGGTCCTTATTCCTCAATTTCTGAGGAATTAGATGGATTTTCCTGGGATCTAATTAAGGTTAACACCATCCCTTCCCAAGGAACTGAAACTGTCAGAACCGAAGAAGCAGTTCTTTCGACTCTGTCCATCATTAATATGTTACTTAATTTCGTTGATTAATGACATATTACTATGTGATTATAGTGTTGAACTATAATTTGTAAATTTAACTTTGAATTTGCTATTTGTTAGGTTGAATGCTCTTCCAAATTAACTTCAGGTTATTTGTTGAATCATTAACTGCTATTAGCTAGTTTTCATCTATAGCTTCTATGGTTTTTCCTAAACAATAGTTTAAAGTTATAAGTTTCATGTTTATTTAGCAATATTGCTGTAAATATGCTCTTTAATATACTTAAAATCAGTGTAAAGTATACTTACACTGTCTGTGTATTTAGATAGTTATATTGCTATTTATTAAATAAATCTAGATTTACTTAATAATAAAATTGAAAAATTAATCAGATAGCTAATTAGCAATAAATAGTTGTGATTAAAAATCAATCTAATTAATTAAGAAAAAAATAAAATAAATTAAAATCAAAAATGTATTAAAGGAGGTTAATTAATGGTTAGACATCACCAGCCAAGGAAAGGATCTGTTGCATTCAGTCCTAGAAAGCGAGTTGCTAAAGAAACTCCAAGGATTAAATCTTGGCCTCAAGAAGATGAGTCAAAATTATTGGGAATTGCTGGTTATAAAGTTGGCATGACCCATGCTATGATAATAGATAATGATAAAAATTCTCCAACTAGTGGTATGGAAATATTCACCCCTGTAACTGTTCTTGAAGTACCCCCTGTTGTTATAATGGGTGTACGTGCATATGAAAAAACTACTTATGGATTAAAAGTAATTACTGAAGTTCTTTCAGATAATTTAGATGAAGAACTTTCAAGGAAGATTTCACTTCCAAAAGAATATGATCAATCTAAAGCTATTTCAAAGATTCAAGAAGTTTTAGAAGAAACTGAGGACATAAAAGTTTTAGTTCATACTAACCCTAAAGTAACATCTGTTCCTAAGAAAAAGCCGGAAATATTTGAATGTGGTATCGGAGGAAAAACTGCAGAAGAGAAATTAAACGCGGCTCTTGAATTATTAGGCAATGAAGTCAAAGCTACTGATGTATTTTCAGATGGTCAGCATATTGATTCTATTGCTACAACTAAAGGAAAAGGATTCCAAGGACCTGTTAAAAGATGGGGAATTAGGATACAGTATGGTAAAGCTGCTAGAAGTAGTAAAAAAAGACATATAGGTTCTATGGGGCCATGGACTCCATCAAGAACTATGTGGACTGTTCCTCAAGCAGGACAAATGGGTTATCATAAAAGAACAGAATACAACAAAAAAATCTTGAAAATTGGGGATTCATCAGAAGTAGATGATATCAATCCAGATGGAGGATTTATTAAATATGGTTTAGTCAAAAATGATTATATCATGATTAAAGGTTCTCTTCCAGGTCCAAGTAAAAGATTAGTTATTCTTAGAAAAGCTATGAGGGCAAAAGGTAAATCCGATGATGCACCTCAAATAAACTACATAAGCACAAAATCTAAACAAGGTGTTTAAATATTATTTTTTTATTAGATGTTTATTATAGGTGTAATATATGAAAGTTAATGTTTATACGATGGAAGGCGAAATAAAAGAAGAAATCGAACTTCCAACTATTTTCAATGAAGAATATAGACCTGATCTTATAAAAAGAGCAGTTATTTCTTCACAAACAGCTAGAATACAACCATGGGGTGCCGACCCTATGGCTGGTAAAAGAACTACTGCAGAATCTTGGGGTTCAGGTAGAGGTGCAGCTATGGTGCCAAGGATTAAAAATGGTTCTAAAGCAGCTTTTATTCCATTAGCTATTGGTGGAAGACAAGCTCATCCTCCTCGTTCACAAAAAAATTATCATGAAAAGATAAATGTGAAAGAAAGAAGATTTGCTATTAGATCTGCAGTTGCAGCAACTTGTAATCAAGACCTTGTAAAAGAAAGAGGACACAAAGTGGAGAATGTTCCTCAAATACCTTTAATCGTAGATGATGAATTGGCTAATATTAAAAAGACCAAAGAAGCTAGAGAAATTTTCAAAAAAATAGGAATTTTTGAAGATATTACTAGAGCTAAAAAAGGTAGAAAAATTAGAGCTGGTAAAGGTAAATTAAGAGGCAGAAAATATAAAAAAGCCAAAGGTCCTTTAATAGTTGTAGCTGATGATAAAGGCATTGGATTAGGTGCAAGAAACCTTTCTGGTGTTGATGTTGTTACTGTTAAAAATTTAAATGCGGAATTATTAGCTCCGGGTACACATCCAGGTAGGTTAACAGTTTTTACCAAATCCGCTATTGAAGAGTTAGGAGGATTATTCCAATAATTGTAAATTGGAATAATTAAGAAGGTGAATAACATGGATCCATACTCAGTTATTGTTAGACCTCATGTTACAGAGAAAACTATGAATTTGATTGATCAAAATAATGAACTTACATTTGTTGTTTTAAGAGAAAGTACTAAGAAAGCTATTAAGAATGCTTTTGAACATTTATTTGATGAAAAGGTTAGAAGAGTTAACACTCATATTAATTCTAAAGGGCTTAAATTAGCATATATATCTCTTGTAGATGAAGGTTCTGCTGAAGATGTAGCTGTTAAAATGGGAGTATTCTAGATAGGATAATTTTAATGAGGATACAAACATATAAGGAGAATAGAACATGGGAAAACGATTAATACACCAAAGAAGAGGAAGAGGAACTCCTGCTTATCGTAGTGCTTCGCATCGTTTTAAAGATAAGATTCAATACAGGTCTTATGATAAAATTGAAAAAGAAGGAAGTTTAAAAGGGAAAATTGTGGATATAGTCCATGACCCTGGAAGATCTGCACCTATAGCTCAGGTTAAATTTGAAAATGGTGAAAAGAAATTTATATTAGCTCCTGAAAGCATTCAGATAGATGATGATATTGAATGTGGTGTTTCAGCAAAAATACGTTTTGGAAATTCATTACCATTAGCTGAAATTCCTGAAGGAACTCCTATTTTTGATATAGAAAATAGACCCGGAGATGGTGGAAAATTTGTCCGATCTTCTGGAACTTATGCTTCTTTAATTACACATGATGCTGATAAATCAGTTATTGAACTCCCTTCAGGAGAGTTAAAATCCTTTAATCCAGCATGTAGGGCAACTATTGGTGTTGTAGCTGGCGGAGGAAGAAAAGATAAACCATTCCTTAAAGCAGGAAAAAGATGGCATGCTCTTAAAGCTAAGGGTAAAAAGTCTATGACTGTTAGAGGAGTAGCTATGAATGCTGTAGATCACCCACACGGTGGAGGAAATAGACAACATCCTGGACGACCTACTACAATTTCCAGACATGCACCTCCAGGAAGAAAAGTTGGTTCTATTGCAGCTAAAAGAACAGGTAAAAGAAGATAAATAAAGGTTGTGAATGTTTGGCAAGAAAAATTTTTAAATATCAAGGTTACACTCTAGAAGACTTACAAGAAATGTCTTTAGATGATTTAATGAACATATTACCAGCAAGACAAAGAAGGTCTTTAAAGAGAGGATTTTTACCAAGACAACAAACTGTGCTGGATAAATTTAGAAAGTTGAAAAAACAAGAACAAAAAGGCGGAAAGCCGATTGTTATTAAAACTCATTGCAGGGACATGATAGTATTACCAGAAATGGTAGGTACTATTTTTGGCATTTATAATGGTAAAGAATTTGTTGAAGTAGAATTTACTCCAGAAATGATTGGATGTTATTTTGGCGAATTTGCACCAACAAGACAAAGAGTTCAACATGGAGACCCAGGTATGGGAGCTACCAGATCATCTATGTTCGTGCCACTTAAATAAGGTTACGGAGAAAGATTGGTTACAATTAGTAAAATAAGGAGATTTATTGTATGGCTAATTTAAAATATGCTTATAATGATGATGGCTCTAAAACAGCTCGTGCTATGGGTAAAATTCTTAAAATTTCTCCAAAGCATTCTGTTGAAATTTGTAGAGCAATTAGAGGAATGAATGTTGAAAAAGCGAAAAATTACTTAGGTGAAGTAATTGAAATGAAAAGAGCAGTTCCTTTTAAAAGACACAACAAAAAAGTGGGTCATAGAAAAGGATTAAAAGGCTGGCCTAGTGGAAGGTATCCAGTTAAAGCAGCTAAACACATCTTGCAAGTTTTAGAAAATGCTGAAGCTAATGCCGAATATAAAGGAATGGATACAGAAAACTTAAAAATTGTCCATATTTCTAGCCATAGAGGTTTTGTTATTAAGGGAGCAATTCCAAGAGCATTTGGAAGAGTAACTCCATTTAATACTCCAACAACCCATATTCAAATTGTTTTAGGGGAGGCTTAAATTAATGATTGAAAAAGATTTCGTTACAGAAGGTCTTAAAAGGACTAGAATCGATGAATATTTAGAAGCTGAACTTGAAAGAGCAGGTTATGGTGGAATGGATGTTCAAGTAACTCCTCTTGGTACTATGGTTGTTGTATATGCTGAAAGACCAGGAATGGTTATTGGTAGAGGTGGAAAAACTGTAAGGGCTATAACTCAAACTCTTAAAAATGACTTTAATCTTGATAATCCTCAAGTTGAAGTTAAAGAAGTTAATGTTCCAGAACTCAATCCAAAAATTATGGCTTATAAAATAGCTTCTATGTTACAAAGAGGTATGCACTTTAGGAGAGTAGCTTACTCTACAATTCGTAGAATTATGGGTGCTGGTGCTCAAGGTGTAGAAGTAACAATATCTGGTAAAATTAGAGGGTCTCGTTCTGCAGTTGCTAAATTTGTAGAAGGATATATTAAAAAATGTGGTGAACCATCTACAAGATTTGTTAAAGAAGGTTTCGCTACTGTACAGTTAAAACCAGGTGTCTTAGGTATTTTTGTTAGAATAATGCCTCCTGATGCTATTTTGCCTGATAAAGTTGATATTTTACCTCCAACTATTGAAACTGTTGAAGAAGATGAAGAGGTCGTAGTTGAAGCAGAAAATACTGATTCTGAAATAATTGAAGATGAATCAGATATTGAAGAAGTAGAACTTGAAGAATTAGAGGAACTTGAAGAAACAGAAGATGCTGTTGAGGATTCTGTGCTTGATGAGATCGAAGAGGTTGAGGAAGTTGAGGATGCTGTTGAGGATTCTGTGCTTGATGAGATCGAAGAGGTTGAGGAAGTTGAGGATGCTGTTGAGGATTCTGTGCTTGATGAGATCGAAGAGGTTGAGGAAGTTGAGGATGCTCATGAGGAATCTGAAGATGCAGATGAAGAAGTTCCAGAAGAAGAAACTTCAGAGGAAGAAGATAAATAACTTCTATCCTTTCTAATTAATGTTTATTTAAGAGTTGAAATAAATGGCAATTTTAAGAAGTAGAGAAATTTGGGAAATGGAAATTGAGGACATTCAAGAAAAATTGACTGAACTCAAAGCAGAATTAGCCAAAAATATTTCTAAAAGTTCTGCTGCAGGGGTTAATGAAAACCCTGGTAAAATTCGAGAATTAAAAAGGACTATTGCTCGGGTTCTTACAATTTTGAACCAAAAACAGAAGGAGAAATAAATGAAAATCTGTGATGTATGTGGTCTTCCTGAAGAACTTTGTGTTTGTGAAGAAATCGCAAGAGAAGTTCAAACTGTAAAAGTTTTTACAGTAAGGAGAAGATTCGGAAAATTAATGACAATTGTAGAAGGTATAGATGAACATGATATTGATGTAAAAGAGCTTACCAAAGAACTAAAAGCTAAATGTGCTTGTGGAGGCACAGCTAAAAAAGGTCAAATAGAACTTCAAGGAGATCATAAAAGAAAAGTTAAAGAAGTTTTGTCTGATATGGGATTCTCTTCAGATACTATCGAAATCAGAGATTCTGATAAAAAATTCAATAAAAGGAGAAATAGAAAATAAATATTTTTTAATTCTTTAATATGCTATCTGTTTAGAATAAAAATCATTTCATGATTATATTTTAATTTGATTAATGATTGTCATAGGTTAATAATTGTCAAATTTAATTCAAAGCTAATGTATTATTATAAATATATAAGTATATTATAATTATTAGTCTTATAAAAGATAGGTTAGGATTTTATGATAACTTCAAAGAATATATTTCATCATGAATTAATTGGATTATATTCTGAAGTAGTTAAAAGTTCTAATAATCTTTTAATTGGAATTAATGGAAAAATAATAGATGAAACTAAAAAAACTATCACATTCGAAACTGATAATGGAATTAAAATGGTTCCAAAAAATGTTTCTATATTTCATTTTCTACTTCCAAATGAGGAGTGGATTGAAATTGATGGAAAAATTTTAGTTAATCGTCCCGAAGATAGAATTAAGAAAAGATACAAAAAATTATAAAATTTATAAAACTTTATAAGTTATAATTGGTGATAATATGGTTGGTCTTAATGTTCAACAAGTAGAAGCTGAATGTAATGATGCAAATTGTCCTTTTCATGGAACTTTACCAGTTAGGGGTCAAATTCTTGAAGGAATTGTAACTAGTGATAAAGCTGAAAGGACTATTACTGTTGAAAGAAGTTTCTACAAATTCATACGTAAGTATGAAAGATATGAAAAGAGAAAATCAAAAATTAATGTTCACAAACCTGATTGTTTCAATGTAAAAATTGGAGATTCAGTAAAAATTGCAGAATGTAGGCCTTTAAGTAAAACAAAACACTTTGTTTTAGTTGAAGTAAAAGGAGAAGATTAAATGAAGACACTAACGTCTAATGTAACTAAACCATTACCTATTGGAGCTCGTCTCCAATGTGTGGATAATACTGGTGCACGTGAAATAGAAATTATATCTGTTAAAGGATATAAAGGTGTACGTAGAAGACTTGATGTAGCAGGTGTCGGTGATTTAATTGTTGCTTCTGTAAAAAAAGGTACTGCTGATATGCGTAGAGAAATTGTAAATGCAGTTGTTGTTAGACAAAAAAAAGAATATCGTAGAGCTGATGGGCTTCGTGTGAAATTTGAAGATAATGCTGCGGTTATTATTACTCCTGAAGGAGTTTTAAAAGGATCTGAAGTTAGAGGTCCTGTTGCTAAAGAAGCAGCTGACAGATGGCCAAGTGTAGGAAGTGCTGCAAGCATTTTAATTTGATTACATTGGTTAATAAATTTAATGGTGAAAAAATGTCAAAACAACCAAGAAAGCAAAGAAAAGCTCTTTATAATGCACCGTTACACTCTCGCCGTAAAATTATGAGTGTTACTTTGAGTAAAGATTTAAAAGAAGATTTTAACAGAAGATCTTTACCTATAAAAACTGGGGATACTGTTAAAATTGTTCGTGGTGAATTTAAAGGGCATGAAGGAAAAGTCGAAAGTATTGATGTTAGAAATTATAAAGTTACTATTGAAGGAGCTACTATAAATAAACCAGATGGAAATGCAGTACTTTTTCCAATTCATCCATCTAATTTAATGATTGTTAATGCTGATTTAAAAGATGATAGACGAAGTAGAATTATAGAGAGGGAGGAATAAAATGGCAAAAATGGGATCAAGAAAACATTTAAAAAGATATAAAGCACCTAAAAGTTGGCCTATTCACCCAAAAGAAAATACTTGGACAGTAAAACCTGCATCAGGTCCTCACGGTATTGAAAATTCATTATCGTTACTTGTTGTAATAAGAGATATTTTAAAAATGGCTGATAATTCAAGAGAAGCTAAAAGAATTATTAATACTGGAAAAGTTTTAGTTGATGGTAGAGCTAGAAAAGATTATAAATATCCTGTTGGATTTATGGATGTAGTTGAAATTCCATTATCTGGTGAAGTTTTCAGAGTTCTTCCAGATTTAAAAGGAAGATTAAGTTTACACCCTATTGAAAGTAAAAATCATGGGTTTAAATTATGTAAAATTACCAATAAAACTACAATTAAAGGAGCTAAAACTCAATTGAATCTACATGATGGTAGATGTATTATTGTAGAAGAGGACTCTTTTTCTGTTTCTGATGTGATTACTTTAAATATTCCAGATCAAGAAGTTTCTGATTCTTTTGAATTTGGTGAAGGAGCTGTGGTTCTTATTACTGGTGGTAAACATATTGGTGAAATTGGTAAAATTAATGAAATTAATATAAATCAATCATCTAATCCTAATACTGTTCTTGTTGAAAATAATAAAAAGGAAACTTTCCTTACTTTAAAAGATTATGCTTTTGTTATAGGTAAAGACAAACCAGCGATTTCACTTCCAGGAGGTAAATAGATGAATCCTATGGAGAAAATCGTTATATCTAAAGTCACTTTAAATATTGGTGTAGGAGAGTCTGGTGAACGATTATCTCGTGCCATGAATCTTTTAACTGAATTAACTGGCCAAGCACCTGTTAAAACTTTTTCTAAAGTTACTAATCCTGAGTTTGGTATTAGAAAGTACCAACCTATTGCTTGTAAAGTAACTTTACGTGGTGAAAAAGCTACCAAAGCTATTGAAATGATTTTAGATGGAATTGGTAATGTATTAAGAAAAAAACAATTTGATAATCAAGGGAATGTTTCTTTTGGTATAGCTGAGCATATTGATATCCCTGGAATAAGATATGATCCAGATATTGGTATTTTTGGAATGAATCTTTCTATAACTTTTGAAAAACCTGGTTATAGGATAAAGAAAAGGAAAATTCAACAAAAAAAGATTCCTGCAAAGCATATGGTTAAAAAAGAAGAAACTATAAAATATATGGAAGAAAATTTCCAAGTTAAAATTGAGGATGAATGATACTTAAATAAAATTTATTAATGATAAATAATCTAAGTATTTGAAAAAAAGGTGATATGTTGCCAAGAAAATACGGAAAAGCAGCAAAAAAATGTAGTCGATGTGGGGATCATTCTGCAATGGTCAGTAGATATGGGCTAATGTTATGCAGGCAATGTTTTAGAGAACTTGCCCCAAAAATTGGATTTAAAAAATATAACTAGAGGTGTTTTATTATGACTCTTATGGATCCTCTTGCAGATGCTCTAACTAATATAAGAAATAATGAACGTCAAGTTAACAGTTCTTGTTCTATTTCTCCAGCTTCTAAGTTAATTGGACAAGTTTTGAGCACAGTGCAAAAAGAGAATTATATTGGTGAATTTGAATATATAGATGACAATAAGGCTGGAAAGTTTGAAGTTGAACTTGAAGGTAACATCAACCAATGTGGTGTTATTAAGCCTCGTCATGCTGTAAAGAAAGATGAATTTGAAAAATTTGAAAAAAGATACTTACCAGCAAAGAACTTTGGAATTTTGATTGTAACAACTCCTGAAGGTATTATGACTCATAGAGAAGCTAAAGAAAAAGGAATTGGCGGTCGTTTGTTGGCGTATATGTATTAGGTGATAAAATGGTTTTAGCTGCTAATATTACCGAAGTAATAGATATTCCTGAAGGTGTAGATGTTAACATTGGTGATGATGTAACTGTTAAAGGACCTCAAGGTGAGGTATCTAGAAAATTCACATATCCTAATATATCTATGAAGAAAGAAGAAGATAAGGTAATTTTGGAAACTAGATTTCCTAAAAAGAAAGATAAATCTATGATTGGAACTACTCGTGCTCACATTAACAATATGATTATTGGGGTTACAGATGGTTTTACTTATCATATGAAGATTGTTTTTGCTCACTTTCCAATGACTGTTAAAGTTGCTGGTGATGTGGTAAATATCGACAATTTCCTTGGTGAAAGACACCCTAGAACTGCTAAAATTGTAGGCAGTGCAAAAGTTAATGTTAAAGGTGATGAAGTGATTGTTACTGGAGTTAACAAAGAGGATGTTGGACAAACCATGGCTAATTTAGAACAAGCTACAAAGATTAAAGGAAGAGATCCAAGAGTATTCCAAGATGGAATATATCTTATTGATAAAGCTTAATTCTTTAAATAAAGGTTATATTAATATATTGAATGTAATTATTACAATTGTTATAATAATATTTATTGGTGATTCAATGAAGAAAAAATTTAAAAGGCAAGAATACTCCAGATATAAAAAGCTTGGAATAAAATGGAGACGTCCTAGAGGTAAAACAAGTAAAATGAGGAGATATGAAGCAGGAAAACCTGCAATGCCTTCTATTGGATATGGTTCTCCTAAGATTAAAAGAGGTCTTCATCCATCTGGATTGAAAGATATTCTTGTTAAAAATATGGATGATTTAGAAAATATAAATCCTAATACCGAAGCTGGTAGAATAAGTGCTACCATTGGTAAAAGGAAGAAAGAGATGATGTTAACTAAAGCATCTGAATTAGGAATTAAAATATTAAATAAATAATTAAATATTTAATAAAATTTTATAAAATTATAAATGTATAGAAGGGGCTTGAATTTAACAGTATTAAAAAATTATTATATTATTTACAAGTTAATATTATAATAAAAAATTTATTAAATTATTCAAGTTATCGACTTAGCTGAAATCGGAGGTTTATTAATGAATCTTACTACTCAAAAGAGATTAGCTGCAAGTATACTTAAAATAGGGGTTAACCGTGTTTGGATAGATCCTGAACAAATGGAAGAAGTATCAAGGGCTATTACACGTGAAGGTGTTAAGCAGCTAATAGATCAAAAGGCTATAAAGGCTAAACCTCAAAAAGGTATTAGTAGTTATAGATCAAAAAAATTAAAAGAGCAAAAGAAAAAAGGAAAAAGAAAAGGTAGAGGTAGTGTAAAAGGAGCTAAATATGCTCGTACTCCTAAAAAGAAAGCATGGATGACTACTATTAGGGCTTTAAGAAGAGACCTTAAAAGTATGCGTGCTGCAGATGAGATTGATCCTACCACTTATCGCAAACTTTATAGAATGGCTAAAGGTGGAGCCTTTAGAAGTAAATCTTACATGAAAACCTATGCCCGTGATCATGATTTGATTAAGAAGGAGGAATGAATTTGGCACAAGGATCTAAATATAAAGTAGCATTCAGAAGAAGAAGAGAAGGAAAAACTGATTATGGTGCTAGAATAAAATTAGTTGATTTAGATAAATCTAGATTAGTAATAAGAATTTCTAATGCTAATGTTATTGCTCAAATAATTAATGTAGGTGAAAACGGTGATGAAACCGTTGTATCTGCACATAGTAAAGAATTACAAAAAATGGGATGGTTAGGAGGAGCTAACAATACTGGAGCTGCTTATTTGACTGCCTATTTATGTGGTAAAAAAGCATTAGCTAAAGGTGTCGAAAAAGCTGTTTTAGACATTGGATTAAAACCTTCTATCAGAGGGTCTAAAGTATTTGCAGCTGTTAAAGGTGCAAATGATGCTGGATTAGATGTTCCATTTGGAGAATCTATTGTACCTGATGATGAAAGAATATCTGGTGAGAATATTGCAGAATATGCTAAATCGTTAGATGAATCTGAAATTAAAAAACAATTTTCTAAATACTTAGAAAGAGGACTTCAACCTGCAGATTTACCAAATCACTTTGAAGAAATTAAAAATAAAATTGAGAATACTTGAGTGATATTATGAGTTTTAATATGGAAGATTGGGAACCTAAAACAAAGGTTGGAAATATGGTTAAAGATGGAACCATTACTAATATTGATGAAATTTTTGAAAAAGGTCTCCCTATAATGGAATTAGAAATTATTGATGCTTTAGTCCCTGACTTAGAAGAAGAAGTCATGGATGTAAACTTAGTTCAAAGAATGCACAAATCTGGAAGAAAAGTTAACTTCAGAGTAATTGTTGCTGTTGGCAACAAAAATGGATATGTTGGTTTAGGTCAAGGTAAAGCTCGTGAAGTTGGTCCTGCTATCAGAAAAGCTGTTGATAATGCTAAATATAATATTATCAAAGTTAGAAGAGGCTGCGGAGACTGGGGTTGTGTATGTGGAAGAGAACATACTGTTCCTTTCAAGGTAGATGGTAAAACAGGAAGTGTTAAAGTTACTTTAATGCCAGCACCAGCTGGTTTAGGACTAGCTATTGGTGATGTTGGTAAAACTTTAATGAAACTTGCAGGTATTGGTGATGTTTGGTCTCAAACTAGTGGACAAACTCAAACAACTGTTAATTTTGCTAATGCTACTTTTGAAGCTTTAAAACAATTAAGTAAAGTTAAAGCAAGTGATAAAGATCTTCAAAACATGGGTGTATGCTCTACTTAATTATAGGTGATTAAATGTTTTTTGTTATTAGAGTTAGAGGTACTACTGGTGTTAATAAGGACATTGCTGATACTTTGAAAATGCTAAGACTTCATAGAATTAATCATGGCATATTAGTTGAACAAAATCCAAGTTTTGAGGGTATGCTTCAAAAAGCAAAAGATTACATTACTTGGGGTGAAATTGATTCTGACAATTTAGCTAATATTATTTCTAAAAGAGGAGAATTTGTTGGTGGAAAAAGAATTACTGATGAAAGTTTAACTGAAAACACAGATTATTCTTCTGTTGATGATTTAGCTAATGCTTTAATCAATGGTGAAATTAAAGCTACTGATATTGATATGAAACCTGTCTTTAGATTACATCCTCCAAGAAAAGGATATGAAGGTATTAGGCATTCTATTAGAGAAGGCGGTTCTTTAGGTTATAGAGGAGAGTCTATTAAAGAACTTACACAGAGGATGTGTTAATCAATAACTAATTTATTAGCTATATTTGATTTTATATTTAATTAGCTATTATATTGATTATTCTTAAAATATTATTTAAATAGGTGTAATAATGATTAGAAAAACTCGAAAAATTAATAAAATGAGAGGTTCTAGGTCTATTGGTGGTGGATGTACCAAAAAAAGAAGAGGTGCTGGTCATAAAGGTGGAAAAGGTAATGCTGGACTAGGTAAACACCATTGGACATGGACTGTTAAAAATGATCCAAATCATTTTGGTAAATATGGTTTTAAAAGACCTCAAAAAATGATAAAAAAGTCAAATCCTGTTAATTTAGGTTACTTAGAAGATAATTCTGAAAAATTATTAGATAATGGAATAGCCACTATGGAAGGAGATTCTATCATAATTGATGTAACTGACTTAGGATATGATAAAGTTTTAGGTAAAGGAAAAATTTTAAAACCCTTTATAATTAAATCTCCTATGTTTTCTGCTTCTGCAGAGGAAAAAATACAAGAAGCTGGGGGAGAAGCAGTAAAATTATAATTTATAATTTATGATATAATAAGTATATATCATAATTAAATTTTATTATTAAACATAAAAGAAAATTATTTTAATAATTATGTATAAATTAATCATTTATATATAATAATTATATAATAATATTAAATATATAATGATTATATAAATTTATATAAATAATTTAAATATTGAAATTTATAATTAATCCATAATAGAATAAAAATCTGAGGAATAAAATGATTTTAGAAGCTTTTAAACCATTATTTTCTATACTTCCTGAGGTACGAACTCCAATTCATCGTCAGGATTTTAAAGAAAAGCTGAAATGGACAGCTATTGTATTGGTATTGTATTTTTTCTTGACTCAAATACCTTTATATGGTTTAAGTCCTTTAGCAGTAGATCAATTTGCTCAAATGAGAGCAGTTATGGCAGGTAGTTTTGGTTCAATTCTTACATTAGGTATTGGTCCAATAGTTACCTCATCTATTGTACTTCAGCTTTTGGTTGGGGCGAAAATCTTAAAATTAGACCTTTCTAAACATGAAGATAAGGCAATGTTTCAAGGAACTCAAAAGATATTAGCTATAGTATTTACAATCTTTGAAGCAGGAGTTCTTGTTTTTACAGGCAGTTTAATTCCTACTGATCCTTCATTGTTATGGATTTTAATGGTTCAATTGGTTATTGGTGCTGTATTAATTCTATTCTTAGATGAAGTTGTCTCTAAATGGGGATTTGGAAGTGGTGTAGGGCTGTTTATTGCAGCTGGTGTTGCTGAATCAATTGTTGTTGGAGCATTTAACTTTTTACCAACAAGAGCAAGTCCTGGTGTAATGCCTGGAGCTATCCCGCATTTCATACAATCAATTGTACAAGGTGCTCCTGATCCTGGTTTATTATTCCCTTTACTTGCTACAATTGTAGTATTTTTAATAGCTGTCTATGGTGAAAGTATGAGGGTTGAAATTCCTATTTCTCATGGACAAGTTAGAGGGCATGGAAGAATCAGAGGTTCAGTAGCTAAATATCCTTTAAAATTTATATATGCAAGTAATATGCCAGTTATTTTAACTAGCGCACTTCTTGTGAATGTTTCATTAATGGCCAGTCTATTTCAAAGAATAGGTATACCAATTTTAGGAGAAGTTGTAGATGGTAGAGCTATTAGTGGAATTGCCTATTATCTTAATACTCCATCTAGTTTAAGTGTAGTTCTTACTGATCCATTGAAAGTTCTTATTTATGGTATTTGTTTTATGGGATTCTGTATTCTTTTCTCATGGTTATGGGTAGAAATGAGTGGTTTAAATGCTAAACAAGTATCAAAACAACTTTATGATTCAGGTATCCAAATTCCAGGTTTTAGAAGTAGTAAGAGACAATTATATAAAATCATGAAAAAATATATTCCTGCTTTAACTGTTCTTGGTGGAGCATTTGTAGGTTTACTTGCATTCGGAGCTGATTTAACTCAGGCTATTGGTGGAGGTACTGGTGTTTTACTTACTGTAGGTATTGTTTATAAGCTTTATGAAGAAATTGCTCAAGAACAACTTATGGATATGCACCCAATGCTTAGAAAATTCTTAGGAGATAATTAATAATAATTGTTTTATATAATTATTTATTATTATCTTATAATTTGATAGAAATTTATATTAGAGGGGATTAGTTTGAAATTAATAGTATTAACTGGAATTCCAGGTTCTGGAAGTACAACTGTTCTTAAAAAATCTTTAGAAGAAGTTGATTATATCCATTTAAATTATGGGGATGTAATGACAGAAATAGCTATAGAAAAAGGTTTAGTAGAAAATAGAGATCAATTGAGAAAATTATCTCCAGATGTCCAAAAAGATATTCAAAAACAAGCAGCTACTAAAATTAAAGAAAATTCTGCATCAAAAAATGTTATTGTGGATACGCACTGTACAATATCTACACCTGCTGGATTTTTACCAGGACTTCCTCAATGGGTTTTAGAAGAATTAAAACCAGATACTTTTATTTTAGTTGAAGCTTATCCTGATGAGATTATGATGAGACGAGCATCTGATGAAACTAGAAATAGAGATAATGAAATGTATGAAGATATTAAATTACATCAAGAAATGAATCGAGCAGCATCTATGGCTTATGCTACAATAACTGGAGCAACAGTAAAAATTTTAGAAAATCATAATGATCAGCTTGATTTCATTGTTAGTCAAATGATTGATGTGTTAAAATAATTTATAACATAAATTTATTAATAACCATAGAATATTATAAAAAAATTTAATAATCATAGAATAATATAAAAAAATACTTAAAATGGAGACATATAATGGCTTTAGAAATAGTTTTTGATGGATTAAACTGGATTTTTGCACCAATTTTTGCTTTAGATCCAATGCCACATGGCTTTCCAATACTCACAGTTTTTTTAATAGCAACAATAATAGCTTTTTTTACTACATTAGCTAATAAATTATTAGTTGATCAAGAGGTAATGGAATCTTCAAGAAAAGAAATGAAGGAATTTCAGGATGAAATGAAAGAAGCACAGATGAGTGGGGATGCTAAAAAATTAGCTAAAGCTCAAGCTAAACAACAACAAATAATGGCTAACCAGAGTTCTATGATGATGAATTCTTTTAAACCATTGATTGTAACACTTGTTCCAATCATGCTCATGTTTTGGTGGATGGGGCAACCTGATAATCCTATTAATAAAATTGTAATTCAACTTCCTGAATTTGTTTACTATGTATTATTAGTTCCCCTTTGGCAGTATATTTTTGGAATGTTTTATGGAGGAGGATCTTCTTCTTTACCATTTACTGCAGGATGGCTAGGATGGTATATGATGTGTACCTTTTCTATGACACAAATACTTAGAAAATTCATGGGCTTTAAATCAGGATTTTAATGATTTAAAACCTTTTTATAAATAATTATAAATAATTATAAATTTTTTAATTAAAATTTTTTTAATTATAAATTTTTATAATTATTATTTAATTAATCTATTATCAATCTCATGATTTTTAATCTATATTTTATATAGATTATTAATTTTACAACCTCTCATGATTTTCTCGCTATTAATTAATCATGAAAATATATTAAATAAAATATATTAAAAATTCAATAAATAAAGAATTAATGTAAATTAATTTGAAACTAAATAAATAAAGAAATTAATTAGACAATTTATGTTCTATTAATTTAAATTAAAAAAATTAAATACAAATGAAATTAATTAAATAATTAATCTGAATATATTAGATAATTATTTTAAATTAATTTAACAATATTATAAGGTGAAATAATGCCTGAATTAAGATACAGATCTAGATCATATAGAAGAGTTCATAAAAGAACACCTGGTGGACAAAATGTCCTAAGGTATAAAAAGAAAAAACCAAGTAAGCATGTTTGTGCTGAATGTGGTGCAATTTTGCATGGGGTTCCAAGAGGAAGACCATATCAAGTTAATAAATTATCTAAGTCTAAAAAAAGACCTAATAGACCATTTGGCGGATACCTCTGCTCTGAATGTCTACGTAAACATTTTAAATCTGAGGCAAGGTCATAATGATTATAACAATCGGTGGCTTAGCTGGTAGTGGAACAACTACTGCTGCTGAAGTATTATCAAATAAATTGAATATTCCATTTATATCTACAGGTAATATCTTTCGAGATATGGCAAAAGAATATGGAATGTCTCTTCTTGAATTCAGTAAATATGCTGAAGATAATACTGCTATCGATATTGAAATTGATAAAAGGCAAGCTGACATAGCTAAAAAATCTAATAATATCATTGTTGAAGGAAGACTTTCTGCTCATTTTGTAGAAGCTGATTTCCGAGTGTGGTTAATAGCTCCATTAGCAGTTAGAGCAGAAAGGGTCTGTAATCGTGAATCTAAATCATTAGAAATAGCTATGGAAGAAACTAAAATCCGTGAAGAAAGTGAAGTTTTAAGATATTTGGATATTCATAATATAGATATTAATAATTTCGATATCTATGATTTAATATTAAACACTAATAGTTTTAGTCCAGATAGTATCTCAAAAATCATATTAACTTCTTTAGATATTTTAGGAATTAGCTAATTAAGATAAAATATAAATTAAATAAATATTTTTACAATAAATAATAATTAAATTTAAGGTGATATAATGGCTGCAATAGAAGTAGGACGAGTTTGTATTAAAACAGCTGGAAGAGAAGCTGGAGAAAAATGCGTAATAGTAGAGATTATTGATGAAAAATTTGTAGAAGTTATGGGAGCTTCTGTTAAAAATAGAAGATGTAATATAAATCATTTAGAACCTGTCGATGAAACTTTAGATGTTTCAACTGATGAAGAAACAATCAAAAAAGATTTAGAATCTGTAGAAATAAGTAAACCTGATCCTGTTGAAGAGCTTGTTGAAGAAACTGTTGAAGAGGTAGCTGAAGAGCTTGTTGATGAGGTTGCTGAGGAAATCGCTGAGGAAGTAGCTGAAGAAGTTGCTGAAGAGCTTGTTGATGAGGTTGCTGAAGAGATTGCTGAGGAACTTGTTGAAGAAGCTGTTGAAGAGGTAGCTGAAGAAGTTGCTGAGGAGATTGCTGAAGAGGTAGCTGAAGAAGCTACTGAAGATAGTGATGCTTCTGAGGATGAAGAAACACCTAAGGAAGATTAATAATCTTTCTATTTTATTCATTCTTTATTATATTTTTATATAATTTTTTTAAAATTTTATATTAATGATTAACTTTTATTTTTAGACTTTTTTTATAATATTTTTTTATTATTTTATTCAATTTTTATATAACTTTTATATAATTTTTTGTAATTTTTTGTAATTTTTTTGTAATTTTTTGTAATTTTTTTGTAATTTTTTTGTAATTTTTTTGTAATTTTTTTGTAATTTTTTGTAATTTTTTTGTAATTTTTTTATAATTTTTTTTGTAATTTTTTTATAATTTTTTTATAATTTTTTTATAATTTTTTTATAATTTTTTATAATTTTTTATAATTTTTTAGAAGAATTATATAATATATACAAGTATATCTATGTTGGGATATTATTTTGGCATTTTTTAAATCTTTAAGTGAATTTATATATCAAAATCTTTATTAATTACAATATTATATATTATATTATTATTGCTTATTGACTAATTTAATTCTAATATAGTTAACTTAAGGTATAATTATGGAAAAATTAATGTTCAAATCTGAATCTAGCACAAATCCAAAATATGGTTTTAAACCTCAGGATAGGCCTATTGAACAACATATATCCCAAGGAGTCATTAATTTAGACAAACCTTCAGGTCCAACTTCACATGAAATTGATTCATGGGTTAGGCGAATTCTAAACGTGGAAAAAACTGGACATGGAGGAACGTTGGATCCAAAAGTTACTGGGATTTTACCTATTGGTATTGATTCTGCAACTCGTGTTATTCAGCTACTCCTTTCTGCACCTAAAGAGTATGTTGGTTTAATGACTTTACATAAGGATATATCTGAAGAGAGAATAATTTCAGTTTTTAATGAGTTTCAAGGGAAAATTTACCAAACTCCTCCTGTAAAATCTGCTGTTAAAAGAGAATTAAGGGTAAGAAATGTTTATTATTCAAATATTCTTGAAATTGATAGAAGGGATGTATTATTCAGAATTGGGTGTGAAGCTGGAACTTATGTAAGAACTTATTGTCATGATATTGGGGAAGCATTAGGTTGTGGTGCACACATGGCTGAACTGCGAAGAACAAAAGTTAGTTCATTTACAGAAGATGATGATTTAATAACTTTGCAAGATCTTACTGATGCTTTTTATTATTGGAAAGAAGAAAATAATGAAGAATATTTGAGAAAATGCATTTTACCAATGGAAAAAGCAGCTGATTATTTACCAAAAGTGATTATTCGTGATTCTGCAGTAGATGCAATTTGTCATGGTGCAAATTTAGCTGCTGGAGGTATTGTTGCTATTTCTGATGATATTAATAAGGATATGGATGTAGCTATTTTTACTCTCAAAGGAGAACTAGTAGCCTCAGCTAAATCAATCTCAACCACTGAAGAGATATTAAATTCTATTTCAGGAATAATGTTTGATACGAAAAAAGTATTTATGAAAACAGGTATTTATCCTATGATGTGGAAATAATTTTTTAAGGTGAAAATTTTTTTATAATATAATTTTATTTAATAATAAAAATAATTTTTTAGAACTTATTTTCATTTCAGCAGTTTTTTATTCTTAATTATAACACAAAGTTCATATACTTTGAGTAATAAATTAATACAATTCATATAAACCTTATAGGAGATATCATCTATAAATTTTTTGACATCGTTATTATGTTTGATTTGTTTTCATATAATCTATAATGTTATGAACTTCTTTTAGAAAAACTGTTTTTTTAAATTTTTACCTAAATTTTTACTTTAGCTAACAATTACCACAAACTATATATATCTTGAAAATAAAATATTGTGTTACCCTCAATTATAGAGATTCATTCTCTAATTATTATTGATGAAAATTTGGATATTTTTCTTATTTGATTTATGTTGAGGGTTATTAGGCTGTTAAATCATTAGAATTATATTGTAATTAATGATATTTAATTTTAGCAGTAAAATTAATATATTTGAAAACTTTTTCTTTTATAGATACATGTTTTACTGTAAGGATTATGTTTCAGAGCTTATTATCTTTTGCCGAGATAGTCTAGCCTGGTAAGGCGCAAGACTGGAAATCTTGTGGGGATCTCCCCTCCTGGGTTCAAATCCCAGTCTCGGCGTTTATTGGTACTATTTAACAATTAGTAAATAGCTTTATATTCAATTTTCTTTAATTGATAAGAAGAGCTATTTGCATCAATTGTCCCTATTACTAATATTTATGAACTCTTAGAAATTAATATTTTTTAATATTAACTAAGTTTAAATTGTTGAAAAAACTGTGTTTTGGTGTAATATTTAATAAAATAGAGCAATCAAAACATTCGAATCCAGATTTTACGTCTCGTGGATTCGCTCTAATAATCGGAGGTTATTTAATGGAAGACGACTTTAAGCACTTGGTGCGTATTTCCAGAAAGGATGTAGATGGTAAAAAAACTATCGAGCATGCTTTAACTGATATTAAAGGTGTGGGATTATCCTTATCAAGATCTCTTGCTATAGCTATGGGATTTGATTTAAATCAAAAAATTGGATATATCTCAGATGAAGATGTCTTAAAAATCGAAGAAGCTTTAAAAGATCCTCAAAAATATGACATTCCTGTGTGGATGTTAAACAGACAACGTGACTATTCGACTGGTGAAACAGGTCATTTAATTGAATCTGATCTTGATATGACTTTAAGAGATGATTTAAACAGAATGAAGAAAACTAGAAGTTATAAAGGCAGAAGACATGAAGTTGGTTTACCTGTAAGAGGTCAAAGAACTAAATCTACCTTTAGAAAAGGTTCATCTGTTGGTGTAAGAAGAAGAAGAGGATAATTTAGCTATAATAGCTTTCTTTGAACTTATTTTAAAAATATTTATGAATCATCTAATAGTATGGAATATTAATAAATAGTGATTTATTGATAATATGAGTATATTCTTTTATTATCAAAATATTATTGATATTGATTATTAATTATTAAATATTGTTGATATTGTTTATTAATTATTAATTATTCTTAATATTGATTATTAAATATTGTATATTAGATTATTCGAGTTTAATAGATATTATAAAATATTACAGAATTTATAAAATAATAATGCTAAAATTATCAAATTTAAGGAGATTATATTATGGGACATCCAAGAAAAGCAAGAAAAAAGTATGATACTCCACCTCATCCTTGGAATGCTGAAAGAATCAAGTCAGAAAATAAACTAATGATTAAATACGGTTTAAAAAATAAAAAAGAGATTTGGAAAGCCGATACATTAGTTAGAAAATATAGTAGGGAAGCAAGACAATTGCTAGGGTTCTCTCAAGATCAAGTAGAGGAAGAGAGAAATGAATTAATTGGACACTTAACAAGACAAGGAATACTTGTTGAAGGAGCTCAATTAGAAGATATTCTTAACTTAACTGTTGAAAATGTATTAAGAAGAAGATTACAAACTATGGTTCATCAAAAAGGACTTTCTAGAACTGCTAAAGAAGCAAGAATGTTTGTTGTACATGGACACATAGCTTTAAACGGTAAAAAAATTGATTCTCCAAGTTATTTTGTCAAAAGAGGAGAAGAAGATTTAATTGATTTTTATACACCTGCAATAGCTAAACAAATTCAGGAGTATAACGCTCAAAAAGGAGAAAGTGCAAAAAATCAAGATGCTGGTGATAAAAAATCTGGAGAAGATTCTAGAAAAAACTCTAGAAGAAATTCCAGAAGAAATTCAAGAGGGGATTCTAGAAGAGATTTTAAGAAAGATTCTAGAAAAACTTCTAAAAAAGATTCCAATAATGCATCTGGAGATAAAAAATCTGATTCTGCAAAGAATACAGAAACTAAGAATAAAGATAATTAATGAAATGGTGTAATTATGGCAAAAGATGAAAAATGGGGAATAGCTAATATTTATTCATCATTTAACAATACTATCATTACAGTAACTGATATTACTGGTGCTGAAACTATTTGTCAGTGGTCTGGTGGAAAAGTTGTTCGTGCTGATAGACAAGAAGCATCTCCTTTTGCAGCTATGGAAGCAGCTACTCGTGCAGCTGATGATGCTAAAGAGAAAGGATTTGTTGGATTACATATAAAAGTTAGAGCTCCTGGTGGAAATGGTCCGAGAAGTCCAGGTCCTGGTGCACAAGCTACTATTCGTGCTTTAGCAAGGGCAGGTATTAGGATTGGAAAAATTGAAGATATTACTCCAATTCCTCATGATGGTACTGGACGACCTGGTGGTAAAAGAGGAAGAAGGGTATAAGAAGGTTATATTATGGAGATTGAAGTCAAAAGTAAAGATGAAAATGAAATTGTTTTCATTGTTCGTGATGCAGAAGTGCCTTTTATTAATGCTATTCGTAGAATTGCTATGATGGAAGTTCCTAAAATAGCTGTTGAAGATGTTAATATTGTTAAAAATGATTCTGCAATGTTTGATGAAGTATTGGCTCATAGATTAGGATTAACTCCTTTAATTTCAAATGCTGAAGCTATGGGTGGAATGGGTCCTGATGATACTGTTTCTCTTACTTTGAACAAAACTGGTCCTGGAGTTGTTTACTCAGAGGATTTAGTTTCAACTGACTCAATAATTAAACCAGTATATGACACAATACCTCTTGTAAAACTCAAAGCAGATGAAACTGTGGAATTAGAAGCAGTAGCTAAAATTGGTTTAGGTAAGGAACATGCTAAATGGATGCCTACTACTGTTTGTGCATATAAACAATACCCAAAAATAACTTTTAATGAAAATGCACAAGAAGTTAGCTATGAATTAGAAAATGTTTGTCCAAGAAATATTTTAAAATCTGATAGACGTTCTAAAAAGTTAAAGATTTTAGATATAGAAAACTGTTCAATGTGTAAAAGTTGTATGAGAGCAGATGAAAATGACTATATCGATATTGGACATGAAGAAAATGTTTTCATATTTACTATAGAAACTGACGGATCAATGCTTCCTGAAGAGGTTTTATTAAAAGCTTGTGATGTTTTATCTGATAAAGCAGAGAAATTTATTGAATTTAGTAAATAATAGAGGAAAAAAGAGATAGGGGAGAAAACAAATGGCTAAAAGAGTTATAAAAACAAATCCTAACCTCATTGAACTTATAAGAAATCTTAAAGATAAATCATATAATGAAGAGGTAGCTATTTGGAATGATGTTGCAAAGCGCCTAGAAAGGTCTACTAGAAGACAAGCAGAAGTTAATTTATCTGATATTAACAGAGTTTCAATAGAAAAACAGACTGTTATTGTCCCAGGTAAAGTTTTAGCTAATGGCCAACTAGACCATAAGGTTAGTATTGCGGCTTTAAAATTTTCCAAGGATGCTCAAGAGAAAATTGAAAAATCTGGTGGAGAGTGTATTTCTATCAGCGAAATTATGGAAAAAAATCCTAAAGGCAGTAATATAAAGATTATAGAATAATTTAATAAAAATCTTTACTTACATAATTTAAAAGGTGTTATGATGATTATTAATGGAGAAGGACATATTTTGGGAAGACTTGCTAGTATAACAAGTAAAAAACTTCTCGAAGGTGAAGAAGTTGTTGTTCTCAACTGTGAGAAAGTAATGCTCACGGGGAATAAAGATTGGGCTTATGCAAAGTACAAGCAAAGACTTGATAGGGCAAGTATTTCTAATCCAAGGGATTTAGGACCAAAATATCCAAGAAGACCAGAAGAAATATTTAGAAGAACTGTAAGGGGAATGTTGCCTATTAAAAAATCTAAAGGAAGAGTTGCATTTAAAGGTTTAAAAGCTTATGTAGGTGTTCCAAAAGAGTTTAAACAAACTGAATTATCTACATTTCCAGATGCAGAGTACAATAATATTAAAAAAGGAATTGAATTAGGTGAAATTTCAAAACTTTTAGGAGCTAAATTTTAAGTTTTTCTAAGTTGATTTAGATATAAACTGATTATTCTAAAAAGTTAAAGTTTATTATGGATGTGTGTTAATGAAAAAAGTTGTTCATACAAGTGGAAAGCGTAAAACAGCTATTGCTAGAGGGACTGTTCAAGAAGGTAAAGGTAGGATTAGAATAAACAAACGCCCAATTGAATTGTACTCTCCAGAACTTGCTAGACTAAAATTAACCGAACCTTTAACCTTAGCAGGAGACATTGTTAATGATGTTGATATCAATGTTAAAGTTGTTGGTGGAGGAGTTATGGGTCAAGCAGAAGCTGCTCGTATGGTAATTGCAAAAGGATTAGTACAATGGACTAATGATATGAATCTCAAAGACAAATATGTTCATTATGATAGAACAATGTTAGTAGGAGATCCAAGACGTTCAGAACCTAAAAAATACGGTGGTCCTGGAGCAAGAGCTCGTAAACAGAAAAGTTACAGGTAAATTATTTAATTATTTATTTTTTATAATTCCCTGTTTTGTTAATTATTTATATAAAAAATATATATTTATAAAATTTATTTATATAAAAAATATATATTTATAAAAATTATCAAAACATATTTATAAAATAATTAATATAATTTTTTATGATATTTAATTCAATATAATTTAAACATTATTAATAAAATTAATATCATTAAAATAATTTATAAAATTATAAATAATATATTATTAACATTAATAAAATGGTCGATGATTTATGATTCCTATAAGATGTATAAGTTGTGGAAAGCCAGTTTCTGCATACTTTGATGATTATGTTAGAAGAATGGCTGATTATGAGAATGGAAAATCAAAAGAAAATTCAAAAGCTATTTTGGATGACTTAGGTATTAAAAGATACTGTTGTAGGAGAATGTTAATTACTCATGTTGAAACATGGGAATAATTAATGGAGCTATATAATGGCTAAAAAAAAGAATGAAAGAGATTATACAAGATTTGAAAAAGCTAGAATTCTTGGAGCTAGAGCTCTTCAACTTTCTATGGGTGCTACACCTGAAGTAAAAATAGGAGACTCAATTGATCCAATTGATATAGCTAGATTAGAGCTTGAAGATAATGTCTTACCATTAGATGTTAGAAAAAAAGAATTAAAGAAGTAATTAATTTATTTAAAATATTAGTTATAGAAAATAATTAATTTATTTAAAATATTAGTTATAGAAAATAATTAATTTATTTAAAGTATCAATTACTTAAAAAAATAATTAGATGATATACATAAATAAAAATTAAAAAACATGATAAAAAAATTAAGATAATTATATTATAAAAATAAGATTATGAATTAATTAAATCATATTAATCTATAAATCAACCTCTATTTTTTATAAGATTTTCAATCTCATTATAGACATATGGTTAGAATTAAAAACAAAATTTATTATAATATCATATTAAAAGGATAATCTCATATTGAAAATTATAATATCAGTATTTAAATGATATTTTTATCATTTATTATAATTATTAATAGTTTATTTATAATAATTCTATTAATATTTATTAAATATTTAGATATTCTATTTAAAATAAGTGTTATTCTATCAATATTTAGATATTGTATTTATAATACATATATAAGGATATTAATAGTTGTTAATATTTAGATATTGTATTTATAATAAACATATAACGTTTTTATTGATTTAATTAATAAAATATACTTTGATTAAAAATAAATACTTCGGGGTGTTTTTTTGGACAGTGTAATAGAAGATGTTCGTGTTAGAAAAATTTTAGATAGTAGGGGAAATCCTACTGTAGAAGTTGATATTCTTACTTGGAATGGATTTGGACGAGCTGCGGCTCCAAGTGGAGCAAGTACTGGGTCTCGTGAAGTTGTATCTTTTCCAGAAGGAGGAGTAGACAAAATTATCAGTGAAGTTGAAGATTTAATTTCTTCTGAACTTATTGGAATGGATGCTGAAGATCTTAATGATATAGATTTTGTCTTAAAGGAAATTGATGGAACCGATAATTATGCATCTATTGGTGGAAATACCACAGTAGCTGTATCTATGGCAGTAGCTAAAGCAGCTGCATCATCATATAACTTACCACTCTATAAATATATGGGGGGAAATATGGTTAATGAAATTCCATATCCTCTTGGTAATATGATGAATGGTGGAGCCCATGCAGGTAAACATGCTCCAGATATTCAAGAATTCCTTGTTATTCCTGTTGGTGCAGAAAATATTACAGACGCTATTTTTGCAAATTCTGCAGTTCATAAAAAATTAAAAGGACTTATTCAATCTAAAGATTCCCTATTTACTGGTGGAAAAGGAGATGAAGGAGGTTGGGTTCCTAATATACATAATACTGTTGCATTAGAAATTCAAGCTCAAGCTTGTGAAGAAGTTGGAGATGAAACTGGAATAGAAATTAGACCTGGCCTTGACATGGCTGCTTCTGAATTTTGGAATGATGATGAAGAAAAATATGTTTATTCTCAAGATGATATATCACGTGATACTGGAGATCAGATTGAATTTGTTAAAGACATAATTGAAACTTATAACATGCTTTATGTTGAAGACCCATTTGATGAATCTGATTTTGAAGGTTTTGCACAATTAAATTCTCTTGTTGGTGATAGATGTCTTATTTGTGGTGATGATTTGTTTGTTACAAATAAAGAAATATTGGCTCATGGAATTGAAATGAATTCAGCTAATTCAATTATCATTAAACCTAATCAAATTGGATCTTTATCTGAAACTTATGCTACTGTAAAATTAGCTAAAGAAAATGATATAGCTCCTGTTGTTTCACACAGATCTGGTGAAACTACTGATGAAACTATAGCTCATTTAGCTGTAGCTTTTGGTGCTCCTTTAATAAAGACTGGTGCTTTAGGTGGAGAAAGAATAGCTAAATTAAATGAATTGGTTCGTATTGAAGAAGAATTATCTAATCCAGTAATGGCTAAATTAGATAAATAAATTAATTTTATGAAAAATACAGAATTATCAAAAATAAGATTATAATAAAAATTATTTATAAAAATTATTTTTATAAAAAGTATATATAAAAAATATATATAAAAAATATATATAAAAAATTATTTTATAAAAAATTATTATATAAAAAATTATTTTAAAAAAATAATCATATAAAAAACTAATAAATAAAAATAATATTTAACAATAAAAAGGTGAGATTATGGTAAAAGTAACTATTGATTATAATAAATGTGAAGGCATCGACTGTGGTGAATGTGTAGATGTATGTCCTATGGAAATTTTAGTTCTTGAAGGAGATAAAGTCAAAATCCAAAATGTAGAAGATTGTAGCTTATGCGAAGTCTGTATGGATGTATGTCCTAATGAATGCGTAAATGTTGAGGATTGATTAAATTATTGATATTTAATCAATATAAATATAATATAAATATAATAATATAAAATTTTAAATTAATAAAGGTGATACATTGTCAGAACTTTTAATACCATTAGAAGAATACTTAGCTGCAGGGTTACATATAGGAACCCAACAAAAAACTAGTGATATGGAAAAATATATATTCCGTATAAGATCTGATGGTTTGTATGTATTAGATATTAGTAAAACTAATGATAGAATAATTTCTGTAGCTAAATTTTTAGCTAAATATGACCCAGAAGATATTCTCGTAGTAGCTACAAGACAATATGGACAAGCCCCAGTTAAGAAATTTGGAGAAGTTGTTGGAGCTAAATCTCTTCCTGGAAGATTTATTCCTGGAACATTAACTAATCCTAATTATGCTAAATTCATAGAACCTAAAGTAGTTGTTGTAACTGACCCAAGATCTGATTCTCAAGCTATAATTGAATCTAAACAAAATGGTGTTCCAGTAGTTGCTTTATGTGATACTGAAAACTTACTTAGTACTGTTGATTTAGCTATTCCTGTAAACAACAAAGGAAGAAAAGCTATAGCTTTAGTTTACTGGTTATTAGCTAGACAAATATTAAGAGAAAAAGGAATAATTGGAGAAGAAGAAAGCCTTGAAATGGAACCTAGTGATTTCGAACTTAAATTTTAGTTAAATCCATTTCATATAGTTTCTTTAAAAGAAGATTTAATAATTCTTTAAAATATTTAATAATTAATATTTGATTAATAAATTCAATAATTTTTTAATTATATATTTTTTAATTATATATTTTTAAATTATATATTTTTAAATTATATATTTTTAAATTATATATTTTTTAATTATATATTTTTTAATTATTATTATATAAAATTTATATATTTATAGAATATTTTTGCATAATAAAATATTTTTAAATTATATATTTATATATAAAATATTTTTAAATTATATATTTATAAAATTATATTTTATAATAATATATAAAATTAAATAAATTTATTAAATCTAAAAAATATAAATTATAGTATGATAAGAAAACCAGCAGTAGCTGGATTATTTTATGATTCCAATCCAGATAAATTAAGAAGAGATATTGAGCATTGCTTTAATCATAAACTCGGTCCTGGAAAAATTCCAAAACTTGGAAGTTATGAAAAAAATAGAATCTTTGGAGCAGTTGTTCCTCATGCAGGATATAGCTGTTCAGGACCTGTAGCTGCCAATGCTTATTATGAAATAGCTAAAAATGGATTTCCAAAAACATTTGTTATTTTATGTCCTAACCATACAGGATTAGGCACAGGAATATCAGTTTTTACTGAAGGTAATTGGGAAACTCCTCTTGGAAAGGTTAAGATTGATGAAGAATTTGCAAAACAAATAATGATTAATTCCCAGCTAATCGATTCAGATAGTTCTGCCCATATTAAAGAACATAGTTGTGAAGTTCATTTACCTTTCTTACAATATTTCTCAGATGATTTCGAGATTGTACCTATAGTAATGTGGATGCAAGATATGGAAAGTGCAACTGATGTTGCAAATGCTATTGTTACCACTTCTAAAGAACTAAATAAACCTATTTCAATTATTGCAAGTACAGATTTAACTCATTATGAGAATCAAGAGTCAGCTCAAAAGAAAGATGCCTTGATATTAGATGCAATAGCTAATATGGATGAATTTGCTCTTGTAGATGCTGTTGAAAATAATAATATAACTATGTGTGGTTATGGACCAACCATAGCTACAATTAAATCATCAAGAGACTTAGGTTCAAAGAAAGGAAAAATCTTAAAATATGCTACAAGTGGAGATACTTGTGGAGATTCAGATTCTGTAGTAGGATATTGTTCAGCTATATTTGAATGATTAATTAATTTATATTTAATTAATCATGTTTTATGGAAATTTATTGGTTGTATTAACTTAAAATTATATAATGTTTTGTGGAAATTTATACTTGTATTAACTTAAAATTATATAATGTTTTGTGGAAATTTATACTTGTATTAACTTAAAATTATATTTGTTGTGTAAAAATGGAAATTATAGCTTCAGCTCCTGGTAAGACGATATTATTTGGAGAACATGCAGTTGTTTATGGAGAACCTGCTATTGCAGGTGCTGTAAATAAAAGAGCCACAATTAGATTAAAAGAATCTAATAGAGGAGTTTCTGTATTTAAATCCGATGATTTAGGGTTTGAAGCTGAGTTAAATACACGCACTAAAAAGTATACTCTAAAAAAAGGTAGGCCGGGAATAATTAATTATATATTAGAGATATTATCAAAGTTTCATGATCATAGTCCCATTGAAATAGATTTATCTTTAGATATTCCAATTGGTTCGGGATTAGGTTCTTCTGCTGCTGTTACTGTAGCTACTCTTGCGGCTTTATTTAAATATCATGGAAAAAAATTTAACAGGAGTTTATTAGCTAAAAAAGCCCATGAAATTGAGGAAAGTGTTCAAGGTATTGCAAGCCCATTAGACACAAGAGTAAGTACTTATGGTGGTTTAATATATCTTTCAAAGGATAAAAAAATAGCTAAATTCAATACAAATCTTAAATCTTCATTTGTTATTGGTTATACTTCTAAAAGAGGTAATACTGGTAGGATGGTCAAATCTGTAAAGGCATTAAAAACAAGACATCCTGATATTATTAATCCTATTATAAAAACTATTGGTCAAATTACAGAAGAAGCTAAATTAGCTATAGTTAATAAAGAAGAATATAAGATAGGGGAGTTAATGAATATTAATCAAGGACTCTTAGATTCCATTGGTGTTAACACTAATGAACTTTCTAGAATGATTTATTTAGCAAGAAAAGCTGGAGCTACTGGTTCAAAAATTACGGGAGCTGGTGGTGGAGGTAGTATATTGGCATGTTGTCCAATTAATCAAGATAAAGTTTTTAAAGCTATAAATTATCATGATAAAGCAATAAAAGTGAACTTTTCAAAAGAGGGAGTTTTTGTTAAATAATTAGAGGTTTAATATAACTAAATTATTAATTCTTTATATATTCGGTGATTTGATGATAATTTTAAAATTAGGAGGAAGTATTTTAACTAATAAGGATTCAAGTAAATCTGAAGTTAATTATACAAATTTAAATAGAATTGCTAAGGAAATTAAAGATTCTAATGTTTCAAATTTTACTCAAACTAATGACTTAAATAAAGATGATTTGCCTGATTTACTTGATTATTTAATAATTATCCATGGAGCAGGTTCTTTCGGACATCCTTCAGCAAAAGAATATAAAATTGGAGAACCTTTTAAAGAAGAAGAATATCCTAAAAAAAGGATTGGGTTTTCAAAAACTCAAAACTCTGTTAAAAAGTTAAATACAATTATCTGTGATGCTTTAATAAGTGAAGGAATTCCTTGTGTATCTATGCAAGCTTCATCATTTATAACTACTAAAAATAAAAGAATCACTTCTTTTAATTTAGAATTATTAGAAGAATATTTACAAGAAGGATTTATTCCAGTTATTTATGGTGATGTTGTTCTGGATAGAGATCTTAAAATAGCTGTCTTATCAGGTGATCAAATTCTTCAATATATTGCTAAAAATATCAATCTTAAAAAATTTAAGGGTTCTAAAATCAATACTTCAAAAAAAGTTATTTTAGGAACCGATGTTGAAGGGGTTTTTACAAAAAATCCTAAAAAATATAACGATGCAAAGCATATCGAAGAACTGAATTCTTTAGAAGAAATAGAAAAGTTTGACTCTACAACTAATATTGATGTTACTGGTGGAATGATTGGAAAAATTAAAGAACTTTTAGAGTTAGCTGACCTGGGAATCGAGTCAAAAATTGTCAATGCCAATGAACCAGGAACTATATTTAAGGTTTTAAATAACAAAGAAGTTAAATCTACTATTATTAGAAAGTAATCTTAAATTTGTATATTATTATGTACAAATTATTAAAATAAATTATTAAAATACATTATTAAATTAAATTATTAAAATACATTATTTAATTAAAATTTTTAAAATATATTCTTAAAATATATTATAAAATATATTATTAAAATATATTCTTATATTAAAATTTTTAAAATATATTATAAAATATATTATAAAATACATTATTTAATTAAAATTTTTAAAATATATTGAATGTATATATTAAATATACATCATTATATATTGACTTAAAACAAGTATTATATTAACAGTATTAATTAAGTATTATCATAGTAACTATATTAAATTAGCTATAATTATAGAAAATATTGTCATGATAGCTATTATTAATATTACAATTTTAACAATATTGAAATATTATATATTAAAATATTACAATATTATTATATTTTAACAGTGATAATAATAAAGGAAAATAAAATGATTTCAGATAGAAAATTAGAACATCTTTTAATATGTAAACACTATGATGTCCAATATAACAATAAAAAAACGGGATTTGAAGATATAGAACTTATTCATAATGCAATGCCTGAAATAAATAAAGAAGAAATAGATATATCTACAAATGTTTTTGGTAAAAAATTGGAATCTCCATTATTAATAACAGCTATTACTGGTGGACACCCATCAGCTCTTAAAATAAATAAAGAACTTGCAATAGCTGCAGAAAAAGAGAAGATTGGCCTTGGCCTTGGAAGTCAAAGAGCAGCTATAGAAAACAAGAATCTTGCTGAAACTTATAATGTAGCTAGAGAAAATGCTCCTAATGCTCTTTTAATTGGAAATATTGGAGCTCCTCAAATTATTGGAAATAGTGAAAATTCAAGAGAATTTGCACAAAAAGCAATAGATATGATTGATGCAGATATTTTAGCTATTCATTTAAATGCACTTCAAGAATCTATTCAACCAGAAGGAGATCTTGATGCTACTGGTTACTTAGATGCAATTTCTAACATTACTGAAAATGTTGAAGTACCAATAATGGCTAAAGAAACTGGAACTGGAATTGCTGCAGAAGAAGCAATGCTACTTGAAAAAGCAGGTGTGGACTTCATTGATTTGGCTGGAGCGGGAGGCACTAGTTGGGCTGCTGTTGAAACTTATAGAGCAGAGGACAGATATCTTGGAGAATTATTTTGGGATTGGGGAATTCCAACTGCAGTAAGTACTGTAGAGTTAGCAAATTCAGTTAATATTCCTATCGTTTCTTCAGGAGGAATTAGAAGTGGTTTGGATGCTGCAAAGGCCATTGCACTTGGCGCTGAATCAGTAGGAATGGCATTACCTATATTAAAGAATGTTTCTTTTGGTCAGGAAGAACTTATCAATTTTATTAAAAAATTTAATGATTCTTTGAAAATAGCTATGTTTTTAGTTGGAGCTCGAAATTTAAAAGAACTCCAAAATTCAAATTTAATAATTAAAGGCGAAACTAAAGATTGGTTAGAAGAAAGGGAATTTAACACAAAAATATACTCAAGGAGGAAATAATTTGACAGTAGAAATTATCGCAATTGGCGGATATGAAGAAGTCGGAAAAAACATGACGGCTATTAAAGTAGGTGAAGAAGTAATTATCTTGGATATGGGAATCCACTTAGATAGAATAAGCATTCATGAAGATACTGATATCGATAGGATGCATAGTTTAGATTTAATTGAAAGAGGAGTAATTCCTGATGATACATTAATGAAAGATGTAGATGGAAAAGTAAAGGGAATTGTTTTTTCCCATGGACATCTTGATCATATAGGTGCAGTAGCTAAGTTAGCTCATAGATATGATGCTCCAATTATAGCTACTCCATATACTATAGCACTTATTGAGCGAACTATAAAAGGTGAAAGGAAATTTTCTGTTTCAAACCCACTTAGAACTTTAAATCCTGGAGGAAAATTACAATTATCTAAAGATTTAACTCTCGAGTTTGTTCAATCTACTCATAGTATTCCACAAGCTGTATTACCAGTACTCCATACTCCAGATGGAGTTGTTGTTTATGCAAATGATTTTAAATTTGATAATCATCAAAAAATATCTCCACCTCCAGATTACAATAGATTAAGAGAACTAGGTAAAAAAGGAGTTCTGTCTTTAATTGTCGAAACAACTAGGGCTAATGAATTCCATGAAGTTAAAACTTATTCTGAAAGAGTTGCAAAAATAATCTTAGAAGATTTAATGAAACAACCTCTCAAAGAAAGAAAAGGGATGATTGTTACAACTTTCTCTTCTCATGTGGAAAGAATTCAAGCTATTGCAGATATAGCTAAAACAAGTGATAGGGAAATTTTATTTTTAGGAAGATCAATGGAACGATATTGTGGAATAGCTCAAAAATTAGGAATTTTAGATTTACCGGATAATTCAAGTGTTTATGGAAGTCCAAAAACTGTTAATAAAGCATTAAATATGGCTGAAGATAATCGTGAAAATTTCCTACTTGTAACAACAGGGCACCAAGGTGAACCTGATGCTCTTCTTCCAAGAATAGCTAGTGGAAGAACTCCTTTCAACATACGTCAGGGAGATAATGTTGTAATTTCAGCACCTATTATTCCAAATCCTACCAATAAAGCTAATAGGCATATAATGGAAAGTAGGTTAATTTCAAGCGGTGCTCGAATTTATTCTAATGCTCACGTATCAGGACATGCTGGAAGAGAAGACCACAGGGATTTCTTAAGAATGCTAAAACCATTACATATAATTCCTGCTCATGGAGAATTAGAAATGTTAGCTGCTTATGGTGAATTAGCTGAAGAAGAAGGTTATAGAATTGGAAATAATGTCCATATATTGAGAAATGGTCAAGCACAAGTATTTAATGGAGGAGTTTAAAAATCTTGTTTGTTTGATCTTTAAAAATATATTTATAATTTAAGATTTTTTATAATATTTTATATAATTTTTATAATTTTTATTATAATTTTTATAATTTATAATATAATTTTTATAATATTTTATATAATTTTTATAATTTATAATATAATTTTTATAATAATTTTTATAATTTTTATTATAATTTTTATAATTTATAATATAATTTTATAATTTTTTATAATAATTTTTATAGTTTATAATAATATTTTATAATATTTTATAATTTATAATATAATTTTATTAATATAATTTTATAATTTTTTATAATAATTTTTATAACTTATAATATAATTATAAAATTTTAAATATCTAAATTAATTAAATGAGTATAATATAAAACTAACTATAATAAGAGTAATGCAATATTTTAAATTAGAGGGATGTTTCATGTCAAATGTTAATGAAGAAGTAGGTAAAATTTTGGGATCTTATTCTCAAGATATTAATAATGAAATTAAAAGTACACTTTCATCGATAGGACCAACTGATCTTCAAGAAGCTTCAATTTATTTAACTAAAGCTGGTGGAAAGATGTTAAGACCTGCTTTAACAATTTTAGTAAGTGAAGCTGTTGGAGGGAATATAGAAAGTTCAATTAAAGCAGGAGCTGCAATTGAATTGATTCATACATTTTCACTAATTCATGATGATATTATGGATAAAGATGATATGCGCCGTGGAAAACCTTCTGTTCATAAAGTATGGGGAGAAAGTGTAGCTATTTTAGCAGGAGACACTTTATTTTCCAAAGCTTATGAATTAATTATTAATTCTAAAGATGAAATAGACTCTTCTAATCCTGAAGAATGTTTAGATAGAGTTAATAAAACATTATCTGTTGTTGCTGATGCATGTGTTAAAATATGTGAAGGTCAAGCTCAAGATATGGGTTTTGAAGGCAATTTTGATGTTGACGAAGCAGAATATATGGATATGATTTTTAAAAAAACAGGAGCTTTAATAGCTGCTGCCACTAAATCCGGAGCAATAATGGGTGGTGCTGATGATAAGATAATTGAAGCTATGTATGACTATGGCAAACTCATTGGTTTAGCTTTCCAAATTCAGGATGATTACCTTGACCTTGTTAGTGATGAAAATTCAATTGGAAAGCCTGTAGGTAGTGATATTGCTGAAGGAAAAATGACTATTATTGTTGTTAATGCATTAGCTAATGCAAATGATGAAGATAAGAAAAAACTCATAGATATTCTTAAAATTGGTAATGAAAGTGGAAATTGTAATCAAGAACATATTGATGAAGCACTATCAATATTTGAAAAATATGGTTCTATTGATTATGCTCACAATGTTGCTCTTGGAAATATACAAGAAGCAAAACAACTACTTGAAGTATTACCTGACTCTGAAGCTAAGAATGCTTTATCTTTAGTTGCAGATTTTGTACTTGAAAGGCAGAATTAGATTTTTATAAATTTTAGAATTATATTCTTATATAAATTTTATATTATATTTTTATATAAATTTTAGAATTATATTTTTATATAAATTTTAGAATTATATTTTTATATAGACTTTATATTATATTTTTATATAAATTTTAGAATTATATTTTTATATAGATTTTATATATATTTATATATAAATTTAGAATTATATTTTTACAAAATTAAAAATATTACAAATGGATAAATAAATTTTAACTAATTAAAAGATATATTTTACATAACTTGAATATTAAATAGGTGTTAATTTGACAGAAGAATTAGAAATTATAGAAAAATTATTAAAATTGAATATTGAGGATAATGACAATGGAATTTACAATTCTCAAATTGAAACAATAAAGGATTTAGTTGTAAGTGGATTATCAACAGGTGATTTAATAAATGTTGCAATAGGAGTCCAAATGCAAAGATTGTCATTAGGATTTAAAAAAGAGTTGGATAATGAAAAATTAGATAGTTCTGCTGAAGCTGCCGTTGAAAATTTAATTCAATTGCTTACATTAAAAGAGAGTAATGAGTGTGAATTGTTTGATGGGGATTCAGCTATTGAGATAAATCCATTTAATCTTTGAATTTAATTTTTTAATTTTTTATTTATTAATTTAGCTTTTTTATAATTTTTATATTATTTTTTTTACTTTTTATATAATGTTTATATTATTTTTTTACTTTTTATATAATTTTTATATAATTTTTTTACTTTTTATATAATTTTTATATTATTTTTTTACTTTTTATATAATTTTTATATAATTTTTTTACTTTTTTATATTATTTTTTTTAAAATTCAATAAAATATATAATAAAAATAGAAAAGAAGTAAATTAAAAAAATAAAAAAATAGAAATATTTAAAATAATTTATTTTAAAAATACTTCTACGAATTTTGCATAGGCCGGTCTGGTAATAAATACTCCAACTAAAACACCAATGATAGTAGTAAATGCGAAACCAGCTAATGTACCTATACCACTACTTCCTCTTGCAAAGCCAACATAAGCTAATGGTAACATAGCTGCAATTAAAGTACCTGCAGAAGCAAATATAATAAATAATGCATTTCTAACACTCATTCTAGTTCTAGTAATTCTACGTTTTTTAGTTGTTTCACCAGCGTGCCTAGATAAAACTTCATCAGTAATGATAATCTGATCATCAACTCCAGTACCAACTGATGCAATCAGCCCAGCAATAGCTGAAAGGTCAATGTTCCAATGTATCACAGAAGCAATTCCCATAACTATCAAAATTTCTGAAATACAGGTTAAAACTATAGGGATAGCTAAAATAGGTCGCCTATATCTTAAAAATATCATACCTGAAACAACTAATATTGCAAGTAAACCTGCTATCAATGCTCCGTTAAGGAATTGATCCCCTAATTCTGGAGAAACTGTGGTTGCTCCAATGACTGAAATCTGTACTGGTAATGATCCAGTTTTTAACACTGTATAAACTTGATTTGCTTGAGCTTGAGCTTCTTCAGGAGTTGCTGCACCACCTGTAACACTTAATTCTGTTGCAGGTTTTCCAGTAGCTAATTCTTCTGAAAGTTGTGGAGGAGTTTTATCAATGAGTTTTCCATCTAAAAACATATAGACTTTTTCTCCACCTTTTCCTTTAGCTATTTCAGCAAATTTTTGAGCACCACTTGGTGTAACTGTAAATGGAACCATCCATTGAGTATCTGTTATTTCATACATACCAACAGATGCAATATCTGCTCCTGTAAGTGCAACAGGAGCACTTTCATTTCCAATTTTAGCTTCAAATTTACCTGGAGATCCTATAAGTTTTTCAACTTCTTCAGGACTAACTCCTGCCATTTCTATTATAACAATCTGGTCTCCACCAGGTCTCACCTTGACATCTTGAACACCATAGAGATTCAAACGTTTATCTAAAACATTTGTCACAATATTCATGGTTGGAACATCAACAGGTTCTTCAAGTTTTAATTGTATAAGTGATCCGCCTTTTAAATCAAGACCTTGTTGAATTCCAAGAGTAGATATACAAATAATACTAGCTATTATTAGTATTAATGCTAGTATAACTCGTTTATCTTTTATGAATTCGTTAATATTTCGTTTATTCATTTTTTCCTCTCCACATACCATCTAAGAATTCCAAGGTTCATAAGCCAAGTTGTTATCATATCTGCAACTAACCCAAGTATCAATACTGCAGCGATATTACTTAAAGTTGTAGCTTCAGGAATTAAAAGTATTGTTACTAAATACAAAACAACCATGGCGGAAATAGCTGTTAAAGTCATTGTCATTCCGGTTTTCATAGCTTCCGTTATTCTACTTTCGAGGGTTCCTTCTTTCCTTCTAAGAAGTCGGGTCGTAAGAAGAATATCTGTATCAACACTATAACCAATTAACATTAATAATGCACCAATTGAAGCTATTGACAATGGAATATTAAACAGAGACATTCCTCCAATAGCTATTGTGATATCACAAATTGCAGCTAATATAACTGCCAGGGATGGAACAGGTTCTCTGAATATGATAAATACAGTTATAGACATAAATAAAAATGCAAATCCCATAGCCCAGTAAATTTGGTTCATCGCTTCTGCACTTAAAACAGGCCCAATCGAGTTAAAACTTGTAATATTTGCTTTGTTTCCTAAAGCAATTTCAAATGCAGTAGAATTCACTTCTGTTCCTATTTGAACAGTTATGTCTTCCCCTCTGTTACTAATTACATCAACTTCACTAACTCCTAATCCTTGATTGTTTAATGAAGTTTTTAAGAGATTTTCTAAAGTTGAGGAGTTAGTAGGTTCATTCATTCTTAAATTAGCAATTGAACCTCCTTTTAAATCTATTCCTTCATCTAACCCATTGAAAGCCACTAAGCTTACTGACAAAATAGTTAATATAATTGGAATTGCAATAAGTATCTTATAATTCTTTAACATTTTTTCTATCATTAAAGCACCATGTTATTTTGTTTTAGAGTATTTTTTATTATAATTTTGTTTAATTGTTTTTATAATTTTTTATATATTAATTATATTTTTTATAAATTTTTTATAAATTTTTATAAATTTTTAATATTTATTATTTATTTTTATAATTTTTACATATTATTATCTATTTTTCATTTACTTTTATAAATTTTTTAATTTTTTTATATATTATTATTTATTTTTTATAAATTTTTTAATATTTTTATATATTATTATTTATTTTTTTATAAATTTTTTAATATTTTTAATTTTTTATATTTATATAATATATACAAGTATAGCTAAGTTTGGACAATATTCAGCTTTTTATTTTTTTTTTATTATTTTTTTTTTATTTGTTATTAATAATTTAAAGTTTTAATATTGATTAAATAAACTCAAATCTAGCAATTTAGCTATATTTAAACTATCTTCCTCTATATCAACATAATTTTTATTTTTAGTCCTAATTGTAAAGGATTCTACCACTCGAGCTCCTCTATTTTTAACTTTTTCTTCCATTCTTTTTATAGCTGATTGTCCTCCAGAATTATTCATTGTTGCAAATAGAACTATGTCTTTACCTTGCAGGTCACATTTATCAATTAATGTTATTAGTGCAGGTGAAGGGTTTCCTGCCCAAGTTGGTGTTCCAAAATAAACTAAACTGTAATCTTCTAAATCAATAGTCTCTGGAGAAGTGGTAGTTTTATTTTCTCTAAAAGCATCAATTCCAGAAGTAATACTTCCAAAAAGACCTTTTCTATTTTTTAAATCTTTCACTTCAATCAAATCTGTAGATAAATTCTCAGAAAGGGTTTTAGCTACTATCCTTGTATTTCCACTTCCTGAAAAATAAATTATTATTGTTTTCATTTAAATCTTCTTTTTTTATCCTCAAGTTTTATTATTGTTATAAATATCAAATAGTTATGAAAAGTAGGTTTAAGGTCTCATTCCGTAACTTTCTAAGGCAGTAGTTTCTTTAAATCCACAAATTAAATTCATATTATGAATAGCTTGTCCAGAAGCTCCTTTAACAAGGTTATCAATTGCAGAAATGATGATTAACCGACCATTTTGATCAATCTCAAATCCACCAATATGGGCATAATTTGATCCTCGAACCGCATTTAGTGTAGGAATTTCACCATTATCAAGAACTTTAACAAAAAATTCACTATTATATTGTTTTTTATAGATTTCTATTATCCTTTCTTTAGTATCATCTATCTCATCTAAGTTAGTTTCATCAAATTCTTTCAAGAAACTATGACTTGTGGTTAATATACCTCTAATTACAGGAACTAAATGAGGTGTAAATGAAACTTTGACATTTGAAAAGGCAGCTAATTCTTTTTGAATTTCAGGCCCATGTCTATGACTTATTATATTATAAGGAACCACATTATCTGCACAATTAGGATAATGGAAAACTGGGGCTGGAGTGACTCCCCCACCACTAACACCTGTTTTTGAATCGATGATTATATTTTCCACCAAACCTTCTTTAGCTAATGGAAAATTAGCTAAAATAGCTCCTGTTGGGAAACAACCAGGATTAGCTATTAGATTACCTTTCTTAATTTCTTCTCTGTGAATTTCAGGAAGGCCATAAACTGCTTCCATTGGAGAGGTATGTTTTATATCATACCATTTTTCATAAATATCAAAGTCTTTGAATCTATAATCCCCACTTAAATCTATAACTTTAGATCCTGTATCTAATATATCTGGAATAACTTTCATAGAAACTCCATGAGGAGTAGCTGTAAAAACTACATCACAGTCGAGATTATTTGGAGCAATATCTTCAAATACAAGGTTTGAGTCTCGAATATGGGGGTGGATTTTTTCTACAGGTGTTTTATTATATTGTCTAGAAGTGATACTTTTTATTTCAACTTCACTATGATTTTGTAATAATCTAATTAATTCTCCACCAGTATATCCACTTCCACCAACGATAGCTATTTCTTTCATTTAAACACCTTTAATTATAGTTAAACATAATTATAATATAAATAAGAAATTTATTTTTATAAATTTATTTATTCCCAATATTATTTTTTTGAGGTCTTATTTAATATATTGTATATTATATCAATAATATTATTACTTATAAAATTTTTAATATAAATAATTTAGGATATTAATTAAAAATATAGTAAAAATCTCATTATATGAATAAATTTATTATTTTAACTAAAAGAGAGAAGAAGCTAAGGAAAAATAATGATATTACCATTCGATTGTAAGGAATTTCATAATTTTCTCTAATTAAATTTAAATAAACAATTAAAGCTGTGATTAGCATTGCAAAAGGAAAACCTAGTAGTTGTGGAGTAACCATCTCCAATATTGATGAAAACCATGTGAAAACCATGAAAAATGGTATTAATAAGAATTTACTTTGATTTTCAGCTTCGTAGTAGAGAAATAATTCTGAAAATTCATATTTTTTGTTTATTTTATTAAAAAGCTTAGAATCTAAATTTAAAATATATTATATTATATTTAAATCATTTAAAAAAAGTTTAAAAAATTATCTTAAAAGTTCTTCTAACTCTTCAAGTGTTAATTTTTTAACGTTTCTATCCCTTTTTTCTTTATAGTCTAATGGAACAGAAACTAAACCTCCACTTTTAGAGAGGTTTTTTAAATTTTTTTCAAAATAATAAAGTGGTTTATATCCTTCTCCGTATGAAATCATGGACCTTGCTCCTTTTTTGGATTTTAATTACCTACAATTTTATAAATATATAATTTTTTTAACAATCTTTTAAGCTTTCATCACTAAAATCAGAATTCTGGATTTTTTTTATTATTTTACAGGTACTGTCTAACTTTGCTTGTCTATAATTACTAACTCTCATAACTTCACTATCAATACCTTGAGTTTTAAGATCACTTCTTAGTTGGTCTATATCATAACTTTGATCAGAGCCAAGAGCTATAATATCTGGACGTAATTCTCTTACTATTTTAAATATATCTGTGGGATGACCTAAATATGCTTCATCAACAGGTTTTAACATTTTTATCATTTCCAGGCGTTGAGATTCTTCTACAATAGGTATTCTTTTTTTTCTCCTAACAGTTGAATCTCTAGCTACAACAACGATTAATTTAGCATCTTTACCTCCAAGTTCTTTTGATTTTTGAAGGTATAAACCGTGTCCAGGGTGTAATAAGTCGAATGTACCAGTTGCCATAACAGTTTTCATTTTTCCACCTTATTTTTTTTTAATTATTTGATAAATTTTATTTTTTTTAGTTACTTTTTCTAAATTTTATATTTTTTTTATTTTTCTAAATCTTATAAATTTTGTAATTTTAAAGCATCTTTAAGATTAATTGTATCTTTATATAATGCAGAACCAATGACTACTCCTTTAACTCCAGTCGAGCTTAGTTTTTTTATATCATCAAGAGTAGTTACTCCTCCAGCATAAACAATAGGAATATCTACAGAATTTACAAGGTCAATAGCTGGTTTAGTATCAAAACCTTTTAACAATCCTTCAACATCTACATTTGTGAACAATATACTTCCAGCTCCTCTCTCCTTGAACTCTTCACTAATTTCAGTAGCCGTTTTATCAATTTTTTCTTGCCAACCTTTTATCACTACTTTAGAATCTTTACTATCTAATGAAACCATTATCCTTTGAGAACCAAATTCATCTGACAATTGGGTTATAGTTTCTGGATTTTTAATTGCCATGGTTCCTATAATAAGTCTTTCAATATCAAGGTTTAGAAGTTCTTTTGCATATTCTATACTTCTAATTCCTCCGCCTAATTGTATTGGAACACTTACTTCCTTAAGGATTTTCTTTATAGTATTTAAATTATCTTTACTTTCAAGGGCTCCATCAAGGTCAATTACATGGACTATTTCTGCACCCATATCTTCCCACTTTTTAGCTACTTTTTCAGGATTTTCTATTATTACTTGTTCTGTTCCTGGCTTTCCTTGAACTAGTTGAACACATTTTCCATTTCTTATATCAACAGCAGGCATTATTAACATTTTATTATCTTCAAATGACATTAGAAGCACCTATTTTTAAGATTTTTTTTTAAATATTTTTGTATATATTAAAGTATAATTTTTATATATATTAAAATCTTTTATAATAAAACAATATTGTCATTTAACATATAAAATAATGAGTATAATTTGTTTTTATAGATATATTTAAATACTTAATTTTATAAATATATTAAAAGTTTTTCTATAGTAAAAGATTTTGCATTTTTTTATAAAATATTTTCTTATAGTAAAATATTTTATATTTTTATATAAATTTTTTTCTTATAGTAAAAGATTTTGTAAAATATTCTTCCAATAAAATTTAGAGGGTTTTAATTTGATTAAAAGGAAATCATATCTAAATAAAATTAAGCCATTTATGAATAAACGTATTATTAAAGTTTTAACTGGTATTAGGCGTTGTGGCAAATCAACAATACTTGAACAACTTGTTGAAGAATTGAAAAATGAGGGAGTAAATGAAGAAAACATTATTTTAATAAATTTTGAGTTAGAAAGGTATTTTAATATCAGAAATGTAGATCAATTAAGTGATTATATAGATAATCTTGCTAAAGATAATAATGAAAGAAAATATCTATTTCTTGATGAAATACAAGATGTTGAAAACTGGGAAAGACTTATTAACTCTTATTTGGCTGAAGACAAATTTGATATTTATATTACAGGTTCTAATGCCAAACTTCTATCCAGTGAGTTGGCAACTTATTTAAGTGGAAGATATGTTGAAATAAAAATTTATCCCTTTTCATTTTCGGAGTTCCTAAAATATAAACAATTTAAGTATAAAAAAACTAATAAGATTAATTATCAAAAAAATAATAAGATTAAAGACCTTTTTTATGAATATCTTATATTTGGAGCTATGCCTTCCACATTAGAATTTAAGAATAAAGAAAAGATTCAACTGTTGAGAGATATTTATAACTCAATAATTCTTAAAGATGTTGTTAAAAGAAATGAAATCAGAGATGTTGATTTATTAGATAGAATAATTAGATTTACAATGATGAATGTAGGACAACTTTTTTCTGCAAAAAGTATTGTGAAATATTTAAAAAAAGATAGAGTAAATATATCCACAAGAACTATTTACAATTATTTAAGTTATATTGAAGATGCAGGTTTAATTAACAAAGTTAAAAGAGAAGATTTAATTGGTAAGAAGATTTTAAATTATATAGAAAAATTTTATGTTGTTGATTTAGGTTTTAGACAATTACTTTTTGGAAATAATGAAAGAGATATTGGACAATCTCTTGAAAACATTGTATACAATGAACTACTTGGAAGAGGGTATGATATAACAATTGGAAAATTCAAAGATAAAGAAGTAGATTTTGTCTGTAAAAAACATAATAAAATGATTTATATTCAAGTTTCATATATTTTAGCAGATGAAAATACGATAAAAAGAGAATTTGAACCATTAATGAAAATTAAAGATAACTACCAAAAATATGTAATATCTATGGATGAATTTAATATGTCTAGAGATGGAATACAACATATTAATATAATTGATTTTCTAACTGGCGATTTAATATAATTTTTATGAAAAATATATAAAATAAATTATAGAATATTTTTGTAAAATATAAAATAAATTATAGAATATTTTTGTAAAATAATAATCCTTAAAAGTATTATACAATAAGCAGTGGTTTAATGAAAAGAGTAGCTTTAAAAATAGCTTATATTGGAACTAATTTCCATGGATTTCAACGTCAACCAAATCATAGGACTGTTGAAGGAGAAATTATCTATGTTCTTAAAAATTTAGGTTATATTGATGATTTAGAAAAGTCTAAGTTTCGAATAGCTGGAAGAACTGATAGAGGAGTTCACAGCCTTGGAAATGTAGTTAGTTTCATGAGTGAAAGAGAAGTAATCATCAATCAAATTAATCATAAACTTCCTCAAGACATTCAAATAATAGCTAAAGCTCCAGTTCGGTATGGATTTAAACCAAGATATTCTATGTCAAAACATTATAGATATATCTTCTTTGAAAAAAACATGAATATTCAAGCTATGAAAGATGTAGCGCGGATATTTATTGGAGAACATGATTTTACTAACTTTTCAAAAAAAGATCAAAAGACTCCTGTAAGAAAAATTGACAATATTAAAATAACTCCTGAAGATTCAACTACTTCTTCTTATGAATATTCTCAAAAAAGTGAAGATAATCCTTATTCACTTGCCTCTTCTAAATATGATACTGATTTAAAAGATTCTGGAGAATTTCTAAAAACAAATTATCTTGGTGAATTAAAAGCTATTGGAAGATTTAATAAAAATTTTAATAACATAAAGTTTAATAATGATAGCTATGACTCAATTTACATTGATGTTTATGGAGAAAGCTTTCTTTGGAACATGATTAGGAAGATGGCGAGGGTTTTCTTATGGGTAGGTAAAAATGAGCTGGAAGTTGAAAAAGTAAAAGATATGCTTAATCCAAATAAAAAGTACAATATCAAACCACTTAACCCTGAAAATCTTATTCTAATGGATATCGAATATGACAATATTAAATTCCAATACGATGATTATGCCTTTGAAGGATTTAAAAGAACCCTACTTGAAAATCTATTTGATTATAAGCTAAAGCTTTCAATTGAAAACAGTATATTAAATAGTATGGAAAGCTTGAAAAATAAGGATTTTAATAGGAAATAGTATTTGTTTTAAAATAATTAATTGTATATATGATATAAATCAATTTATACTTTTATATATTATACTTTTATATATTAAATATAGTATATAAAAAAATAAATACTTACAAGGTTTAACATTATATAAATTTAATATATAATATACAATTTAAAAATTCAATAATTTAATAAAAATTTAATAATTTAATAAAACTTTTAAAAAAATTTAATAAAAACACATGAGGGATATTCTGAATAATACTAATAAATCTAAAAAACCAATAATTGTAGGGTTTGATCCAGGACTAACTGCTGGAATAGCTATACTAGATTTAAATGGGGAATTATTATACCTAAATAGCTTTAAAGAGATTTCCAAATCTGAAATAATTAACATAATAATGGAACATGGAAGTGCTGTTTTAATAGCTACTGATGTTGAGCAAATCCCTAAAGCTGTTAAAAAATTAGCTTCTTCTTTAAATTCAAAGATATTCTCTCCAAAAAATGATATTTCAGTAAGTTACAAATCAGAAATAGTCAACAATTTTTTAAATAATGCTGGTGATTTCAACTTTGATTCTAATGAAAGAATAGAACTTTCTAGTGAATACAATAGTGATGCTCATGAGAGGGATTCTTTAGCAGCTGGAATAATAGCTTTTAATAGCTACAAAAAAAAGTTAAACCAACTTGAAAAAAAGTTTTTAGAAGCCAAAATGGATTTAAATTCAGTTGAAAAAGAAGATTTTATTAATGAAAAATATTATGAAATATTAAATCAAGCTAAATCTTTTTTAATATTAGATAATCCAATAAGTATTTCTATTTCACTTGCCTTTGAAAAATATGGTGTTATTGAATCTGGTGAAAATAATATATCTATTAACAATACTAATAATGAAAATCTCAATCAAAATAGTAAAAACAGTTTTACAGATGAGGACTCTAATAATGAAAATTATATTTTAGATGATGATTTAGATAATGATGATTTTGTTTCAATTGAAGATATAGTAGAACTTGAAACAAAGATTAATAAGCTTAAAAAAATCAATAAATCTAAGGAAAGTTTATTTAAAAATCAGGAAACTCTAATTGAAGATTTAAAAAATAAAAATAAACTATATTCTGATGAAATAAGTGAAAAAGATCAAAAAATTAATAACTTAGAAAAAGAATTAAAAGATTTAAATAGAAAAGAAGCTAAAATAATTCTAAAAGATAAAGAATTAGCTTCTAAAATTCAGCTATTAAAAACTATTCAAGCTAAATATAAAGAAGAAAAAGAGTTAAGAGAGTCTCTTGAGGAAAAATTAAATAAGCGGCTGAAATTAGACGACTTCAATGAATTATCAATATTCACTCCTATTAAGATTATTGATTCTTTTACAAAATCTGGATTAAGTAAAGCTAATAAAACATTTAAAATTACAAAAGGGGATGTTTTATATTTAAGCTCTTCTAAAGGAGGAGGTTCTCAAACAGCTAAATATTTAGTTGATAGTGATATTAAAGCTATTATAAGGAGTTCTAAAAATAATGAAGATATTCCTACCCAAGCAAAAGAAGTTTTTGAAGTAGCTGAACTTCCTATTTTAAATGAAAATGACTTAGATATTAAATTCTTTGATGATTATGCAGTAGCTAATTCAAAAGAATTAAATGAAAAAATCAATAATTGGAAATCAAAACAAAAGGATAAAAATGCAAAAAAAGCTGAAGATGATTTATTAAGTGTTATTGAAGAATATAGAGTAGAAAGAAAACGTGGAATATGATATATTTAATATATATTTATTTATATTCTAAAATTCTTATATTTCTAAAAATATTTTTATATAATTTCTATATTCTTTATATAATTTTTATATATTTTTTAAAATTTTGTATACAATTTATAAATAGTTTATAATAAGTTTTTAAAATTTTATATATTTTTATATATTTTTTAAAATTTTGTATACAATTTATAAATAGTTTATAATAAGTTTTTAAAATTTTATATATTTTTATATATTTTTTAAAATTTAAATTATATACTTAAATATTATATAAAATTTAATTGTATAATTAAAATATTTTTATATATTTGAATTAAAATAATTATATTCAATTTATATAATTAAAAAAATATTTATTTAAATTAATTACAAATTTTAGTATAATAAAAAAATTTATTCAAAATTGGCTAAGGAGTAAATATCAATGAAAATAGCTATTGTACTTGGAACAAGACCAGAAATTATAAAAATGGTTTCAGTAATTGATGAAATTATTTCTAGAAATCATGAATTAATTCTTATTCACACAGGTCAACATTATGACCATGAAATGTCTGATCAATTCTTTGAAGAATTAGAACTTCCTATTCCAAATTATAACATTGAAGTAGGTTCTGGTTCCCATGGAGAACAAACTGGAAAGATGATGGATAGAATTGAAAAAGTTTTAGTATCTGAATTACCAGACATTGTACTTGTTCAAGGAGACACTAATGCTGTATTTGCAGGAGCGACAGTTGCTTCTAAATTACATATTCCTGTTGGACATGTAGAGGCAGGTCTTCGTTCATATGATATAACAATGCCTGAAGAAATTAATAGAAAAGCTGCCGATGTTTGCTCAAAGTATTATTTTGTCCCAACAGAACAGTCTGCTATTAATTTAGCTATTGAGGGTTTTTCTAGAAAATCTATTTTTGTAACAGGAAATACCGTTGTGGATGCATGTTTTAGAAATCTAAAAATAGCTAAAAAGCATTTTGAGGAAAAAAATAATAATAAAAAAAATTCTTCTAAAGATAAAAATATCATATCTAATAAAAATATTAAAGACTTACTCAAATTAGATAATATTCTAACATTAACTATGCATAGAGCTGAAAATGTTGATAACAAAGAAAGGTTAATTAATATATTCGATGCATTAGCAGAACTCCAAGATTTTAATATTATATTCCCAATTCATCCAAGAACTGAAAATACCATTGAAAAATTTGGATTACATGATAAGTTAAATCAATTAAAACATATTCACTTTATTAAACCTCTTGGATATTTAGACTTTTTACTTTTAATCTCAAAATCATTATTAATTCTCACTGATTCTGGAGGAATTCAAGAAGAAGCTATAACTTTAAATATTCCTGCTCTTACACTTAGATATAATACTGAACGCCCTGAAACTGTTAGTGCTGGGGGAAATATTTTAGTAGGATCTGATAAAGAGGCAATTGTTAAAATGGCTAATAAAATTTTAAAAGATAATGAATTCCACACTAAAATGAGGGAGGCTCCTAATCCTTATGGAGATGGAAGTTCTGGAAAACAAATCATGGATATAATTGAAGATAGCTATAACAATGGACATTGTGTAATGAAAACACCTGATGAAATTATGGATGTTTTTAAAACAGCTATGGCTACAATTACTGAGGATATAACTGTAAAAGAATATGAAATAAAGAATGATGCTTTAATCAGAATCGTTTATGAGGATGAATCCAAATCAATGAAGTTCCCATTTGATGATTTGAATTTAAAAGGAACCTATATTTTATATGATGAAATTAATTAGTTAATTTTTAACTTATTTTATTAAATTTTTTGTTTTAAATCAATTTTTATATTATCTATGGAGGATATTAATATTAAAGCTAATAATGAGGATATTAATATTAAAGCTAATAATGAGGATATTAATATTAAAGCTAATAATGAGGATATTAATATTAAAGCTAATAATGAGGATTCTAATATTAATTCTATTTTAGTGTTTGAATATTATACTGCTACTGGAGATAAAGATCCTAAAATAATTTCAGAAGCTGTAGCTTTAACTGATTCTCTTTTAAAAGATTTAAGTTATTTTATCAATAGTAATAGTTTCGAAGTCACATTTCTTGTTTCTAATGATTTTAAAGATTTAGGAATTGACTATGGATATGATGATAATCATAAAATTGTTTTTGATGGCAGGTTAGAAAAATGGTTAGATGAAAATATAGCTAAATTCGATAGCTGTATATTTATAGCTGCTGAAGAGAACATGAATCTTTATAATTTAACTAAATTAATAGAATCTAAGGGCGTTAAAATATATGGCTCTGATTCTAATTCAACTTTAATTTGCTCTGATAAATTTTTAACCTTTCAACATCTTAAAAATACTGTTAATCAACCAAAAACTTTTAAATTTACTACTGATGAGGATACTAAGTGGGAGTTAGCTATTAAGAATATTTTAGAGTCAATAGATTCTGAAGATAATAATAATAATGGTAATAATGGCGATAATAATAATAATAATAATTTTAAACTTATTGTCAAACCATTAAATGGAGTAGATTGTCAGGATATTGTTTTAATTTCAGATATTTCAGATATAGCTAAAATAAAAGATATTTATCCAGTAAATTCTGAAATATTAGTTCAAGAATTTATTCATGGTGAGAATGTAAGTGTTAGCTTAATATCAGATGGAGATATAGCTATTCCAATTAGCTTAAACAAACAATATCTTGAAATTAATAAAGAAAATCAACGATATTGTGGTGGTGAACTTCCATATAATCATCCATTAAAAGTAGAAACTTTTTTAATAGCTAAAAAAGCTGTTGAATCAATAAAAGGGCTTAAAGGATTTCTTGGTGTTGATTTAATAATTAGAGACTCTGAAACTTATGATGATTTGAATAATATTAATGATTCAATTTTCCTTTTAGAAATTAATTCAAGGTTTACCACTCCTTATGTAGGTTTAAGTAAAATAGCTAAATTTAATATAGGAAAAACTATAATTGAAAAGTTAGATGGTAAAATGTTTTCTTGTGGTACATATAAATTAGATGATAATCATGTTAAGTTTATAAAAAAAGGTAATGACTTAGATATTGAATTTTTTTGATTAAGTGTTGAAATTTTTGAATAATGTTGAATTTTCATGGTTTATATTTGATTAAAAATAATATAATTACAAATTAAAGAGGAATTTTATGAAAATAGCTGGTTTTGATATTGGTGGAGCAAATACTGATTTAGCTATAGTTGATTTTGATGAAAATACTGGTGAAATCAAAAAAATAGCTACTGATTTTGTATATCTTCCTATGTGGACAGATAAAGAAGATTTAGGTGAAGTTTTAATTAATCTAATTGGAAAAATTGATGATATTAATTCCATTGATGGAATTGGCATTTCAATGACTGCTGAACTTGTGGATGCTTATGAAACTAAAAAAGAAGGAGTATTGGATATAGCTAATAAAGTTATAAAAATTTTCCAACCTTATAATATTGAAGTTGGATTTATTGGCACAGAAAAGGTTCTGTCCTTCAAGGAATTAAAAAATAATCCTCTTGAAATTGCTGCAGCTAATTGGATAGCTACTTCAAAAATAGCTACTCAAATCAATCCAGATTGTATTTTTATAGATACTGGTAGTACTACAACAGATATTATTCCAATAAAAAATGGAAAAGAATGTGCTAAGGGAAGGTCTGATTTTGAAAGATTAGCTACTGGGGAATTGGTTTATACGGGAACTCTTAGAACTAATTTAGCTAGTTTTTTAGATGCGATTGAATTTAATGAAAAAAGCTATTCTGTAGCTTCAGAGCTTTTTGCTATAACTGCGGATGTTTACAATGTTTTAGATAAAATAACACCAGATGATTATGTTTGTGATACTTGTGATGGTGCTGGAAAAAGTAAGGAAGAATCTGCAAGAAGAATATCTCGTGTATTATGTGCAGATTTAGATATTCTCACCTTTGAAGACATTGTTGAGATTTCAAAATATATTCATAAAAAACAAGTTAATCAAATTGCAAAAGGCCTTGAAAAAGTTGTAAAAAGAGAAAATTTAGAGTTGGTTGTAACTACGGGTCTTGGAAAAGATATTTTAGCATATGAATCAGCTAAGAAATTAAAGCTTAAAGTAATTTCAATGGGTGAAATTTTAACCGATGAAGAATGTGTTGTAGCTCCAGCTATAGGGACAGCTATTTTAGCTCAGAAATACATTAAAAATTAATATTTTTCAATTTATAGTGATAATAGTTATATAAATATTATTTTATTATATATTTTTATTTAGTATTTATATAATTTTTATTTAGAATTTTTATATTTTTATTTAGTATTTATATAATTTTTATTTAGTATTTATATAATTTTTATTTAGAATTTATATAATTTTTATTTAGAATTTTTATATTTTTATTTAGAATTTTTATAATTTTTATTTAGAAATTATATATTTTTATTTAGAATTTTTATATTTTTATTTAGAATTTTTATATTTTTATTTAGAATTTATATATTTTTATTTAAAATATTGTTTTAATTTATATTTTATATGTATTTGTTTAAGGGTTATATTCAAAAATTAGTATTTTCCTTTAATAATCAAAAATTATTTATATTATTGTAACAAATAGCTATTTTAATATAATTAAGTTTTAAGTGATAATCTAAATTTATGTGTTGTATATTATTATTATCAATCATTTTAGTTTAAGGTGAATTAATGGAGAAAAAGTATAAAATTATTACAATTGTGTTTGTTTTTTTATTTTTAGCTGTTTTAGGATCTTATATTTATTTAAGCCTCACAGGAGGAGAAATTATTGGTTCTAATAGTTCAGGAGAAGTTCGAAAAGTTACTTACTCTTTCAGTCTTAATCCTGAAGCTAAAATAGCTGTTGTTTCAGGTATGCATCCTCGTGAAACACTTTCTAAAGAAGTAATGCCAACTGTTTCTCAATTGTTTACTGTTAATAATAATGTAATGATAGTTAATTATAAAGTTGAGGTGAAAGAAGATCCTCAAGACTTTTACAAAGGAAGATCTAATGGTGAACAATTAGTTCATGATTTTATTGTACCTGATGTAGCTAAAGAAAATTTTGACCTAGTAATAATTGCACATGATCATGAACAAGGTTATGGGGAAGGTTTTTATATAGCTACTCCTTCAATGGATAATAAATCACTTGAGTTAGCTGATAAAGTAATGGCTAAACTTCCTGATTTTAGACATTATACAAGAAATACTACAGCTCCAGCAGAAAGTACTTCAGTTACTAAGGTAGATGATCCTATTGTTAATACTGGAACTGCTCTTTTTGTTTATGAAATTCCAGAATGGCTTACTGAAGATGAAGCTTTTGAACAAACTTATGCTTTGTTAACTGCTTCTTTTAAAGCCATAGTTGGCAATGGTTGATTTATAAAAAATAAGTATTAGTTGATTATAGAAATAAGTATTAGTTGATTATAGAAATAAGTATTAGTTGATTTATAGAAATAAGTATTAGTTGATTATAGAAATAAGTAATCTGTAAATTTATAAAAAATAAGTAATTGTAAATTAATTAAAACTCATTATTTCTAAATTTTAGCTAATATTAATACCAAACATCTTTTAAACCAGTTAAATAAGCTACCATATTTGAAATAAGATGTATTATAACTGTTAATACTGCGATTATTATAACAGCATCAAGGGATATTGTAGTAAATAGTGAAACTAAAATTAAAGCTCCAGCAACAAAATCAAGTTGATCGAGTATTGGGGCAGGTTTACCTCTAGCTAATCCCAATCTTCTTTTTATAAAACTTCCTGCTGCATCACCTAATAATGCACCAAAACTTAAAAGAAAACCAATTATTAAACCATATACTGGGTCCCAAATTAAAACTCCTTCGATTGCTCCAACTAAAGTACCTGTAATGGTTCCATAAACGAGACCTTTCCAAGTAACACCATCGCCAATGATTCTTCTCCCATCAAAGAAATTCTTACCTAAATCAACAGGTGTTGTTCCTCCAAATGTAAGAGCACTTAGATTTGCAATATATGCAGGCATTATAAAATATACAGCACTTAAGACTGTCATAATAAATGCCATAAAATCGAAACTCATTATTTTCCTCAAATTTTCTTTTTATTTTTGGTTTTTATTATAGTATTTTGGTTTATATTAGAGTATGTTTTAATTTAATAATATATAAAATAAGTTATTTTTTTGATTTGTTATATTTTTTATTCTATAATTTTTTTTTATTCTATAATTTTTTTTTAATTCTATAATTTTTTTTTAATTCTATAATTTTTTTTTAATTCTATAATTTTTTTTAATTCTATACTACTTTTTTAATCATATAATATTTTTTAATTATATAATATTTTTTTA